>Ga0180438_10000377_pt1 | contig 88092 bp, 48 predicted proteins | sample SS_ome_12_FD_132455 | JGI IMG/M metagenome (GOLD analysis project Ga0180438, IMG submission 132455) | Hypersaline lake sediment archaeal communities from the Salton Sea, California, USA - SS_3_D_2 metaG | ecosystem: Environmental > Aquatic > Non-marine Saline and Alkaline > Hypersaline >... | reverse complement strand
CACAACGTTGTAGCCGTTGGCCTTCAGCAGGTCGGTATACTCAATATCCGGCGCCATGGTGAAGCCGACAGCGGCAGCATCAGCATGAGGCTCGTCGTCGGCAGCGTGGTAGGAAACCCAGGCTATTGTCGGTCCTGTCTGCTCTGGTTCCGGTTCAGGCTCGGCACCTATCAATTGTATGTTGTCGAGGTAGATTTTCGTGCTCTCAGCTCCGTTATTGGTTACGATAAACAACTCAAACCACTCGATGTTGTCATCCGTCCCTGCAATCTTTGCTGACAAGTCGGCAGGAATTGCCCATGTGAGCGTTTGACTCACTCCGTCGAGAACTATATCAATTCCGCCCAGTGATTGCCAGCCAATGTTGTTGTTCGCACCTGTGTCGTCGTGGTTCTGGCCGTTGATGATCATCTCCATATTCATCCAGTCAGCTTGCATGTCTTCTGCGAATGCTGTTACGTCGGCTGAAACCGCTGCCCCTTCGACCGCTATAACGGACCTAAGGGATTTGATGTCCAGTAATGCGAGCATTTGCCAACTGCCTGGGCCTTCGATTAGTGCTGACCCGGCGCCTGTGGTGGCGCCTATTGTGCTTTGTGTCAGCGTGTTGTCCCCCGATGGCGCCCATCCGTCGAGGCCGTCTTCGAAGTCGCCAACAACAATGGCTTGACTCGAGCAGGCCAGGGATAGCGCCAATACAGAAATTAAAAGAATTAATTTCTTACTCATGATACGCCTCCTTCAATAAAGTTCAAAATGTTGTGCTTTTGGTCACACACCAAAGCACGTATTATTGTTGATGAATACATAACTTTTAAGTTTACCTGTATCCATCTCGAATAATTTGGAACAGCAAGATGGTTTAAATGATTCACACCCTCTCGCTACACAATATTCCCTGCCAGGGATAATCACTTATAACTTGACACTACCTCCTTTCTTGCATTTGTTTTAATAATCTTTGAAGCTTCTCATCCACTCCGGCCAATCTTCAGGCCGTACATTGCCCGCTGTGGTCCAGGGGCCGGTAAAATCGAATGTTCGGCTCCATCTGAGAATCCACAATTGCTTGAGGTCAATTTTGGTGACAGAGAAATCCAGGAAAAGGCCATTAACAGAAGCCATGTGCCGATCGATGCACGAGAACTTCATTTGGATTTGATTAGAGCGATCGCCGTTGTAATCAGGAGGCACATCTGTAGATAAAGGATCAATCGCTACGTACATACAATCCAGAAACACCGGAACCTGGTCTGCGTTCTTAACGCCGATTTTCCGCCAATACTCCGGTTCGGTTTTATTAAGCATAAAGCGGTTCATTGCATAACTGCCGAAAAAGCCTTCTGTGGGTACCCAAGAACCTCCCCAACCCCAATCCGAATCTTGGGCCGTCCCAAGCGCCTGACCCCATGTGCCATGTGGCCCAAAGTTTTCATTCGGATTCCGTGCGGCAGGGCAGCATTTCATCATTGGGTCGTTGTAGTACGGTAGATAGAATTGCGGCCACATCTTTTCATAACCAGTCCCGAATTCTCTGGTGTGAAAGTAACCATCGTTATCGTTGGTGTACATCGCGAAGATGAGGGCCCATTGTTTGAGTTGTCCCTGGCAGGATACCGATTTTGCCTGCTTCTTGACTCGATTGAGCGATGGCATCAATATCGCCATTAACAAAGCAATAATTGCGATTACAACGAGCAATTCTATTAAAGTGAATCCTTTTCTTATACGCATAAATGAACTATCCTGATCCCTTTCCTTAATGTGATGGCACCTAAATTGACCTCATAAATAACGCTATAAGAGCATCCCATTCAAGTTGGAATTTCAATCAATTTCTTAATTGTAAATCCTGAACGTTCCAAGTGGAACTAACGATATATAAAATAATGTAATGGTAGAAACTCTTATTGATTTTTCCTCCTGAAAACGTATTTGATATCACCTCACTACAAAAATTATCTGATAGTAGTGTAAATATAATACAATTATAACCTGTTAAAGGGCTTTAAAAACCATAAAATTGCGCAAAAACACCATCATTTTGCGCATTGTCCTTGCAGGTTTTACGGGGATATTGTAGGAATAAATTATGTCAAAGGTTCCGAAAGTCATTTTGTTAATCGAGAAATCAAGAGCTTTCGGTAGGGGACTACTTAACGGCATTGTCCAATACTCTAATCTTCACGGGCCATGGCTGTTTTATATGGAGCCGGAAATACACAAAAAGGGCAGCAAACATTCATACGAGTGGATTAAAGAGCTTAAAGCAGATGGTATAATCGGCTACACGTGGGATGCTAATCTTATAAAAGCGATAGTCAGCTTAGAGTGTCCCGCCGTGATACGTGGTTTGGAAAAGCCAACACAGAACGCTTATCGCGTAGGGACTGATCAGGCTGCGATCGCCCGGACTGCTGTTAATTATTTCCAGGAGCTCGGATTCAGGAGATTTGCATATTGTGGTTTTGACGATATGATCTGGTCTCAGCAAAGGGGGGAGAATTTCAGGAGGATAGTAGCGGAATCCGGTTTTAATTTTAAGACGTATATGTACAAGCAGCCCAAGATAAAACGTTTACGTACTCCTGACAAGGAACAGGTTATTATTGCCAAATGGCTGGTATCACTACCAAAACCTATAGCTGTAATGGCTGGCAATGACGATCGCAGTCAGGATATTTTAGCTGCTTGCAAGATTGCTGATATCAATGTGCCAAGTGAGGTGGCGATTCTGGGCGTGGATAATGATGAATTAATCTGTGGTCTGTCCTATCCTCAACTATCGAGCATAGCTCTTAGTACCCAAAGAGCAGGATATGATGCAGCCCAGGTTCTCGGCAAACTGATGGATGGGCAGAAAGTAGCGGAAGATGAAAAAGAAGTGCTTGTCTCACCTCTGCATGTCGTAACCAGGCAGTCAACGGATATTATGGCAATAGAGGACAAGCAAGTCGCTATGGCAGTCCACTTTATTCGCAATCATTCCAACGAGGTAATTCAGGTCGGTAATGTTGCCGAAGCCGCCGGTCTTTCCCGCCGGACACTGGAGCAGCGCTTTCGGAAAATACTCGGACATTCAGTGCTCGAAGAGATTAAATATGCTCGTGTCAATCAAATGACCAAGATGCTAACCGAAACAAATTTATCGATTTCCCAGATTGCCTGGTCGTTAGGATTTCCTTATACAAACAATATCTCACGATATTTCAAGCAACAAAAAGGAATTAGTCCTTTAGAGTATCGCAGGAAATATGCACCAAAATAGGCCTTCTCAGGCATGGGTTTTCTCAAACCAAACGTAGTGGAGGCTACAAAATTGCTCTTGTTGTTATGTGACATCCGTTCGGCAATCCATGTTTGGAGCATTTTATATATTGTAAGCGGATCATTGACTTGGCTACCTATTATTTGTTATAATCAATAGAGTTTGCAGATGACGAATATTAGACCATAGTTGCAGTATTTCAGACTACTATTGAGGAAGGTTTCGACAGTATGCCCAGATGCGCCAAAACCATATTATTTATGCTGATATTAGCAATATTTTCAATCAGCTCCGTGAGGGCCCAGAACTCCGCTTCTTTGGTAATCAATGAGTTCATGGCTTCAAACAGTAATTCTATTCGGGATCCGCAGGGACAATACGATGACTGGATTGAAATCCATAACTTTGGTTCCAGTCCCGTTAATGTCGGCGGCATGTATTTGACGGATGACTTGTCTTTCCCAACCAAATGGCAAATTCCCAATAATAATTCGGCTTTGACCGTAATTACGCGGGGGCAATATTTGCTGATTTGGGCTGACAATGACATTGGAGATGCCGGCCTGCACACGAATTTCAAGCTTGATGCCAATGGTGAAGAAATCGGCCTGTTTGATAAAGACGGGCAAACTCTGATAGACAGCATAATTTATTCCGGACAGATGGCAGACATTTCCTATGGCCGGTATCCTGATGCAGGCGAAGATTGGCATCTTTTTACCAGCCCAAGCCCCGCGGCTCAAAATGCAGGTGGTTACATAGGCGAGGTGGCCGACACAAAATTCAGCCATAATCGTGGTTTTTATGAAGAACCTTTTTCTCTCACAATCGCTACCGAGACAGATGATGCTGTTATATACTACACCCTCGATGGTTCCAATCCGTATGATGTTTCAGGGCGTGCATCGGGCGGCATGATTTATACTGCTCCTATCCCTATCAATAAGACCACCTGTTTACGAGCAGTGGCTGTCAAGCCCGGCTGGATGTCCAGCAATATAGACACTCATACATATATTTTTCTCGACGATGTAATTGCCCAGCCGAAATACCCGCCGGGATTTCCAACCGGTGGCTGGGGACACGCCGGTCCTGATTACCAGATGGATCCTGTTGTTGTCGATGCTTACAGCAGCACAATAAAAGACGACATGAGATCGATACCGACGGTGTCTATGGTGATGGACAGAGATGACTGGTTCGGCAGTAAAGGCATTTATGTCAACGAATCGCAGGATGGTACCGAACGTGTAGTTTCGATGGAGTATATCGATCCCGACACCGGCGATAATTTTCAAATCAATTGTGCCATTTCAATGCAGGGAGGTGTCAGTGGCGGCGGCACCAGCCTTAATAGATGGAAAGCTGACAAACTCTCCATGCGACCGAGATTCAAAACCGAAACGGATGATGGAACACCTACCGGCGGACCAACAAAGCTCAATTTCAAGGTCTTTAAGACCACTACTGTTGATAGTTTTGATACGCTTGTTCTTGATGCTCGCCTGGGAAACACCTGGCCATACGGCGGAGGTGTTACCGATCACGGCTCTCGACCCTGGATACAGGGAAGGCCGATCTACCAGCCGGATGTTGCTCAATATACCAGAGACCAGTTTGTAGCAGACATCCAGAATGCCCTTGGCGGCTATAGTCACTACGGCAGGCATGTACATTTATATCTTAACGGCCTTTACTGGGGATTATATAATCTTCACGAGCGACCGGACCACCGCTTCGCTGCTTCATACTTCGGGGGCGATGCTGACGACTATGACTGCATTAAGCATAGCCGTAACACGATTGTTAATGGCTCAAATACCACATTTAATGAAATGCTCAATATCGCCGAATCCGGCCTTGCATCTGACCAGCAGTATCAGCTCATTAAGCAGTACCTTGATGTGGACAATTTCATGAATTATTTAATTCCCCACTACTATGTCGGAGACTGGGACTGGGGTCATAAGAACTATTATGCTACAAGAAATTCTGCCGATCCCAACGGCCTTTGGCGGTATCATCACTGGGATGGCGAGCACCTGATGGAAGATCTTCATGAGAACTCAACCGGCAGAGATAATGCCGGCGGACCTACACGGCTCCATAACAGGCTTATGCAAAATGCTGAGTATCGTCTTTTGTTTGCCGACCACGTACACAGGCACTTTTTCAACGGTGGTGCTTTAACTCCTGAAGGAGCGGCGGCTTTGTACCAAATCAGGCTGGACGATGTTGACCGGGCTGTTGTTGGCGAGTCCGCGCGTTGGGGTGACAACCAGATAGGAAGATTTGCACACATTCGTTACATGCGCGATCCTCACTGGCTCCTCGAACGTGACTGGCTGCTCGAAGAGTATTTCCCGCGGCGAACTGCCATAGTCCTTGAGCAGTTCAAATCGCGTGAATGGTATCCAGAGATAGATGCACCGGTATTTCGCGTCAACGGTTCGTATCAGCATGGTGGGCCGGTCACAGCAAACGATATACTCTCGATGACTGCCTCGGCGGGCACGATATGGTACACTCTCGATGGTACAGATCCGCGGTTTACAGAAAAGTCGACTGACAACGGCACTGAAACAACATTAGTTGCTGAAAGTGCCCATAAACGAGTTCTCGTTCCGTCTGCTGCAATAGATGATAACTGGAAGAACGATGTAGGTTTTAACGACACAGCCTGGATGCAGTCGGTTGGTTCACCCGGCGGCATTGGCTATGAAAGAACTGCGGGCTATGGTCAATTTATTAGTCTCGATCTCGAAGAACAAATGTACGCCGGCAATACTACATGTTATATCCGTACGGAGTTTGTCTTTAATGGAAGCCCTGACGAATTCGACTTTATGACTTTGAAAATCAGATACGATGATGCCTTTATTGCTTACCTTAATGGCAGCGAGATAGCCCGGCGAAATTTCAACGGGACACCGGCCTGGAACTCGCGAGCCAGTGCCAGCCATTCCGATTCGGCAGCTGTCCTGTTCGAGAGCATTGACATCTCGGCTTTTCTCGACGACCTCGGCTCCGGCGCCAATTTATTGGCTATCCAGGGTTTGAATGTTTCCACAACAAGTACTGATTTTCTCATCTCTGCTGAATTAATAGCCGGCAAAGGTGGTTCGGCCGGCACTGAGGGAGTCTCGCAGACTGCTGTCGAATATGCCGGCCCGATTACCTTGTCCCACAGTGCCCATGTCAAGTCACGTGTATTGAGCGGCAATACTTGGAGCGCGTTGAACGAAGCTGTTTACGCCAAAGGCCCCATAGCGGAGAATTTGCGTGTCACCGAAATAATGTATAATCCGCCGGACCCGAACGAAGAATTCATCGAGCTACAGAACATCGGCACGGAAACCATCAACCTGAACCTGGTAAGTTTCACGAACGGCGTGGATTTCACCTTCCCAAGTATAGAACTTACAGCGGGTGAACATATAGTGATTGTTCGTAACCGTGCTGTCTTTGAAGCCCGATACGGCACAAATATAAACATCGCGGGCCAATACTCCGGCAGGCTGAACAATGTCGGCGAAAGAATCGAACTTGAAGATGCCATTGATAGAACGATTCTAAACTTCCGCTACAGAGATGGCTGGCGTTCGATTACTGATGGCGAAGGATTTTCACTGACGATAATAGATCCAGCTAATAATGATTTAAGCAGTTGGGACGAAAAAGATTCCTGGCGCCCAAGCGCTTATGCTGGAGGCTCACCCGGGCAAGATGACAGCGGTCTTATCCCCAATCCCGGCGCTATAGTAATCAACGAAATATTGGCCCATTCACACGCCGTGGCTTCGGACTGGATAGAATTATACAACACTACAGGAACTACAATTGATATCAGCGGCTGGTTCCTTAGCGACAGCAACGATAACCTGTTCAAATACGAATTTGCCGGCGGAACAACAATCGGCCCGAACGGCTATCTCGTTTTATACGAAGACCTTAATTTCGGCAACGTTAGTGATCCTGGCTGCCATGAGCCTTTTGCTCTGAGTGAGAATGGCGAACAGTTGTATTTAAGCTCAGCACAAAACGATGTCTTGACTGGTTATCGCAACGTGGAGGATTTTGGTGCTTCCGAAACGGGCGTATCATTCGGACGTTACTACAAATCCAGCACCGGCAACTACAACTTCGTGGCAATGGATGAGAACACGCCGGGCTCGGTTAATTCGTATCCGAAGGTCGGCCCCATCGTCATCAGCGAAATCATGTATAATCCCGACTGGCCCAACAGCGGCTCCTACACCAACGATCAATACGAATATATCGAGCTACAGAATATCAGCGCCGAGCCGGTAACATTATACCGCTATGACAAAGGCGAGCCGTGGAAATTCACCGACGGCATCGAATTTTCCTTCCCGGCCAATGTGCCGGTGACAATTCCTGCCGGCGATTATATATTAGTGGTCAAAAAGCCGGAGGCGTTTTCACTGCGTTACCCGGCTGTGCCTGCTGATATTATTTTTGGTCCCTATGACGACAACCTGAGCAACGCTGGCGAAAGTCTGGAATTAAGCATGCCCGGCGATGTGGACAATGAGGATGTGCGTCACTACATCCGCATCGATAGAGTCAATTACAGCGACGGCTCGCACCCGGAGAATTGTCCGGGTAGTATTGATCTCTGGCCGGTCGATACGGACGGCTACGGCCAATCCCTAACACGTAAGGTCCTGACAGACTACGGCAACGATCCAGAAAACTGGATCGCATCTGCTGTTTCTCCCGGCGACTAAAAAGACACACGAATTGAGGCTACATTTATTGCGGAGGCCAGATTCGGAATTGGCCGCCGCAATGAAGTATACCCAGCATGTATAACATGCCGTCGTAGTAACGATGTTGCCCTGATGGGATCGAAGTATTCCAGAGCGCTTCAACGAACTGTTTTGAACGCTCATGAGTTGCCGCGAGGCTGGCTACGGCATTCATGGCCACCAGTCCAGTCGAATGTGCCCCGCCGGTCGGGGTGCCATCGAGTTTGAAGTGGCTCTTGTAATCAGACATACCCTGAGATTCGAACAATGCCTGGAGGCGATCGCTGAGTTGTTGTTCTCTTGTATCCTTTGCCCACCAGGCCCAGTCCATCGACCAGTTCATGGCAGTGCGCCAGGCGTCGACCTGAAAGTTTGCTGACCGCGGATTCCAGGGGCTTGCCCAGGCAGTAGCATCGAAATTGGCATAATCCGGAGCAAGTCCCGTAGTCGGGTGTGTCACACGCTGGAAGAAATCGCGGCTTACAACAGCGGCTTCTGCCCAGAAAGACCGGTCTCGCTCAGGGCCCCACAATGCCCAAAGCTCATAGAATGCTGGCAGGTGATAAGATGGATCGGTGTGCTTCCAGTTATCGACGTCCGGCGTGAAGCGAACCATCTTATGCTCCGGCTCAAAAAGGTTGCCGGCAGTGCGAGGGCCGATTACTGTCGGGCCGGTGATAAGCTTGCGGTGTCTCATGTGAGTAAGTAGCTGGTCTGCTTGGGCTTTGTAGTTGTAGATACCTGTGCCATTGCCCCATCGCCCGGCGGCAAAGTAAAGCGCCATAGCGAAATATTCTTCTCCATCCGGCGCGGGCATCTCATCGTTTGGTTTACCATCTCTTTTCACCGACCAGGAGAAGTAGCCGTAGCCCGGGTGTTTGGGATCATCATGGTACATATGCGTCTTGGCCCAGTTCCAGATAGCATCGAATTCGACCTTTTTGTCTAACTGGACTGCAATCATCATACCATATGACATGCCCTCGGAACGCACATCCCTGCTGTTGATGTCGTATATATAGGCGAGCTGCCCGTTTGTGTTTGTTCCAGCAGGGAAATAAACGGCCTGTGTATTTGGATCACCGTGGAACAATTGTTTAAACGCGGTGTTGATTTTTCCAGTAACTTCCTCTGGGGAGTGCCCGGTTTCGGCAAACAAGTTACGATATTTGCCAGTGGCGAAGGCACCTGCACCTTTGGATGGATTTTTCATCGGGTCTGTTGTCTTACCGCAAGCTGCTGAGAGCAAAACGATCATCAGAGCGCACGCCGATCCAGTGTATATCGTGGGTATTTTTCTATTCTGCATAGCGTTTATTCCATTATTGGTTAATAATTGTTGCTATAGCGGCGTCCAGATGCGGAACTGGCCGCTGCAATGAAGCAGGCTCATAAAATACAATAATCCATCGTAGTATCGATATCGTCCTGTTGGGATCTCTTCATTCCACAGGGCTTCGACAAACTTTCGTGCTCGTGACTCATTTGTCGCTGCAAGAGAGGCCACAGCATTCGTACCCATAAGACCAGCCGGATGCGGCGCCTTGCCTAAAGGTGTACCGTCAAGTTCATATTGGTCCAGGTAAGTATCCATCCCCTGTGACTCGAAAAACGCCTGAATCCGGTCGCTCAGCACTCTTTCTCTTGGATCTTTTGCCCACCACGACCAATCGACCGCCCAATTACTTGCTGTACGCCACGCATCGTGCCGAAAAGCATCACTCCGGCCGAAGGACTTATATGGTGTGCCGTCGAAGTTGGCGTAGTTTGGAGCTAAACCCGTTTGGGGATGAGTCGTTCGTTGAAAGAAATCGCGACTGGCCTTAGCGGCACGTTTCCAAAAAGCCTGATCCTCCTTCGGTCCCCATCGCGCCCATAACTCATAAAACGCGGGTAGATGATAAGATGGATCGGTCATGTGATTGCGCCTGGAATCGGGCGAGAAAAGGATCATGGCGTGTTCGACATTGACTTCCTTGCCAACGGTCTGCTTTCTGGCGAACCGGCCTTTGACCGTGCCCGTAATCGGCTCGCGATGCACCATGTGTCTAAGTAGTTTGTCCGCTTCAGCCTTGTAATTGTAAATACCTGTGCCGTTGCCCCATCGTCCAGCAGCAAAATATAGTGCCATAGCGTAATATTCTTCGCCGTCAGGTGCTGGTAGTTCACTCATGGGAGTGCCGTCGTAACGCATCTGCCATGAGAAAAAACCGTAGGTGGGATGTTTGGGATCATCGTGGTACATGTAGGTTTTCGACCAGTTCCAAAGAGCATCGAACTCAGCCTTCTTGTCCAACTGTACGGCGATCATCATGCCATAAGACATGCCCTCGGAACGCACATCGTTATTGTTTATGTCCGGCATATATGCCAGCGGACCATTGGCATTGGAGCCGGCAGGATAATATAGCGCCTGCGAATTCGGATCGCCGCCGAAGAAGTGCTGATAAGCCTTATTGATTTTTGCTGTCACTTGCTCTGGTGAGTATCCAGCCTCGGCAAAAAGGTTGCGATACATGCCTGTAACAAAGGCGCCTGAACCATCGTTATCATTATGAACTAAGCCACCACTAGAGTAGCTCTCAGGCGGACCCAAATAACTCGGTTTGACACCGCCCGTATCGACAACAATTTTCTGCAGCACTATACCCGGATCGACCATCCAGAATTTTAAGACATGCTCTCCCGGCTTTTCGAGTGTATGCTCGGAAGTCATCACTTTAATATTTTCACCAACCGCCTTTTCCCATTCCGGGGGATATTTCCAGTCTGGAACTGTATCTTTCTCATGGATGTTGATAATTTGCGGCGTCTGGGCATCGAATGAAATAGCGTACCGTAAGCCTTGTGTATCGTGATAGTTTTGTGTTGGGGATACATACACGTTAACTTTGACGCTGCCGCTGCTAAAAAGATGCATGCAATATTCTAAACGAGGGCAGTCTCCTTTGGGTGTCTGACTTTTTGCTGTGACAGGCATAGGTGTTATACCGGAAAGCGTCCGTCCTAAATTCGGAATGCGCTGCCATTTAATCTGGGCTGTTTCGATTGCTTTGGTGTAATGCTCTGCTTCCATGGAAACAGAGCCGTTGCTTTCAACAAAACCTTCGACTTTATCCCGCTTCGGAAATTCATGATTATTAACGACAGCCTGAACTTTTACGTTCTTCCCAGCCGTTCCGGTTATAGTAATTGCTGAGCGGTGTGTTCCGGTCGGCACTTGCTGGAAATCTACATTTACCCAAACGCGCTGCTGCTTTTCAACTTTCCCTTGGTTAGGTGTAACTTTTAGCCATGACTGACTTGATTCTATTTTGTAATCGAAGGGTGTCTGTCCACGATTGAATACTTCAATATAATACTTTTGCTGATTAGAAGAATCGAATTCAGGTAAGACTGCTTCGCTCTTTTCCATAGGCCACCAGCTATCCGAGCCTTCGATGAACACGCCCATATTCGCTGCAGCAGGTATGTCGATCTCATCCACTTTAGGCATTACATCCTTTTCCGGTTGCTGCCAGTATGTGTAGCTGATATGTGTTTGATCCATCATGTGGTTCCATTTGCCGCCGGCAATGACCTTATTATAATAGTGAGAAATCTCCTGGTCCTTAGCAAACAATTCTCTGGCTCTTTTCGCCATATCATTAGTAGCGGCACGACCTTGTTTTGCGTACAGGTGATTCTTTCCACAAGTTACACGAAGCTCATTCAAATTAGCACAAGCCGTCACCGGATGCAGCACAAGCTGATAATAAGCATCCTTGTATTCGGAAGGCATGACTTTGTTAATCCGCTCTGCTTCTTCGACTAATTTATTGTAATCGGAGACAATCGTTTCAGCTTCGCGGTAATGTATCAGACTATAGGTATCTGCGGCCAGCATCTCAGGCTTCCGGCGGCTGTTGTATTTCGTATATTTAGAGAGGATTTCGGCGATTGCCGATGCGTGTACAGGTCCGAACTGCTGCTGTGCCCAAAGCCGGGCATACTCGGGTAAACGCACCGCCGGCCAATTATCGGGATCCCATGCATAATCCAGAAAAAACTCAATGGGAAATTCCATGGGCTTGAGATCGCCGACGTTTACAAGCCAGATTCGATTCACGCCGAGACGATAACACAGGTGCATCTGCTCCCAGATGCGGGCTATCGGATTTGTATTGACCCATTTATAATTTCTGGGGCCGCCTACAAAATCAAAATGATAATACATGCCGTATCCGCCGGAGCGTGGCGGATCACCGGATTTGGGCAATCTGCGGACATTGCCCCAGTTGTCGTCGCACAATAATAAGGTGACATCTTCCGGAACCCGCATGCCCTTGTCATAGTAATCCTGCACTTCCTTGTATAACGCCCAAAGCTGCGGGATCGTGGTTACATCTTTACCCGTGACATCCGCGAGGATTTTGCGCTGGTCGGCAACAATTTTCTCCAGCAGGGCAATGTTTGTTTCTTCACTCATGGCTTTGTCGCCGTCGCCGCGCATGGCTAATGTAACAATGCTTTCTCGCGAACCCATTCGCTCGATTCCTTCGGTCCAGAATTGCCGCAGCTTTTCAGCGTTGGTCTCGTAGTTCCACGCGCCTCCTTTGATTTTTTTCCACTCGGCATGGGCGCGCATCAGAGGTTCGTGGTGCGTGGTACCCATTACGATGCCGTACTCATCCGCCAATTTCGGATTATTAGGATCGTCGCTGTTGAAGCTTGCCCACCACATAGCAGGCCAGAGGTAATTGCCCTTCATCCGCAGGATAAGCTCAAAAACCTTTTCATAAAACTCGTGGTTGAATCCGCCGTAGTTCTCCACCGCCCAGCGACCCAGCGCCGGTTCTTCATCGTTGAGAAAAATTCCCCTGTATTTAACCGCCGCCGGCCCTTCTACGTAGCGCCCTGCTTTGATAAAAAGAGCATCGTTATGTTTGACCGGCACATCGGCCCACCAGTACCACGGAGAGACGCCGATCTGCCCGGAAAGGTCGTAGACACCGTAGATGGTTCCTCTTTTATCGCTGCCGGCGATAATCAGGCCTTTTTCGACGCCGGGCAGAGGCTCCGGCACGATTTCGATTAGAAACGATTCCCATTTGCCCTTAATTTGCGCCACGTTGATTTTGCTGTCCCGGATTAATTTGTCAATGATTGGGCTTTTTCCAATCGTACCTATAATGACTGAATTTATCCCAAGTTCGGCTTGTTCATGCGTGACAGTTGGTGTACGGTCTGTGACGCGCTTAATGTCGGCCTGCAAGTCTTTAACCGCGCGCACAACACCGGCGTAATCCTGTGAATCAACATAAAGCGTCGCGAGCCGGTCCTTTTGTGCCAGACAGAAACTGCCCTGCCTGTTAAAAAAATCCACATACTGCGTTTGGCTGACAGCCAATGCAAAACCGGGGCACAAACAGATTATTTCAAATATTATTAGAATTTTAAGGATAGATTTCATCATCTCATCTCACTTTAAGGTATCTTTGGGCAAACCTCAGGAACGTAGGCCAGTTCGGCCCGGGGGTGTGTCCGCCGCTGTGCTCGCGGAAAGCAATATCCCCGTCGATAAGTGTGGTTTCGATTGGGGGATATTCGGTCGTCCCCATATCCTTTTTTCCCAAGAGCTTATAGACCGGCCCGGCACCGGCGGCAGCCATGAACATGCCTTTGGCGTCCACCCATGCATCGCCGTTAAACGAGCCGCTGCTGATAAACACGGGACGCGGGGCACACAGAGCGACCAATTCATGAGCATCGACAGGCAAATCGTCCCATGTCAACGGCCCGGCGTATTTGAGGAAGTTGCCGGCCATCCAGTGGTATTCGCCGCTGCCGGCGAGATTTTCCACTATTTCGCCGTAATCCCGGCGGAGAAGACTGGCGCCCCCGGCACCCGAAGAGCTGACAAAGGCAATCGCCAGACGCCGGTCATACGCCATCGCTATGAGCGTTGCTTTGCCGTAGCGTGAATGGCCCTCAAGACCGACTTGCTTTGCGTCCACAGACGGGTCGGTCTCAAAATAATCCAGGGCACGACTTGCGCCCCATGCCCAGGCTCGTAGTGCGCCCCAGTCATCGGCCTTGCGGGGCTTGCCCTTATTGCAAAGGCCGATGATGCCCTGGGTCAGGCCGGCGCCATAGTCGGCCTGAATGCTGTTAGGCACAACAACGGCATAGCCCCAGCCTTTGGCGAGCACCTGTTGCTGCCAGGTAGGCCCGCTGCCGCGCCGCATTCTGCCGAAACGACCGCCAAAACCAAATTCCATCATTACCGGCACCGGACCGGCTGCATCTGCAGGTGTGCTTACTGTCAACTGGATATCGACGGTTATGGCCGGGTATGATGAATTGTCGACATGGCCGACCAGTTCTTTTGTGATGACCGGCACATCGCCGTTCTTTTCATTGGTTGTACTTGTCACTTCCCATTTAACTTTAGGCGTGTCCTTTGGAACTCGGCCATAGATTTCCCTGTCAAAGTCCTCTACAATCTCCGGCCGTCTCTGGTTCCACCACATTTGTGCTGTCGTGACCTTCTGTCCGTTCTTCAATATCAGCGGGTCCGGCAGGTTCGGATAGGGATTGGCCTTTGACTCGTCATAATTGGCGTAATTTTCCGCCTGGGGATTCATGCCGTTTCTTCCCGGACGGAGCGACTTGATGCCCAGAAGGTCCATCATTTTCCGATGATCTTCAGCCGTCAGACGCCGAATCTCCGCCCACCGTTCGTTTCTTTGCTGGGCAATGATACTCACGCCCGATATGAGAACCAACGATACACATAAGACTTTTACGGCAAATGTCTTACACATAATGTAACTCCTCGATGTATATCATCAAAAAGCGATGATTATTTACATTTCTTACTTCATTAAAGCAGTCATAAAAGATTTAAGACTTTTAGAGTCTATTTTTTTAGTACCCTTTCGTTTTTGAAGCTCTTTGACATGCTGCATTACCAACTGGGTCATTACAGCGCCCGGCCTGGGATAAGCTGCTACGATATAATGAGGTCCCGGAGCAGATTCTCCCTCTTCCTGTTCCAATTCAGCCCTGAGATTGTCCGGGCTTATCAATGAATTGGCATGCTGGAATATTACCTTATCCATGGCCTTGTATACTTCTTTGCTTTCTTTGACCAGGCCGTAATAATCAAGAAGCTGGGCGAATACATAATTTGACGTTGTATAGACATCCTGTCCCTGCTCCGATTCGACCTGTCCTCCATCTTCTGTCCGGCACATGGCCCAGCCCATGGGCGTGCGGTTATTCTTATAAATCGTCTTGAGGATTTTTTTGGCCCTGTCTTCAGGGATAAAAGACTCTTCTCCCATTGCAATCAAGGCCCAGACGGCGTCAAGCTGATTTATCCATGTATCCGTGTTTGTTTGGCCTGTTTCGCTATCATAGCAAGTAACATAATATTGGAGCTTTTCGCCTTGACTGTTTTTCTCATCTCTCCACAATTTCTCGAAAATCACCGATACTTTTTCGAAGTGCTCTTGATATTGTTTTCTGGCTGGTTCGTCTTTCATCATCTCAGCCATCCTGCTCATGGCACGGCAGCCGGCCATGAAAATAGTAGCGTCATAGGCATCGACGCCGAACAGCGGCAAATTATCGAAAGTGTTCTTGACTTCATCGGGATAGCCTTCCGGGATGCCGTCGCCGTCTATATCAAGCTCTTTAAGATGCTCAAATCCGAATTTAAGCGTCTTCCAGTTCTTCCTGAGAAAATCAATATCGCCGGTGAATTTGACGTTGCGCAGCACCCTTGTCGCCAGCTTGGGAAAAAGATCGACCCAGTAGTTGTCGTTGTACCATGCGTAGTCGCTGACATTACGCAAAGCATGACCTTTCGGCAAGGCGCCTACATCGTGCGAGACGGCACCTTTAACCTTAACAGCATCTTTTATCTGGATCAGCGACATATCTTCGTATTCTTCGGGATATTCCTCAAAATGCTTTCTTGCCTCAACAAAAGATGCGTGAAAGTGATAATATCGCTCTTCGGCGTTCTCCCTCATAATCGAGTTAATAAAACTCTGGCAGAGTTCTTTTTCTATATCCGGGAAAAGTATAAGCAATACCATGGAATACCAATCCACGTCCGAAGGGTCGATATAGGCGTAATCAAAACATTCCAGGAACCGGGCAACGTCTTTGCCGTTCTTATCCTCAATCCAGACCGCGGTATTTGACAGCGGAAAACTGAATTCGTTAAGAATCAATCGGGTAAGTCTTAAAGCACCCGCCTTATCGCTCTTGTAGGAAGGACTTTTCTTTATTTGATCGAATATCCTGCTCTGGATGGTTATTGTGCGCCTGAGCCATTTCGGATAATTATCCAGGGTAATTTTCGCCATATCGACGGCCCTGGTTTCTTTGTCCTTAAAACTTTTAATATATTTGCGATCGAATTTTTTCCCGTCGATAAAACGCTGCTGCGGAAAATCCAGAACTACGGCGACCGGAATCTTTTGTACTGCTTTCGGCTTTAACTTAAAAGTAAGACTGACGGCCGCTCCGTAATCCTGATGAAGTATAGGTTCTCTCTTTTCGTAAAAACTGCCGTCATCATTCAATAATAAGTCCTGCTTAAGCCGATTCAGGCAAAAATAAGGTTGCGTATCTATTTCTACGCCACCGGTTTCCGGCACGGCGATGACCATTCTGTCCCGGGCTTCCTTACTGGTCATGACCACGCCTGTCATACCTGAATGACGAAAATCTTCATGCACGTGGCCTTTTACCGCCGTTGAGCAGATATAAACCGTGTCCTGGTCTGTCGGCTTTAATTCCTTTTCCTGAAGATTTACAAGTGAGGGTCTGGGTATGACCAACGTGATTTCCTTAACTTGATTTGACGTATTCTTTACCTCATATTCCTCAACACCGGCAGGTATCAGGTACTGGTTATCTCCTGATAAGAAAGGGGAAACGAGCCTTCTTGTCACAGTAACTTTTCCAAGCTTATAGGCCATTTCCAGCAACGGCGTGGCAATAGAGATTGAAGTCTGCCTTTCGGAAACAGGAGGATGATAATAATTTCTCAGAGCAGGGACATCATCAGGGCCTTCCACCATTGTGGGATTTCTTGTAGTGAGCATAACAACTTTATCGCCGACCCGGATAAACGGAGCAGAAGCAAATTTAACTGCATTTTGATTCAGCAGGATCAGTCTGCCCGCATTATTAAGCCGGTTGTATAAACCCTCGGGCGATATACCGATCGAACAAGTTGGAGCACCCTGAAGGGCAATGGTGTGAGGGAATTGGAGGGTTTTCGACATTCCCTGAAAATGGACCGTCATTTTGTTCTTTTCATAAATGTCGGATATTTGTGCTCCCGAAATACTAAATACATCACTAATCTTTAAAGTACTGGCTTGCGGCATTAAATGTCTCCTTTTTTCCTCCGAATTCTATGCGTTAACTAACAATACGATAATTTTAAGGGTAATCCTTTTTTCTTCGCCGGCTTTTTAACGGCGGCAGCTTTTTGAGAACCGAGTTTGATGGGTAATTTAGTCGAGCGGCAAGGTTTTATCTTTCCGAAAAGCAGGCTTACGGCAGCTTTTATAGAATCGGGCGTGCCGCTGAAATTACAGACCACGGCATCGGCCTGGTTTGTCGTGCCCTCAATATAGGGAGAGTTGGTTACGACAACTACCTTTTTCCCCGCTGATTTGAGCTTCTTGACGAGCAGTTGATTGTTCCCTGATTTAACGATTCGGGCGTAATAATTGGTCATTACGACCAGGTCGGCCTGTTTGGCGAGCTCCAGGCACTCTTTAATCTCTTCGTCAAAGGCCGAGAATTCCGTATCGGCCAGGATTAAATTTGTCGAATGCTCTGCCATCGCCTCGCAGAACATGTGCTGGTGCATATATGGATCTTTGCCGCAAAATTCATAAGGAATCCGCTGCTCAATTACCAGTATCTTCTTTTTCGTATTTAACGGCAGCGTTTTTTTGCTATCCCGCATTAAAATCAGGGCCTTTTTCGCTACGTCCCATGAGAAATCGATAACCGGTTTGCTCAGGGCATAATCCTGTGCCTTTTTCGGGTCCTTTTTGCCGGCTGTTTCAAACAGCCCCTGGTCGTACTTCATATTCAAAAGATGCGTTACAGCCTCATTTAGCCTTTCTTCGGATAAAAAGCCCGTCCTGACAGCCTCTAAAACGCCGAAGAAGCACTGCGACCTCGATTCGTCGTCGGCTTTTAAGAGTATTGTGTCGCAGCCCGCTTTTATCGCCATCGCGCAGGCCTGCGGAAGGGGCCATTTTTTAAGTATTGCAGCCATGCCTATAGCGTCCGAAACGATAACGCCGTTAAATCCTAATTCCTCTCTTAACAATCCGGTGAGGATTTTTTCAGATAAAGTCGTCGGATACTTATCATCATAAGCGGGATAGACCGAGTGGCCCGTCATAATGGCCTTTACCCCAGCATCGATTGCAGCCTTGAATGGATACAATTCGACTTCCTGCATCCTCTTTTTACTGGCTTTTATTACTTCGAGGACATCATGAGCATCAGTGACCGAATCTCCTCTGCCGGGAAAATGTTTTGCTGTTGCTGCTATGTTGCCATCCTGAAAGCCTTTTAATAGAGCAACTGCGTGTTTTGCGCATGTCTCAGGATCGTCGCTGAAGGATCTGATACCGATCTCAGGATTTTTCGGATTGATATTCACATCGCAGACCGGCGAATACATCTGCGTCACGCCGATGTTGCTTAGTTGTTTTGCTATTGTCAGACCGATTTTATAAGTCAGCTTAGTGTCACCGATAGCAGCCATGCCCATCGGCGGCGGGAACTGCCTAATGCCGCCGGCCATATAATCGTTCTTGAAATCGCCTTCGAAGTCGATAGTCATATGAAGCGGAATCTTTGACGGCCTTTTGAGTGCGATTTTCTGCAATTTATTCAAGTCCTTCGTATAATCTCCCGGTGTTATGCTGATACCAAAGGTTTTACCGGCGAAGTAAGTATTTGAAATGGTAAAATAATCCTTTGGCTTTTTGAATTTCTGATCTATCTGAGAATTGCCCCAGTAAAGATTTTTACAGGTCTCAACCGCGTATGGCTCCAGGCAAAGGCCGCCGCAGTGCAGCTTTGTGATTTGTTCGATCCCGCTCGGCGTTATCATGGCGCCACGCCTGGTAAATGTTAAGACCTGGCCGGCCTTTTCCTCCAGACTCATTTTTGCCAACTTTTTACTGACGAATGCGTCCCTTTTCGCATTGCTTGTTTTTGTCTTTGCCATATATAGCTCCTCTTATTCACTATTTACGATTCCCATTTACCGCTGTTATCAGGTCCTACCCAGAATCCATGTTCGAACTCCCAGCCGTCCTCGTCAATTTTCAAATCTTTTGTTTTCCATCCTGCTTCGATTCGTTTTCTTAAATCATCGAAGCCCTTGTTCCATGTAAGTCCATCCGGAACGGTAACATTCATACTCCCGGCGGCATTTGCATATCTCAGGCAGGATTCGATGGTATGTCCCCAGACAAATGCAGAAAGAAATCCTGCAATTGCCGAATCGCCGGAACCGAGTGCACCTACGAATTTTTCTTCCTCGTAAACGGGATGCCACAACTCGCGATTGGCCCAGTTTTCGAGATCGGCACATCCTGCTGCCCCCAACTTTTTAAGCCGGTCCCGGCCGGCGGTTCGCACATATAATCCTTTGTGACCGCATTTGACCATGGCGATAGCCGCTCCCATTTCTATTAAATCGCTGCCGAGTGTGGAAATCTCTTTCACACTCATATGGTCCAGCACGCCTTCTTTGGGGCCGAGATTTGCCTTTTTTTCGAGGAATTTGTCTTTATAAAGAAAATAGAAAAGCTCTTCTGCGCTGGGGACCATGATATCCGATAACGGAACCCAGTTCTTCAGGATGGCCAGCCAGTCAAATCTGTCACCATAGCCGCTCACATCAGGAATGGAAAGATCGAGCGCAGTGGTAGTTCCCAATTCTCTGGTTTTCTTTAAGATTCTGGTCAGCTCGTCGCCCGTGTTTTCATACAGCTTTTTCATCCACGGCGGATAACCGAAGAGCATCAATTTCGAACGTTCCACCAGATCGAAACTCATGTCATCATAACCGAAAGTGTCGTTTGCGCCGCAATGATGCAGATAAAAACGGTCTATGCCGGGGATACAAATGGCAATGGTATATGATGTCGATTCACCATCGACCATATGAATGCCCTTGAAATGGCCTTCATGCTCCTCATACCAGTTCAGTATTTGTCTGCCGAAGTCATCGTTACCGATTTTGCCGATTAATTCGGTTTTCACACCAAGCCGGCGGATTGATACGCCGGCATTTGTTACAGGGCCACCTCCTACGACGACACATTGTCCCATGTTAATCATTTTACCCGGTACAAGGACATCTGTCATTTTGTCCACTTCACCCTCGATTGTGAAAGCGGGTATTAAATCAAGGCAGGTGTGTCCCGCCGCTACAATTTCAATATCTTTGGTATGCTTCATTTAAGCTCCTCGAAAATGACAATATTGAACGATACTATCACATCTATGATTTTATTTTTTGTTTTGAATTGTTTTAACGACAGCATCGAAGGCCGGTTTCGGTTTACAGTTTCGGTCGAACAACATAGGATAATCAGTCCTTCCCCTTATGGGCATATAGCTGCGCCACGACTGGCCGTCATGGACAGCCCAAAATGTTACTCGACGTATGTTGTATTTGAGAAACAGCGAGAATAATTCGACGTATCGCCCGGCCAGCTCTTTTTGAACCGAATCAGGCAGTGCATCGGGATAAGGACTGAGTTTCTTCTGCATTTCGGGCTCGAGGGATGAAAGGTCTATCAAATTGTGATAATGGTCTGCAAAAGGAATTACGCATACATCCAGTTCTGTAATCATCAACTTAACACCCAAAGTGGAAAGAGCCTTAATGGCTGTCTCAATCTCATCGAGAGGCGGAAAGTCCAGTGCCCAGTGTCCCTGTATGCCGAGTCCGTCGATTTGAACGCCTTTCGACTGCAAATCCTTAATTAATCGAATAACACCTTCATACTGAGGCGGTTTCCACATATTGTAGTCATTGTAGTAAAGTTCGGCATCCGGATCGGCCTGGCGGGCGTATTCAAAGGCCTTAACCAAATAATCTTCTCCGATAATCTCAAACCATTTATTTTTTCTGAAATGACCATCTGGTAGAATTGCTTCGTTTACAACATCCCAGCCGTGAATTCGGCCTTTGTAGCGGCCTACTACTGTTGAAATATGCTCTTTCATTCGTTCGAGCAATCCCTCGCGATCTAATTGTTTGCCTGATTCGTCCTGAAACACCCACTCCGGTGTTTGATTATGCCAGACAAGATTGTGGCCGATTATGTGCATTTTGTTTTTCTCGCCTAAAGCGACATAACGGTCTGCCGGCTCGAAATTATATTTGTCCGGTTCCGGATGGACTTCCTCCCATTTTAGAATATTTTCCGGTGTTATGCTGTTAAAGTGCTTCTCCACAAGATCTACAGCGTCCGGTTCATTGCCGGAGATCTGATTCAGGCTCAGGGCGGCACCGATATAAAAGTCATCCTTAAGCACATCTTTCAAAGCAGGTTGTGTATTTTCATTGTTCATAAATTATCATTACTCCGTATTTTTGTAATCACCATTCATCCGTTCTGAAAGGCGATGCCGGTAAACCTTCTTTATTATATAAATTCGCACCTTCGGGATTGTCAGCCCAGGCATAACGTACAGCTACTGGATTGGTTATATCATCATTCCGGACGATAACTTTATCGCCTTGAATTTTCGCTTTCGCCCAGATGAATTTTTTGTTAGCCCCGGCGATGGCAAAGTATTTCAGTTCACCGCCGCCTTTGGCGATTAATCCATCGCCAATGTGTGCAAATGAAAGGGCAATTTTGTTTCCTTCGATCTTCATGGATTGATAGATAGGTCCTGAATAGACTACTGTCTCATCGCCGTAAGCAACTTTTTGTGCCCCGAGTGCAAGACGTTTGCCTATATCTTCCTTGTTCAACGGATGAACGTCATTCCATTCACCGATATCTATTGCGACGGCCATTGCAGTATTGGGAACAGCAAGTGTTTTAAGCTGGGCTTCTCTCAGCTCGGCCCAGTTGCTTTCGGAAGGCTCGTCTTTGACCCGCATATAATTAGCCAGTTGCACGTACAAGAACGGGAAATCTCCTTGGTTCCATTTCTGCCTCCAGTCGGCTATCAGAGCGGGGAATAGTTTCTGATATTCACGCGGCCGTCCGGTGTTGGATTCACCCTGATACCAGATTACTCCTTTAATTGTGTAATTCAGCAGCGGGGCAATCATACCGTTATATAAACCCAGCGGCTGCCACTCGATGAAAGTTTTACCCGGCAATGGTTCCATAGTTGCAGCTAATTTGTATTGCCAGGGCCCTTTTAAGTCGATTGTCCGGCCTGCTGCCGAGAGCTGGTACAGCTTATCCAAAAGAAAACCGCCCCGGCCAACATTATTGACGACCCTTACAACAATAATATTCTTCCCTGCTTTCAGCAGGTTTTCAGGTACATCATATTTTCTCGGCGGGTACTGGTACGATACACTGCCGACAAATTTGCCGTTAACATAAGTTCTATCACTGTCGACGACCCTGCCAAGTAAAAGTCTCGCTGGTTTGCCGGTCATGGAGGCCGGGACATCAATTTCCTTTCTGAACCAGACAACCCCGTTAACATTCCCCAGCGGGCCATCCGCCCAGTAGCCGGGAACATTCATAGTTGCCCAATCGGAAGCGTCGTAAGCCGGATCGAACCACGGCTTCTGGCCATCCGACATACCTTTATCCTTCTGCTGCATGAGGCTGTACCATGCATCGCTGACGGCTTTGTCCTTATTGGCGACTTGATTAAGGTAGTTGCTGTCTTTAAATTTTTCTGCTGTTTCGAGGTGTGTGGGGAATTCTTTTAGGGCATCTTCGCTCAACCATGCCTCAGCGGGCGAACCGCCTACGCTGGCGTGGATTAAACCTATGGGAACCTTGTATTTTTCGTATAATGCTTTAGCGAAAAAATAACCTGTGGCTGTAAAACTTCGAATAGTTTCGGGATTAGCCGATTCCCAGGAGCCCGATTCGAGGTCTTGCTGCGGCGTGTTAAAATCATATCTCTTGGAGACAAAAAAACGCCTGATAGCCGGATTGTTGGAATTTGCAATCACATCCGCGTAGCGTTCTTCTACGCGCGCCATTGTCAGGTCCATATTCGACTGGCCCGAACATACCCACACCTCGCCTATCAGAATATCTTTAAGAATTATACGATTGCTGCCGGCGATTTCCATGCTGTAGGGGCCGCCCGCATTTAATTCGGAAAGCGTTACAGCCCATTTGCAGTCTGTACCGGTTTTGGCACTATATGTTTTGTCGTTAAAGTTAATTGTCACCTTCTCGCCTGCGGAAGCCCAGCCCCAAATTTGTGTGCTGTAACCTCTTTGCAGCACCATTCCGTCGCTTATCAAACGTGGAAGCCTGACCTTGCAGAGGGCGATTTGAGAAATTATCAATACATAGCAGAATAATGTTGAAACAAGTATTTTCACATTTAACTTCATAGTGATATAGCCTCAGCTTTATCAAAATTAATTGGATACGTATTCAAACCAGTCGAAGTCGGCGGGAGTTGAACACTTTTGGCCGTTGCCCGTAGCGTACATTCCGAAATAAGCGCCGGTAAAACACATCCCGCGTTCAAAACCGATCACTTCGACAGATAAGTCCTTTGTCAAAGCCGTTCCGAGAACTTTTCTTTCACCTGTGGAAGATTGGAAGGAAAATTCGTAAGTCAACGGGGATGCTTTTACCGATAGCAAAACAGGGCCGGGCTTAACATCAGCGTATTCAACCGGTTCGATAATTTTTTCTCTAACGACTTTCTTTAAGAACACCTGTCTTTCACCGTCTCGGAGAGTAACACCGATTGTATAAAAGAATCTGTCGAATCCGCGAACAACGAGACCGGCTTGTTCGTTGTCGTTTTTGGGTTCATATTCGAGCAGCGTTGAAGCTGTGCAGTCGAAATCAGTTTGCCGGCGACCTACAAAGGCCGGAGAGTCCTTGTCGTTGAATGTCACCGCAGAGCCGTTCAGTCGCAGGTATCCCGGGCGCGCGGCAAGAGAAAAATCATCTTTATAAGGATTCCGCAGAAAGTTCCATTGCATAGCCAATTTGTCATTGTCGAAATCATCTTTTGGAGGAAGTTTCGGCCAAATATGCTGCGGCAATTTCGGCGCGGGCATTACTAAATCAATCGTTCCGGTTTTATTGACGACGGGCCAGCCGTCCTCGAAGGCGACAGGCGCAAGGAAGGTCTCCCGGCCGATATGATGATAAAGGCCGCCTTTGGGTCGTATGGCCAGACAAACCAGCCACCAGCCGTCGGGAGTTTCAACAAGGTCTGCATGCCCGACGGCGCGGATTGGATTGCCGTCGAGCTCACGATGCGTAAGGATGGGATTGTTCGGATTCGATTCGAACGGTCCCCATGGAGAATCACTGCGAGCGACGGTCACCATATGACCATAGCTGGTTCCGCCCTCTGAAATCATCAGGTAATATTTACCGTTTATTTTATAAATGTGCGGTCCTTCCGGCCAGATTCCGCCGGTGCCGCGCCATATTTCCTTAAGTTCTCCTTCGAGTTTGCCCGTTTTTAGATTGATAGTTGATTGAGCGGTGCAGCCGTTGCGTCCGCCTTGTTGCCGGTGATAATAAACCGTTCCGTCGTCGTCGAAAAAGAGCGACGGGTCGATGCCGCCGCCGTCTTTTATCCAAATCGGCTCCGACCAGGGCCCTGCAGGGTCTTTTGTGGTGACGTAAAAATTCCCGCCACAATCCACACAAGTAGTTATCATATAAAAAGTACCATTATGGTAACGAATCGTCGGTGCATAAATACCGCCGGAAGCTCGTACTTTGTCGAGGTTCAACTGGCTTTTCCGAGTAAGACAATATCCGATTTGCCGCCAATGCACCAAATCCTTGCTGTGGAAGACAGGAACGCCCGGAAAATACTCAAAGGTGCTGTGAACCATGTAGTAATCATCACCAGCACGACAAATACTGGGGTCGGGATGAAATCCGCTGATAACCGGATTCTGAAAGGTTTTGCCGTTTTGCACGACATTTACCTCGGCATCGAAAGCCTGTTTGGGCTGATAGTTTCTGCCAAACAACAGTGGAGAACCTCCAATCCTTGATGTTGCCAAAAATAGTAAGATTATAAACAATTGTTTTTTTGTTACCATAATCATCACCTTAAACTTCTGCGGAATCGTTCTCGGCTTGTTTACGACGCTCGACAAGTTCGGTCTCAATCTGCGTCATCTTTTTATTGTTCAATGGATAAAAGACCATGACAATCATACCGAACAAGGCAATTATTGCCGGATAAATACTCATTAATAATACTATGCCTTTTATTGACTCTTCTGATTGTTCTACATTAGCCTTATAGCCATATATAGCTAAAATCCATGTTAGAGCAGCGGAACCCACAGCTAATCCCATTTTAAGGCTGAATAATGAGGCTGACATAATAAGTGCCGTAGCACGACGACCCGTTTTCCACTCTGAATAATCGGCACAATCAGTATACATAGCCCACTGCAATACAGACACCGGTCCCATTGCAAACGATCTTACAAAATTAAGAATAAACATTAGATTAAGATCATCGGGATCCAGGAAATAGTAGAGAGCAGTGGCTGCGGCGCTTAAACCTAAAAAGCCCCAATAAGATATTGCCTTGCCGATCATTTTAGTCAGTTTTTTTGTTAGAACGGCTCCAAGAACCATTATAGCTGTTCCTGACATTAGATATGTAGTTAGTAGTGTTTCAGATGACCAATCTCGTGTAATACCTAATAATGATACTTCCCCACTACTAACATAATAATCAAAATAGTAAGGAATGATACCGCTTCGTAAACTTATAAAGGAAAGTTGGAAAAACGTTGCGATACCAATCATCAACCATGGCCCGTTTGTTAACAAATCGCGCATATCCTGACGGATTGGACTTTTTTGTCCCTTAGGAGGATGAACACGCTCTTTAGTTGTAGCGAAAGTTATGAACAGTAAAATAACGGCTATTGTTGAAAGTAGTCCTAAAGCCAACTGATAGCCCTTTGCATCGTCACCCCCGCCGAATTTTACGACCAGCATTCCAACTGCATATTGTGCAAAAAACTGTCCGACGAAGGCCGCCACAAAACGATATGAAGATACGACAGTTCGTTCTGCCGCATTTGGAGTCATGACGCCCATCAGTGCGGAATAGGGTACATTAACAATAGTATAAAGCATCATAACAGCCGTATATGTGATATATGCGTATATGAGTTTTCCGTTTTCACCAAATCCCGGTGTTGTAAATGTTAAAACACCAGCCACACCTAAAGGTATAGCAAACCAAAGAATATAAGGACGATATTTGCCCATTTTGGTGTCGGTTCTGTCAGCTATTATTCCCATTAATGGGTCATTTACAGCATCCCAAATTTTAGTGACAAGAAACATCACAGCTACAGCCGAAGCCGTTAAACCAAATACATCCGTGTAAAACTTTGGCATGAATATCAGAAAAGTAAGAAAAAACAGATTTGATGCCGTATCACCCAAACTGTAGCCGACTTTCTCCTTGATAGAGAGTTTTTGCTGTTCTGCATTCATTCGTGGCTCCTTTAGTTTAATGATTGAGGACAGTTATATATGGTAAAGATCATTATTTCAATTATATTCAGGTATGGGCATTTTACTGAATTTCTGAAAATATCCCAGACATGTATCCCGCCAGATGGTAGCATCTTTTTCCTGGGTTGCCAGCTTTTCCTGAACTTGTGAGAATATATCCGGATCAATATCCTTTTCCAGAGTTGCCCACTTTCTCTTCATCTCTTTGACATAATCGATTCCAGTGTTGTATCGGTAGCACAACTCATGCCATAAGGTCCTGCCGGACTGCGTTTTCCGGTCCCACCGAACATGGTGGAACCAAAGCAAATATTTTTCGGGACATGTTTCTATGCTGTCGAACCGCTGCCGCCAAGGCGGAAAATACTGACTTGTCGCATTGCTGCCGGATGAGCTTCGATCAAATCCTAAACCTGTGCTGTCGGCACGATGATAATAAACGCTGGTCCAGTCCAATCGTGATGATTTCGCATAGCTTGGTTGTGGGCCGTAATGAAATCCGGCCTGCATAATATGATGAAGTCCGAGCGGAGTCATATAGTTAACACACGCCTCCCATGATCCGGTCATCATGGACTTGATTTTCTTAACAACCTCGCTATCTCGGCTCAAAGTCATGCGAATCCATTCTTCGGCAATCTCCTCGCTGGACAGGTCGTGGTCCCAGGCCAGGCGGCCGAAAGCATACCAGTTGGCCTGAGCGAACAGATGCCCGCACCAATTGCGGTCCGAGCCGGTATTGGTTACACCTGCAATCCCGGTCATAGGGTAATTGTGTAAAGATCCATCAATCACGTGGGAAACGTACGAATTTTGCCCTTTGGCATAGGTGTCGAAGTCAAGACATTCTTTCCACATGGGCGCCAGATAAACCAGATGTTTTGAATGTCCCAGATACTCCTGCGTAATTTGCAGTTCCAGCATTAATGGTGTCTTGGGCATGGCCCCAAACAAGGGTTGGATAGGCTCGCGGGGCTGAAAGTCAATTGGGCCGTTTTTCGACTGAACAAAAACATTTGAAAGGAATTGCCCATCAAGCGGTACAAATTCCTTATAAGCCCGCCTGGCACGGTCCGGATCGACGTCGGCATCGTATACGAAAGCTCGCCACATCACGATGCCGCCATAGGGAGCCAGCGCTTCGGCCAGCATATTAGCGCCGTCGGCGTGCGACCTATTGTAATCCTGCGGGCCGGGCATGCCTTCGGAATTGGCCTTTACAAGAAAACCGCCGAAATCGGGAATCGATTGATAGACCTCTTTGACCTTGTCTTTCCACCAGCGCCGGACATCCGGATTCAGAGGATCGGCTGTCTCCAGAGAACCGATGCCACCTCGTCGGCTATTTCTATTTGATGCCGGCTTTAGTGGAGATGAAAAACGAATTGAGACAAAGAGTCTAATACCGTACGGTCTGAATACATCGGCCAGCACTTTGAGTTTTGCAATATATTCGGCCGTCAGGAAAATCGGATTGGCGTTAACGTTATTTACCGCTGTTCCATTTATGCCAAGAGAAGCGTTTGCCCGAGCATAATCTCTGTATCGGGAATCCACGGTTCCGGGCAGCTCATCCCATTTCCACAATGACTTGCCGGCATAGCCTCGCTCTACCGAGCGGTCCAGATTGTCCCAGTGATTTAAAAGCCGGTATTGAATTCGGGGCTTGGAGCCGATGTTTACTTCCTTGAGAGGTCGTCCATTCTGAATGACTCTTAACAAATGAAAGGAACCATATAAAAGACCAATGTCCTCATTTGCCGTGATGATTACGAAGGGCACGCCTTTCAGCTTGACCGAGCGGATTAAAAATCCTTCACGTCCTAAAAGAGCCAGCTTATCGGGCAAGTTTAATTGTTGTATGATCTGAGACTGTGACGGCGTGCCTATAATCAGAGCAGAGTTTTTAGAAAGCGTACTGCCTACAGGTAAATCTACTCCTAAAAGTCCATTCAGGCCATTCTTAACTTCCTCTCGAACAATATCGACTGTTTCGGAATCACCGTCAATTATAATCGATGAAAAAGCTTCCCTGTATTTATCTAATATCGCTGAATTATTGAGCTTTTTGTAAGACAACCACAGGCCGTATCCGTCATCGGCACTTATCACTGGACAAACTGAAGCCACAATGAATAGCATAATTAATACATTTCGCAAGGATAGTTTCATTTCCACTCCGATTATCGTAAACCTTTCTATCTCCAGGTATTAACTTGTCTGGTCGGATACTATAATATTTTATGTCCCTGTCAAGCAATCACGCAATCTTTTTCCGGTCAGCCTTCGCATTCAGCCTTGTGAATCTGTCTTTCTTTTTCGATGATGGTTGCCGGAAGTTTTGTTGCTGTCAATGTCAAATTCGATATACTTGTCCATAATGTGTGAGACAACTTTGTATAGATTTGAAACAGGTACGGCAGCGAATTAATAAAGGATTAGAAAATCATGCTTGGAGTTAGTTGGATTGACTGGTTGGTCATAGCTCTCTATCTTGGATTAATTGCGGTGATTGGAGTATCCGCCGCCCGACGCGTACGCAATTCTGCCAGTTTTTTCATCGGTGACCGAAAGTTTGGCAAGATTATGATGATGTTCTTCACGTTCGGCACCGGCACCCATTCCGACCAGGCCGTCAGTGTGGCTGCAAAAACCTATCGCTCCGGCGCTTCGGGTATCTGGTACCAATGGTTGTGGCTGTTCGTAACGCCTTTCTTCTGGTGGCTGGCCCCGATATTCAGACGAATGCGTGCTGTTACCACGGGAGATTTTTTTTCAGCCAGATATAACCGCAGTGTTGCCGGCCTGTACGCCGTGGTCGGGATGCTCCAACTGATGGTTAATATCGGCGTGATGCTCAAAGGCAGCACCGCGATGATCACAGCAGTGTCGGGGGGACAGATCAATCCGAACATTGCTATCTGCGCGATGACGATAATCTTTATTATCTACGGTATCGCAGGGGGGCTAAGTGCTGCCATCCTGACAGATTTTGTCCAGGGGATGCTCACGATTGTTCTTTCTTTTTTGATTCTTCCCTTCGCTCTGTCCGCTGTCGGGGGGATGGCAGGTTTGCGCCAAAGCATACAGAATCCGGACATGTTCAAGATTGTTGCCCCTGCGGATATCACAGCGTTTTATATCGCGGTCATCTCCTTCAATGCCCTGCTGGGCTGGGTGACACAACCCCACAATATGGGCCTGGCCGCCGCTGGCAAAACCGAGATGGAAGGTCGTGTCGGTGTGATGTGCGGCATCCTTTTCAAACGGGTATGTACTATCGCGTGGGTGCTGACAGGGCTTTGTGCCGTCGGGCTTTATGCCGGCAAAGATGTCGATATCGACCACGTCTACGGTCTAATGGCTCATGGTTTGCTGCCAAAGATCGCGCCCGGGCTTATTGGTTTGTTCATCGCTTCGATGCTGGCTGCAGTTATGAGTTCCTGTGATGCTTTCATGGTTGCTTCGTCAGCTTTATTTACCGAAAATATTTACCGTTCTTTTCTAATAAAGAACAAGCCCGACAGGCATTACACCATTGTTGGTCGTGTTGTTGCAGGTATTGTTGTTTTGGCCGGTGTCTATTTTGCGTTCAGCCTCGAAAGCGTTGTACAGGGCCTTGAGATATTCTGGAAGGTCTCGGCAATGATGGCTATTCCATTCTGGCTGGGACTTTTCTGGCGGCGTGCTACATCATTAGCTGCCTGGGCGTCGACTCTGTTGAGCTTTGTGGTTCTGCTGTTTACCAGCAGGATCGAAATATTCGGCACGGTCCTGTGGGATTTCAACGCGACACTGGCGGACAGGTTGCCTGCCTTTATGCTGTTTGAAGGCAAGATCAGCCTGCCCTGGCAAATGATCATGTACATTTCTGCCGGCTTTATCACAGCTATTATCGTCAGTCTGCTTACTAAACCTGTGCAGAAGAAAAAACTGGATCGCTTCTATGAATGTCTGCGGACACCTATTGCTCCCGGCGAACCGGAAACCAAACCTTTTACTCTCCCCGATGGAGTCGAGCCGGCGCCACGCCGACCTTTGTTTGATCATCCCGATTTCGAAATATCCCGGCCGAACCTTGTTGGTATTGTTGGCTTCATTGCCGGTTGGATTGCTGTAGCGATTTTAATCGGCTCGTTCTTCTGGATAATCAATCGATAGGTCGTTTGGGACAAGACGGATTGTATGAATATTTTGGGAATATCGGCATATTATCATGACAGCGCCGCGGCGCTTGTTCGCGACGGCGAAATTATTGCCGCCGCTCAGGAGGAACGGTTTTCTCGAAAAAAGCACGACAGCAGATTTCCCGCAAATGCAGTCAATTATTGCCTTCAAACCGGAGGGATAACTTCCGGGCAGCTTGATTACGTTGTGTTCTATGAAAAGCCCCTTGTCAAATTCGAGAGATTACTTGAAACGTATATCGCATACGCCCCGCGCGGATTCCGGCAGTTTCTAATGGCAATGCCGCTATGGCTGCGGCAGAAACTCCACCTGCCGCGGGAAATGGACAAGGCCCTGAAGCGACAATATAAAGGACGCTATGTCTTTGTCGAACATCACGAATCTCATGCCGCCAGCGCCTTTTTCCCTTCCGGATTCGACGAAGCTGCTATTCTAACAATGGATGGTGTGGGTGAATGGACAACGGCAAGCTTCGGCACGGGAAAAGGTAACCGGATTCAACTGACCAATGAGATACACTTTCCGCATTCTTTAGGTCTGCTATATTCGGCGTTCACATACTTTACCGGATTTCGAGTCAATTCAGGCGAATACAAACTGATGGGTCTTGCTCCTTACGGTGAGCCAGTTTACTACGACGCTATCAGGAATAATCTAATTGATATCAAACCTGATGGTTCTTTTCGTCTGAATATGTCATATTTTTCATATTGTCACAAGACCGTTATGACCGGCAAAAAATTCGAAAGGCTTTTTGACGGGCCGCCGCGAAAGCCGGAATCGGCCCTGACCCAGCGTGAAATGGATATTGCTGCTTCGATTCAGAAAGTTGCCGAAGAGATAATGCTGCTCGCGGCCCAGCATGTTTATCATCAGACACAAATGAAAAATCTCGTTCTGGCTGGCGGTGTAGCACTGAATTGCGTAGGTAACGGCCGAATCCTGCGAGAGGGGCCTTTCGAGAATATCTGGATTCAGCCGGCGGCGGGAGATGCCGGAGGGGCACTGGGGGCGGCTTTGTTCGTGTGGTATCAACTGCTGGGGAACCAGCGCAAAGCTGAAGGCCGGGACTTCCAGCGTGCTTCACTGCTGGGGCCGGCTTATGATGACGAGCAAATCTGCAAGTTCCTCGATTCGGCGGGCGCTAAATATCGCTCCTATACGGACAGCGAGCAGTTGATTGACATGGCAGCGGATCTCATCGGTCAGGAAAAAGTGATAGGCTGGTTCCAGGGGAACATGGAATTCGGTCCCCGGGCTCTGGGTAATCGGAGCATAATCGGGGACGCCCGCAGCGAGAAAATGCAGTCGGTAATGAATCGCAAGATCAAGTTTCGCGAATCATTTCGGCCCTTCGCTCCCTGCGTACTTCGCGAGCATGTTCATGATTTTTTCGAGATGCGGCCCGAACAGGACAGCCCTTACATGCTGCTGGTTGCTCCCCTCAGAAAAGCTAAACGCCTGCAAGTCAATACACCGCCGGCCAAGCTAAAAGGTCTGGACAAATTGAAAGTCAAACGCAGCATTGTGCCGGCAATTACTCACGTGGATTACTCGGCTCGCATCCAGACTGTTGATCCACAGCGACACCCGAAGCTCTATCGCCTGATGAGTCGATTCAATGAAAAGACCGGATGCCCGGTGATTATCAACACCAGTTTCAATATCCGCGGCGAACCCATTGTCTGCAGCCCCCGGGATGCTTACATATGCTTCATGGCTACCAACATGGACGTTCTGGTTATGGAGAACCAGTTGCTTTACAAAGCTGAGCAGCCGCAGGCCAAGCAGCACGAAATAGATGAATATAAGGCACAGTTCGAATTGGACTAAGCTGTCTGATAAAAAGGAACAATTTAAATGTCATTAATTGAAATAAACTGGTATCCAAAGCAAAAAGAACTTCGTAATTTCGCAAATATAGCGATGGTCGCCTCGCTCATAATCTCCTGCTTGCTTTATCTATTTAAAGGAGTCCGGATTCAATGGGCAGTAATCATTGTTACAGCAGGTTTTTGTATTTTTCTAAGTAGTTTTGTGTCCCTAAAGCTGACCAGAATAATATACCTCTGCCTGATTCTCGTGACGTTTCCTATCGGCTGGGCTATTAGCATGATATTGTTGACGGCCTTTTACTTTTTGCTGCTGGTACCGCTGGCTCTTTTTTTCCGCCTGATTGGCCGCGATCCCCTCTGCCGCAGGTTCGATCCTGATGCTAAATCTTACTGGCTCGCCCGGCAGGAACCAGATAACCTTGACCGCTACTTCCATCAGTATTAAAATAGGAATACAGATGGCTTCTAAAAAGAATAAAACGAAAGAATTCAGCAAACTCGCTCAACAAAAACGCTCCTCGATAATCGCGGAATTTTGGGGATTCCTCAAATATAATAAAAAGTGGTGGCTGATTCCTATACTGATGGTACTGCTTATTCTATGCCTGCTCGTTTTACTTGGCGGTACGGCAATAGCACCTTTTATCTATCCTCTCTTTTAATAGCACTTAATATTTTACGAACCTTTGCGGAGTTTGGATCAATTTGCAAAGCAGCATTAAGCTCTTTTAATGCCTCATCTTTTTGCCCCTGTTCATGCAGCACGATTCCCAGGTTATAATGAAGATCCAAATTGTCCGGCACGAATTCCAGGCCGTTTCGATATGCTTTTATTGCTTTATCTACCTTGCCCCACTGGAACAGTACCAATCCCAGATTATTGTGTGCTTCGGCCCTGTTCGGCATTAATCGAGTCACAATGGAATAATGCTTAACAGCTTTGTTATAGTTTTTCTTCAGGTGATATGCAAATCCTAAGTTGAAATGCGATTCGGGAAAAGTGGGATAAATTCGTACCGACTCTAAGTTATAACTGACAGCAGAATCGAGGTCTCCCGCCTTGCCGCACAATAAACCTAATACGGCGAAAGCTTCATAATGATGCGGCATAGAATCGAGCACCATACGATACTGGCCGGCCGCGGCGTTATCTTTACCTAAATCTTCAAGCAATTGGCCGTATTTCCAGTGCAGCCACCAGTCCGACGGCGTCTGCTCAATCGCCCGGCGATACCCGGCCTGGACTTCATCAACAAGCTCCGGGGAAATCGTGGCCTTAAGAGCATCAATTTCCTGCTCCATTCGCTCGACACGCTGATTATGATAGAGCTGATTCGTGAATGGCACCTGCTTTATATAATCATTGAGGACTCTCTCGGCGATGCTGCTCCGGTCCCATTTCGTGTACGCCAGATCCCGGGCGCATTCTGCTTCCGTTGGGAAAATGTGCTCATCAGCCCTGTAACTTTTTATCCGTTCCGGAAGTATCTTTTCTACCTGCTCGAAAATCGCTCCGGCTAAAAAATAATTACCTTTGAAATTCATGTGGACGTGCTCATAAAACAGTTCCTCGCCCGGAGTCTGGTAGGGACTGTTCTGTTCGAAAACCTTAACAGCATCAACCAGGTAAACATCGTCGTCGGTTTTATTGCCGGCCGTGTCGCGCACAATCTTGTTTATCCGCGTATCAGCCCGAAACCTCAGCGTATCTAATTCCCGCGCCTGGATATATCCAGCACGGGCTTTGTCATAATCCCCCATTTCCCAGTAACATCGCCCTAGGCGATACTGCAAATCCGCATAGCTGTCATCAATCTTAGCGGCCCTCAGATACAGCTCAACTGCACCGGCGTAATTTCCTTCGGTCTCGTATTTAACGCCCCGCTGATAAATCTCATCCCAGCTTGCTTTTACACGAGCTGTCAGGTCCGGTCTGTGAAGGGACGCGAACGGGGGGCTGTCTTTCAGATTGCAGGGTACTGTGCAGAAAATCGTTTTTATTCCTTTGTTGCCGGCAAGGCGGCGAATATCCTGCAGGTTCTTCCGGAAGTGCTCGTAAACGATTTCCAGACCTGCGTCCCCCGCCCTTACCTGTTTTTCGAGGAACATCCCCATACCGCGCCAAATCTTCGGCGCATTACCGGTACCCGTCGATGCCAGCAGGTTCGTCGCGAGCTGGCCCAGCTTTGTTGCTTTAAGTGCAATCCCCATGCGGATCACGGACAGATTGGAACTCATTGTCGAAAAGACGGTGCCTGCCCCATATGGACCGACCACTTCGTTATTGCCGAGATAAATAATAAACAGGTCGCTTTGATATCGAGAGCAATCTTTTGCGATTTCAAGAACCACATGAGAATTTATTGCCGGCATTGCAGCAGTAATAACTTCGAAATTCACTTGCGGATACTGCCGGCGCAGCATAACTTCCAGCATCCGGCCGAAACAAAACGCTCCATCCGGCGTACCCGCTGCGGCGGAAGCCCCCATTATAAAAATACGATAAGTATCTTCCGATTTTTTCGCAGGAAAGACGAACGGCTCGGTTGTTCGCGCGATATTCGGGTGAAAAAACCGCCAGGCAAATTTCGTGTTGTTATAGTAAGATGGAGCATCATTAATTTTGTCTTTGATTGCTATGTTGGTGGGAAAACCATAGCCGGCAATACGAAGGGTAATCTCCAGCAGTAGAAAAAACAGGGCCGGAATAATGGTGACGGCAATTATGCGGAACAGCCAGAGACGAGGGCCTCTGATTCTTTGATGTGATAATTGACTGCCGGCCCCGGATTTGTCTCGATGAGTAGAAACTTTGGGGGCAGTCCCTTTGCTTGTTGACGGATGTTTTTTACTTCTGTGGCGTTTGATGTTCCCCCTGGAATGTCTTTTCTTGTTTTTTCTGCGCCCTTTGCCCATTAGCTTTCTTTGCTGTCTTACTCCGATAAGGTGTGAACATGAAAAGCTCCTGCACCTTATCCGATGATGCCTGTCTTGTAATCTGTTCACATTAGAAAGTTTGATATGATGAGTCAAGCTATTTCCGGAAAACCGTCGGGATGTCCAGGGAACATCGTATCCCCCTGCGAAAGATAAGATATATGACTCCGGCGTGCTTCCAATATCTAAAGAAGAAGGGTAAGGGCAGAGACTGGCGTCTTACAAAGAAGCTGTTCGGATAGATCCTGATTTTCCGTCAACAACATCTTTTTTAAGTTTGTAAATGTATCCAACAAAACATAGAAAATGGGCCTGACACATTTTCTTTAATTCCTCCAGGTTCAGGCCATGGAAACGTCTCGCAGCCTCTTTACCGACTCGTGGAAGGCTATTGCATCGGCTATTCGATCATCTGGCACATCGTACTTGGCGAATTCCTTCAGGTACTTATCAATATCGTCGGGGTGCCATCGCCCGCCGAATGAGCGAGCGCCTATATTGAGTTCTTCCAGAGCATTTCTCCACTGGTCGGCGGGCCGGCGATCAAGAATGCAAGCAATTGCTCCGAGCCAGTGGAACAGGCCGCGCCACGGCTGCACGGTTGTGGTTGGGAGAAGTTTCTCAGCCAGATCGGCGGCGTCCCCAGCGTGCCCTAGGCAGATATTGATCTCGACAATCGAGGCCCTGATCTCACCATCATCCGGATCTATGTCGTAAGCCTGATAGTAATTGTCCTTAATTGCTTTTAGAGCAGAGAGGTAACCTTCCCTGTCCTTGATGGTTCGAGAATCCCAAGCAGCATGATATCCATGCCGGAGAAACTCGCGTGCTTGTTGCGGCGCTGGACGATCTCTAACTTTTAGGATGTCTTTAGCAATCTGGGCAAGTTGTCTGGAGCCATCAACGGTAGTAAGAAACATGCGACGGTCATCACCATCGGCGGCGATTAGCTCTATTAGGCCGACAAGGTGGATGCGCAGGTCGCCTAGTTCAGGTTCGTTCGAGCTAACGAAGCGCTGGAATTCGGTCTCGTCGAGTAGCGGATCTGCCTTGAGCGCCTGGTGAAAACGTTCGGTGAGTTCAACCAAATCAGGCGATCGCTGCAGGAACAGGTCGACCCAGTCTTCGCGTTTTAAGCTCGTTGGGCGTGACACGTGGGCAAGGTCAGCCTGAGGGTCATTGAACTGAGCAAAACCAGGTGCTTCGAACAACGCGAATTCTATTTCAGCTGGCTCTCTATCAAGTGCTTGACGTACCGGTAGAAGGATATCATTTTCGTCTACCTTACATAACGAATCCAAGAAACGCAAGAATCGGTTAATGTTACCATCGTCGTCGTTGATTGTCATCGCATCATGGCAAGCTTTGATCGCATTCTCGACGTGTCTATCACCTTCGGATAGCGCTAGACCAGCATATGCTAGCGACTTAGCATAGTGTGCCCAGAAGTGGCGCGGAGTATGAACAAGTGTTCTGTTGGCACAGTCGATTGCATTCAGGAAGTGATCGCGTCCTACGGCTCTGTCTCCCTGATTTAATGCGACGATGCCAACGAATGCCTCTACGCGGTGCTTGTTTTCGGGAAGGTCATAGTCGAGGGCTTGTTCTGCAGCCAGTCGGGCATTGAGTAGATCGCCTTTTAGCAGGAAAGCTTGGCCGAGTTTGAACCTATTGTGGTGCTGACCTTGGCGACTACCAATGTCGTCTGCTTCTTTCACCGTTTCGTGGAGCAAGTGTATGGCTTGATCGATTCGCCCTGCGTCGATTAGGTAATGAGCGACATTACTCATGGATATCTGTGCGTTGTTCCGTTCGCCTTTCAGACGGCTTAGTTCCACTGCCTGGAGCGAATAGAGGATTCCGCGCGCCGCCTGACCCTGTGCAGCATAGGTAAGGCCGAGGTTGCTTAGTGTAGATGCATTTTGGGTGAGAGTAGTATGATCCTTAATTACTTGGCGATAGAGTGCGATGGCCCGCGTCGAATCACCGAGATCGTCATATAGCATACCGAGGGTATTTTGTAAATTGGGCATTAGAGATAGTGTTCTATGCTTCTGGCTCAGTTTTATAGCCTCTTCAATCAGGAGGATGGCCTCCCTGATTCGGCCGAGTTCACGGTACGCCCGGGCAAGCCACAGAAGGATTCTTTTCCGGATTTCGGGTTCTTCAACACAATCCAACAGACGTTGATATAGCTTAACCATCTGCTGGTAATTGCCCCAAAGCAGTAATACGCCGCTGATGGTAAATGCGACATCCGCTGCGCTGATATAGTCTTCCACCGCATAACTCTGCTCAAACTCTGCCAACTGCGGATCCAAGTCGGCAATGCTTTTCCAATTGGCTCGTGTTTTACGGATCTGACGGTAGTAGTCTCTTGCACGAATACGTAGTGTATGGATAGTGTATTTGCCCGTTTCCAACTCGGACGAAGAGTCTGTATTATCGGCAGACACCCGGCCCAGTGCGTAAGAGATGTCCACCGGATGTAAGTAATAGCGCCCAGTGTTAAGTTCTTTATGGGCAAATCCCATATTAATTAGGCGTGAGAGAATGGGAGCACTGTTGACGCTGGATTCAAATGGCTGAAGGAGATAGTCGACGGCAACTGGTGGAACAGGATCAGAATATATAGCAAGGGCCTGTATAATAAGCTGTGTACGGCTGTCAAGGCGGTTGTAAGCCTCGCCAACAAGGGTCTCGATGACGTTCTCTGGAAGAACCTGCTTAGTGTCGTCGAGTAGTTCCTGTAGCGAAGTATCGCGGTCTGAGACGAGGGATGCGTACAAGGCCTCCAGTGCACGAGGATACCCGCGTGTTAGCTCACGGGCTTCTGTGAGCAACTCTTCAGGTGCATTGCGGAGTCCGAGTGTGCCGTCTGCATCCATTTCGCGTAGGATGTTCTCTGCAAACGGAGATTCTAATCCTTTATCGAGGAAAAGGCTTGCCTGTCGTTCAGGCTTGATGGCAGGTAGATCGACCAGAGGAATACGACTTGTAATGATAACCTTCATGTTGTGATGGGGTGTCTGTAGAACAGCTTGAAGAATCTCCATCAGTTCCTGATTTGTCAGCCGGCGGGTCTGTAAATCAGTCACCTCCTCCAAATTGTCCAGTAGCAGGACAATGCGTCCTAATGGAATGACCTTAAGCAATTCGAGCATCCTTTCCCGCGGTGGGATCCTTTCGTCCTTACAGAAGGTTCGCAGGTTTGCACCAACATCATCGGATAGCAGGCTGATTATGTCGTCGCAGATGTTGTGCACAGTGATTCGACGAGTACCGGTAGCGCTATAATAAATAATGCTGTCGATATCCATCTCACCAAGATTATCCGGCAAGCGATTATGCTCGAGTGCGAGAAGGACTCGACAAACCATAGCGGTCTTGCCCACACCTCCGCGTCCAATGACGCTAAATACGCATTTTGCGTTATCTGCAAGAAACATGCCGAGCATCTTGGTTTCAAAATAGCGATCCTGGAAATACGAGGGGGGAGTTGCAGGGGGGGTGTTAATAATGCGTCCCTTGAGCTCCTTATCTTCCTTGTTCGGGGCTCGTCGCTCGCGTTCTAATCCGGCCTTAATGGTATTTAAGGTCCGCGCCTTCGCGGTCTCCGGATCTTTAGTGGTGAGTTCCAGTTCCTCGATTTCTCGTTCGAGCCGTTTAATTTCCTGCTCGGCCCGCTTTCGTTCTGCGTCACCTTGGGAGCGGCCCTCGTCACGTATGGCGTTCTGTTGCCAAACCCGTCGCTTAAAAAGCTCGCCTTCCGGCGTGTTCAGCCAGAGGAGGTGCTTACGGAGTTTCTCCACTGCCTGCTCGAAGTCTCTTGTAAAATCAATATAATGCCAACCATCCATAAGAAACGGCATTTCTATATCGCTCTGGCCCAGGAGAGGGATAACGGGCTTTTTATATTTGAGTGCCCGGCGCCACTCTTTCTTACAGATGGACTGACGCTCCACACTGTCGTGTGTTCCTACAAAGATGAGAGTCTTACACCATTGAATTGCATCGACAACCTGATCATCCCAGTCAATGCCGGGCAGAAGGCAGTATTGGTCGAGCCAAATATCTATCGGCGGTGTACCGTTGGCAAAAGCGTCATATAACCTAAGAGCGAGAGCCTCTCCATCCGTTCGTGAATAACTGATAAAATGATGCTTATTCACTGTCTTCTCCTTGCTCAATGTGAGTTCTTGCTTATTCCACTAAAGCGCCGAGTGCTAAAGACCACCTGATGGATTTAATCCTAGATCGTCTTAACTTTTCGTCATTGTATTGACAAGAAAACGTAATACTGTGCTAAGATGTAAAAAGTCAGGATAGTTACTTATAAGAACCAATATTTTTTACTTGCGTGTTATTTCGCTTCTTAAATATCGTTGTTCCGTATTATACCTATTTTCCTTTTCGTAAGCAAAAACAATCCAACTTTTTATAAATTGGAGCGTTTCTTACGGGATTCACTCCATGAGATAACAAAAGCTGCCCTTTTTGTTATGCAGCATATTTCACGGGGAAATTGTTGATAACAAAATCAAAAAATCGTGAAAAAAAGTGAAAAAAAGCAGGAATTCACCATAAAATCAGCGTTTATCAGCGGTTAAATTAGTCGTTTGTATTTTTTCGCTGGTCGTTAGTCTAAATACCAAATACTATTAACCATTCACTGCTTCTTTATTTCTATGTGGCCTCGGTGCCCTCTGTGGCTAAAAAACGCCGTGTAATGGACATTTTTTAAGAATAAGGCGGAAAATGCCCGCTTTTTTCGATTTCCGGTCGTAGAATAGAGAAAGAATTGAAAATGATGAATTTAGAATGAAGAATTGAAAATGGATAAGATATTATTACTTATGATTCATTAATTACTATTACTTATTTCTCTGTGACCTCTGTGTTCTCTGTGGCTACGACCCTACTTGAAAAAACAAAGCCAATTTTAAACAGAGCAAATGAGCGTAAGTGCTTATTTGATAAGTGAATATGAGGGATTTTATGGTTTGGGACGGCGAAAAAACAAAGCCAAACAAAGCCAATTTGTTTCGTATTTTGTATGTGGTATGTCGTATGTCGTGGTTTGAAAAAACAAAGCCAATTTTGAAATGGCTAAATTGGTGTAAAGTCTTATATGAAAGGGTATTATGACAATAAACCGGCATGCGGGGCACGAAAAAACAAAGCCAAACAAAGCCAATTTCAGTGATAAGTCAAAAAGTTATAAGGCAAAAGGCAAACTCCTATCATCCTCTTGCCTTGTTGTATCAACTTGCTCCATTAAAGCGCGACGAATTGTAGTGAAATCATCTTTCAATCTTTGCTGAAACAATGCTATATCGGAGCTATGCATGATAATGTTTGCACCGGCTTTGGCCCATTTAATCTGTAATTGGGCTTTCTGGGAGAAATGGATACCGACGCCTAATCCTTTTTCCCTGACCTTAGAGATGATTTCTCCAACGACATCCTCGAATTTCGGATTGTCATATTGTTCAGGCAATCCAAGACTTATAGACAAATCGTGTGGACCTATGATGACTCCATCGAGACCAGGCTCGGCCAAAATCCGGTCTAATCCTTTTACTGCCGGGGCACTCTCGATATTAATCATTAGGAAGTTGTCTTTATTGAAATCTCTCAGATAGTCTTTAAGTTCAGGCGAAAGAGAATCTTGTTTTTGCAATGCCTCTTTCAATCGCTCCCCTTTCAACGGACGCAGCTTTGTAGCACCAACCAGCTCTCGGACCTGCTCCGGAGATTCAATATAAGGAGCAAGAATTCCCGAAGCTCCTCCATCAAGGACTTTGCGTGCTTCATGCGGGTCGGCAGAAGAGATGCGAACAAGCGGGGGTAATCCATACCCTTTGTAGGACAGACACATTTGGGCAAGGATTGTTCTGTCAAAAGGAGTGTGTTCGGTATCGATAAATACAAAATCAGCCCCAGCTCTCCTGATTGCTGAAGGCCATAGAGGGGAAGGGGAAAGAACCGCAGTCCCGAAGAGGCGTTTACCTTTTTTAAGGTGGTCCAAGAATTCTTTTGTACCCATGTACTTATCCCCAAATTCAAATATTCAGCGAATGAATTGTTATTACCGTGTTTTTATCACAAAGATCTCTGGACGTAAAGATTCCATCGCATCCAGTTAGTCAAATATGGCTAAGAGCAATCTGTTCTTGCCTTAACTTTGTTCTGCGATCAATATCAAATCCAATATGTTTGTCCATAACATTCTCCTGTAATAAAGACAAATATTTTCTATAATCAAATATTATGTCTATAAACAATTTGCTAATGCCCGGTTGCATAATACCTCTAATATGAACATTGACTTTTCCTATAAGTGGAGTTAGCCGATGAACCAAAAGATTATCCTGCTATTTGTAGTGCTGCTTTACCCAGTCGGCGTTAATGGGAGCGAATTAGAAGAAGCAAAAAGCAAAGATTTGACTAAGGCCCAATTATCTGCAAGCGGCCAAGAACCTATTGGTAAGCCAGGACTTACAGCAACGTACCGCCATGAATCTGAAGGTTTAATCACCGGTTCTGTTGTACGAACCTTCAAACTGGCTCTTGGCCCTTTAGAAGAGAAAAATAGCATTCGCTTTCAATGGCTTCATTTGCAGGCAACCAAATCAAATGGAGAACAGTTTAACGTTTGGATTCTAACTGATAGGTTTCCTCCTGCTAATTTAACTGTGGCCCGTAAAACGACAGCGCAGTACATATTGCAGGAGGCAAACGACAAATGTTTGGAATTCCGTCACCGATTCACGGGACAAGCGGTTCTTCCCTCGCTCGGTGCCTGGAAATATCTTTTTCCACGTGCTACAGATAGTTTTTCTTCCACCAGCATATTCGCCAAAAAAATCAAATACCTGGGAAATACTTATCTGCTCGAAAAACTCGAAGACTCAAAAAAAATGACTCAGCCGGTTGACATTAAAATTCTCGAACTCCTCCCGGATGTGCTCATTGGTGCTGCTCACAATACAAAGCAGAAAGATCAAACACGGCGTTATGACGATTCCGACTACGAGCTGATTCGGCTCACGCAAAACGATTACGAGGAAATGATCGATTCGGGAATGAATTGCCTGCGGGTTGACAAAGAACAAGCAGGCTGGATCGATTGCCGTAATGTGTTTTATTGGGGTATTGGGGCAGAACAGATCAATTATCCGGAATGCCTTTATCGCAGCAATTATCTTGGCCCTATACTCTTTCTGGATGAGCCAGCGGTCTGTACGAGGGACCACGTTGTTCGGCCCCGTTTAAGAAAGGAGCAAGAATTTCGAGAATCAATTACCCCTCAGATTGTCTTAGATGAATTTCAGAAGTATTTTCATAATGCAAAGTATCAAGGAAATCCAACTGCTTTGCTTCGTGGTCTGGCGGCACGGCCTGATGTAGATCTGGGCGATATGGAATTTCTTCAGCAAAACCTTTACACATGGGAAACTATGGTAAGTTCAGCGATTCATCAGCTTGGTGAAGAAAATAGTACGCCCCCTTCTGCGATGGTTTTTGAACCGCCGGGGCGCATCGGGACGCTTAGGACACTTCCGGAAATGAATATGGCTTACCTTTGTCAGATCCCTGTTGATAATCCTAAAAACCTGATCGGAATTATTTACGGATTTTTGCGAGGAGCAGCAAGACTCACGAACAAGCAATGGGGAACAAGTATCTATGGACAAGTCGACCGTTCGGATAGCTTTTGGTTTTTAACACACGCCTACGATCTCGGAGCGAATCTGTTCTTTTTTTGGGATACACATCGACTTGCCTGTGTTCCTTTTAATGAGTGTTTGGCCCTGGCGAGAAATCTGCGGGCGCATGTTGAAAGCCATCCTTATAGGAACCTGAAAAAACTCAGACATGCTGCCGAAGTTGCTATTCTCTTACCTGCCGGCTACAACCTCGGCCATGTTTATATGGGTAAAGGTAATTTATGGGGACTCGGCGAACTCAACCTTGAACGTACGAACCGAGAAGGTGTTAAGTACCGTACGGTGATGGGTAATTTCTTTACGGAGATTGAACGGTGTATCCGGATGGGTGTTGCATACGATCTTTTTTGGGATATGGAAGGATATGATTTTTCCGGATACCAAGAAGTGGTTCATATCGAGGAAGATGGAAAGGTTACAGTGGAGGTTGATAGTAAAAAGATTTCGCACAGCGGACCAAGAATCCCGGATCGCCCGGAAGGCAATCCACCACAACTTGTTATTGAACTTTCGAATGAAACAGACAAAGCTCCTTTAGAAGTTGCCGCCCGAGCCATTCTGGTAGAAGGTTCAGCACCAATCTATTACACATTAGGCGCCAATCCGAAAGGCATTTATAAAAATGTGAAAGTTTTTTGGGAATTGTACGGACCTAAAGAGGAGGATTATCGCTTTCTTCTCGACTGGTCTCGGGAGCCTCGTATCTGTGACGAGGGTAACCGGACAACCGTGGACATAAAGTTCAAAATCAATCAGCCTGGAAAATATCGTCTCCGAGCCGCCACTGTGGATTTGGCAGGACGAACGGCAATCGTTTGGAAAAATATCGCTGTGGATGACTAACTTTAGTCTCTAACATAAATTAATATTTGCTTGCCTACTTAAAATTCAGGATTTGCTGTGCGATTTTCTCACGAGCAGCAAGGAATTCATTAGGGTCTTTTGAAAAATTCCACCAATTTGGCGCGATAGTATCGACGAGTTTCTTTACTGTTTTTTTATCAGTAAGTTTTTCGAGTATCGCAAAATATTCGTAGTCCTCCATACCGTCTCTAAGGTTTTTCACACGCATGCTGGCGACAGGGCCGTCGATTCCGCAGGGAACTCCGGGATAGAACAAAAATCCGCCTCCGTTGTAATGCCTGGGATGAGCAAAAGCCGGATTATACCATGGCTCGATGACTGTAGTGACAGTGCTCCAGTAGAGCAGGCCAGCAATCCCATATTGATAGTTGATCCAGATTGGGACTCGATAAACGGTTAAGGGCCGATCAATATGCCAGTAAGGCGGATCGAAATCCTTGACGGCCTGGTATTTGGGATGATATCGAGGTGAGCGCTGTACCAGGGCAGTATATGACCAGACTTCATCGCCGCCGGCGAGTTTGTCATTGATGGTTTCCCTGTCAATGAAAGACCACAAAGGGCACCATATATCCACTGCCGGGTCTATGTCCGGCCATGAAAGGTCCTGCAGGTACGTCTGTTCTACAACCAGGCATTTAAGCTGTGGCACGGCTCCATGAACAAGCTGGCCGAGGACAAGCACCTGCTCGTAGTTCTCGCGTAGATTCGGCTCATCCAGCATATATACATAGGCCCTTTTTTCCCAGCCGTTGTCTTTCAGATATTTGTAGAATTCCCTATAGTACTGTTGTGCTTTTATTCTGTTTTCAGAAGATACAGTTTTGTAATCAGACCTTAATGTCGAGCCTGGCAGCCGGGCAAAACGTGCTCTTGGTATTTCAAAATCGGTCACGTGGAGTTTTGTAATAAAGTCTTTCAGGGCCGTATGTCTTTTCGGAATGATATTCAGAGAACCGTCTCCGTTGACTTCCGGCAGGAGATAATACGGAATCGGCGGATTGATACGGTGTTTGGCCATCGCCTCGCAATAACGCATTTCGATCTGCTTGAATCTATCTGAATTTCGCTCTACATTAAAATATCGCGCTACGTTGCCGAAACCACCGAAATGGTTTCTGTGGGAGGGGCCGTCGGGCAGTGTAAAGTCCCACACTGTAACAGTAACGCCGATCTGTTCAGAGATTCCCCCTCTCACCCGGACAGTAAGCACTCCGGAGTATGTGCCCGCAGGAACATCCTTTGGGACATGCACATCGACCCATAAAGCCTGATTTTGACCTTTGAAGACATCGAACGGCAGCGCATACATATCGTAGCCGGCTGTCTTGACCGGTTCCCCCCATCTGGCGCGACTCTGATTCAGAGGCTCAATGGGCTCGTTGGTATCTGGATTGATAAACGGTACCAGCGGATCGGGATACAATCCCGGCGGCAGCTCCGCCCTCGGGCTGGACATTCGCACCCGGACGTATTCTTCCCTGAACAGCCTTATATTCTCCTTTGCTATTTTCGAGCCCGCCTGCCCGACGAGGTCGGAGATTTCCACCTCGACTACACTTATATTTTCTTTCGGAGCAGTAACCACAATTTGAAACGATTCAACCTCGTTCCTCGCAGCCTTGATCTCTACAGTTGTGGCTCCGCGGGGCTCTTGACTCTGGCCAATGCGTTCGGAGCTGTTCAAAGCCCTCAGTTTGATCATATCCGCCGCTGGGGAATATGCAGAAGTACCAAGTATCAATAAGGCAACGACTGTTGAATGAATTCTATTTCTCATTTTGTTCCTCTTTCGAAAAAAAGTCTTAATGAAGTGAAACGATCTGACATCCCTGAGGGACTGTTACTTTGATCGTTCTGTTGTCAACAACGATCTCGGCCGGGTCGTTCGTTTCTGTGAAATCGGTACGGCGTAACAAAACGCGGTCTTTCAATCGTAAACCGGAGATAACTGCTGCCGGCTGCTTCGGTACGCTAAAGTTAATCGGAATCCCTTCTGAAAGGAAGCGGCCGTACTGCTGGGCCTCGGCATACACTTCGTGGACAAGCTGGATTTCCTTTGGCGCCTCCTGCTTCGGACACCATAGAAAAAAAGTATCAGTACCTCTGAGCAACATGTGCCATAAAAGCTCCCTGTACTTGTCCTTGCTGAACTGAACAGTTTTGGAATTTACGCTGTCGTCTTCTATAGTGTGCCAGTGTACGAAGCTGATAACGGGTATTCCTGCCGGTGTGTGCTCTCCGGCATTGCTTGCAACCAGCAGCATATTATAAAACCAGCGGTAATCGGTATTGGTATAATCGTACCAGTCGAAAATCCTCTGCCACGTATACACTACCGGCATGGCAAACGTGTATCCGGTCTCGGGGAATTCGTCATACCATTTCCTGTACTTGGCTCGCTGGTCTATGAGGCAGGGTTGTCCATCGGCATAATGCTCATAGTAATCGTACCAATATCGGTAACCGTTGTGTGGATAAACACCGTAGTTGCCGACCAGCACTCCGGGGAAATTGTTTTTCACCGGCTCTGCATAGACTTCGCGCTGAAGTTGGCAGCGCAATTGTCGCAAATCTTTTTGAAATTCCTGGAAGTCGTTGATGTTCACTATGTTCTCGCGGCAGCGCCGGCAGCGTTTGGATGCGGCGTGTGCTTCGTTGAATTCAATAGGGCCGTCAATTTCCCAATCAGCAAAAACAAAATCCACATCAAAATCCGCTTTCTTAAAAGCCTTAACAAAATATTCTACCTGCTCCCGGATGTGAGGCATTCGATAATCAAGAGCGAATGGACAGCCCATCTTCTTTTTGCCAAACGATTCATCCCAAAAAGGATTGCCTTCGTTGTCTATATGGGCTGTTTGTTCCTCACCGTTAAAGAAAGAATAAAGACACTGATTGGCATTTATATTTACACGTAAATTCAGCTTCTTTTGTACTCTGGCAATCATTAGGGACCGAAGTAAGCTCTTTTGGCGGTCACCAGGATTCCAGGAGCTAATAAGCCCAACGCCTCGCTTATTTAACTCCGTGACGAGTTCTTCCAGGTCTTCTTCGTTTAGCTGGCCGGGATCCATGGCTTGCCAGAGATAAAGTGGCAACCGCTCGCCCCTGTCATATTCTAAGGGCTTGGTTGAATCCAGCACTACCTGTATGTGAGATGGCCATTTAATAGCCTCATTCTCTGCTTTGCTGATAGTAACAGCAATTCCAAGCAGGCTGATTGCCATCCAGGCTACGAAGAATTTATTTCCATTTATTTTGAGTATCATGCACTTGCCCGAGTCCATTGGATTCCGATCAATACAGAACCTTGAAAGAACGAACAATCCTCTTTTTACCTTTCTTATGTTCGGCGTCCACTACGATTGTATTGTCACGCAAGAGGCTGACATTCTCCATAAATAAACCATCATCCGACAAAGGTAAACTACGGCCGTTGACAGCTACTTTTGTATCTGGCTCTGCCCATCCAAAAACGTCAATAGCACAATCATTAGCTACAGTCGAATGCTCCAGAGGATTGGTCTGGACAATTATTTTGGGAGCTATGTCTAAATCCAAAAGCTCATTAATGATCTGTTTTTTCACATCGTATAACGTGCCGGGATTTTTATCGTAAATATCCATTGATTTAACAACCTGAGAAGCTATCTCCACGCCTCTGCGAGACGGCTCGATTATGGATAAACGTTCGCCAAGCCCGGCTTTTATTTTTCTTATTCTGTCTTCGAGCATCCAAAGGTACTCATAGTCCTGGATTCCATTTCGCATTTGCTCCCATCGCAGGGAATTAATCAGCCCATCCTTCTTGGGATATACGTGCCAGCCGTCACCGCGGTGTCTTCCGGGAGCGGCAAAAGGATCGTCTGTCCAGTGATTAAAGCCCCAATGAAGATATCCTTTCAATCCAAAGCGATAATTCAGCCAGTGAAGGATTCGTGATTCTATAAGAGGAACATCCACAGTCTTATTCGGATAGGAGCCTTTTTGAAAAATTCCGACGGTATAAAACCATAATTCGTAGCCCTGATTCTGTGCTCTTTTGAAAACATCGTACCATGTGGCGAGATGATCTAATTTGGGAACCCAGATTTCCAACCTGTCTAAGCAATGTGTTGTCTCTATGGCATCTATTCTTCTAAGTGCCGGAGAATGTTGGTGTATGAATTCCGAAGCTTCCCTCCAGCTCATAATATTATGGTTCGATGGCTCATCAGCGATATGGAAAACTGTCTTCTCAAGCCAGCCTTTTTCTCTTAGATGATTTTCAAGCGCGGGCAGGAACTGTGGGAGAAATTCCCTGCCGGGAAGTGTTAGTCTTTTGCCGGTAGATTCCATTTGAACACGGAAATCTCTTAGCAGTATCTCCTTGCTCGACCAACCGCCTTCGCCAAATCTTGCCACAAATCCCGTTTCGAGCAAGTCCATACGTCCGGTTTCCCAGAAAGTCTCCGCCCATTTGTCGAATTTTGAGAAATCAAATTTCATGCTACCATCGGCAGTTTGTTTGCATGTTATCAGGTCCAGGCTAATTCTAAAAACGTTCTGCCTGTGCTCAGCCATATTTTCAGCGTAAACTCTGAGCATTTCATAGAACCGCTGCGAATCCGAAGTATCAACATCATGAAACTTCTTGAAATAACCTGTCGTGTACCATTCCGTGACCATTAGATGCCGCTCATCGGGCAGCGTTAATGGATAAACCTTCAAACGCAAAGGTAAGGATATGTCTGCTTTATCTGTTTTTATAGTCACGTCCCCTTTGTAGTCACCAGCCTCGGCATTTCGAGGTACTTTTATTGTAAAATAGACCGCCTTGTAGTTGCCCTTCTTCACAGACACCTCACTATCCACAGCCAGAAAATCGGGGAATTGGGCAGGTGCAGCACGAATTAAATCGGTTTTTCTGTGCTTCGGCGTATTCTCCTCAATCGGTATAGAACCTACGAAATTCCATTTAAGGGCATCGGCAGGCAGGGAAGTCGGAAGTGCAGTATGTTTTAGAGGACTTAATGAGACTGTAACATTTTGTAAGTCCTGGTTGGCTTTAATAACACATTGGGCTGAAACATATTCATTTCTTATGCCGAATATTTCAAGTGAATCCTGCGGTTCGGGGCAATTATAACCATCTTCAAAAATCCTCACTAAATCACTTACTGCAAAACATTCAAAAGGAACTGCCTGCACTGTATTATCGAAGAAGCATAATGAAATAATTAGCAAGGAAAAGATTAACCATGACTTGAGTGCAGTTTTACTTTTATACATTCTCGCTCCCTTTTAATAAAAGTCTGAACTTGTATGAATTGGCATTTTCTTTGCTTTCCAAGCAACAAATATGCTCAACATTTGTAGTAATCATACTTCTGTTTTCAGCTTGTTTCAATCACTTTAGTGGACATTTTCTAATCGATGTTTAGCAATTATACATAGCACTGGCAAGGAGTAAAAATAAAGACAGAGAAAAGAAAGTTGGCGGAAGAATCCTCTGCGGTGAAGAGGGAGAGAAAAAAACGCCGAAGATATAATTCCCACTATTTTCAATTGCCTTGTCGGACTGTTCGGAAACATCTTGGTTTGCATTCCTCGGCTGCTATCAAGTTCTATCGGAAGATTATTTAGCAGCATACTACGCTAATGACCAACAACACAATCCAGAGCCGGTGGCCAAGAAGACTGGTACTTTCTCAAGTGTATCAGCTTTTGTGATAACCGGAGCCCAAAAGATTCAAGCGACAAAAGTCAGACCCAAAAACAACATACGAGATGGAATTGTACGTCCTGCGGATCGGAGATGTCGCCATATGCACGAATTCCTTTGAGCTATTCACTGACTATGGGATTCGAATGAAAGCATGCAGCAAAGCGGTTCAGACATTTGTCGTGCAATTAGTGGGACCTGGAACATATCTGCCCACGGACAAGGCAATTCGCGGAGGCCACTACAGCGCTGTTGTCCACAGCAGCCTGGTCGGCCCGGAAGGCGGAAATGTCCTTGTCGAGATGACTGTGGAAATAATAAATTCGCTCTGGACAGAATCCAACGAAATCCCGTGAGAGATAACAGTGAGAGGCAAGCTCTGGCTTAATTCTCGTATCTCTACAAGTTTTTCTCATTGCCAACGTTGCACTATCTGGGGAACAGGGATTCGAACCCCGACTAACTGATCCAGAGTCAGTCGTGCTACCATTACACTATTCCCCAAAATCGGATTCTTATAAATTTTTGCTTACTTTACATCCAACCAGCCAACAATGCAAGAAATTTCTGAATGATATAATTGCACCAGCATTGTGCCGGTCAGGTTTATCCGGACATTTGTATTACCAGCGGAAGAAGCGATAGGGATCATCCCATTCTTCAGGCTTGTCCAGATAGAAGCCATCAAGCCAACGACCGGATTCATTATCTTTAACCGGCCTTGACAGTCGGGCTAGTAATGGTGTTTCGCTGCTCACTCCCAGATTGCCAAGCAGCCATGTCACGAGAAAGCTGGTGCGGCGAAATGTTCGCTTTAGGCCGAAGTTGTTTTGGTAATCGAACTGCCAGTGTACAAGTTGGCAGAATACAACGTTGACTCGACGTGAAACAGCAAGTACACCATTGCCTTCAGTATATGCACATCCAGATACAAGCGAGATCGTACGAAGGCTGCGGTTATGCATGTCTGCCGGCCCGACTCCCGCCAGCAAAGAGTTTACCCCCTGTGGATCGAAATAAGCGTTGATGTGTTCCGTCTGGTTCATCGAAACATGAAAGGGCAGCAGCGCATCGGCATCTTGCTGAGTCAGGCCGATAGCCATCAGGTAGCTACAAGAGTAGCAATAAGGCCACATATGATAATCACAGTTAGCTGACTTATAATCATCTTTGTCTTCAGCAAGATTTTCATATCTTTCCTGTAAAACGGAAAATTTCTTACTTTCAAATGCTGTATATTAAGTCCGGTTTAGTGTATGTCTTCAAGAATGAACTTCAGTACGGGTCGATTATCTCCATGATAGAACGAGCCGGGCCGGAGCTTTCTCCATCCCGGTCCGTTGGAGCAGATTCTTTAACATAACGCTCGTACTCTTGTTGACGCTGTTCGAGCAGAGCACGATACTCGTGCCCAAACATTTCTATCGAACTCAGCAGCGGTTCAGGGGCTGCTTGTCCTAAACCGCACTTTGCCGCAGTCTTCATCACATTGCCGGTTTGTTTAAGCACCTCAATACAGGACATCTCTGCCGGGCTGCCGAGCCTGTGCCATTCTTTAAACTCCGGTAACCGCACTGGTTTTGTTATCAAATCGAGAATGTTTTTAATTCTCTTTGTGCCTACTCTGCAAGGAACGCAGTCGCCACATGACTCTTTTTGGTAAAACTCAAAGAAATACTTGACAAGTTCCGGTATGCTCACTGTCTCATCAAGGACGATTATTGCCCCCGACCCAAGGCTACTTCCAGCTTTCTCCAGAGACTTGTAGTCTATAATTACATCGAGATTGTCACTTGAGATGAAGCGAGTTGATGGTCCACCTGGAAGCACTGCTTTCAGCTTTCTGTCATTCTCAGTTCCTTTGGCCAAACCATAGATCAGGTCACCTAATGAATATTTTCCGAGTTCAACCTCGAAAACGCCCGAGTTATTCACGTTTCCATTGATAGAAAACAATTTTGTGCCGAAAGAACCATCTACTCCAATGCTCTTAAACCATTCTGATCCGTTCGAAATGATATGAGGAACGTTTGCAAGGGTCTCGACATTATTTATAACCGTTGGTTTTTCGAAGAGTCCACGGACCGTTGGAAATGGAGGTTTTACTTTAGGTACGGCACGTTTGCCTTCGATAGACCTGCAAAGAGCTGTTTCCTCGCCGCAGACATAGGCGCTTGGCATCCTCAGAATTCTTAACGTAAATGAGAAGGAGGATCCAAGGATATTATTACCCAGGAAACCTTTGGCCTGTGCGTTTTGAATTGCCTTTTCGACCAGGTCTGCACTATCGCCATATTTGTCTTTTATATATATGTACCCTTCTGAGGAGCCTATCGCGTATGCTCCGATTATTATCCCCTCGATAACTTTGTGGGGATTCTGATCCAATAGCATCTTGTCCTTAAACGTTCCCGGTTCACCTTCCTCCGCATTGCAGAGAAAGTATTTCTCTGTGCCGGCTTGATTAAAGGCGGCCTCCCATTTCAATCCGGTAGGAAAGCCTGCGCCTCCTCTGCCTATTAGACCGGATTCCTTTATTTCTGCGATGACCGCCTCAGGTTTCATCTTTAGCGCCTTGTCCAGCGCCTGATAGCCTCCTCTTTTCATATACATTTCTATATCGGTATTGGACGCCTCGAAGGGAATCCACTGCCATAAGTGAAGTTCTCTGTCGGGATACAACTCTTGAAAATGAGTTATGTTTTCCGGGGTGACGATTCGCTCCTCTGCAGCCTGGGTGGTTGTCCTGTCACAATGCTCGAGTAATACTCTCCTCTCCTTTACATGCTCTGCCATTCTGCCTGCTCCTGTTATTTTACCAGATGCTTTTGGTTCAGGCTCTGACAGTGGAGCTTCTATATCTTCTTTTTTTGTCTTCAGGGCTCTTTCGACGACAAGGGTTATATCATCCGGCTTGAATGGTTTGGCAATATAATCAAAGGCGCCCAATCTCATGGACTCAACAGCGGTTTGAACCGTTCCATAACCGGTAATGATGATGACTGTTACTGAATTATCTATATCCTTTGCTTTCTGCAGCACACCAATCCCATCCATCCGGGGCATTTTCAGATCAGCGATAATCACCTGAAAGGCCGTCTGTTTCATCTTTTCGACCGCTTTTAATCCATCCTCTGCTGTATCTACGCTATAACCTTTTCGGGATAGTATCTTCTGCAGGCCGCTCCGCATATCACTCTCATCTTCGACAATAAGAATTCTGTTTTGGGCCAAATTTACCATTATTATTCACTCCTTATATAGAATTCAGACCAGCTTTTTTATAACTATAAAGTCTGTATACAATTTCCATGCCAGGTTCATTAATATGAAAGACAATTATGAAAGCATGTTCTAAGTGTAGTGCTTACAAGACGATATGACATTGAGTGATACGCATCTGCAGATGTGCAGGACGGTCGAGGTATGTCATAAACGACCTGTGCAGATTTGGGTAGTTTATCTAAATAGCTATAGCAGCAGCAATTGCAAGCAGGTCATTTTTGACACGGTCATTTTTGCTTGTGTTCATCCGCCTGGATACCGCATTTTCTCATAAGTCTTCGGAAATTTGCACCATCCATTTTTGCATGCTTTGCCGCCTGGCTAACGTTGCCATTGCTCATTCGCAGAAGTCTCTCCAGAAACTCTTTGTTGAATGAGTCCACTGCTTGTTGTTTTGCTTGTCTGTAAGAACGACCTGGAAAAAGTGTTTCTTTGTCAACATGCGCTTCCAGGAGCTTATCGGGTAAATGAGATAGTTCGATCATAGCGTTTTCTGCTGCCAGAACTACCGCTCTTTCTATAACGTTCTCAAGTTCGCGAACATTTCCGGGCCAGTCATATTTCATAAAGACTTCCAGAACATCTTGCTGGATTTCAGAAATATTCTTTCCCATCTTCTTACTAAATCTTCGCAGGAAAAACTGAGCCAGAAGCGGAATGTCATCTTTGCGTTCTCTTAACGTTGGAAGCCGAATAGAGACGACATTTAGTCGGTAATACAGATCCTCCCTGAATGTCCCTTCGTTAAGGCATTTTTCCAGGTCCTTATTCGTTGCGGCAATTAGTCGTATATCCGCAGTGATAGTATCGCCCCCCCCTACCCGCATAAACTCACGCTCCTGTATCACTCTCAATAGTTTTCCCTGTACTACCGGACTCACATCTCCGATCTCATCAAAGAAGAAGGTACCACCAGATGCGATCTCTATAAGCCCTCGTTTGGAAGAGATTGCCCCTGTAAACGCGCCTTTTTCGTGGCCGAACAACTCGCTCTCCAGAAGCGTCTCCGTCAATGCGCCACAATTCACCGGGATGAATACTTCGTTCTTTCTTTGGCTGTTATAATGGATGTAGCGGGCTATGAGTTCCTTTCCCGTGCCGCTTTCTCCAAGGAGCAAGACTGTTGTCTCGGTACGCGCGACCTTGTCGGCTATCTTAAACACATCCTGCATCTTGTAGCTCTTGCCTATTATGTTCTGAAAATCCTTTGCCTCTTTAATCTGTTCCTTGAGGTATCTATTCTCATTTGTCAGCGATATCTGCTTTAGCGCCTTGCGGACAACAATTTTTAGATGTTCGGTATCAAACGGTTTTGTGATATAGTCATAGGCCCCAAGTTTCATCGCTTCGACGGCATTCTCTACCGTGCCGTACCCGGTAATCACAATAACCATTGTATCGGAATGTAATTCCTTAACTTTACGCAACAATTCTATGCCGTCCACGTCCGGCATTTTTAAATCAGTAATAACTATATCAAAGCTGGATTCCTGGACTTTTTCCAGGCCGGCAGAACCATTTGAAGCTATTTCGACTCTATGTCCCTGGTTCGACAAAATCTTTTGTAAGCCAAAAAGCATGTCCTGCTCGTCTTCGACGATTAAAATGCAGCCTTTTTCTTCCATATTTATCAGTTCTTCTCTACAGGTAATCTAATAACGAATGTGGTTCCTTCTCCAACTTTACTTTTCACATCAATAGTGCCATTGTGTTTTTCAACAATTCCGAGAGTCACGGACAAACCCAATCCTGTGCCTTCCCCGGTTCTCTTCGTGCTGAAAAAAGGATCAAAGAGCTTGCTCAGATGCTCTTGCGGAATTCCACACCCGGTGTCAGATATCTCAATCTTTACAAATCGACTATCTTCAGTCATTCTTGAATAAACGGTTAATTTACCCCCATCCGGCATAGCCTGTAAAGCGTTTACCATTACATTGACAAATACCTGCTCAAGCTTGTCACCATCTCCCTGCATGTCAGGCAGCTCCGGGCATAGGTCAGCAAGTATCCTGATATTCTGTAATTCTGCCGGGTGGCTTATTATTGAAATGGCTTTTTTTATAACATCATTGATATTCAACATTCTCATTTCAGGTTCGGACTGACGAGCGAATTCCAAAAGGTCCTTCACGATCCTGCCGGCCCTGTTTGTCTGTTTCATCACAACTGCCAGGCTCTCCCTGCAACTGTTATTATCTTTTCCAAGTTCATCAAGGACCATTTGGGCATAAATAGAGATCGTGCCCAAAGGATTATTTATTTCATGGGCAACCCCTGCAGCCAATTGACCGATAGTAGCCAGCCTTTCAGATTTCATTATTTGTTGATTGGTATATTCTCTTAACTTGTCGTCTCGTTCCTTTAGCGAAGAAGCCATAAAGTTGAACGTTTCTTCGAGTTTAGCTATTTCGTCTTTTCGGGTAATCTTGACCTGATAGTCGAAGTCACCCTTTGCCCATTGGCTGGATGCAGATACCAAGTCTCTGATTGGCTGCAGAATACCTCTGGCTAAGAAATTCGAAACAATAAGAGCTACAATCATTCCGACAAGTGTTATTCCCAGAAACATGGCAACAGCCCTTTTTCGCATATCCGTAAACTTGTCTTCGAGAATACCAACAGAAAGGACACCGATTATACCTCCCTTTGGGTTCTTTATCGGTTCATAGGCGGCAATATACCAGTTATTCACCACGAATGCTCTGTGGATCCAGGGCAGTCCTTTTTCCAACACTTGCTCGTACACGTCTTGAGATAACCGTGTGCCAATTGCGCGGCTTCCATCCTCAGCCCTAACATTAGTTGAGATACGCAGGTCTCCCTGAAAGATAGTGGATGTGCCGATATCCTCTCCCTTGTACTTTTCTCCTCGGTATGCTATCTCCTTAATTTTGTCAACAAGAGCGTGGTTTCGATTAAGCAAATTCCCTCCATAAAGTATACCAATCAGACTGCCATCGTTCCCGAATACAGGAGCTGCAGCTTTGATACACATTGCGGATGTCTGTTCGGTCTCGATTCTCGGCATTGCTTTTGGTGTGGCGATGACTTTTATATAGGCCTGCTCAACAAGGTCAATTCCTTCTTTTACTAACTCATCCCTATGTATTATAACGGTCCCAACAGCCGCTTCGGCGGTTGATAACACCCTGTTCACCAAATTATCGTGTTTTTGATCATCCCCCTTAACAGAAGGATTTCGGGCCCTTAGGATAACTGTTCCAAATTCATCCGTAAGAGTTAATATATCCAAAGATTCTTTCTGTTTTATCTCCTGTAATTCTTTTCTGAGAGTTTCAATGTCGTTGCTTGAAAATGTATCTTTTATAAAGAACCTCAGAGCTGTAAAACGTACAACATCCTTCAGATTTTCCATTTCCTCCCGATATACTTCGCGCCCGGAGTCCAAGTCGTGTTTCACCTTGTCCTGGGCCTGATTAATTATTCCCGTGCCAATCAGCCGAATGCCGACTATGGTAGCGACTAAACCGCATATCAGTATTACAGCCAGAAAACTTGTAACAAGTTTTGTTTTCAACAGGATTTTCATAGCTGTTTCTAAATCCGACGAAATCAGTCGAACATCTACTGATTTTTAATAAAGCTTCAGGTGGTTGTACTATATTAGTCCAACTCAATCCGTATGTTAGCAGCATTTCAAATGGTAATCAAGCATGGGCTTGCCAAAGATCACATCAAGTATTATATGTAAGTTTAATTTTATGCCATCGTAGCAGTTGTCCAAAAACGGCCCTTTCGACGGCAAGCTCATTATGGAAACAACCCATGGGATTTAATCGGGACCTCGGACTCTTTATCAGCCTCTCCCAAGGATTATTAGTTCGTAACCGTTTCCACCAGAACTTAGGTAAATCGTAAAACCTAAAACTATCACACAATCCATACAAAAACATCTCCACCGCACAGAGATTGCCCGGTTGTACAAGTTCCGCTGGCAGGTCGAACTGTTTTTCAAGTGGATAAAACAGCATCTTCGAATCAAAGCCTTTTAAGGTATCACACCCAATGCGGTCAAAACTCAGGTTTGGATAACAATCAGTGTTTATGTGCTGATTGCGATTCTGAAAAAGTAACTCGAGCTGGAAGCCAGCATGTACGAAATCTTGCAGGTTTTAGGCGTTATGCTTTTCGAGAAAACACCCATAAAAAACCTGTTTTCTACGGATTTAAACAACTTTTCAAAGAGCGATTTATATAAACAGTTGTCATTATTCAACTTTTAACAGGATAGTAGTGATAATAGGTCATGATTTGTTGCTGGTAGTTAACTGGACCCTCATTAGTTGTTCGAGATTATAATCTTTGGATTCTACATCGGTTTTATTCTTCGGGCACGCTGTATTATACGCTGTTCTAAAGATGTGCCGCACCGTAAACCTCTGCAAACACAAGCATTAAAAAAGTGTAGCTTCAGCCTACAAGGCTGCTGCATTACCAAAGTCCGTTTTCAATTGGAAAGTAAGAGCCGACTATTTTAAGTAGATGATCTATTACTTACGAAAAATAGTGTGCTGCTAATATTTTACATGTGTAGGCTTCAAAAATCCGACTACTCTGTGTTTTTATCGAGGAAAATAAAATTCTGGCTCGGAGTAAGAGGCGATTGTCAAAGCTTAACCTCATTTGTGAACTGTAGTTATAACTAAATCTTAGATAAACGAGCACCTGCAAAAAAAATATTTTGCTGTTGACAAGCCAGTTAAATTTGGGTTATTATAGGACCATAGTTTCTTTTGAGGAGAAATTTTCAAGGATGGTAGCATCAGGGCTTTTTGCTTAATAGCCCGGTGGAACGGAGTTCGCTATACATCATGGTAAGGATTCTACAAATTATCATCGTATCAGCGCTGATTTCTACAATTGCTACAGTTATATGCTGCGTATACAATTTATTGCAAGTTACTCCCAATTTAGAGGGGATTCCTGAGACTTGTATTATCGAAAGATTTATACAAACCCGTGTTCAAAGTGAGATAAATTGTCATGTGGCAACACACCCACTAGTCAGAGAGGCAGATACGTTTGCCCTATATCTAAATCCACCTAAGTTAAACAAATCATCGGAAGTTACGGTTTCAAACAGTTCAAAACAGACGATCTCAGGAGTTAGGGCTATTAAACTAAGTCCTAAATTTACGCTTGTGGCAACGAGTTATTACCGCTCCAAGCCTCAGGAATCAATGGCACTCGTATGGGAGCCTGGCATTGGATTTCATTGGATTAAACAAGGTACAAAATTAGGTCATTTCATTATTGATAAAATAGAGCGTGGAACAATTCTCTACCGAAATGGAAATTGGCGAGGTGAGATGGTAGTTGATACGAAGGTGCCTACGCATACTCGGAAGACCCACCAGACCACGTCCGTATCAACTCGGACAAGTATATCCCCTTCACGGTCTCCGATATCCACCAAGCGAGAGATAGAGACAAATGAACTCGGTTCGTCAAATCGGGAAGCGCAATCAATAGCAGAAGAAAATGAAATCGGAGGAGTTGGGTAATGACCAGTTAGAAAGAGTACCTGAATGGAGTGAGGTATGTGTTATGATTTCAAACGTAGCAATCAAGGAGGGTAGTAATCTGTGGACTCAACGTGTCTGTTATACCTTTTCTTTTGGTTTCCTAGTGACTCTGACACTTGCTGGATGTCGAATAATTTCACCTCCTGAAAGTAGATGGTCTAAACTAATTCTGCCTCGAATGTCTGATCAGAAGCAGATGAGTCGAAAAACATACATTGCTTATAACTACAACTTAAGCTTCAACGAGATATCCCCAGTGCCTGACCTGCCTGGCTTTCAAGAAAACTCTGTCATAGAAAATCCAGTGTCTGCACCCAACGCACCAGTGGCTTGGTATAAGTTTGATGGCAATACAAACGACAGCGCTGGCAACGCCCACGGATCATCACGTGGTAGCCCAACCTATGCTCAAGGTGTATACGGCCAAGCGATAAGTTTCAATGGTTGCGAAGATTCTGTTCATATAGCTGGTGCGGCCAATTTGTTCTCAAATATCAGCACTGGAATAACCATCGCTTTCTGGCAATATGGCGCAATCTCAAGGCATCACAGAGATACAATCTGTTGCTCCGAATATACTCATCACCTTAATCACCCTGTAATAGCAATCAATATCGGGTGTTGGAATCAGCCCGGACAGTATAATTGGGATTGTGGCCGGCGTGGATCTCTTAACGATCGGCTCAGCGGAGAGCACCAGTATGAAAGCGAGTGGGCTGGACGGTGGAACCATTGGGCGTTCACAAAAGACGTTCGGTCGGGGAAGATGCAGATTTTTCTCAATGGCAAGCTTTTCGATAGCCGAACAAATGCGAACTCGCCTATATCAGAAATTACCTTCTTTGAAATCGGCTCAGGCTGGTATGGCGGCTATGACGGCCTGATAGATGATTTCCGAATTTATGATTATTCCCTTTCATCGTTAGAAATTGCCCATGTTGCCACCAACGGCACAGGCGTCTTCTCTCAGCCGCACAGGAGTAAGATAGAGTGGCCCTCAGGAGGCAGAGGGAGCGGGATCGCTAATCAAGAGGTCTTTGTCTTAAAATATATCACCAGTGAGCGGTGTATTAACCTTCTGTCCAAACTCAACATCGGCCAGATTTCCTCCGTACCTGGGACCAATGCAGTGTTGGTAAACGCTTCACATGAAGATCTCCGAAGAGCAAGTATTGTGCTTGAATTGGTTGATACGAAGGAAGACTTTATTGTCGAGAATCTGGGGCCTGCTTCTCTGGTCAGAACACTACCGTCCAACTCACAGATCGAAACAATCCTGGGCAACATAAAGATCGGAACCTTTTCGAATCCCCCTCGAGTGGACGAGCAAACGCGTGGAATTGTCGATATTCAAGGAAGCACGATCGTAGCGATCCTTCCGGCCCGCCATCGAGAGCAGATCTTGGATCTACTTGCATCATCAGCCAGAGGGATAAGCGACAACTGTTCTCCAGGATTTACAACTGAATTTTCTCCAGGCCGGAAGAATGTTCCCGCGGATTCCCGGATACAGGGAGGGAATAATGTGACTTTGCTGCCCCATGTAGATGACCACGATGCGGGCGAACCCAAGACGGTGAGAATCGTTCTGAAGCCTGCCGAAGATAACACCCCCAGAGTGCCTGTTGCTGCTCCAGTATCAGCAACGTTTAAGAATGGCGAGGACATCATTGATTTGGACTTTCCGGAAACTATGACACTCATGCAGTTACTGGACCTCGCGGGTGAATACTTGGATCTGGATTGTGTCTATGATTCAGATACGATCGGCAACCAATGTTTCAACCTTAAATTGCATGGGAGCTTAGAGGGTGAGATGAAGGTCAAGGATCTCTATATTCTTCTGGAGACGGTTCTAAAATTTAACGATCTCGCTATGATTAGACGTGGAAAGAAACTCGTAACCATAGTACCGGTCGGTAAGGTTCTCGATGTCGATCCCAAGTTCATCGATGAAAGGAGCAAGGCAGTTCGGGCAGGAGATGTAGTAGTCACAAGGGTTTTTAAGATAAAACATGTGGATGTGACCAGTGTCGCAAATCTGTTGCAGCACATGAAACTTGGAACTGTTGTATCACCATCCGAGGAAACACAGATTCTGTTTGTTACGTGCTACGCACATCGTATGAGTCGGGTCGAGGAGTTAGTGAACATGATCGACCGCCCAGGGCGATCCAAGGAGTGCCGTTTCCGACGTTTGCAGTATACGGCGGCTCCCGCTCTCGCCGACAAGCTGCGTGTTCTTTCAATGCAAATTCAGGATGTCTCGTTTACTGAGGTTTCGGCTCCAGTAAAATCCCTGCCCCAGCAAAACAAAGGATCGGTTGGCCCCATGGATCCCGTATCCGGAGCTGGGCGAAAAATATATCTGGAGACCGATGAGCGAACCAATCGCATTGTTATGATCGGTTATGAGGAACAACTGGAATTAGTCGAGGAACTGATCGATGTCCTTGACGTTTCCCAGGAAGACTTACGAATTCCTAAGACCTATGATGTCAAGCACATGGACGCACTGGATGCTTTTACAAAACTGCAGGAATTGGAAGTTTTAGGCCGCTCGAATGTTTCCGGAACTGCTCCCTCAATCGTAACTCCACCACCATCCCCTGCGGGCACATCTTCGCCCGGCAATACCATAACCGATAACGGAGAGCTATCAGAGGAAGCCAGGGTGGTGATTCTGGAAGCTACGAACCAGTTGCTTGTTAGGGCCACCCGGGAACAACATGCACGAATAGATGAATTTCTTGGTCATATTGATGTATTACCCGAAGATGTGCGAACTTTACACCTATACGAAATACGGTACGTAGATGCTGAGGATGTGAAAACAAAGCTGGAAGAGCTTGAAATGATTCGCGATCGTCCGGCACACTATGCGAGTAATACACCTGCCGCCCAGCGTACGAATTCAGCAACCACTCGCCGCACTAATCCCCCGGGCGTCAGACGTCTAACGACGAACTCGATGGACAGGGTCGACATGGCCGAGGTCCCTATGGAGAAGCCACAAGTAGTAGTCACTGAATCGACGAATTCACTCCTGGTGAATGCTACGGCCGAGCAACACACTCAGATAGGCACGATCATTAACTATGTAGACCGCAGACTACCCGATGCGGACATGCCTTATAGGATATACCCGCTCGAAAATTCATCGCCGGAACATGTGGCAGATCTTCTGGAGCGGCTTATTCACAAGACAGCAAAAGACGAAGAAGGCAAAATCCAGGAAGTCATGAGAACAGATGAGCAAATAACTATAGTCCCGGATCCAAATACATTTTCGTTGATCGTCTATGCCAGCAGGAAAAATCAGGAATGGATCGCGAAATTGGCAGAGAGTCTGGATAAGAGGAGACCGCAGGTTCTCATTGATGTTACGCTCGTCGAAATCACCAGAACGGAGACGTTCGAGTATGATCTCAACATCGTTGCCAGCGCAAATGAGGCGGTTATCGGTAATATTGGTATAGAGCCGATTCATAGAATCAACAGTAAATCTTTACTTGAAGGAAGTTTCAATATGCCGGACCAGGAAGGCAATCCGACAGGGCAGACAAGGGCTTTTTACAGTGATGAGAAAGTCCAGGCGCTGCTGACTGCGATCAAAAGGAAAAATTATGGCCGCGTATTGGCCAAACCGAAGATTTTGGTCGATGACGGTCAGGAAGGTGAGATTTCTACAACTGATGAGACAACATATTTAAAAGAGTCTGTTCAGGTTCCGGATCAGGGCTCTCCGATAACAACGCGTGATTTCGAACCCATTGAGGCAAAAATTCAGCTTCAAATCACCCCGCATATTAGCGAGGGCGATCTTTTGCGGCTGGATGTTCATCTGTCACGTGGTGATTTTGGGACACGGCCAGCGGAAGGTGCACCACCCGATAAAACTACCAGCGAAGTGACTACAACGGTTTTTGTGCCGGATAGCCACACAGTGATACTTGGAGGATTGGTAAAGCTGAACCAAAGCAAAGGAGGGTCCAAGGTACCGATCCTTGGTGATATTCCACTGGTTGGTGCATTGTTCAGAAGCGTCGATAACAGCGATGTCGAAAAGAAGCTGTACGTATTTCTCAAGGCCAACGTAGTCAGACCCTACGAAGAGGCCGAAATAGTGGATTTGCAGAAAATATCGGAGGAACAACGAACAGCATTTGAGAAATCTGAGGCCGAATTCCAGAAGCATCAGGACATTCCGGGGATAAGACCCAAGCCAATGCGGCCTGAGCGCGTATTGGAGTAACTATAGTCGAAATTTCAGCTAATTAAGGATGTAAATGTGAGTCGAGCGTGAACAGGAAGGAGGTAAATTTGCACGCTTGCGAGACAACTGTTTGGACAAAAAGTATGTTTTATTCTGAGAGAACATTCGATTGCAAGGAGGTATTTCATTATGAAACTTTGGCTCACGAGCAGAAACATTTGCCTGTTACTTCTCATAGGTGCATGTATGTTGATTCTTCTATCGATCGGATGTGAGAAATCAGAGGATGGGAAGGAAGAATCGGAGGGAATAATTGAAAGCGACGAGCGAAGTTTAGGTGTAAAGAGCATGCCGCAGAACCAAAAAATAGGTTCAACAAACCCGGTAATATCAGTTGCTTTTGTCGGAGAGCCGAAACTCAAATCGTCTAACACGTTGCGCATTCAGGTAGAAAATGTTCTGAAACGATGCATTTTGATGGTGACTATAGCACCTGACGTGGACATAGTTTCATCGAAACCAATACCGCCCGAGGGTTGCCGCGAGTTATCCGGCTTCCCTCTTGCACACAAAATCGAACCATCTGACGATGTTTTGGAAATTAGCTACCCGGCGTTTATTTTTGAAAAGGAATATTATCTGCCGCCTGGAGATAGTCGTGACATTACGGGATGGATAGTTGAAGCTTGTTTGGTAGATGAAGTATTGGCAACTCCTATCAAGATCCCTCGGTACATAGGCGACCTTCATGTGATTAGGACTGATGAAATCCCGAAAGGATGGTATCTTCTTTGCAGTGAAATTAGCAGCGAAGAATTTGATAAAGATGCTGAATTTGATCTGCTTGCCATACCTGGTTCCAACGCCGGTGTGTTCTTCTATGTGAGAGAAACAGAATTGATCACATCTATTACACAAGAATTCGATGCAGACTTCCTGGAGCATTGAGACCAATGCAGGAAGAATCAATCTTCAGACAGTACAGTGGAGGCAAAAGTATTATGAGAAACAGAATTGAGAAAACAGGTTTCAAATTAGCTGCAAGCATCATCATTGGACTAATCCTTTGCGGTAATGTCCTCGGGCAGGCGGAAGACCCTGTTCCTGTTCTACGAGAAGGCGTGGACATCTCCTCGATAATAAAGAGTACAAGTGTCATCGTAGACAAGAGTACTCAGCAATTTACCACAGCAACTCAGACTATCACTTTTGAGAATGGTGTTGATGGGCATGTGATACAATCCGGTATACCGGGCGTTACGTTCAGCACAACAAACCGCCAAGATTGGCTCTATGGCGATAAGCGAACGGGCAACTATAATGTGGATCCTTATGGAACTAGATATTATCGCTGTCATGGCAATTTCTTTGCCTGGCTCGGCCCGAACCAGGGCCGGGGCAGGATAGATTTCACCGAAGGCACGGCTACTGCTGTATCTGTCAAATACAGCAGTTACAGCACTGTTTACTTGGAAGCTTACGCAGCAGATGGGATAATGATCGATCAGGATGTTGGCAGTGGAAATTTGAATCAGCCAATGGGCACACTTTCGGTTTCTGGCGGATCGATTGCATATGTGATTTTCCATGACAGCGGCAACTATTGGCTCATAGACGACGTGGAAATAACGCTTGATGATGTGGAACTTCTAAGGGTAGATGTTCTGGAGTCAAGCAAATCTAAGCACCACACTTCCGGTTATTCAAACGACTTCGTCCTTCGTCGTGGAGAAACAATAGATGTCGATGTTAGGGTCACCGAAGGCTATGATGAGAGTTATCACACAGTCAGCTTCGTCGTAAAAGCACCTGACGCCAGTGAAATAGTGTGGTCGTCGACAATGACAGGGATAGTGGATTGGGGAGATGGTGAGAAGCTTCTTACTTTTGACGTTGATGTGCCTGGTGATGCTCAGATAGGTGAGTACGAATTGACTGCCCGACTCAATTATGCAAATGGCGGGACGATTCTGGACACGGAGGTGTGCCCCGACACTTTTTATATTATCTTCAATCCTTGGAGCAGTGAAGACACAGATGTCTACAAAGCCTCGGAAGTCGCACAACTTGACCACTATGTTCTGGGCAATCGAGACTGGAACTATTATGGAAAGACAGACTGCTCAAAAGGTGCAGATACAGGATATGGCTATTGCGTGGGTGCCCCAGTCAAATGGGTTATGGGTGTGACAAACTCGAGTGTTTTTGCCAAAGCTATTGAGGATGTTGCGGGGGAAGATTCAGCACGAGAGGTATGCACTCTTCTTCGTAAAAAGGTTCAATACTATCCTGGACATCCAGAAACAGATATAATTATAGGTAGTTGGAATGGCGAAAAGAAACGCTGGGATGATGTGCCGGCAATAGTTAATTGGTCGGGGCATCCCTATGGCCAGTGCATGGATTTTTCTGCCACATTGACCGCTCTTGCAAGAAGCCTCGGGGTACCCAGTCGTATGACCGCATGTGCGCCTTCTGGAGGGTGGAATTTTCATTGCTGGGCAGAGATGGTGCTTGGCGAGGTTACTGCTAGTAACTGGTCTGCTATAGATGGTACGCCCATATCAGCAGACTGCGGTTCATTCGAGCACGGCTTCGGTCCGACGACACGTAATGGATGTTTATTTCAGTATGAAGTTAACCACCCAGGAGCAAATGCAGTCTATACATACGGGGCAAGCTCCGGAGGCCGAATCGACATCAAAAGTCTGTATGGTGTAAGCGCCACCACCACGACGGCGACTAGCTCAACGAGTGCTAGTGCATCTGATGTTGATGTAGCTATTAATTTGGATGGTGAACCCTACCTAATTGGCGATGAGGTAAGAATCTCAGTTGCAGTAACAAACTCTGGGAGTGATGTGCTAAATACAAACATTGGTCTATCCATTCGCCAGGAATTCTACAATGCCACAATCCGTGAACTTCCAAGCATTCCGGCTCGCGCCATAAGTGTGCCTGCCGGTGATACGATGGTAGAAACGTATACTATTTCTCGTGATGTTTATGAATATCAAGGTAGGTATCTCATAGTAGCTTCGGCTGGTGAAGCATCTGTCGAAGAGCGATTCGAAATCGATGACGGCCTGGAAGTTTCTGCTAATATGGTACTGGTTACGGGAGAGACAGATATATACGATGTTACTGCAAATGTTCGCAACATTCTCACTCGCGATATTGACGACCTGCATGTTGAGGTTTGCTTTCCCGGCTCCGCTGAGGTCCCTTCCAATCCTTTGACTTTCGATCCTCCGATAGTGACAGCAGGTGATGCAGTCGCTGAGACTTGGCGTGTTCGGTTCAATGAGCGTGGAGTGGCTGGAGTTGTGTGTTTTGCAGAATCTGAGGATGCCGGATATGACAAAGCTAATGCCGATGCGGATGTCCGCGGCGATTCCAAGATATTGTGTGTATTTGAGAGTATTGATCCGGTCGCTGTGGGTGCGACACTGACTATAACAGCTAAAATAGAAAACCTTGGTGGTGTAGCTACAGATGTTGATGTGGAACTGTTAGTTCCCAGTGCCTTATCGAGCACTGTCCCGACAAGTCAGACAGTCGTAGGTGTTGCCCCTGGCGAAGTGCGTCAAATTATCTTCGATGCACGGGCGCTGGAAGCTGGTAATTGTGCTATAATCATGACAGCCGAAGATTATCGAGGTGACTCAGGTCTTGCCATCGGTGTTGTGCAGGTGTTCGATACGCCACGGGATATATCAGTAACGGTTCAGCCAGGGCAAGTCCCTCATGATCAGATTTCCCATGTAAATCTTCTGGTGACCAACAATGCATCAATTCCAGATGATGTAGTAGTAACATCTTATGCATCGGCCGCCGCCATTCAGTTTTCGATATTTGATGGGAATACCAGGATTCTCGGCCGACCTGTGATAGTATTGGGCAACTCTACAAAGACATTAGAAATTGAAATACAACCCAGCGACGGCGGAGCCATATATGCAACGTGCAGCTCAATCCACGACCCCCGGGCATCTGTACTGAGGATGATAAAGATAACGGGCGCTAATCAACCTCCCGTTGCTAACGCCGGTCCCGACCAGACGGTTGAACGTACAAGTACCGCCGGTGCTGAGGTGCAATTAGATGGTTCAGCATCGTCGGATCCTGATGGAGATTCACTCACATACGAATGGGCCTGGGCAGGTGGGACAGCGTCAGGTATGACGCCCACAGTGCAATTAGCACCAGGGCTCACTGAGATTACTCTTACTGTTTCTGATGGAGAGTTGCTTAATACGGACACTGTCAATATAAATGTGGTTGACACTACTGCCCCCGAGGTCGAGGTGATGTTTCCGCATGAAGGCCATGCTGTACAGGATGGTGTAACCTTCGAGGGCAAGGCTTCGGACATAAGCGGTGTAGCCGAAGTCTACTTCTACTTGCGCGAGCCGGGTGGAGCAAGCGGCACTCCGATCGGTCACGAGGACCTGCCTGCCACTTTGAACACTACCTCCGGTAATTGGGAGCTTTCCTTTGATACCACGGTCGTACCCGATGGTCACTATGTTATCCTGGCAAAGGCCATCGACACCTACGGTAATGAAGGTTGGAGCGAACTTGTGCAATTCAGTATCAGGAACTGGGCAGTCCTGGAACTTCTGCCATCTTCGACAAGCAACAAGGGTGGACGTACAATGCCCGTGAAGTTCTCCCTGAGAATAGTGGAAGCTGTTGATCCTGCTATGCCGTTTGTTTATAACGAGCAGTTGGAGATTAGAATTTATGACTCTGCAGATCCTGGCAAGATCTTACAGACATCGCTATTTGGCGATTCCTCTAAAGACTACAGGATTACCGTAGTCGGAGAGTTCTACATTACTAATTTCAAGACGAAGAAGCAGCCGGCAGAATACGTAGTGGAAATCTGGAGAACCAGTAAGAATTTCTTAGTTGGGAACTTCACCTTTGAGACGGTCAAATAATGGTTAGGTAGAAGAATTTGTCTTCGATGGTATGCAAACAAAGGGCTGCGAGCGTGATGCTCGCAGCCCTTGGTAGTATGGGTGTGTTTCTGTTTATTGTCTTCGGTTTTGCGGGTCTTTCTACTTCAGAATCCGCATGCAATCCTTGCAGCAAACCGGCCTTGGCGAATTTCACTCTGGGAAGTATAAGGGGCTGAGCTGTAGCTCAGCCCCTCACGTAGTGCTGACTATTTGTCTTTTTTCAGGATAAAGATAATGTCTTCTCCTAATATTGGACCTCCGCCGAACTCTTCAAGCAAGCTGCCTTTTAGGGTTAATGTGAGTTCATCTCCATCTGCCACGTCGCCGAGCGCACCTGCAATCTGCTGGTGGTCGAACTTAAGGATCAGATCGTGATACCCATCCGGACCTTCCTCTGTACAGGCGAGTCGGCCCTCTTTGCCAAGCAGCGGCAGGTATGGAGTACAGACGTCTTCAAGACTGAATCGCAAGGGAACAACACCCATCAATTTGACAGATGCGGGATCGACCTTGCTAACATCGAATTCCTCTGTGCCGACGATGGCAACGGGAAGTACTCCTTTGCCGTCGACATTAAAGGGATTTGGACATGAAGTGGGCTTGATGTCTATAGCTACTGGCTTATAGGGGACTATCTCAACTGTCGTATAATCTATGTCGTACTCGCCGAAGCTATCAGTTACTTTCAGTCCGATGTCGTACACCTTGCCGATTTCGGATCCGACACAGAACTCCGGTCGCGATTCAGTGCTGTCGTCGAATTCGCCGTCGCCGTCAAGGTCCCAGGCATAGGTGATAGTGTCACCCGGATCAGGATCTTTCGATTTGGTTCCGTTTAGATTGATACAATAATCCTTCGGAGCGATGTAGGGACCACCAGCATCAGCTACGGGGGTGTGGTTACCGATTTCGACGGTGGTAAAGTCCTCGTCGGAACATGCGGGAAATTCACCTTCGGCATCTGTGACTCTCAAGCCAATGACACCAAAGTAAGGCGCATCCCATGTCTTCGTGGGATTAATCCCCGTGGCATCATCAAATTCACCGTCACCGTCAAGGTCCCATTCGTAAAGGACGATCTCATTATCGGGATCCCACGATGCTGAGCCATCAAATGTAACCTGCTCGCTGACCCAGCCGAGATAAGGCCCACCTGCAAATGCATGGGGGCAATGCGGAGGCTCATGGACATTTATGGCGCATTCATAGATATCCGTCTGGGGACCGCCGAGATTATCCGGATTATCATCCGTAACGCGCAGAGCGACTGGGTAGAGACCGGTGGCTGAATAACCGCCCGCTTTGGTGGCGGTCACTCCAGTGGTATCTACATCGAAAGTCCCGTCGTAATCCCAGTCCCACTCATAGAGAACGATGCTTCTGGTGATATCAGGATGGTACGAGCAGGAACCATCGACATTAATATCCTGATTGTAGTTATATTCCTGCTCATCGCAATCGCAGATAACGGCCTCCGGCGGGATAATAGTGACTCCCTTTAGTAGAATTAGAATACGCCAGCCTGTGCAAAACGCGTCGTAAGCCGGGTTCGGTCCAGGTACATCATCCCAGCTTCCATTGGACTGTTGTGTCCGGACGATGTAATGGGCTAAACCTTCTCGCGGCTCAGTGTTTGGGGGATAATACCAGTCAAAACTGTTCCCAGTCTGAGTTCCGGCATTATAATCGTACTCTGTAATTCTCGTGATGTCCGGATTTGGAATGCGCATGGCCTTCATCACACCATACATACCGTAGCTATTACCAATCATACGCTGATCATTCCAGCTACTACCCGTATCATTCCAGTGGCGATAGAGATAGCCCAGAGCGCTTTCGACCTTTGGATCGGTCAGCGCAGTACCCAGGAACTCATGACAAATGATACCGGCAGCCGCTTTTGTTACATTCAACATAGACGTCGGGTAGTCATAGCCAAAGGCTCCATGGTTATTGTCCAGGCCGGTGTATTGTATGGCATTTAAATACAAGACCAACTCATCGCGTACAAACTGAGGTACTGTTGATCCCATGTTTTCCTCTGCGGCTATCATTGCCAAAGGTGGCCACTGGGTGGTTGACATATCGGAGTTGCTATAGTTAGCGTAATAGCGCCAGCCACCCCGGTGATAGGATGACGAGGATTCAATCTGTCCCCAGGCAAAGAAATCAACCATGTCCTGGACGATTTCGGAGTATTTTCTATTATAGACGTTGGTTCCACCAAGTGTTGCGATCCTGTTAGGTGCTCCACTGCTGGCCAGAGCTGTCATACATATACCGCCAATATATGTTTGCCGGCCGTCATAGAGGTTGGAACTCTGATTCGCTACCAGGCCAATACCATTACCATTTGTATCGGGATTTCCAGCCGACTGTAGACCAATGGGGAAAGAATGAGTGTGATAGAGCAGGTAGTTTAGAGCCCGCTGGACGGTTTCGACATAAGGATCACCATTGTAATCCAGATTGGCTTTGCTGCCGTGTAGTTGGAAAGCATCGACAGCGGTTCCAACTGCAGCCAGAGGACATCCATACGTGGATTCAGTCCAGTAACCGTAAGGTTGGCCATAGCCCGGGCTGCCCCCTGGGTAGGTGGCGCGATTCATGGTGGTATGAAGCCACCAGAGTCCTTCGTCGATTGCCATATTGATGCGAACGTCCAGTTCATCCGGCTTGCTCAAATCCGAACTTTCATATATCTTGACCAGGTACTTGTCCTGACTCGTATCTGAACCGTTGCTTACAGTAAGAGTGGCAATAAACAGTTTACCTACGGCACCAGTATATGTGTGTTTAACTCCCAAGTTGTAGGGATTAGCAATTGCTCCCGAGACCACGGGGCTGCCATCACCAAAGTCCCAGCTATAATTTGTAGCACCACCTCGTGCAATCCCTTTAAGGGTGATTTCGGCCCCGCTGTAGGTGAAGTGGGCAATGCTGGGATTCGAGGGCTTCCAGGGAACACAAATCGCTTCGACGGCCTTCGCTTGCGGCGTGGCAATCATGGCGAAAGACAAAAGCACTACTGAGCATAATGCAAAATTACTTTTCCAATTTATCGTATTCATAATTTATTCTCCAAACAATCATTAACAATCAATCGCATAAAAATACGAAATGCGAATACACCTATCCGAAAACTGTCAGTTTCAGCGCATAGGGACATCACCTCCTTTCCTGGTGAAGCCGAAAATATTAGTTCTTGCCAAATTGGTGTTGAGGTGGTTGGCAGGCCGGCATTGTCCAGTCAGTGGATTCGGTATTAGATAGGTCGAAAATCGGAGATTAAGAAAGGGGGCATGATGAAATGTAAAAGTTCTGAAATGTGATTGCAGGATCTCCCTTATGGGAGAGTACCCAATCCGTGCGCTAACACCGCTCTCATCCATGAAAGCAGCCATACAAATCCTTTTGCATGCTTAACGACTGCTTAAAGTTAACTTTGTGGGTGGGAAGACCCAAAATGGGCTGACAAGTCCTCCACGCCCTCACATCCCAATCATAAACAATAATATTATAGGACTTTCTGGCAAATTGATCAATTGTGGTGACTACTTATTTTTCTACAATTTCATTTTATTTTTCTTGATACGACGATATGAAGCAAAAACGCAACTGCTTTGTGCTGACCGTAATATTTTCTTGTATACAGATGTAATATAATTTGGGAATTCTTAACAATTCGAATGTTAAGAAGCTCTGGATTAATCACAGAGCTAAGATAGAATGCTTTATCAAGCTGATGGTAATAGGATAGCCCAGTGTCATTGGTGAATTCAGATAAATTAAATCCAAACTTCAGTCTATGGTTAACCGGTACTCCTGCACGCTACGGTTTTGATAAGAGCGCCTTAATCGGTTTGATTTCAATAATTTTCTGTAGCTTAGGTTTACCAAAGAATCGCATTTATTTGCGGCGCCATCAGGGCAGTACCTGCTGTGAAAAGGGTACGCTTGATGAACTTCGGTGACTATATTGATCCATTTTCGTGCAATCTCATTAACCACAACGCCTGATGGTTAGACGACGAAAACCGACTCTACATTAATGACTTCGATGAAAGGATTCAACGATAAAACCACGAAACAGAATGAACAGTTTATTGAGGATCATGTTAGTAATTCTATCTCATAATGAACAAAAAGAATCTCTTGCCCTGTGAGAGTAAACTATATATTCTTTATGAAAAAATCGTTGGAGATAGATATGAAACAGTCAGGATACTTGTCGTGGGCGATTGAAAATACCAAAACCGTATGGTGGCACGATTCGGCGGAGCCGGGCGAACTTGAACTTGGTATTCAGAGAGGTGCCGTCGGGGCGACAACTAATCCTTTTCTTTCGCATCTTGCATTATCCATGAATAAAGAGGCATGGGCAAATGAGATCAACAGCGTGCTTTCAGAGCACCCGGAGCCGGAAACAAAAGCCGAAAGGCTTATGAGTATAGCGATAACTCATGCCGCACAGCAGCTCAAATCTGAGTATGAAAAGAGTGCCGGAACGATGGGCTATGTTTGTGCCCAGGTTAATCCAATTCGGGCGGGAGATCGAGATATTATGCTTGCTATGACGCGGCGATTCAGCAAGTGGGCACCAAACATTGCTGTCAAACTACCTGCAACGGCCGCAGGACTTGATGTTTTGGAAGACTGCACAGCGGAGGGAATCACATGCACGCTAACCATAAGCTATACCGTGCCGCAAGTCATTGCTATTGCCGAAAGACACCGTAAAGGGATACGACGAGCAAAACAGAACGGCGTCGAGCCGGGCAAGTGCTTTGCCGTCATCATGATTGGACGGCTGGACGACTATCTTCGAGATGTAGCGCATGATTGCCGAGCAGATATAAGCGAATCCGATATTCGCCAGGCCGGTCTGGCTGTTTCCAAGCGGGCTTATTCAATCTACAAGGAGCGTGGCTACGAGGCCATGATAATTGTTGCCGCATTAAGAGGAACTTATCATATGACGGAATTAGCCGGTGCGGAAATCATCATGTCTATCGCTCCGCCTTATCAGGAGATGCTGCTATCCGACGAATTGCCTCGCAAGGAGCGAATCGACGCTGAAATAGATAGTAATGTGATTGAACGGCTTTCAACATTGCCTGAGTTTGTTCGGGCTTATGAGCCTGACGGGATGAAGCCGGAGGAATTTATCACATACGGAGTGACGCAGAAAACGCTTGCTCAGTTTTATGAAGGCGGCTGGAAACTGTTGGAGAATTTTAAATAGGGAAAGGTTCGAAGATGAAGAAGATCGGTTTTATTGGATTGGGGATTATGGGTAGGCCCATGGCAAAGAACCTGCTCAAGGCGGGCTACTCGCTTACGGTTTATGATATTGTGCCTGAGAAGATTAAAGAAGTGGTCGAGGCCGGTGCTGAGGCAGGAAGTTCAAGCAAAGATGTCGCCGAAAAGAGCGAGATTATAATCACGATGCTGCCTAATTCCCCGGAGGTCAAAGATGCCGTACTGGGCGCCAGCGGTGTTCTGGAAGGCGCCAAAGCCGGGACAATCCTGATAGATATGAGTTCAATTGCACCACTGGCAAGCCAGGAAGTAGCGAGCAAGGCTAACGAAAAGGGAGTAATCATGCTGGATGCTCCGGTCAGTGGCGGTGAGCCCAAAGCTATCGAAGGCACACTCGCGATTATGCTAGGTGGTCCCGAGGATACTTTTAACGAAGTTAAAGACATCCTTGGTATTATGGGTGCTTCTGTTACACGTGTAGGTGAGATAGGCAGCGGTAATATGACCAAATTGGCAAACCAGATCATTGTCGCATTGAATATTGCCGCCATGTCGGAAGCAATGGTTCTGGCTGCCAAAGCGGGCGTCGATCCCGAGAAGGTCTTCCAGGCGATTCATGGGGGGCTGGCGGGCAGCACGGTCCTGGATGCCAAGATGCCGCTGGTCCTGAAGGGCAACTTCAAGCCGGGATTTCGAATTGAGCTGCATATCAAAGACCTGGCCAACGCTCTCGATACCGCCCATGGAATCGGAGTTTCAGTGCCACTTTCCGCAGGGGTCATGGAAGTTATGCAGGCATTGAAAGTCGACGGCAAAGGTGCGGATGACCATGGTGGAATCATTCAGTTCTACGAGAAGCTGGCTAAAGTCCAGGTAAGAGAATAAATCGAAGATATATTATCGAAAGGACAAATAGCAATGAGCTTGCCGATGGGTAAAATCAGTGACGTTCACATAAGCCGGCTCATTTGCGGCGGTAATCTCATTATCGGTTCCGCTCATGATCGCGATTTGCTCTATGTCCGCTCATTAATGAGGCACTACTTCACCGACCGCAAGATTATGGAGACTTGGCAGTTGTGCGAAGAGGTCGGAATAAATACAATGATCGGTCCCGTCAACAGTCCCTATGCAGAGGGTGAAGATCCGACCATACGAGTATACAAACGCTACTGTGATGAATGGGGCGGAAGGCTGCAATGGATTGCACAGACTTACCCCAAAACGTATGAACTTACAGGATCGATTCAGACAGCGATTGATAACGGGGCAGTGGGTGCCTTTATTCACGGTGGGATCGGGGACAATTGGGTCAGACATAACCGGGTGGACCTGATAGCCAAAGCCATTGAATTCATAAAGTCGAATGGCCTGATCGCCGGCTGTGCCTGCCATGACATTAAAGTCCCTAAGGCACTGGAGAAAGCCAGCGTTGAGTTGGACTTCTACATGAAGACCCTGCACCATGATAACTACTGGTCTGCAACGCCAAAAGATCAGCGACCTGATGATGGTGGTTCACCTCACGACAATATGTGGTGCTTGAAACCGGAAGAGACGATAGAGTTTATGAAAACAGTGAAAAAGCCGTGGATTGCATTTAAGGTCCTCGCCGCCGGAGCAATACATCCCAGCGACGGATTCAAATTTGCCTTTGAGAACGGCGCGGACTTCGCCAATGTCGGCATGTTCGATTTTCAGGTCCGCGAAAACGCTCTCATTGCCCGTGCCGTCATCGAACAAATAAAACAGAAGGGCCGTCCACGCCCATGGATGGGATAATGGAAATTGACGATTTTCGATTGCCGATTTTTAAATCACATATCGAAAATAAGAGTGTTTGCTCTTCATGAATTCAACGGCAATAAATACGCAAAGAGCATTGTAAATCCGAGCCCGATCAGTCCGAGCGCGGCCGTGACAATAGTCCAAGATTTGAGCGTTTCTACTTCTGTAAAACCGCCCATTCGCGAAAATATCCAGAAGCCGCTGTTGTTCATCCAGTCACCGACCAGTGAGCCGCTGCCTATCGCCATCGCCAAGTATACAAGATTGCATCCGAGCGTTTCGGACGACATACCCATAGCGGCAAATATGGAAACGGTAGTAATCATTGAAACAGTTCCGGAGCCCTGTGCGAATTTCATCAGGACAGCAACGGCAAATGCTATCAGCAGCACCACTACCCCAACAGTTTGACCTTGACCGCCAAACATGTCTTCGAGCAAACTTTTAATTCCGGCCTCTCGCAGCATGGCGCCGAATGCTCCGCCCCCGGCTGTGATAAGGATTATGATTCCGCCGCTCATAAGGGCGGTTTCGGCTCTTGTGGCCAAATCTTTAAGTGATATTTTGCGATAGTGGACCAATATAAACATGGCGACAGCCGCTGCGAGCAGCAACGCCATGTCACGGCTTCCCAAAACAGCAGCGATCTGGCTCATTGGTTTATCAATGCCCAGGGCTTTTGTCACGGTATTCAACGAAATCAAAATCACTGGTAGTGCAATGGGAGTAAAAGAAATCCAGAATGGAGGCAGTTGACTCTCATCGAGTGGATCCGGCTCTTCCTGGCCGGCATATGGCCGCATCGGGATATCCATTCGCCGGTTAATCAACTTGCATACCAGCACGCCGACTATAGAAGTTGGCAGACCGATAAGCAGGCCGATGAGCATCATCAAGCCGACATCGACTTTAAGTTCGTTCGCCATAAACAACGGTCCCGGCGTCGGCGGAACAAGCGTGTGTGCGATTCCCGCTCCGGCGACGATTGCTGTGACGTACAGCATGTAGTTCTTTTGTGTACTTCTCCACAGCGAGCGGGCCAGCGGAATCAGCAGGTAGAAAACAGTATCGAAGAAGACTGGAATCGAGAGTACGAATCCGCTCAGCATTAGTGCCGTAGGCGCCCTTTTTTCACCGAGTAATTTAAGAAAAGACCTCACGACCCGGTCAGCGGCGCCGCTGTCCATCATGCACTTGCCAATAATTGCCGCCAGAGCGATTACAATTCCTATACCCCCGGCGACCGAGCCGAATGCCTGCCCCACGCGAGTCACCTTATCTGCAAACTCGCCTGGCGAGAGCAAACTTACCACTATCGCTGAAGAAATCAGAGCGACGAAAGCATTTAGCCGCAATACAAGAATCATCGCAATGAGCAAGACGACGCCAATAACTAAAATAGCAATCGGGTTCATAAAAGTATGCCTTTCAAAATTATCTCCGTATTGTCACTCACAAATTTAAGTGTTCCTTGGTATAAGCAAGGCATTGCTTAATATTAGCTTCTTCAATCTTAATCAGTTTATCAGTGGGCAGATGATTGACCTTAGGCAGAATCTGTTTCGGCGAAGCATTATTGCGTACATATCTTAAAGCGCCGGCCAGATCGGAGCCCGGTACGTTCTCAAACGTCGCCCAGTACTTCTCTGTCAGGCAGGGCACCTTCAGCGCATCTCTTGTTGCCATCTCCAGACTGAAGTTGATGCCGGGATTGGCCTTTTGTAATATCCCAATCATCCTGGCTAAATTGAGCACACCCTGTCCCAGCGGGACATCGGCAAGCAGAAAGCCGTCTTCGTATTCCGCTAAGGCCATATCTTTTAGATGTACTGAAAATGCGTAAGGTGCGTAAGCTTCGACAACCACCATCGGGTCTTCGAGAAGAGCGAAACTGTTGCCGGTATCAACGCACACGCCAATATGCTCACTGTCAATTTTCTTGAGCATATCAAGCATCTGGTCGATACGCCAGTCTTTGTGATTTTCAATCGCCAGTTTAATGCGGTGCTTTGCCGCGACCGGCTCAGCTAACTGCAGTGATTTGTTGGTACGCTCTGCGAAAGCCCTGAACTGTTCGGCTTTTTCGAACTGCTCGTACCGCCGGCCGCCTATAGCTATGCGGATTACTCCGGCACCGGCCTGTCTGGCCGTCCGAACTGCTGCATTGAACCTTTCTACATCGGATTTATCACGGGGCAGAGAAGTGGAACCTTCAATAAACATGTTATATTTTTCAGTTTTTTGCCGAATCTTATGAGTGTAGGCTTCATCTCGAATGCCTATATTCATCTGGATTCCGCCGGCGCCGATATTATGACAATAATCGAGAAAGTTCAGCGGGTCACCAAGATTCCCTTTCATCTTACCGGAGCGCTCGGCTCTGAGCCTGATATTGAAAGAAAAATCTGCAATCCCGAGCCGGGATTTTTTTACTTTCTCTGTATCGTATATTCTGCACGAGCCCCCGATTGTGGCCGCAGCAAAACCACCGGCAATTGAGTATAGTAATTCTCTACGATTCATAGTATTCAACATCCGTAATAATTAAACTTGAGTTTTAGACGATAAGCGGTCGATTTATTTTGCTGTAAACACCGGTATCAAGACCAAAGTCGAAATACATTATACACTTTCAGGTACAATAAACGGCTCGCGATAGTTCCGGCGGATATACATATTTGCCATGTCGCTGAATTCGCCGACAAATTTCTCACTTGCCTGGTCGAAAGTCAGATAGGGTCCTATTGTTAGCGGTTCTGAAGTCAGATCTACCTTGTTGACATTCAGATGAGCAAGACAACTCTCGAAAGACTCGTTCAGAAGATCATTTCCCGCAATTATTTCTTTAATCTTCTCTACAGGTTCTTTACGCCCGAGCCGATAGGATATGTTTGCCATGTGGCACATTGAGGCGGTGATATGACCTTCGAGCATATTAGCTCGCAAATCACTGACTTTTCGGCTGCGCATCGCTTTGATAAAGTTGCTCTGATGTCCATCGCCTCCGTCGCCGGGGAACTGCTTGATTTTTTTGTGGTTATTATCATAAGACCAGCCGCCCCCTCTGCCGCCTCGAAAATATCCCCCCTCACACTCGACCACCATCCCAAAATTTGTGCCCCTGTAGTGGTCACTGGCACGAAGGCCTCTTCTGCGTCGCAGGCCGCGGACCTCATATATCATCGGTACCGGCTTACAGTCAAAGAAAGTGATTTGCGTGTTGGCCGTTTGTCCGTCATCGTTCATATTGAGCCGCCCGCCGATGCTGATTGCCCCGGATGCGATATCCTGCTGGCCGACTGCCCATCTACTCTCGTCTATATTGTGACCGCCGAGATTGCCGACTTCTCCCGTACCGGTGTCCCAAAACCAGTGCCAGTCGTAGTGCAGGTTCTTTCGCATCAACGGCACGAGCGGGGCCGGTCCCTGGAAGAGGTCATAGTCAACTGTTGCCGGGATGGGCTGAGGCCCGTTGACCTTGCCGATACTCTCACGGAGATAGTAGCTGATTGCCCGGACGAGTTTTGTTGCGCCGAGGTTACCTTTTTTTATATATTCCACGGCTGCCCGCAATCCCACATCGGAGCGGTCTTGCGAGCCGACCTGCACGATCCTTTTATACTTATCGGCCGCTTCGACCATCTTACGCCCTTCCCATATGTTATGCGAGGCGGGCTTTTCCACATACACATCCTTACCCGCCTGACAGGCCCAAACCATCATTAGCGCGTGCCAGTGGTCGGGGGTTACAATGATAACGGCATCAATTTCTTTATCATCAAGCAGCTTACGATAGTTCTTGTACGTGGTGACTTTCTCGTTACGTTGCCTGGATTTTTTGACCTCATAGTCCAGAAACTCAGTGTCAACATCGCAGAGTGCGACTATGCGAACGCCCGGTATTTTTCTGAATATGTCGATATGTTCCTTGCCCTTTTTGCGAAGACCCACTATGGCGATGCGAATGTCGTCGTTGGCCCCCAATATCTTAGAATGGGCTTTAGTATGTAGAATTGAGCTGAAACCGACACCAGCAGCGATGATCGACAGGTTCCTTATAAAACCTCTGCGAGAGAGTCTGTTCATCAGTAAATACCTAAAATATTTAACACGTGAACTAAGTCATACTACATCATTTTCTATCGGGTCGCAATAACACATGCGGTACAATTTTAATAATTTATATGATGATACCCTGGAAGATTTTATGGAACCATCATATGCGGAGGTGTAATTATCAGCTCCGGAACGATTGCTCGTTCAGGCAATTTTGCGATTGTCACGACACAGTCGGCAATATCCTCAGGCTGGAGCATTTTCGCTCGTTTTTCGGGCGGTGGCGGCGAAGGGCGCTTGTCCACGATCGGTGTATTTGTCTCTCCGGGGTAGATGTTTGTTACCTTGATGCCGTTTCCGCATTCCTCGAGGTTGACGAATGTCCCGAGGGCGGCGGTAGCAAACTTGGATACGCAGTAGGGCATTCCCGCCAGAAGCATCGCACGTTTGCCGGCTAAAGAGACAATGTTGACGATCAGGCCCGAACCTCTCTGCCGCATGACCGGAAGCGCGACATGAATGCAGTTAAATGTCCCGGTTGTATTTACTTGTAACATGCGGTCGAAATCTGCCGGATCGATATTTGACATCATTCGATTGGCGATGTTGATGCCTGCACTATTGACGAGGATATCGATTGCTCCGAGTTCATTACTAAGCCATTGAAATAACTGCGCGACCTGTTGACGATCCGTTATATCACAAGTTTGCCAAAGGAAAGAAATATCCGGCTGGGCATCTTCGGCAGCGAGAGCAAGGGCTTCTTCGCTGATGTCTGTTATAGCAACTTTGCATCCTTCGTTGGCAAAAGCCTTTGCTATGCCCAGGCCGATGCCTCCGGCTCCACCAACAACAAGAACAATTTTACCGCTCAGTTCCATAATGTATATCCTTTCTGTTGAGAATGTAACTTTTTCAGACGTAATTCTTTAAAATACATTAATCAGCGCCCAGCCACTAATAATGATAAAACCTATAAGCGAGAGCCACAACATCACGTCCCACAGGCGTCCGGATCGAAGGTCCTTATCGCTGCGTTTATAACGAAAATATAATGCTGCTGCTCCCAGCATCGGCAACATGACGGCCTGCGCCGTGCCGCATGCGAGGACCATTGCCGTTGGTCGACGCACCAATGTGTATAGAACTGCCGCCAGCAACGGCCAGACAACACAGATATTACGTGTCCACTTTACTCTGGTTGTCTCCGAGCCATCATGTAAACCGAACAGGCCCAGAGCATCCGCGACCATGCGGGCATTGCCCGCAGCGGCAACAAAGAATGTGGAATATAGCACTGCGACGGCGCCGGCTAAGAATATAACATGCGCCGAAGGGCCAAATACCGGTACGTACATCTCGGCAAGCGTGCGGATCATGTCACCCTTTGCGGGATTGAGCGAGGCGCGCCAAAGAACTGCCGCACCGAGCAGGTAAAACGCCATCGTTGCAAACGTGTAGACTACCATAGAGAACCATGCGTCGATACGCATGACTCGCAACCAGCCCCTGGCCCTCTGGGTCCATTGGATTGAGCCATCTCGTATTCCCGTGAATTTTGCATAACCCTTCTCCAGACACCAATAGGGATACATGATTAATTCGGCGGCCCCGACACCGATAATACCGAACGCCGCCAGAGCAGTGGCGATTGGATTGCTCGCGAGGGTCTGACCGGAAGGCGGCAGGCGAAAGCTTAGTCCGCTTGCCAGCTCGTGACCTCTAACCGCCCATTCGTCTCTGGTCTGAAGCATGACTAATGTGATTATCGTCACGAGGGTGAAGATGGATACCAGTACCGTGGCGACCACTTGAATGAGCCGGTATCGACCTATATACAACAATACGGAGGTCAAAATCGCAATAATAGCAGCCCATAAGTAAGGGTCTTTGGATTCTTTCATGGACTCGACTTGTGTTGTCAGTGAGTCAATCTTTTTCTGGATTATAGCGATCTCGGAATTCTCGGGATTTTGCATTCTGATCACAGCTTGCTCGGTCTTCGCTTTAACCAGTTCGTCCCGTATTTGATTGTACTCTATTCCGTACTGCGTCAGCGGTCGGCTGATTGCCAGCGCCTGGCCGACTCCACCCACAATACCGCCCTGTTGAGAAATGACCAGCATAGTCATACCAGTCCAGTACCATAGCAGCCAGTTCACTTTCAAACGCGGCCCCGGCAGGCTGTTAAGCGCATTCAGGGGAGTTTGTCCCCAGGTGACGGCATGCCGGCCGAATTCGATCTGTGTGGAAACCTTGATGATACAGCCGATGATGATGAGCCACAGCAGCCAGAAACCCGCTTCCGCACCCGCCTTGGTAGTTGCAATCAATTCTCCCGAACCGACTATCGAGCCGGCTATGATCATACCCGGTCCAAGCCTCAGAAGAGTAGCAATAAGTGTCCGTGGCGGCTTCTTTGTGAGTGCCGAATCCGTGTTGACATAATGCTCATGATCTTTTAGCTTGCTTTTGGCTGACATGTCACAGTCCCTGGCACTTGTATGCAGATATCCATCTTATTTGTTTCTGAGAGTTATAACTGACGTCCATGTAATGAGCAACGTTTTTTCGAGATTAAAATATACGATTAAGGACCGACTCTATCACTGCCTTTACCTGAAATCATTGACACAGTAAATGGTATGGACTACGATATTCAAGTGTTCATTGATCGTGGATCTATTTGCTTATATCCGTAGAGAAGAATGAGATTCGAGAAATTAGAAATTGATCCGAAGAAAAATCCCGCTGTATTGGACACCACGACGTGGGAATTAGCAAGCACCTGGCATAGCATTTCTGGAATGGATGATTCATTTTTTATGTCGGTCTCGAAGGCAATAAGAGAAGGGCGTTCGTTGCCCTTAGACAGACGTTGTATTGTTTATACCGGCTCTTGTGCCGAATATCGAGAAAAGATTTATGGCCTTGTGGAACTTCTCGATGGGCAACATGTATTTATCGAAATTGGGTCAGGTGGAGCGGACAATCCGTTGTCAGAGCCAATTGGTATTCGTTCCTTATCAAACGACACTCAATTGGCTGCATACCGAGCGGACGCTGCTACTATTGATCGCTACGTATCTCTAATAAGAGGTGATAAAAGCCCCAAGGCGCTTGGTGCCATACCACGATTAGGCATAGGTTCGAGAATGACAACTGCGGCCTGGCCCGGAGTTTGGCGGGCATTAAATCGTAGCAATATACAGTCGAATCCCATCCAGAATTCCGTTCGTGAGATCAATCTGCTTGAGGATGTATTGGCAGGACGAGCGGCACGTTTGAACTATATGGCCAATTTTGGTCGGGTCGAGGAAGGACACACCGGCAGCACATTCCAGGGGCTTTGGGTGGCCGGCATCCTGGAAGCTCTCAAGGCCGATTCAATCCCTCCGTATGGCGCCGACGCGGACCACATAACAATACGACGCGGCGATAACGACATAGCTCATGCCAAAAGGGTAATTGAAGCCGCTCGACTTTACACGTTTTTAACTCTGGATGTATCCAGCTTATTAGATTACGAAGCGTGCTTGGCAGACAAATATAGGTCTGCCCTTGAAGTGGTGGAACAATTAGCTAACCATATTAGCTCACTAAAAAAAGGAATTCCTTTCGATCTCGAATTGAGCATCGACGAAACACCATCAGGTGTCGATGCGTTTAGCTGTTTAACTTCGGAAACCGAGTTAGAATTTCTTATTCGTGAGTTACAAAAGCGACAGATTCCTGTGACACATATAGCACCGAATTTTGGCGTAGAAAAGGAATTTGACTACAGAGGACCGGACGGCCTGAAAGGATTGGAAAAGCGTATACGGGGACTTTGTCAATGTGCCGGCGAATATGGCGTCTTGCTGGATTGCCATTCGGGTGATGACCTTAAATCCGAGACCCGGAAAGCCATCGGACATGCTGCGATGGGGAACATTCACTTCAAAATATCGCCCGCATTGCAGATCATTTTTGCAGAAGTTCTGAATGAGTACGATCCTGAGAAGTTTCGCTTTTGGTGGGATGATACTTTGGATTATGCGCGCCGGGAGGCTGCGGCAGGCTCTGATTTTGCGGCTGATTGTTTACGGCAATATGACATTAACAGCGACAAAACACCCTCTCCAAACCATGCCATCTTCCATTATTACGGCTTTGCAACAGTAGGCCGTCGCGATGACAAGGGACAGTTTATTCACCGGCAAAAATTTTACGAATTGCCCGAAGATTTCTACAAGCTATATCAGGATCGTGTAGCTCTCTATCTGGGTGACGTTGCAAGTGATGTCTTCGGAAATGCTTCTTAAAAAAAAGGAAATAACATTATGGAACAACGGCTAAGCGATAAAGTTGCAATTGTAACAGGTTCTGGGCATGGCATCGGTAAAGCGGTTGCGCTGCGTTTGGCCCGCGATGGGGCGGACATAGTAGTAGCCGACATAGACATAAAAAGTGCAAAGCAAACTGCCCAGGAAATCCTTGATGCCCGTCGAAAAGCAACAGCTTATTCTATTGATTTAGCAGATATATCGCAGATACAACCATTGGTAGAGCGAATCGTCAATGAATTCGGTCGGATTAACGTTTTAGTTAATGTAGTTGGAGTGATAAAGACAAAGCCGTTTCTGGAAATGACTGAGGACGAGTGGGATCGTGTTCTATATACAAATCTGAAAGGTACGGTCTTTTGTATTCAGTCTGTGGCAGCACAGATGATAAAACAGATTCCCAGGGAAGTAATAGAAACAGGAAGAGCTGATAAAAGTTATGGTAAAATTGTTAATTTCTCTTCGATATCGGGCCGACGTGGAAGACCTTTACAAACTGCCTATGCAGCGAGCAAAGCGGCGATTATAAGTGTGACACAATCAGCGGCCTTAGCTTTTAGTTCATATAATATTAACGTTAATGCGATAGCTCCGAGCGTCGTTCTTACTCCTATGTGGGAGCAAATCGATAAAGACTACAGTCGAATACTCGGCAAAGAAACAGGTCAATCAATGAAGGAATTCATTGAGCGAATCCCGCTCAAACGACCGGGCACCCCCGAAGATATTGCTGCTGCTGTCGCTTTTTTATGCTCTTCCGACTCTGATTACATTACAGGGCAGACGTTGAATGTGGACGGCGGATTCGAAATGAACTGAGTGGTTTTCAGATTTGCTTTAAAATGGGAAACGTGCGAAAGGGACAAAAATGAATGATTTCGACAAAGCACGGGCGTTACTACATGAGTTCAAAGGTGATTCATATCTATTCGGTAAAGGTGTCCTGTCCGACCTTGGTAAACGGGTAATTAATATTGGGAAAAGAATTGCATTGATATGTTCGGCTTTTCCGGGCAGTGATCATTTTGTTGGGATCATAAAGGATTCTGTACAAAATTCAGGTGTCGAGCTTGTTGCTGAGATTAAAGGTGCAAGACCCAATTGCCCCCGGGAGGATTTATTCCGCATCACAGAAGAATTGAAAGCCGCTGATTCGGATGTAGTCATTAGCTTCGGGGGCGGCAGTACGATAGACGCTGCCAAAGCCGCTGAAGTTCTTGCTACTTTAGGTGGTCAGATTGACGATTATTTCGGCGTGGGGTTGGTAACCGATGCTTTCAAGGATCATGGCAAACCATTTGCACCTCATGTGGCTATTCAGACGGCGGCAAGTTCGGCCGCCCATCTTACGAAGTACTCGAATATTACGGATGTATCAACAGGCCAGAAAAAGTTGATTGTCGATGATGCAATTGTGCCGGCTTATCCGGTATTTGACTATAAAGTGACCTATAATGCACCTGAGAGCTTGACACTCGACGGTGCGTTTGACGGCGTTGCCCATTCCCTCGAAGTACTTTACGGAGCAGTTGAAAAGCCTATATACAGTAAAGTTGAAGAGGTCGCCAGTACGTGCATTGCCCTTGTGGTCAATTATCTGCCGCATGTAATGGAGAATCCGAAGGATGAAGAAGCCCGTGAAGCACTCTGTCTGGCCACAGACCTTGGCGGATACGCTATCATGATTGGAGGAACAAACGGAGGGCATCTGTCAAGTTTCTCGCTTGTAGATGTCCTTACTCATGGCCGGGCCTGTGCTCTTATGAATCCTTACTACACGGTATTTTTTGCTCCGGCTATTGAAAAGCCACTGCGGCTTATAGGAAAGATTTACCAGGATGCCGGACTAACAAAGGATGGCCTAAACAAACTGCAGGGCAGAGACTTAGGTATTGCCATCGCGGAAGCCATGTTTGAATTGGCCAAGAGGATCGGGTTTCCCACCCGGCTCGGTGAAGTTGACGGGTTCAGCCAGGAGCATATAAGTCGTGCGTTGACCGCCGCAAAAAATCCGCAGCTTAAAATGAAATTGCAGAACATGCCTGTACCGCTGACTGCAGCGATGGTAGATGAATACATGGGACCAATCCTGGAAGCCGCACGAGATGGAAATCTTAAAGCAATCAAGAACGTCTCGTAGTTTTATGATGGCCATCTTACTTTGGAGTTTCTGCTTGTGAAAATAAAACTGGCATATGGAACAAAAGGTCTGGATATCCACCTGCCGGATAATCTAAATGTAACGGTAGTGGAGTCCAAGCATGTAAATGCCTTAAAAGATCAGGCGGAAGCTATCCGGGTTGCATTACGTCAACCTATAGCAGCAAAACCTTTGAAAGATTCAGTGAAATCTAATCAGAAGGTGGCTATTGTTTTTAACGATATCACCCGCCCGACTCCTTACCAAATCATATTACCAGTGCTTTTGGATGAACTCAATCATGTGCCGGACGATCATATTATCCTGATGAATGCGAATGGGACGCACAGATCAAATACCGAACAGGAACTCCGGAGAATACTGAGCGATGAAATTGTGAATCGATTCCAGGTTTTTCAGAATAACGCACTCGATCCCGACTCACACACATTCGCAGGAACGACTGAAAGCGGAAATGCGATATGGCTTCACAAGGAGTACGTCGAATCTGATATACGAATTCTTACAGGATTTATAGAGCCACATTTCTTCGCAGGATTCTCGGGCGGCGGTAAGGCCTGTATGCCGGGTCTTGCCCTTTTGGAAACCATACTCAGGAATCATAGTGTAAACAATCTGGATGATCCAAAAGCAACCTGGGGTATGACAGACAGAAATCCGGTTTGGGAAGAAATAACCGAGGCGGCATCAATAGTACAACCGACTTTTTTGCTGAATGTAACGCTTAACCACGACAAACAAATCACCGGCGTATTCGCAGGTGACCTTATGGAATCGCACAGGCAAGGTTGCATATTTGCCAGGCAAAGTGCAATGATACCGGTCGAAGAGCCTTATGATATTGTGATCACCTGTAACTCAGGGTATCCGCTTGATTTGAACCTTTATCAGTCAATCAAAGGAATCAGTGCTGCAGCTCAGATTGCTAAGAAAGGCGGCAGTATTATTATCGCCGCAGATTGCTGGGACGGTGTACCGGAGCACGGCGAGTATGCCAGACTTTTACGTGAAGCGAAAAGTCCGGAGCATTTTCTAAGGATGATTCGCTCGCCCGGTTTCTCCGTTCGGGATATGTGGCAGGCACAGATTCAAGCTCTGTTGTTGCAGAAAGCGGATGTTTATTTCTACAGTAAAAACCTCAGCGATGAGCAAATCACCGGAGCCATGCTGCGACCTTGTCATAGCATTGAAGCGATGGTCGATAAATTGATTCAAAAACATGGCCGAGATGCATCAATTTGCGTTTTACCCGAAGGGCCACAATCAATCCCTTATATTGACAATACCTTGGATTGAACGATGCGATTCTTTCACCACGGTTGTATCGTTGGTTTCGAGAGCTTCAATTACCTTCTCGAACATCTCCTCAATTACCAGCACCAATTGGCTTTGAATTGGCTTTGTTTTTTCGCAGCCCGCAGGGCGGATTATTGCCATAAACTCCTTTCATGTAAGAGCTTACATTTATAAGTCCCGGCACAAATTGGCTTTGTTTTTTCATTTTAGGTTTCAAACCCCCAGCGCAGGTCTGGGGGCTAACCGAATTTGGCTTTGTTTGGCTTTGTTTTTTCGCCGCCCGAAACCACAAAAATTCTCATATTCACTTATGACATAAGCACTTATGCTCATTTGCTCTGTTTGAAATTGGCTTTGTTTTTTCAAACAAAGTTTAACCACGAAGAAACACGAAGATTCACGAAGAAATAAGCAATAGTAATTAATTAATCATAAATAATAATATCTTTCCCATTCTGTCTCCTGTCTCCTGTATTCTGTATTCTTTTTTTAAGTATTCTACGACCGACAATCGAAAAAAGCGGGCATTTTTAGTTAAATTCTTAAAAAATGTCCGTTACACGGCGACATCTAACTCTAGCCACGAATGAACACGAAAAACCACGAAGAGATGAAACGGTGAATGGTTGATAGTATTTGGTATTTAGACTAACGACCAGCGACAAAATACAAACGACTAATTTTAACCGCAGACGAACGCGGATTTTGAGTATATTCTGGCTTCTGGCTCCTGAATTCTTTTTTTAACTTCGAAATTGGACATTCGATATTCGATATTGGATATTCACAGAGATTGCTCCTAGATTCTGGCTTCTGGCTCCTGAATTCTGCTTTTTAACTTCAAAATTGGACATTCGATATTCGATATTGGATATTCATGGAAGATTCTCACCACGAAGAGCGCGAAGGGCCACGAAGAAACAAAGAAGCAGTGAATGGTTTATAGTATTTGGTATATGGACTAACGGCCAGCGACTATATACTAACGACTAATTTAGCCGTAAGTTCTTGCCTAATAGGGAATAAAAAATTATTTCAAATTTCCGATTTTTGTCCCCAACTACCATCGCTTTTGGTCGATTTTTAAGCCAATTTTAAGCTTAAAACTTGAAACTTAAAACTGTCTATGCCCTCGCTTTT
>Ga0180438_10000376_pt1 | contig 88125 bp, 83 predicted proteins | sample SS_ome_12_FD_132455 | JGI IMG/M metagenome (GOLD analysis project Ga0180438, IMG submission 132455) | Hypersaline lake sediment archaeal communities from the Salton Sea, California, USA - SS_3_D_2 metaG | ecosystem: Environmental > Aquatic > Non-marine Saline and Alkaline > Hypersaline >... | reverse complement strand
CTTCCATGGACTGGGTCTCCCAGGGCATATAATCTCCTCGCCACGTTTTTTGAGACGATTATACGCCCGATCTGTTACCCATGTCCTGATAACGTTCTGTTACCTATCTTATGATACCATACAAGTAGCATTTCGGAAGAAAAAACCAAATGCCCCGACGTTTATTGAATTTAAATTAGCATATCGTAAATTATTAGGTATCGAGCAAAGAATACCTATAGGCGCGAGGAACCGATATGAATTATCGTCAACGAAAGCATTGGAATGGCTAAAAACGGCGGATATTTCGTTATTAACACCTATCGAGGATACGTTTGAAAACGATAATAGTGATGATGAAGACGAATTGCTAGAATTAGAAACACGTATTGAACCGGCAATAGCGAGCGAAATAAGGCAGTTCGATTTATTCGAAGACACGGTCGATAGGTCTGCAAAACTAAGCCGTTTCTATACGGTTGAAATTACGAAAGAAGGGATAATCGAAGAACTAAAAATAGATTTATCGAATAAACATATAATCGCGGCATATGGTTTTGAGGACCGTAGCTTAGGAGCTTGGAAAAACTTGTTAAGCGTTAATAAGCCTATTAACGTAACTATGTTAGAATATCCGTGCGAAGGAAATAAACGAGAAATCCGCGAATTATTAGAAAGAGGCGGTATTAATTATAATGAAGTATATACTAAAAGCGTAATACAACCCGAAGAAGCTTTTGGTATAATCGAGAGTTGTGAGGGGCGTGAAATTATCATTGACGTTACGTCTTTGTCGAAAGCGTTAATCTACTCATTAACTCTTAGCGCGTTGAAAAAAAACAAAGAAGTATGGGTTTTACACACTTGCGCAGATCGGTATTATCCGTCGGAGGAAGATCTGGGTCGCGCGTTGGAGCTTTTAGATAAGGAAGAATACGTCGAGGCCTGTCGACAATTAGATATAATGATCCCGGGCGAAAAAGGGGATTATATATTTACTAAAATAGGTAAATCCGAGAGGCAATCAAATACCCCGATTGTATTCGTCAGTCTTATATCGTTAAAGCTATCACGCATATTGAAAATGTTGGAATATCTCGGAGAAGGTGTTATTGAAGTTGTAGCTCCATTACATTCCGGCGGTAAAGAAAGCAATAGGTCAAAAGTAGCGGAGCATTTAGCTAAGTATTTAATACGGAATAACGGCGGTAAATACGAAATGATAGGATCGCTGGACCCTAAAAAAGCTTATGAATACTTAATGGGTATTTATGAAAAATATCTATTAAGCGGATATAACATTGAAATATTGTTAGGCGGAGTAAAAATGCATATTATAGGGGCTGCTATGTTAGCAGCAACGGTAGCACCGCCAACGGGTGTTTATTATAACGAACCCGAAGAATACGATCCTAAAAAATATACGAGAGGTACAGCAGAAACGCGGTTATTTAATCTTAAAATAATAGAAGTAGGAAGCAAAGGAAAAGGTGTAAATGAGGAGGGATAACCTAACACCCTCACAACGGTCCCATTGCATGTCCCGCGTGAAAAACCGGGATACGGACTTAGAAGTAGCGGTCCGTTCCGAGTTACATAAAAGCGGTTTTAGGTTTAGAAAACACGTCAGGGATCTACCCGGCGCACCGGATATAGTATTTCCAGGCGTAAAAGTCGCCGTATTTATTGACGGCGATTTTTGGCACGGTTGGCGTTTCCCCGCGTGGGAGCATACTGTTTCCGACTTCTGGAAGAAGAAGATAAATATTAACAGAGTACGCGACCGAAAGAACTTCCGTAAGCTGAGAAATATGGGTTGGACGGTAATCCGTATTTGGCAGCACCAAATCGAGAACGATTTCGGTAAATGTATTAATAGAATCGTAGAAGCGATACGGTATTAGTACTTCCCCCCTTTCCCCTTGCCTGACCCCCCGATTTCGGTTAAAATCGGCGCTCCGTAACGGGGCGTTTTTAGTATAACGGGAAACCTACGTATCGGCGATGGGAGCGTATAGGCGTGGGTAAAGAAGACACCGTTTGGCGGTTCATATACGACGAGTTCGTGTCGAAGTTCGAAAAACTTCTCGACGGAAGCCCGGGGTCCAACGTGTACTACCGCCCGCGGCCCTACAGGAACGCGGCCGTCCGCCTGCGGGCCTGTTCGATGGAGGACTTCAAGGGGCGGTACGATACGGTGGTCGGCATAGCCGGTCTCAACGTCTTCCGGTTCCCCGCCGACGAGATTCCCGGGTGTGACCTCCTCTCCGATTCCGGTACCACCACCATGACGATGGAACAGTGGTCTCGGCTCCTCCTCGGCGACGAGGCTTACGGCTCCAACGCCGGCTACTTCGAGTTGAAGGACCAGATACTCGATACCTTCGGCGAGTTTTTCGAGCGCGATTATAGACACAAGGACCGGGAAAACGTCTTCATCTTCCACCAGGGCCGCGCGGCCGAGCGCGCGTTGTTCTACACCCTCTCGAGGGCCGTTGACCCGAGACCGCACAGGGAGCTGTCCGCCGGAATCGAGCCGGAACTGAGGGAGACGCTGGAATCCGAGTTTGACGCGTGGGACGAGGGCCGGAAACCCTTTTACGTGATCCCCAGCAACTCCCACTTCGACACGACCGAGGCCAACATCGAGCATGGGGACGTGAACGTCGTCGCGCTGAACATACCGTGTGAGGAAGCGTCCGATAAGGCGAGCGACTACCCGTTCAAGGGTAACATGAACGTCGCGCTGTTGAAGTCGCTCTTGGAACACGAGAGAGAACGGGTGCCGATAATCTATTTGACGATCACGAACAATACCGGCGGCGGGCAGCCTGTATCGATGGAGAATATCAAGGTCGTCGCTGCGCTCGCCCGCGAAAACGGTATCCCGCTCTTCTTCGACGCATGCCGTTTCGCAGAAAACGCCTGGTTCATCCAACAAAAGGAGGACGGATACGCAGGCAAGAGCGTCGCCGAGATCGTCCGCGAGATGTTCGGGCACGTCGACGGGTTCCACATCAGTTTCAAAAAGGACGGGCTGGTCAACATAGGCGGCGGCATCGTCGTCAAAGAGGGGGGTAATTTCGATAAGGCTTATCCGACGCTGCGGGACCGGCTGACCGATTACCAGATTTTGGCCGAGGGGCACCCGACTTACGGGGGGTTGGCCGGCCGGGATTTGTTGGGTATCGCCGAAGGGTTGAGGACGGTAACGGAACAAAAATACCTCGACGCCAGAATCGGCCAGACGGGGAGGTTCGCGAAAAGGCTCACGGATTATAATATCCCAATAATCGAGCCGCCCGGCGGGCACGCCGTCTATATAGACGTGGACAGGTTCTTCGACGTCCCCGAAAGCGAGCGCGACCCCGGCGATTTCAGGGGCATAGCCGTTACCGGATTGTTGTTAATCGCCGGTCACAGGCTTTGCGAACTGGGCGTCTTTACGTTCGGTAAAAACAAAAACGGTAAATCCATCCCGCCCAATCCCTGGGTCAACAATATCCGGGGCGCCATCCCGCGGATGACGTACGAGGACCAGGACCTTTTCGCGTTGGCGGAGGCGATTAGAATACTCTACGAAAACCGGGATAAAATCCCGTCGGTTAAGGTCGAATACGGCGAAGGACTGGGGTTGCGCCACTTCAAGAGCAGGTTCTCTTTCGATATTTCGAAGAAGTAAAATATAGTACCGTAGACCGACGAGGCCCGATTCGGCTTCCCCCTTTCCCCTTGCTTAACCCATTTATATCGGTTAAACTTTGGCCGTGGAATGCGACGTTCTGATACTCGGTTCCGGGCTGGCCGGGATTTTTTCCGCTTTGCATCTACCGCCCGGCGTCCGCGTAATTATGGTCACCAAGGGCAAGGTCTACGAGGGCGCCACGTGGCTCGCCCAGGGAGGGATAGCCGCCGTGGTAGCCCCGGACGACGACCTGGATTTGCACGTACGAGATACTCTCGAGGCCGGCAAGGGGCTTTGCGATGAGGAGGTCGTTCGAACAGTTGTCGCAGAGGGGCCGGCCCGGGTTCGCGAACTTATCGAATACGGCGTTAAGTTCAGCAGGGCGTCCAACGGGGATTACGACCTGGGGATGGAAGGCGGGCACTCGCGGCGCCGGGTACTCCACGCCGCCGACATGACCGGCCGGGCGATAATAAAGGCCCTACTCGATGACGTGGAACGGCGGGAAGGTCTTTCGGTCCTAGAGGAGCGGGCGGGCGTCAACTTAATCGTCGACGGCGGCCGATGCCTCGGCGCGTACGTGATGGACGAGCGCACCCGGGAGATAGAACCATTCACGGCGAAGGCAACGGTCGTTGCCACCGGTGGCGCCGGTCGAGTATACTTACTCACGTCGAACCCGGACGTGGCCACCGGCGACGGTATCGCGATGGCATACCGGGCCGGCGCGTGCATCGCCAACATGGAGTTCTTCCAGTTCCACCCGACTTGCTTGTATAAACCGGGGCCGGCCACCCAGCGGGAGCGGTCGTTTTTGATAAGCGAGACTGTTCGGGGGGAGGGTGCTGTCCTGCGCAATAAGGACGGCGACCGGTTTATGGAGGGCGTCCATCCGGATATGGAGCTTGCGCCCCGGGATGTAGTCGCTCGGGCGATAGACATGGAAATGAAGAGAACCGGCTCCGACCACGTCTATCTCGATGCTACGGCGATAAAGCGGAAGCGGCTGGTCGAGAGGTTCCCGAACATATACGAAAAGTGTTTCGAGTTCGGCTACGACATGGCCGACGTGCCCGTTCCCGTCGCGCCCGCCGCTCATTATTGCTGCGGCGGTATCGATACCGATATGAACGGGCGGACGAACGTGACGGGGTTGTACGCCGTCGGCGAAACCGCATGCACGGGGCTCCACGGCGCGAACCGATTGGCGTCCAACTCGTTACTCGAGGCCGTCGTGTTCGGGAGCCGAGCGGCAGCGGCCGTCGCCGACGAGGTGGCGGCGGTGCCGGCGCCCGGCCCGGGCAAGCCCTGGGTCGCGCCCAAAGCCGGGCCCCACGACGCGGTGGAGGTGGCCCACGACTGGGACATCATCAGGCGCATAATGCGCGATTACGTCGGTATCGTACGGAGCGACATGCGGCTCGCCGTGGCTACGGAACGGCTGAAGCTGATAGACCGGCACGTCGGGGAGATGTACCGGGCGATGGTACTCTATCCGGATATGCTGGAGTTGAGGAATATATCCAGCGTCGCCCGGCTCATCGTCCGTTCGGCGTTGTCGCGGAAAGAGAGCCGCGGTCTCCACTATAATATCGACCATCCGGAGCCTGACGACGCGCGGTTTCGGCGCGATACGGTCGTCTCACGGGACGGGCGTTGCGAAAAGAGAATTGCCAGTTTCGAATAACGGTGCGCCTTTTCGGATATCGGCTCGCCTTTTCGGATTTCGGCTCGCCGATTCGAATAACGGTTTGACGGGCGGGCGGAATTGCCGTATAATCCGATGAAAAGTATATTAGTCGGAATACGATTGGCTCGCCTTTGCGGAGTATTAATTGAATATGCTTACTCAATCGGAAGCGGATAGTTTGATGATGGTAGATAAGGTGCCTTCTGACCCCGGTGCGGTGTATCCATTCCCCGGAGAAGGTGAAACGTTAATTATACCGGCATTGTCTATTGACGGTAAGGATAGTTTCTTAATAGACGTAAATAGGGGTAGTATTAAGTTCCATAAATGTACTTACCAGAACAGAACGAGAAATATAGAAATACTATTACGGTTAGATATCGGTGGGCCGCCGCATACGAACCCGGACGAGTTGGTATTATCGAGAGGCGCTATCGCAAGAGTACCGTGTCCACATTTACATATTTACTTGGAAGGATGGATGGATAAGTACGCGATTCCTGCCCCGGCGGGCGAATTCCCTAATCTGAACGACCTTTACGATACTTTATTCGATTTTTTCGCTTATTGCAATTTCGTAAGTATGCCCAGGTTAACGAAATCGATGCTTGCCTAACTTATGGAAAACGCGATCCGAAATTTGGTAGATTCGTATATACAGTGGTTAAAAGAGGGTCTCGCCGCTGTAGAAATCGAGGGCGAAGGCGAAACCTACGAAATTACGACGCCTTTCCTTGATCGACATAATGATCACTTACAGATATTCATAAGATTAGAGAATGGCAAGGTTATTTTAACGGACGGTGGCTATACGTTAACGGATTTAGCGATTAGTGGTTTTGAGCTTACGTCTAGTAAAAGATTAGAACTGCTTAACTCAGTATTGAATGGTTTTGGGATAAAGATGGACGGGGATTCTTTAGTTGTCGAGACGAATGAGAAGCATTTCGGTAAAAAGAAGCATGATTTATTACAAGCTATGTTGGCGATTAATGATTTTTTCTATATCTCTCGTCCTATGGTTAGGACTTTATTTAAGGAGGATGTCGAGAGGTATTTAGAGTCTCTCGAAGTTAGATATACTAGGGATATTAAATTCCCCGGTAAAAGCGGTTTCGACCACTTCTTCGATTTCGTTATACCTCCTTCTAAAACCCGGCCAGAAAGGATATTGAAAGCAATAAACCGCCCAACGAAAGATAACGCTACGTCGTTGATTTTCGCTTGGACGGATACGCAGGTTAACCGCCCTGAAGGGTCAATAGCGATAGCCGCGTTAAATGATACCGATATCGAAATATCTCCGAGTGTAATAGACGCGTTTTCTAGTTACGAAATCAAGCCGTTAACTTGGAGTAGAAGGTCGGATTATCACGATTTATTGCTGAATTAGTAAACCACTCCTTATTCTCCATCTAGTAATGCGGCTTGTTAAGGACGGGAGTATTATCGTTTCGTAATTAGTACTATGGCCCTACCCAACTTCAGAATACAGGACTTCGTCGAGATACTGATACTGGCGTTCATCGTCTATCGGTTGATGAGCCAGGTCCGGGGGACCCGCGCCGTGTCGATGTTCTTCGGCGTGTTGGTCCTCGTAGCGTTCGCGGTCGTCGCGGCGGTGGCGCGACTGGAGACCATAAACTGGTTCGTTGACCGGGTGGCGGCGGTCTGGGTGCTGGCGTTGCTTATTATTTTCCAACCCGAGGCCCGGCGTCTGCTGAGTAACTTGGGTAGGAACCGGCTGATAAGGTTCTTTATCGGCGTCCGCGAGAGGGTAATCGATACGGTCATCCGGGCGGCGGCCGAGTTCTCCCGTGACCGGGTGGGCGCGCTCATCGTATTCGAACGAGACGTGCCGTTGGGCGACTTCGCCGAACGGGGCATACGCCTGAACAGCGACGTTAACGCCGAGATACTCTGGGCCGTGTTCGAGAAAAAGTCGCCCCTCCACGACGGCGCGGTGATTATCGAGGGTAATGTAATCACCGCGGCGGCCGTGATGCTGCCGCTTACCGATAACCCGGCCGTCGCAAAGTCGTTGGGCGCGCGGCACCGGGCGGCGATCGGTATCAGTGAGGCGTCGGATGCGTTGGCGTTATGCGTTTCGGAAGACGATGGAACGGTCTCCCTCGCCGAGAAGGGGGAACTTACGTTTTATCCGGACCTGTCGGTCTTGAAGGCCGAGGTGTTGAACAGGATGAAGGGACGGGTTTAGGACCGGCCGAAGATGGTTGCGCGTCTCGAGATGAAGGCATTCGGGTTCCTACGGCGGTTTTTCGCCGGGCTCGGGTATAAGCTGCTGGCGCTCCTAATAGCGTTCTTGATATGGGCGGGGCTTCTGACCGGCCGGACGACGTATCGGGACGTTGAAGCGGTCGTCGACCTCGGGGGTGTCGGCGGCGGGATGGTTGTGTCCGGCGACGTTCCCGAGACCGTCGCGATAAGGGTGCGCGGTAAAGGTATTGAAATAGTAAGGGTCAAGGACGAGGATTTTACGGTTAACCTGCGGCTGGATAACTTCGGGCCGGGTAAGCACGTTTATACGGTGTCCGAACGCGATATTATATACAGGGGCCCCCGGGATGTGAAGGTTGACAGGGTTCTCGGCGCTGACGAATTCGAGATAGAAATCCAGAAGCGGGTCGCGAAGTCGGTGCCCGTCCGCGTCCAGTTCGACGGGCGCCCGAGGGCCGGGTACTACCTCGGTTTCCCGACCGTTTCGCCGGCCAAGACCACCCTGTTCGGGCCGGAGCCGGTGATTAACGGGTTGGATTACGTAACGGTAACCGTTGACGTTTCGGGCTTTAGAACGTCGGTACTGGCGAATGAAACTGTAGAGCCGCCTTTGCCGGGTTTGACCGTTATCGGGGCGAAAGAGGTGGAAGTATACGTACACGTCGAAGAAGGCGTGACCGAGACGTACAGAAACGTTCCTATCGAGGTTCGGGAAGGCGGCAAAGTAGTACCGGGTAAAACCGACCCCGCGAGGGTGACGGTCGTGCTCGAGGGAGCTCCGGAGCGCCTGGACGATATAGAAAGCCCGGGCGCGTTCATAGACGTAGCCGGGTCTACCGGGGAAGAAAAAGGGTATCGGGTAGACGTATCTAGCGACGAATACGTGTCTTTGGTCGAGGTTAAACCGGCGTCGGTGAAGTATGCATCGGGAGAATAACGGCGGGAGATTTGGTAGAGACAGATAAAAAAGAGGGTTTGACGGCGAAGTTGTACGTCCCGGACAACGAGCAAGCGGCTGAACTGTTCGGGCCCAAGGAGGAGCACCTTAAAAGGTTCGAATCCATCTTCGGCGTTAAGCTCACCGCCCGCGGGGGCGAATTGATTATTCGCGGGGAAGAGGCGGCGGTGGATAGGGTTTATTCGGTCTTCGAGGAGTTTTTGAGTATCTCCGAGGATAAAGGCGCGGTTACGTCTGCCCAGGTGGCGTACGCGCTGAGCTTATTGGAAAAAGACCCGGGTGCCGATATATCGGGGGCGCTCGCGGACGCGATAGCCGTACCGTCGAGGCGACGATTTATCCGTCCGCGGACGGCAGGGCAGCAGGCTTATATAGAAGCAATACGAAACAACACCGTAATATTCTCCATCGGGCCTGCGGGGACGGGAAAAACCTATCTCGCGATGGCGATGGGGATAGAGGCCCTGATGCGGGAGGACGTGCGGCGGCTCGTGTTGGCGCGGCCAGCGGTGGAGGCGGGCGAAAGTCTGGGGTTTCTGCCGGGCGATATGCACGAGAAGGTGTCCCCTTATCTCCGACCTTTGTACGACGCGTTGAACGATATGATGGACTTCGACAGGGCGATGAAGTTGATAGAGCGGGGAATCGTAGAGGTAGTCCCGCTCGCTTACATGCGCGGGCGGACACTGAACGACGCGTTCGTTATATTGGACGAAGCGCAGAACACGACCTTCGAGCAGATGAAGATGTTTCTTACGCGTTTGGGCTACGGGTCTAAGTCGGTGATTACCGGAGATATTACGCAAATAGACCTGCCCGAGGGCCAAAGCTCCGGGTTGGTCGAGGTCCAATACATATTAAAAGGTATAGGCGATATAGCGTTCGTTTACCTTACAAAAAACGACGTAGTACGCCACAGGATTATCCAGGCGATAGTCCGGGCTTACGAAGAGTACGAGCGTACCCACCGCTTGGACGACGAAAATAAACGGCGGAAGGGGCACCGCAGAGTAAAAAGCGATGAAAAGGCTGCTGGCGAAGATACGGCGCCGGAGGAAGAAAAGGCTTAAGGGCCGGAAGGCGCGCAAACGCACCCTTTTGACCCACCCCACGTGGCGGCGGGCGTATATATTCGTCGGTTCGGTGGCCTTTTTAAGCGTCCTCATTACGCCGGGCCAGGTACTCCGGAAACCGAAGTTGGTCGAGGGGGAGATCGCCGAAAATGATATCATTGCACCCTACAGGTTCCCGGTGTATAAGGAACCGTCCGAGTTGAGGTTGGAGCGTAAGAAGGCCGCCGATAAAATACTGCCTGTCTTCGAACGCAACGAAACGATGGAGGAAATCGCTGCAGATGAACTCCGCGACTTCTTCGGTATAATCTCCGAGTTGGCCGTAACTTACAGAGGACTTCCGCCGGCGGAGCGGGTCGCCTACGTCGAAGAACTGAACATAGATATGGATGACGATTCCTTGATTCTGTTGTTCTCGTCCGACGATACTGAACGTTTGGAAAGCGAGGCCGTCGAGCTTCAAAAGACGATTCTCGCCGAGGGCGTGATCGACCGCGAAACCGTTCGGCGAAAAGACCTGGGCGATACCGTGAACCTTCGGGCCCCCCGGACTCACGAGGAGCAAGTAACGGCCGTAAACTCTTTTTTGGACGTAGAAAAAGCGGGTCTCAGGTCCGAAGAGTTAGCCCTGCAGATACCGGGGTTATCGGCGGAAGAAGCGAACGCCGTCGCCGCTGTCGTCAGGATAACGATTCAGCCGAACGTTTTATACAACGAGACGGAAACCGAACGACGACGGGAGGCCGCCCGTAACGTCGTGGACCCCGTACTTAAATGGGTGGAAGAGAACGAGAAGATAGTAGAAAGCCACACGCGTGTGACGGAGGAGCAGATATTAACCGTCGACGCGCTTTACTCGGGGAGGACGAAGGTAAACCTTGCTTATTCGTACGCCGGGCGTACCTTATTGGCTTTAATTATTTTCGGTCTCGTTTTGGGGTTCGTTTACCGCTACCGCCGGGATATTTTCGAGCGGCCCGGCGCTTGGCTGTTACTCGCGATTGTCCTGGTCGGGTCCGTAGGGATAATGCGGTTGACGTGGCTGTTCCTGGCGGCCCGCGCGCCCTTATCAGGTTATTTACTGGGCGCCGGGTTGGGCGCTATGCTGTCGCCGATATTGCTCGGGCCGTACGTCGGGTTCGCTGTCGCCGCGTCTTTGAGCGTGTTCGCCGGCGTAATGGGTGGAATCGAATTACGACCGTTGATAGTTACGCTTGCGGCGACGCTTCCGTCGGTCTATTTGGTCGCGAAAATACGCCACCGTTCCGATTTTTATTGGGTGGTAATCGCGATGGTCGTGGGCGCGTCGGCGGCGATAGCCGGTATCGGACTCATCGATATCGCGCCGTCGGATTACGTGTTGGCGAATTTGCTCGCCGCCGGCGGGATGTCGATAATGTCGGTATTTATCGTAGCCGTGGTACTGCCGTTGTTCGAGTACGCTTTCAAGGTAACGACCGACGTGAGGTTACTCGAGCTCGGCGATTTGAATCAAAGGCTTCTTAAACGGTTGCTTGTGGAGGCGCCCGGAACACACCACCACAGCGTTTTGACCGCCAACCTGGCCGAGATGGCGGCCGAAGCCGTTGGCGCAAACCCGATGCTCGCACGCGTGGCGGCTTATTACCATGACATAGGCAAGCTTAAATCGCCGAAGTACTTCGCCGAGAACGAAGGTTACGACGCCCATCGGCACGACCATTTAACGCCCCAGATGAGTTCGCTGGTTATCGCGGCCCATACGAAGAACGGCGTCGAAATCGCCGAAGAAAACAGGCTTCCCGGCGAAATCGTCGACGTCATACGCGAGCATCACGGTACGACCCTGATAAGTTTTTTCTATCAGGAGGCGCTTAAACTCGACGACCACGATATACTGGACGAGAGCGACTTCCGCTACCCCGGGCCTAAACCCCACAGCAAGATTTCGGCGATAGTGATGCTCGCCGACGCGGTCGAGTCGGCCTCCAGGTCTCTCGAGGAAGTTAATTCGACGAGCATAAGGAACCTGGTAGAGCGCGTAGTACGCAACAGGCTCGACGACGGGCAACTTGACGAGTGTGACCTGACGCTGAAGGAGATTTCGATAGTCGCCGAAAGCCTTATCAAGGGGTTGACCAGTATCTTACACGCGCGCCCGACGTATCCGGAGAAGCGCGCCGAGGATCTTACGCCGGCGGTCCTCTCCATCTCCGGCAGCGAAACGAAACGAGAATAGGGGTTGGAAGACGACCGTACGATAATCGCCGTAGAATGGAACGGTGACGTTGACGTAGGGAGTTTGGCGAGGGTCGTGGACGCGTTCCGTGCCGTCGAGGGGGTCGACGGGGCGGCGGTTATCGACGTTCTGTTGACGGGTGACGCGACCGTCGCCGAACTGAACGAAAGATACAGGGGCGTCGAGGGCCCGACCGACGTACTCGCTTTCGAAACCGCGCCGCCCGGAGTCGAAAGGCCGGACGTTTGGGCCCTGGGACAGGTAGTTATATCGTGTGACCGTGCGGCGGAACAGGCAAGCGCATCCGGCATCGGGCTCGACGACGAATTGGCTACGCTGTTGGTCCACGGCTTGCTACACCTTGCCGGATATACTCACGACGACGGCGATTCGGCGTCGGCTATGGACGGGCGTTCCAGACTAATTCTATCGAAGGCATTCGATGTTTAAGAAGAAGAATAAAACGAAAAAAAGGCCGAGGGTTCGCCGCGAATCCGAGCTATCTAAGTTCGGATTGGTAAAGAGCTTCAACGCGGCGATCGAGGGTATACTTTACGCGTTCAAGACCCAGCGTAACGTGAAGCTACATTTTGTCGCGACGGCGTTAATTTTAATTGCCAGCGTTTACTTCTCGATTACGAAGATAGAGCTGATACTGCTACTTATCACCGTCGGGCTCGTGTTGATAACTGAGATGATAAATACGTCGATCGAAATGGCCCTCGACTTTATCGTGGACAGGTACCATCCGCTTGCTCGTATAGCCAAGGACGTAGCGGCCGGAGCCGTATTGATCGCGTCGATTAACGCCGTCTTCGTGGGCTACCTTATCTTCTTCGAACGTTTGAAGACGCCGATTATCACAACCATCGTCAAGGTTTCCCAGCGGCCGGAGCACGTGGCCGCCGTGGCCCTGGCGTTATCCGTTATAATGGTCGTCGTGTTCAAGGTAATCGCGGGGCGGGGTGCGCCCTTGCGCGGCGGGTTCCCCAGCGGTCACGCGGCGGTGGCTTTCGCCGTCTGGACGATAGTTACGTTCGTTACGAAAAACCCGCTCATTACGCTGCTCACGCTTCTCTTGGCGGTAATCATCGCGATTTCTAGGATAAGGATGAAGATACATTCTTTCGTAGAGGTGGGCGCAGGCGCCCTGACAGGCGTGGGTATAACGGCCTTATGTCTGGCGTTGTTTATGTAAGTTTACCGGGAGGTAATAGTTAGGTGGAAGACCCCTCGTCGCTTTATTATTTCGCTGGCATTTGTATAGGATACGTCATCTTCCTCATATTCCGTCTTTCGGCGTTGTACTATATGACGAGAGGAGAGGTGACGAAGGAACTCGGCGATAGAAACTCTCCAGCCGGGACGATTATTCCCGACAGGGTTTTCAACGGCCTTTATTTGGTTGAAGTGGCTTTAATATTACTCGCCGCCGACGGATTCCGTAGGACGTTGGGGCAGCTTACGCCCGCGGTGCCGGAGTTCGCGAGTTTCGTCGTTTTCGCCACGGTGGCTTTCGGGCTTCGCGGCGGCGCCAGGATGCTGCTTCCCCGGTCGGCCGCTTACTTATTGGGGGCTTTTACGGCGCCGGTCGTAAAGCTTTTAGGATATATAATCGCGCCGTTCGCCTGGGCATACGGAAAGCTAACCGACCTGGTGGGGCTATTGTTGCGAGCCGGGCGGCGAGCCGGGGCCGTTGCGCCCGACGCCGAATTCTTCGAGTTGTACACCGCCGAAACCGGTGCTGAGTTGGAAGAAGAAGAGAAGGAGATGATAGAGGCGATTATCAGCATCCGCGCCACCCGCGCCAGGGAAGTGATGGTGCCGCGGGTTGACATAGTAGCGGTCCCCGAAACGGCGACGGTGGATGAGATTAAAGCCCTCGTCGTGAAGCACGGCTATTCGCGCCTCCCCGTTTTCCGGGAGAACGTCGACGACGTAATCGGGATTCTCCACGCGAAGGATCTCTTCGTCGTCGAAGGGACCGGCGCCGACGTGATTTCGCTGCTTCGTAAACCGTACTACGTCCCCGACTCAAAAAAAGTGAACGAGATACTGACCGAACTTCAGGAACATAAAACGCAGATGGCGATAGTCGTCGACGAGTACGGCGGGACTGCGGGGCTTATTACCCTGGAGGACGTAATCGAAGAAATCGTGGGCGAGATACACGACGAGTACGACGCCGAGGAGTTCACCTTTGAGAAACTCGCCGACGGAAGCTACAGGGTGAACGCGAAGATGGACCTCGAAGAGTTATCCGACGAGTTGGGTATAGAAATCCCCGACGAAGATTTCGAGACCCTGGGTGGGTTTATTATCGCTCAAGAGGGGCAGGTGCCGGCCGAGGGCGATGTGCTCGAATACGAAAACGTGGAGATAGAGGTACTCGAAAGCGACGAACGACGAGTGTCGTCGGTGTGTGTTAAAGTTAAACCGCCGACCGAGGAGGCGGAAGAGGGGTAGGGGTCCGCACGCACCGGGTTGGCGAGGAGGCGATTTATAACGTATCGGTTCTTAGGCCGATGGGTATCGGTTCTTAGGCCGATGGGTATCGGTTCTTAGGCCGATGGGTATCGGTTCTTAGGCCGATGGGTATCGGTTCTTGGGCCGATTGATTTCCCTTGACTACGTAGGGGGGCGTAAATATACTACGGAAAAACCACAGAAGCGGGGGAACGATGGGATTTGTCGCCAATTCGCAGGGAGTTCGCGTTGTAATAGTAACCGTTACAACGTTTTTGTTTATATACGGCCCAACTGCCGTTTCCGCCCAGGAGGATTTTATCCCCGAGGGCGGTACGTACGTTATCAAGGAACCGACGGCGTGGACCAGGCCGAAGGGCGAGGTCGCGGTTTCAACCGGCTTCGTACCGTGGGTGATAAGGGGCGAAATTGCTATTTTGGACTACGTACTGCTGGGCGTAGCATACGGCGGGACCGACGTCTTGGGCTTCGGAAAACCAGACTTCAATCCTTATCCGGCGTTCCAGGTAAAGTTCCGGATAACGAACGGCGGACTTGTAATGCCTGCGCTGTCCGTCGGTTACGACGACATGGGCCAGGGTCGGTATCTCGACGGCGTTAACCCTTATCTTTCCGATAACGAGTCTAAAAGATTGGGTAGAATAGTAGAGGTTGACTACGACCGATACGTGATTAAGGCGAAAGGGTTTTATGTCGTGGCGTCTCAAGAGTACGGGCTCTTCGGTGCGCTCGGTTTTCACTTCGGCGTCAACTACGGCGTCCGTGAGAGAAACGACGACGATTCGTTGAACTTCTTTACGGGCGTAGAAAAGACCCTGGGCCCGCGCTTCATGGCGATGGCTACTTACGACATGGGGTTCAACGACGATAACGACAACGCCCTGGGCGAGGGGAAGGGTTTCCTGAGCGCAGGCGCCCGCTGGAGCGTTTCCGACGACTTTGACCTGGATTTTTACGTTACGAACCTACTCAATAACCAGGAGAAACGCCTGGGCGATGAAGGTAAAAACAACCGGATGTTTTATATATCTTATAGGTGGTTTTTATAAAGCCAATGGATTAAACGGCTTATGGCTTACGTTCTGGAATTCGAGAGACCGGTTGTCGAGATCGAGGAGAAAATCGCCGAACTCACGTCTCTCGGCGAGGGTTCCGAGGCCGGTATCGGCGACGAGATAAAAGCGCTGGAGAAAAAAGCCCGCGAACTCAGGCGGGAGATATTCGAGTCCCTCGACCCTTGGCAGCGAATCCAGCTCGCGCGGCACCCGGAAAGGCCGTACACCCTCGATTACGTACGTAGACTTATAAACGGTTGGGTGGAGATTCACGGCGACCGGGCTTACGCCGACGACCAGGCGATAGTATGCGGCTTCGGCGAATTCCGGGGGATTCCCGTCGCGGTAATGGGTCATCAGAAGGGCCGAACGGCCGAGGAGAAGGTGAAGCATAACTACGGTTCACCTCACCCTGAGGGTTATCGTAAAGCCCTGCGGGTTATGAAGCTGGCCGATAGGTTCGGGCTGCCGATAATATCGTTTCTCGACACCGCCGGTGCCTATCCTGGAATCGGAGCCGAGGAACGGGGTCAGGCGGAAGCCATCGCACGGAACGTGGAGGAGATGTTCGGCCTGGGCGTCCCGTTTGTCGCCGTCGTTATCGGCGAGGGCGGCTCCGGAGGCGCGTTCGGGATAGGCGTCGGCAACAGGCTTTTAATCCAGGAGTACGCTTATTACTCGGTGATTTCGCCGGAGGGCTGCGCGGCTATATTATGGCGCGACCGGGCGGAAGCCCCGAGGGCGGCGGCCGCCCTGCGCGTAACGCCCGACGAGCTTTTCACCCTGAAAATCGCCGACGAGATAATACCCGAGCCCGAGTTCGGGGCGCACCGCGATTACGACGAGGCCGCGAAATTGGTCGGCGACGCCGTGGAACGGCACTTGCGGGAAATACTGGACGTTTCGCCGGACGGGCTGATGCAGGGGCGTCGCGAAAAATTCCTGGCGATGGGCGAATACGTCGAAAGCGGAACTGTCAAAGGAGGGCGCTTTGGCGACGGGCGGCCGTTCGAAGCATCCTAAGCCGGCGGTCCGTTCCCATTCTGTGGACATTCGCGTTCGCTACGCCGAGACCGACAAGATGGGCGTCGTGTACAACGGCGAGTACTTTACGTACTTCGAGGTCGGCAGGGTGGAGCTGCTGCGGGCCGCCGGAAGTTCGTACAGGGACGTAGAGGAGGAAGGGCTAAAGCTGGTCGTGGCCAAGGCGACGTGCCGGTATCGAAAACCGGCCCGTTTCGACGATTTGATTACCGTTAAGACCACTCTGGAGGAAGTCGGACACACGAAGGTGGCCTTTTCATACGAGGTTTCGCGCGACGGCGAACTCCTCGCCGAAGGCGGTACCGTCCACGTGGCGGTTGACGGGCAGGGTAAGCCGATACGCATCAGGGGTAGACTCGCCGAGTTTTTGGGGCTAATATAGCGGGGGTTGCCAGCGACGTTAGGGGAGACCGATGAATAATGTTATACGTGTATTAACCTTTTTGATTTTATCGGCAACGTCGGTTTGGGCTACGCGGACCGGCGGCGACGCAGGCGCGTTCGCAGACATGGGCGCAGGCGCCAGGGCGATTGCCCTCGAGGGGGCTTTCGTTTCGGTCGCCGACGATGCCTGGGCCGTATTCTACAATCCCGGCGGAGCCGACCAGGTCCCGGGAACGCAGATACAATTTATGTATTACCGCCCGTTTTCGGAAGTGGAAGGGGTTGACTACGCCGGGCTCGCCGTGACCAAGAGCTTCAGCGGTACCGGGTTCGCCTTTGGCACTGCCAGTTTGGGAGTTCAGTATTTTAGAGCCTCGGGGATCGAGGAGACCGGCGGTGCCGGCTTGACCGGCAGCACGTTTTCAGATTACGAGATGGCCCTTCGGTTCGGTTGGTCCAAGGGTTTCGGCGGGAGCCTGGCAACCGGGCGCCCGCCGACTTACTACTTCGGCCTGTCGGCGAAAGTCATTTCGACGAAGGTTTACGAATACTCCGACGGCGGCTTCGGGTTGGACGTAGGTTTTATGCTTAAACCGGTTAATCCGTTAAAGGTCGGGTTCGCCCTAGAGAACGTGGTTTCGCCGCAGATTACGTTGATAGAACACGGCGACAGCTATCCAGTTCGGGTTCGCGCCGGCTTAGCGTACTATGTGGGTCGTTACGGTTTCGCCTCCGTCGAAACCCGGGTAGACGACGACAGCGACTACGAGGTCGCAGTGGCCGGTGAAGCGCGGCCGATAGAGATGCTCGCGTTCCGCGGCGGTTACGAAGCGGTCTACAAGACCTGGGCCGCCGGTTTGGGCATCAGGGTGAGTTCAATTCTTGCCGACTTCGCCTACCGCCCCCACGACGAACTGGGCGATTCGTATATCGTAACGGTGGGGTTAAACCTTTAGATAAGTACGCTTGTTAACGAAGCGGCCCCATAGGGGGCCGTTTTGGTTTGGGAACGATTGGGGTGCGTGGTATAATCTATTATGTTGGACGGAGGACGTAAAATACGCGTAGCGATAGTGGCCCAGTTCCCGCCGCCGCCAGCCGGGATGAGCCTGCAAGCGGAATACCTGGCCCGACGCTTGGAGGCCGACGGGGCGGAGGTTACACGGGTGGATACGATGCCGTGGGGTCGCCGGCGCCCCCGGTCGCTGAGGTTTTTGCGTTTTATAAGGAGTTTGCGATTGTTGAAGGGAAACGACGTCGCTTTGGTCATTATCGGCGCGTATGCGGGCTTTTTTACTTTTAACCTTTTTACCCTCATTGCGGCGCGGGTGTACGGGGTGCCGACGGTCGCTCTGATGAAGTCCGGCTTGTTCGAAGGCTTCGCCGATAGGTTCGGTTTTTTAGTCCGTTTAGTCATGAAACTCCCCGCCGGTGTGTGGGTTACGGGAGAGTATTTGAAATCGGTATTGGACGGGGTCGGTCTGGAGAGCGAGATAGTCCCCGACTTAATCGACCCTGACCTGCTGCCGAAACGGGATTGCGAACCTGAAGGCCCCCCCATCTTCTTATTGCCCCGGCACCTGTTCGCGATTTACAGGGTGGACCACGCGATAAGGGCTTTCGCGGAAGTCCAAAAAAGATATCCCGACGCGGAGTTGCACATCGCCGGCGACGGCGAGGAAAGGGCGAGACTGGAAAGATTGGCGGTCGAAACAACCGACGGGAACGTATTTTTCCACGGATGGATTGGCCGCGAACCCTTAAATGAGCTTTATAATAGGGCCACGTTGTTACTCAATACGAACCTGGTGGACAACTATCCTAACGCGATATTGGAAGCGATGATTATAGGCGTACCGGTGGTCTCGTACGACATCGGCGGCGTCCCATATCTAATCGAAGATAAGGTTAACGGCCTCTTGGTACCTTCGGGAGACGTAGAACGTTTGGCGGATACTATAGCGTACAGCGTCGAAAACCCCGATGTTTGCCGAAGTATCGTTGCGTCCGCAAGAGAGAAGGTGAAAGAGTTGTATTGGCCGGTGAATAGGCCGGGTTTGCTGGACCTATTGTCGCCCTATATCCGCAGTGCTTAGAACCGAACTAATGAGGTTTATAGCCGTTTTTTCAACAATTCAATGTTGGCCTTAGCCGCCGCGCTGTCGGGTGTATATAATAACACTTCTTCGAAGGCCTTTATAGCCCCGTCCATATCTTTCTCGTTCGCCAGTTCGAGGCCCCGTTCGAAGGCAATATCCGCATTCAGTTCCGCGACGTCATCGTTCGGCCAACCGTTTTCGGTAGTGTATTCCCACGCGCCGCGGGCTATGCGTCCCGCTTTACCGAGGTCGCCTTCCCGGTAATATAGTTTCGCCTTCATTATGTCGGCGACTACGCCCCGGGCGGTTCCGGGTTCTCCGCCGTGGAGTTCGAACAGCCGAGTAAGGATTTCGCTCTCTTCCGACGAATATAAAGCTCGGGGTGCCGAGTACTCCAAAAATAACCGGTCGTCGGTATTAACGCCCGCCCAGGCCGCCGCGCCCAACAATTCTTCGTCGCCCGTTATGTAGTAAGGTGAGTCGGTTATGGATTCGGCGAATTCGCGTTCACTTCCGAGAAGGACCGTATCCCGGCCGGTGTAAACCAACCCGACGTGGCCGAAGGCCGACGCGAACGTATTCACGACCATGAAATAGTCGCGGACCGAAAGCTGGTAGAGGGGAAGCCACTGGGCCATCACGCCGCCGTCATTCAGTATCCGGCCGCAGTTTTCGAAGTGTTCGACCGAGAACAGGCTTGAGCTTCCTTTGGTCCACGGATGTATCGGGTCCGAAGTGATTACGTCGAAGCGCTCTTCGGTACATAACACGTACGTGCGCCCGTCTTCCCGGGTAAGTTCGACGCGAGGGTCGGCGAGCGGCGAACCGTTGTATTCGGCGAAATACCCCGCGGCCCGGGCGACCGCCGGGTTGATTTCTACGCAAACCGCCCTTTCTATTGACGGGTGGTCTATCGCCGACCCCAACGTGATTCCGGTCCCGAGGCCGACGACCAGAACCGACCGCGGGTTGCCGTGGGCCGTGACCGGCAGAACGCCTAGTTCGCGCTCTACGCGCAGGTCGTCGTAGTTGGTACTGGCCACCGACTTACCGTTGACCTTCAACGTCAGTACGGGGCCGTACTTTATTACAGCGACGGTACCGTCGACGCCGTCTTCGTAGAAGACGGTTTCCTCGTCCTCGGCGCTCTCGATGTCGACTGCCCCGTCTTCGGTCAGGTAATAACCAGGGCTTATGCCGACGCCCAGGTTCAACAGCTTGTGCGAAGGCCCCGGCACCAGGACCGCAGTTGCGACGAGTACGGCCGCGGCTGCCGCCCATACGGCGGCCCTTTTACGGCCTGTCAACGTAAAGACGCCCGCCGCCGCGGCGCCTACCGCCAATAAGCGCAGCCCGCCGACGGCTCCCAGAGCCGGAAGTAACAGGAACGTTCCGGCCAGGCTGCCGGTTATCGCGCCGGCTGTGTTGGCGGCATACACGGTACCCACCCTGGACCCTACAGCGCCGCCGGACCACCGTGCGACCAGAGCTGGCAGGACCATCCCGACCGCAACAGACGGGAGAAATATAACTAGGGTCGCCGTCGCGGCGGTCATCACCTGGGCCACCGCGAACCCAGCGCCGAACTTTGCGAAAGCCGAGAGGAAGAGATGGGGTGAGAAACGGAGCGCCAATATGCTTGCCGAGAAGCCGAGCGAACCGCACGCGAGCAAAATTAAAATCAGAGTTCCGCTCGAAGCGACGCGCCGCGGGAGAGCCCTATGCACGAAACTGGCAACGGCAATGGCTACGAGTATGACGGCGAGGAGGGCCGAGAACGCGTAAACCGCCGAGCCGACTATCATGCTCATCGACCGGACCCAGAGGACCTGTGCGGCTAAGCCGAGCCCACCGGCGGCGAACGCGAGCGTTATTATTACCCAACGCCGCGCGGGACGAGGGCCGGGTACTTCTTCCTTTTTATCGACGGGCGTGTATTCGGGTAGTCGTCGGGTCAATAGTAGAGCGACGACGGCCACGGTAAGGTTGAGGGCCGCGACCGCGTAAAGCGACGCCTGGGCCCCCGCGGCCCAGAGGAGCCAGTAGCCTGCGAGGAGTACGCCGACGACCGCCCCGGCCGTGTTCAATCCGTATGCCGCGGCGAAACCGCGTCCCGGTTCGGTCTTTACCGACTTCAAAGCCGCGACGACGGCCGGTAGGGTCGCGCCCATGGCCGTCGTGGGGGCGAGAACCGCCAGGGATGAAAACAGAAACCGCGCCGCGTGTAGTTCGGAAGTCCCAAGGCGGCCATATACGGACGCGTACGCGTCGGTGATTAACGAGAGGATTACGGGAAACGCGAACGCGAATAGGCCCACAAAGGCCTCGCATCCCGCGTACCAGAGGAAGGGACGGCGCCATTTATCGACGGCGAGGCCGCCGAGATAGCTGCCGAGCGCCAGGCCGCCCATGAAGGACGCGAGAACCGCGGCGACCGCAGGCGCCGTCGCGCCCAGGGTTATCGACAGCATCCTCATCCAGATGACTTCGTATACCAGGCCGGCGGCGCCCGATACGAAGAAAAGGACGTAGATTAGAACGCGGTAATGAGGGCTTTTTCCGTTATCGATACCGGGTGTCATATATAAGGTATCCTACGTTCGCGCCGATTATACCAGATAGGAGCGTCCGTACCGTAGCGAAAAACCGGGGTTAGACCCCGGTTATGTTAAAGCCGGTGTTCGGAGTGCCGTCGGTTAATACGGCGTGCCGTCGGTTAATACGGCGGCGGGTTCTGGGCCGAGATGTCTATCCCGGTCGGATTAGGGTTCGAGCCGTTCACGGTAACCGGGTCGGGTGCGGTGTCGCCGGGCGGGTCGTAGCCGTATGCGCCGAGCATCGTGTAGTCGGCGGCGCCGCTCCACGTGAAGACGCCTACGGTTTCGTAAGTCCCGTAAACGACATCGTTTACCGTATAGTCCCAGGAGTCGTCTTCGTCGAACGGGCCCGCGTAAAAAGTCGGCATCTTTATCGGCGGCCAGTTCTCGAAGGCGATGACGTATACGTCGTCGGACGGCCAGGTTCCCGTGAAGTTAACCGTACCGGAAATAGTCCCCTTCTGCGGCGATTCGTAAGACGCGTCAAAATCGATGCCGACAGCGTTCGGTTGGCTCTCCGTGAGGGTTACCGGGTCCGGATCGAGGTCGTTCGGTTCGCTGTAACCGTACGCGCCCAAAAACGCGAACTCCGGATACGTGAAAAGGGCCACCGCCGCGTACGTTTGGAGAGTCATTTCTTCCATCTTATAGTCGAACGTTGGACCGCTGGGTTCGGGTATAGGGTCTGAGAGGACAGGCATGCTTTCCATCGGCCATTCGAACGTCGCGATTACGTAAACCGTCTGGTCCGCCGGTGGCCAAGCGCCGGTATAGGTGATGGTCCCGCTGATGCTGCCGAGCAGCGGCGGTTCTATGTTATCGCACCCTATCGCGACGGCTATTAAAGCGACTCCCAGAGCCGGTATTATTATCCGCTTTTTCATGGGCTTCTCCTTTAGTTCCCCATTAAGCCCGGCATTATCTCTAGTATCCCTTCCCGTATCATCATCACGGCGATCGCAGCCAGAAGCATATACATAATCTTCGACACGGCGATCGAGGTCGCGCGACCTATTACTTTACTTATCCCGTGGGCGAATCTAAGACCCAGGTAGACGATGACCAGGTTAATACCGAAAGCGATTAGCGTTTGTACTATACCATAACTGTTACCGGCTGCCAACAGGGCGGCGAGGGCCGCCGGGCCGATTATCAGAGGCATTCCCAGGGGCACGATGCCGATTTCGTCTCCCACAACCCGACGCTCTTCCCTCGATTTGATGATATCGAGTATCGAAAGGACCAGGAGTAGAATGCCGCCCGCTACCTTAAAATCGGCAACGGTTACACCGAGAAGTACAAAAACGCCCTTGCCGGTGAACAGGAACGCCAGCCCTATTACAATGGCGACGAGCGTGGCCTGTTTTACGATGCGCTTTTTCGCCGTGTCCGTCATGTCGGCGGTTAAACCGAGGTATATCGGCAGTGCGCCGATGATGTCCATCGCGACGAACAGCGGTATAAACGCGAAGAGTAAGTTTTCCAGAAAATCCATCATAAATCCTAGGTCGCTTTGGTATTCGGGGTGCGGATTATGCCTTTTACCTTGACATAAGTCAACCGTGATTATAATATTTGCTTGAGAGAAGGCGTCTTTCCGGTTTTAGGAATCTCGAAAGGGGGAAAGCCCGTGGTGATTAGACGTTTAAGGACGTTCGCCGTGTTGGTCGTCGCCGCGGCTCTGCTGGGCGGGTGCGGCGGAGAGGAAGCCGAGGAGCCTATTAAAGTGGCCCTCGGTCCGACGTTCGACGCCGCGAAGGTGGAGGAACAGTTCGGGCCGCTGGCGGGCTATTTGGGCGAGAAGATGGAGCAGCCCGTGGAGTTCACGGGTACCAAGTCGGTCGACGAGTTCGGTGAGCTGGTGAAAGGTGGCGGTTATTGGTTCGTCTTTGCCGACCCCGTAACGTACTTCGAGGTGTCCGAGTACTGTGTGCCGATAGCCAAGCCCAGCTACGTGGACCTAGGCTCTATGGACCAGGGCTCGATAATCATCAAAGAAGGCCGCGAGAAGGAGATTATTAACGTCCCCGAGATGAAGGGCAGCTCGATTATGGTAGTGAGTAAACATTCTCTGGGTGGATACCTTTCTCAAAAGCTTTTCTTCCTGCAGAACGGGTTGGACATCGACTTGGACTTCGACATGCGGGAAGCGCCGGGCGGCGACCCGGAGGCGGTTATCGCGGCGGTCGCGGCCGGCGAAGTCGATTACGGGATGGTCCCTATGCGGTTCGCGCCGACCGAACCGGGGAAAGGGGCGATTTACCTTACCGCCACCGAGAGGGTGCCCGTCGAAGTCTTCGGGTATTACCAGGAAGGTGATAAGGAAGTGGCCGGCAAATTGAAATCGGTCCTCAAGGGTATTCCGAAGAACGACCCGGTACTTGAGCCCCTAGGCATCGAGAACTTTACGCCGGCTACCCAGGCCGAGTACGATATAATCTTGATGCCGCTGGAAATGGACAAGGCCAATAAAGCTCAGCGTCTCGCGGCCGGTGAATAGGTTATGTCGGAAGCCGCCAGGTGAAGTTTTTAAGCGATATCGGAAAGGGAATAGGTAAGTGCGTCCTTACTCCGCCGGCTCGTTTATTGGGCCGGCTGGGTCTTAGTCCGACGGTATTTACCATCATAGGTCTCGGGGTAAGCGCGGGAGCCGGGGTCGCGTTCGCCGCCGGCGTGTTGTGGCTTGGCGGGTTGCTGATTCTTCTCGCCGGGTTTTTCGACATGTTCGACGGCGTTTATGCCCGGGTGAACGAGAGGGCGAGCCGGTTCGGCGCGTTTGTGGATTCGACGGTTGACCGCTACAGTGAGTCGGCTTACCTGACGGGTTTAATCTATTATTACGCGTCGCTCCAGAACAAGGACATGGCCCTTCTGACCGTCCTCGTCCTCATAGGTTCGGTTATAGTTTCATACATTAAAGCCAGGGCAGAATCGCTTATCGAATCCTGCAGGGTCGGGTTGATGGAGCGGCCCGAGCGTATGATATTACTGGCGCTCGGATGTCTTATCGGCGGATGGTTCGTCTTCGGTTCATTATTGTTGTTGGCCGTTCTGGTTCACATAACAGCGATTCAAAGGATAATCTACACCGGTAGGGAACTGAGACGGACCCGTAAGGCGAAATAGAGAGCGGCTTTTTTATACACTGAAAACGCCCCTCGGGGGGCGTTTTTCGGGGCGGTTTCGGTAAGTTAGTTATTGAGGGCTTTTTCCGTAGGGTTATAGGACGGGACGAGCTGGGAAAGGATATCGAGCATCAGGACCTTGTCCATGTCGGCGGCGGCTTTTTCCAGGGCCGCCGTTAGGGCCAATATTTTGTACGAGTCGACCTTCGGCGGAGCGACTATCATAATCTGTTCGATCTGCGTCGACGCGAGGCTTTCGTGGGAAGCGATGAGTTCTTCGTTCAATCGTTCGCCGTGCTTCATCCCGATGTAATTTATCTCGATGTCTTTATCCGGGACGTAACCGCTTAACCGTATGAGGTCCCGTGCCAGGTCTTCGATTCGGATCGGAAGCCCCATGTCTAGAATCATTATGTCGCCGTCTTCGCCTATGGCCGAGGCCTGGATTACGAGTTGGACGGCTTCGTAAACGGTCATGAAGTACCGGGTCATCTCAGGGTCGGTTACCGTTACGGGGCCGCCCATTTCTATTTGTTTCTTGAACACCGTAATAACGCTGCCCCTGCTTTCCAACACATTCCCGAAACGGACCGTTATAAAGTTCGTATCGGTGCCATGCCGCAGGGCTTGAATGACCGTCTCGGCCACCATTTTCGACGCACCCATGGCGCTTGCCGGGTTTACCGCTTTGTCGGTCGATATGAGTATGAAGCGGGACGCGCCGTGGGTTATGGCTTCTTCGGCCATTACCCTCGTTCCGGTCACGTTGTTCTTGATGGCCTCTTCAATGTTGCTTTCCATCAGCCCGATGTGTTTATGGGCGGCGGCGTGGAAGACTACGGAGGGTTTATACGCATCGAATATCTTTTCTATCTTCCGGGCGTCTTTGATGTCGCCTATGACCGGCACCGCGGGAACGTCCGGGAACTTTCGGGCCAGCTCGTTCTGGATCTCGAAGATGCTGTTTTCGCCGTGGCCCAATAAGAGTAGTTTTTCTGGCTTAAACGGGGTCAGTTGGCGGCAGAGTTCGGCGCCGATAGACCCGCCGGCGCCGGTTATCAGCACCGTCCGACCTTCGAACTCCTCGGTTATGGCACTCAGGTCCAGTTCGATGGGGTCTCGTTTGAGCAGGTCTTCCACCTGGACGTCGCGGACCTGGTAGATTTTCGCGTCGCCGTGGATAATCTCGAAGACGCCGGGAAGAATCCTGTGGGCCACTTCTTCGGCAACACAGGCTTCGATTATTTTACGGGCGACGTCGCCCGACGCCGACGGCATGGCTATCAATACCTCTTCGACGTCGTATTCGGTGATTATACGCGGAAGGTCGTCGTTGACCCCCACTACCGGCACGCCGTGTATCTCGGACCAGAGTTTTTCCTGGTCGTCGTCCAGGAACGCTACGAGCTCCATCGCGAGCCGCGGGTTGTTGACGATTTCGCGGCCTATCATCTCGCCGGCTTCGCCTGCACCGCAGATGACGACCCGTTTACGGTGTGGGCTATGTCTTTTATCTAGCACTTTTAGACCCGGTTATGTCCTCGATTTTCAGGCTTTCCAATAAATAGACGAACAGCCCGAAGAAAACGCCCAGTATTATAAGTATGGTTAAACGAAAGTCCCGGGGGACGAAGTTGAAGACGACGGTCGTCAGACAGAAAACGAAGGTAATCAAGTAGAGGTATAGAACGGCGCCGCGGACGCCCAGGCGGGTTCTGGCCAGTTTGTTGTGGAAGAATTCGGTATCGCGGCTGGATATCATCCTCCTCTTCCGCGATCTTCTGATTATGGCGTACATTACTTCCATTAAAGGGACGGCCAACGCTATCATGGGTACGATAAACGCCGTGACGGCCATAGTCTTCATATTGACGATGGCTGCTATCCCTGCGTAAGTGAAGCCGAGAAAAAGGGCGCCGGTGTCGCCCATTATTATCTTCGCCGGATGGAAGTTGAAGATGAGAAAAGCGACGCACGCGCCCACGATGGCTAACATAAGTTCCGCTACTACGTAATTCGTTCTGATAATCGCGATGGCCGCGACGGTGGCCGCCGCTATCGAGATTATCCCCGCGCATAGTCCGTCGAGGCCGTCGACCAGGTTGGCCGCGTTCGTCCCCGCGACGAGCCACACGATTATTATGAATACGCTCACGTAATTGGTCAGTTCGAATCCGAAGAAAGTAAATTCGTACGCGGCGAAACGGACGCCGTAGCCGAAGGCGACCAGAACGCCTGCGGCGGTTACTTGTAAAGCCAGTTTCGACCACCAACGGAGTTCTACGGTGTCGTCGGCGAGGCCCACCAGGAAAATGATAGAACCCCCGGCGACCAAACCCAAGAGGTGTGGGTTGTAGTTGCCCGATATGATGTAGCGGCGGATAATCGCGACCGCAATCGGGAACGTAATAGCAACATACAAGGCGATTCCGCCCAGGGTGGGTACGGGACGTTCGTGTACGTGGCCGGGCCTCGGCCGGTCGAACGCCCCGAACCGCCGGGCGAGATATATTACAACGGGCGTCAGCGCCACCGACAGCCCGAAAGACGAGACTAGAGAAAAGAACAAACCTTTCATCGTTTATGCCGAATAGTCGTCGCCGACGATTACTTTGATGTCATAATCGGTTTCCCGGATATTCTTTTCGTCCATACCGAAGAGGTCGGCTATGCGTTTGGCTTTCTCTTCTGCCCCTCCTGCCGCAAACAGAACCGTTTCTTCGTAGTCGAAAGCGGTCGCGTTTCCGACGGCTATGACCGTGTACCCATTACTCTCCAGGCGCTCTTTAGTTTTTCCGGCGGCGCCCTCTAGCCCGCACCCGTTCAAGACCTCGACACGGACTTCTTCGGTTAGCCGCCCTTCCTTCACGAACGCTTCAAGGATAAGTTCGGATATGTCCTGCCCGCAGACTATCGTAATGTCGGCCTGGGTTACGTTGATGCTGCCGCCGAGGACGTCCGCCATTTTGCTGGCGTATTCTTTATAACCGGGGCGATATAGTACGGTAGTCCCTCCGGCGTAGGGGATTTCCGGTCGCTCCGTTTCGACGGTGAAAATTCCTTCGCTCTCAACGTTGTAGTTTTCGATGGCCGCCAACGCGTTGCCAAAGCGTTGGGGTACCTTCGTATTGTTGACGACTTTCACTTTAAGCTCGGACGTATCAGGCGGAGTAGGGGTCTCCTCGGCAGGCGTTTCGTCCACCGCTTCTTCCGTCGGCGCGGTTTCGGCTCCGTCGATTTCACCTTTACCGCTTTTAAATATAGCGTTCCGGTGTTGTACCGCTATTACGATGAGTACGACGACGATAATGATGGAGATTACGCCCACGACCATACGGACGCGCTTCGCCCGCTTACGTTCTTCCACTTTTGCCAGTCGGCCCGATGTAACCCGTTTGTTCGACATGAGAGAATTGGCCGGTCGCTATCCCAAACGGATATATACCACAGTATTCTTTCTTTATCAATAAGTATTGGTTGGACTCCCCGGTTCGGTCTGTCCGGCAAGTCGGGAGGGCCGGGGGCGCGTACCTTAAAAGAGTTGTAAATGCCGGACGGTAATATATAATCTGCAGTCGAAGAGCCTTTGTTCGCGTCGCGTTTGGGCGGGTCGAAAAATGAACTTGGACCTTAAACCGTTGGTTCCGATTTTGCCGATGGTCGTTCTCTCTGCCGCCGCCGTTGCGGCCGCGGCGTGGGGCGCGTGGGTAGTTTATTCTCACCGTAAATCGTTGGTTGCGGCTTTCGGTACGACGGGCATTCGCCTGGCCGCGGTCGCCGTATTCACAGTGTCGTTTTTAGGGATTCGGTCGACGGGCGAGAAAGCGGTGGCTACGGATAAGCCCGTTGTCGTTTTTGTGGACTGTTCGGCAAGTATGGACGCGAACAGCGCTGAGGGTATACTGCCGGAAAATACCGCTTTCGAAACCTACGACGAGATAATCGATGTTCTCGAAGGTGTAGGCGCCGACCCGCGCACGTACTTATTCGCGGACGGATTGTACGCATTAAACGAAGCCGAACCGCAGTTGGAAAAAATCCCGGCGGGAGGCCGGTCGTCCTCGGAACTCGAAGCGGTATTTGGAGAAGTGACGGACCGAGAAGAACCGGCGGCCGCCGTAGTCATTAGCGACGGCTTTTGGGCCGATGTTCCTACCCCTCCTTTTCCGGTGTACGTTTTTTCGCTTTCGACCGAACCCGCGACCCCCGTTTTTCCGGTCTCGGCCGAAGCCCCCAGGTTTGTATTGCCAGGAACGCGGTTCCCGTTGAGAATAACTTTCGCCGGTTCGAGCGAAACCGCCGTCGGTTTCACAGTTTACGAGGGAGACGAGACGGCGGCCGAGGGGGCCGTTCCGGCGGGCGCCGGCAATCCTGAAGCGACGGTGTATCTTTCCGCTGAGACCCCCGGCGTACATTTTTACGAAATTACGGCGAAAGAAGAATACCCGTCGGCATGGACGTGGACGGAGGTAGTATCGGGCCCGATTTCCGTTTATTTCCGTTCCGGGTGGGCTGACCCGGACGCGGCGTTTCTTAAGCGGGCCGTCGCCGCCAACAAGCAGATAGAGTGCGACTACAGGCAGGATTTGATAGGCGGTAAGTCGATAGACGCGGGGCCGGGTTTCGGCCCGGCCGGTGCCGACGTGATTATATTGGCCAACCCGAGGTCCGAGTTTATCGACGGCGGGTTTGCGGCGGATTTGGAGAGGTCGGTCGCCGACGGCGCCGGGTTGTTGATATACTATTCCGCGTACCCCCCGGATACGCGGGTCTTGTCGCTCGGGCCGCTGGCGGCTCTTTCGCCGGTGCGACCGTCGACCGCGGGGACGTTCGAGGGCGGCGGCGTTCCCGCGGCGGGTCCGGGGGCCGCGTTGTCCGAGTTCCGACCGTCGGCCGTCCCGGAGTTTGATTTCGTTTTAGGATTGGGCGACCCCAAACCGTCCGCCGCCCCCCTGTTGGAGACGCCCGGCGGGTCGCCGGTGCTTCTGTGGATGCCGTACGGTCGTGGTAAGGTTATGCTGCTTGCGGGCGGCGGTTTGGCGGGGTGGGAGCTTTCTCGAAAGGAGGAAGAGCCGGGACTTGACGCTTTTGCGGCGGACGTTGTTCTGTTTCTTTACGGCGGCGACGAGAGCCTTACGGTCAGCGGCCGGGTCGCTGAAGTGGGCGTACGCAACGAGGTTTACGTTATATCTTCGGGAGAGCCTACAATAGTTATAGGCGGACCCGATGATAAAACGACCCGTTTACCGGCCGCCGAATCGCGTCCGGGCGTGTGGACCGCCGAATGGGAAGCGCAATTGCCTGGGCTGTATACGGTCACTGCGCGCCGCTTCGACGACGGCGGTTTAGCGGTCGATAAAGCGGACGTCTACGTTACGGAAAAGTTAGACGAAAGGGCTGTCCACGAGCAGGGTAGGATAAATCTTATCAAACTCGCCGGGCTGTCGGGCGGCCGGTTCTACCCCGACGGCGCCGACGAACGATTCGCGAAGGACCTTTCCGAAACGCTGGAGGAGGCCGCGCCTTCGGAGACGGTGGAGACTTCGGCGCCGTTGTTGCCGCTATGGTTGGGTTTGACGGTGTTTTTGGGTCTTCTTTCGGCGGAGTGGATAGCGAGAAGATTGTCGGGTTTGGCTTAGGCTGAGCACGTACGTTTAACGTCCTTGTTTAACAAATCCCAGTGTGGTATATTCCCGCTCTCTTTTTGCCAACTGTTTTGACCCCGAAGATATACATAATACTGGTTAACTATAACCAACGCTCCGACGCAAAACGGGTGCTGGACGCGATAAAGGGGCAGACGTCGCCGCCGGCGGGCGTAATGCTGGTGGATAACAGCCCCGGCGACGGGACGGCCCACATGGTTCGCGAAGAGTACGAATGGGTTACTTTAATCGAGCCCGGCGAAAACCTGGGGTACGCGGCCGGTAATAACCTGGGTATGAAGAAGGCACTTACCGAAGGCGCCGATTGGGTTCTGTTGTTGAATACAGATACGGAACCGGACCCGGATTTTCTGGAGGAGTTTTGGGGTGCTGTCGAGGCTAACCCAGGTTACGGCGCTTACATGCCGCTAATATTGTACGGCGACCGCGCGACTATCTGGGCCGCCGTCGGTTGCCTCGACCCGATAGACATGCGGCCCTATCACGACCTTCAGGGATTTCCGGCGTCGTACGCGCCCGATACCTTACGGCCGGTCGGTTTCGCCGTGGGGTGCGCGTTTATGATGCCGGCGGAAGTCGCCGAAGCGACCGGAGGTTTTTCGGAAGAGTTCTTTATGTATTACGAGGACGCCGACTTGTCGCTGAGGATAAAGGCGCTCGGTTACGAGACGGCCTACGTCCCGGGCGCGCCGCTTATCCACCATACGCCGAAGGTATTCGCCGAGAAATTTACGTCGCTGGAGTTAATCTACTACCTTAAACGTAACAGGCTTAAAGCGATATTGAGGTATTCGGAGAACAGGCGGGCCGGGTTCGTAAGAGCGTTTTACCAGGACCTTATATCCCAGGTTATCCATGTTACTAAGCGCCAAAACGTCGGTGGCGCGCTTGCGGTAATCGACGCTTGGGTGGATTTCTTGACCGGTAAATCGGGTAAAAGATAATCGGTAAGATCGAATGGTTATTGGACAGCCTTCGAACGAAAAAAGGCATTTTTACCGGGTACTAGGCTGTTTATCGTATACGACTAATGACCGATAGAATTAGAATAGCTAACGTAATCGAAAAGTTGACTATCGGCGGTATAGAGCGCTTGGTTGTCCCGCTTTATTCGCGTTTACCGACCGACCGTTTCGAACCGTTTATTATCTGCATCGAGGGCGGCGGGCCCATGGAAGTCGAAGCCTTGGAATATGGCGTGGAGGTAATCGAATTAGGTAAAAAAATAAGAAACGTCCCGGCCGCCGTGCTTACCTTGTCCCAGGCTTTAAGGGAACTCGAGGTAAACGTTGTCCACGGTAACCCGGGTTTAATAGCCAGGCTGGCGGCTCCGAAACGAGCCAGGGTGGTCTCTACCTATCATACTATGCTCCCAGGGCGTGGGTACTTTTCTTTAATCCCTGACCGTTTTTTAGCCGGGCGAACCGATGTTTTAGTAGCCATCTCCAAGGCTGTAGCGTTGAAAACATCGCGGGCGCTACGAATTCCGCCCGAGCGCTTTCAGGTGATTTATAACGGCGTTGACGTGAAAAAGGTACGGGCAATGGCCGAAGAACCGATTCCGGGAGGAATAGAAAAGGACGGCCCCGTCCTTTCGTACTTGGGGCGTCTTGTGCCGGAAAAGGGTGTCGACGTGTTGCTCAACGCCTTCCGCGAAGTTATCCGGGACGTGCCGAACGCGGCATTATGGATAATAGGCGACGGGCCGTTGCGCGCGAATCTCGAACGGGAGGCCGCCGAGGTCGGGAAAAGAGTCCTTTTTTGGGGGCGAAAGCTCAACCCTTTTCCTTTGTTAGCTTCGTCGGACTTATTCTGTTTACCGTCGCGGGCGGCAGGTTTCGAACTCGTCCTCCCGGAAGCGATGGCTTTAGGGTTACCGGTGGTCGCCTCCAGAACCGGCGGCATCCCCGAAGTAGTAGGCGATGCCGGGATACTGGTGGAGCCGGAGGATGGACAGACGCTGGCGAGGGCGTTGATTTCCTTACTTGAGGACGAATTAGAACGGTCGGAATTATCTAAACGGTCTATGCGCCGCGCGGAACTTTTTAGGATAGAACGTACCGCGGCGGATTACGCCAAGGTTTACGAAGAAGCGGCCGGCTTAGGGGCTTAAACGAAGATAATGCTAAAAGGTTTTTAAGCGTCTACCCTAAGTATTATGTACTTCTAGAAGTTCGTCGTAAATCTCTTGGATTCGATTCGCCGTTCTCTCCACCGTAAATACGTCGGCTACTTTTTTCTTCCCAGAGTTAGCCAACCGCTTTCTATAATCTTCGTCTTCCACCAGTACTTTCAATTTACTCACGAAGTCTTCGAAGTCGTTCGGGTCGGAGAGGACGCCGTCTACCCCTGAAGTAATAATCTCGGCAGGCCCGTAACAATCCTTGGCTAAAACGGGAACGCCGGCACCCATCGCTTCGAGGATTACACGCCCTAAACCTTCCCGCTCCGCCGGGTGCGCCAGTATGTCTATCGAACCGTATATGGAGGCTAGGTCATCGGTAAAACCTTCGAAAAAAACGCGGCGTTCGAGGCCCAGTTCGGCACGCTTTTTTTTAAGTCCGTCGAAGTATGGGTAGTCCTCGTCCCGGTACGGTTCGCCTACGCATATGAAATATATTCCGGGAACGTCGCGGAGGCGATCGGCCGCGTCAAGAATCTCTCGTTGCGATTTTAGTTCCGAAATAGTACCTACCGTCCCGACGAGGATATCGTTCTTTTTAATACCGTATTTTTCCCTTAGAATCGGTTTATATCCCGGTCGGGTTAATTCGTCGGTAAAAGAAAGGGAAACGCCGTCGGGAACGATAAGGGGAGGGTTCTTAAACCTCCTTTTTCCTAGATGAACCGCCGTTTTATTCGTTACGGCGATTATCCTCGTTGCTCGGCGCCCCGCCCAGCGGCTCAGAATGCCGTGGTCCTTAAAGTCCCTCTGGTGTAATATCCAAGGGACGTCTAGAAACGGTATGAGGGAGACGAGCAGAGCGGCGAGGAAAGTATTTGCGTGTATGACGTCGGGTTTTATTTCCCTGATTAACCGCGATATGGATATGATAGACCGGAACGCCGGAAGAGGTTTCGTCGGGCGCCCCTCAACGGCCGAATGGGCCGGAAACGTATATATTTCCGCCAACTCCCCGCATAGGTTTGACGTTTGGGAACCTTCCGGAACGGCGACGGTCGGGACGTACCTATCGCGGTCGAGGTTGCTGATTAATTCGTATAAACTACGTTGGCCGCCCCATATCCGGAGGGCGGTGTCAATGTAGAGGATTTTGCGAGGTACGTCCATACGAGCAGCCGAGGTTATACGCGAGACATTTTTTTTCGCTTTATCCCGGCGGGGTTTTACAAGAAACGGTCTGGCCGGTTTTACCGGTGGGCCGTTTTCAGGCGATAGTAACCGTTAAAACGAGGTCTGTCAAGAGGTTGGAGGTGCGGACTCCGCCGGTTTTTACGTCGATACAGGCTTATTGAGCGTTACAAAGTAGTTTTTTTGCGAGCGTAAACGGATGATTGCGGAAGTGGGCTGTACACGTGAGGTAATCCTGTGAGGCGTAACATCGGGCCACCATCAGCGCGTGGAGTGCGGCGTGGTTTCAAAAACGAAAAAGAGACCTCGGTTGTCAATCGAAGCCCGCGGTCGTACGGAATAGGTGGGGTTTAATAGTTTCCGGCCTTTACGTAACCGATATGAAAAAGTTAATCATCCGTTTTTTTTACTTGATTTTCAGTTTTCTTTGATGTATGATAAGGTTCGATGTACGCCCGTCACTAACTAATCTGTTCAACCATAGAGAGGAGAGAAAATGAGGACGAGCATTTTATTAGTAGTTGGATTGTTTATAGTGGCGACGGCAGCTTCCGCCGCTATGTTCTCTGATAGCGTTACGGCGACCGCCGATCCGGGCAATCCGCTGCCGGGTTCCGGTACGTACCACTTCTATTACTACGGAGATATTGCGTGGCAGTGGACGCTGTATAACGGCGGCTTCATCGGCGTGGATTTTGACCCGAACGATAACATGGGCGATACTACCCCCGCCGCCTACGAAATCGCTTACGTGGATTCGTACTGGAATTACGATCCCGACGGCGACTACGATACGACGCTCTACATCTGCCCTGACAACGGCGGAGTACCCGATTTCGACAACCCGTACTACACCGACGGTCCGTTCGTACCGGCCTATTATGGCACCCAGGATTCCCATGAAGTTTCGCCGGCCGTTCCGTTCGGTGCTGGCTACATCTCCTGGGTACTTTTCTCGGTAGTGGCCAACGAAGGACACCCGATTTCTGACGACGACGGCAACTCCGGCCATTCTTGGCTTAGCGCTGACGGTTACACTTGGGAACTCATGGAGGACCAAGGCGGCTGCGACTGGGGTATTGACGTCTACGCCGACGATACCGACGATGAAGCCATCGAAACCAATTCCTACGGCGGTATCAAGGTGCTGTATCAGTAGTAACAAGTAACAACGCGTATTTGTGACAACCCGCCGAAAGGCGGGTTGTTTTTTCGTCGGTTCTGATATAATATACGGTTGTGTCGTTACGTACGAAACGAGAGGAAGGTAAATGAGGGCGAACGTTTTCGTGTTACTACCTATTTTGCTACTCGTCCAGGGGAGTTGCGCCGCGATATTCGACGGGTGCCCGGCGGAAATAATTAACGGTCCGACCGGGATAGGCAACGGCGATTTCCACTTCTACTACTACGACGACCTGATATGGCAGTGGACCTTCCCGAAAGGTGGTTATACGGGCGTCAACTTCGACCCGACGGACAACTTGGGCGATATCTGGCACAACAGCTACGAGGTCGTTTACGTAGACTCTCTCTGGAACTACGACCCTGACGGCAATTACGTGACCACCCTTTACATCTGCGCCGACGACGGCGGAGTGCCGGATTTCGATAATCCGTTGTATTTCTACGGTCCTTTCTTCATACCTTGGGTGGTTGGCGAATGGGACAGCGTTTATATTGACCCGCCCGTACCCTTTTACGGCGGCGAAGTTTGCTGGGTCATTTTCTCCATCGAACCGGAGAACGGCCGCCCTATCTCCGACGGCGACGGCAACTCCGGCCACTCCTGGTACAGTCCCGACGGTTACAGTTGGGTGCTGTTTATGGGCGACGGCGGCGTAGATTGGTCCCAGGGTATATACGCTAACGAACTTGAAATCGAGAATGTAGCGACTGAATCGTTTGGCGGGGTCAAGGCTGTCTACCGGTAACGGCGGTTTATAAGTGTTGCTATATTAATAAGTTACCGGCTTCGTAGCAAGCCCTTGTAGCTTACAATTCCCTTGACAAACGGCGGTGCGTCGCTTATAATCCGCCCTCTGAATAGGTGAGTAGGTGGACTATGGCTGTACCTAAACGTAGAACATCAAAGACGCGTCGCAATAAACGTAGGACTCATTACAAGGCCCGTGGCGAGCGGCCCGTCGTTTGCCCCAACTGCGGCGAGGTGCGCTTACCGTACCGGTATTGTCCCGCATGCGGTTATTACGACGGCCGCGAAGTGGTTAAGCCCAGAGAAGAATAAGAGCATATTTCTCCGAAGGTTGTAGTCGTAAACCGACGGGGATTTTTGTGTCCTGAATACGGCGGGTCTGAATTTCCAAACGATGAAACTGGTACTCGACGCGATGGGCAGTGACCACGCGCCGATGAACGAGGTCGGCGGCGCCGTCAAGTACGTGAAGGATTTCGACGATTACGACCTGCTCCTCGTCGGCGACCGGGCTCGGATCGAAGCCGAATTGGTCAAGTATGAATACCCGACGGGTCGGATCGAAGTCCAACACGCGTCCGAAGTCATAACTATGGTGGAGAAGCCTGCCGAGGCGATACGCCGGAAGCGGGATTCGTCTATCGTTGTGTCCCTGAACGCCGTGCGCGAAGGACGGGGCGCAGCATTCGTATCGGCCGGGAACACCGGCGCCGTCGTAGGCGCCGCTTTAATATACCTGAAACGGATAAAAGCCGTACGACGCCCCGGGCTGGTTGCGATATTCCCGACGATAAAGGGCGCGTCGGTCGTGCTGGACGTCGGAGCTTTTACGTCGGCCACGGGTGTAAATCTGTATCAGTACGCCGTAATGGGGCAATTATACGCCGATTGTCTTTTCGGCAAGGAGGGCTCGACGGTCGGTCTGATGTCCGTCGGCGAGGAGGAGGAGAAGGGCCACGAGGAGATATTCGTCGCCCGGCAGATGATAACATCGACGCCGTTAAACTACGTGGGCCATACGGAAGGCGGCGACATACTCCGGGGGAAGGCCGACTGTTTCGTAACCGACGGATTCACCGGGAACGCGTTGTTAAAATTCGCCGAATCGGTCCCGAAGATGGTGTTCCGGGCGCTGAGGGAAGAGCTGACCACGAACTTCCGCGTGAAGATAGGTGCCTGGTTCGCCAAACCGGCGTTCGAGGTATTCCGAAAAGCGTGGGATTACGCCGAGTACGGCGGCGCCCCGCTGTTGGGCGTAAAAGGCAGCGTTTTAATCGCCCACGGGAAATCGTCGCCCAAGGCAATACGGAGTGCCCTGTTGGCTGCAGGTCGCATGGTCTCCTTCGGCGTCGTCGAAAAAATCGAGCATAATATTAAAGCCTTTGAAAGGTATTTGGATGTCTAGGCGTGCGAAAATACTCGGTACAGGTTTATACGTCCCGCCGGACGTAATTACGAACTTCGATCTGGAGAAGATGGTAGACACGTCGGACGAGTGGATCGTCGGGAGGACCGGAATAAGGGAACGGCGTTTCGTGAACGGCGAGACTGCCGCATCGGACATAGCCCTCGAAGCTTCTCGGATGGCGCTGAAGGCGGCCGATACCGACCCGGAGGAACTAGACCTTATAATACTCGGGACCGTAACGCCCGATTACGTGTTCCCGGCTACGGCCTGCGTCCTTCAGGATTTGCTGGGCGCCCATAACGCGGCAGCATTCGACCTTTCGGCCGGATGCAGCGGGCTTCTCTACGGCATAAACGTCGCCACCCAGTTCGTCGAGACGGGCAAATGCAAAAAAGTCCTATGCGTCGGAGTCGAGACGCTGTCGAAGATACTGGATATGACCGACCGGAACACGTGCGTACTCTTCGGCGACGGTGCCGGCGTGGCTGTAGTGGGTGAGTCGCCCGACGACGCCGGGATACTTTCGACCTACATGAAAGCCGACGGGAATCTCGTAAAAATGCTTTATTTGCCGGGCGGCGGCTCCAGGAACCCGGCCACTCACGAAACGATAGACGCCCGGATGCACTACATAAAAATGGAGGGCCGGGAGGTCTTCAAAATCGCCGTGCGGATGATGGTGGAAGCGAGCAATAAGGTCCTGGACGAAGCCGGATATTCAGGTAAAGACGTGGACGTGCTAATCCCGCATCAGGCCAATGTGCGTATTATGGAAGCGGTAGCCAAACGGATAGGTGTACCGAGGGAAAAAGTCTACGTAAACGTTGACAAGTACGGGAATACGTCGGCCGCGACAATCGGTCTGGCGATGGGTGAGGCCGTTCGCGATGGGACGATAAAGCCGGGCCACCTAGTACTTCTGGTCGCGTTCGGTGCCGGGTTCACGTGGGCCGGAACGCTTATACGGTGGAGTTGACGTTGTCGGTCGCTTTCATATTCCCGGGTCAGGGCTCGGCCGAAGTAGGTATGGGCCGGGCGCTGGCCGAAGCTTTCCCCGAAGTCGGCGAACGTTTCTCCGCCGTGGGCGACTTGCTCGGGCGGGACATTCTCGACATCGCGTTGAACGGTCCGATGGAGGCGCTGGTCGCCACCGAGAACGCTCAACCGGCGATATTCTCCCTGTCGGCCGCGTGCCTGGACGTATTCAGAAAAGAATCGGACGTCGCGCCCGATTGGACGGCCGGGCACAGCCTCGGCGAGTACACGGCTCTGTACTGTGCCGGCTCCTTGGACTACGATACGGCCGCCCGGTTGGTCTGTCGCCGGGGCGAGTTCATCGCGGAGGCGTGTGCCGAAAACCCGGGGACTATGGCGGCGGTGCTCAAACTCCCCGACGGCGACGTCGAGGAGATTTGTAAAGAGGCTTCCGATGTCGGCCCGGTGGTCCCGGCCAACTTCAATACGCCCGGCCAGGTCGTGGTTTCGGGGAGCGAAGAAGGTGTAGCCGAAGCGTGCAAGCTGGCCGGTGAGCGCGGCGGCCGCGCGATACCGTTAAAAGTGTCCGGTGCGTTCCACTCACCGCTAATCGCGGCGGCCGGCGAGAGGATGCGCGAGGTACTGGCCGACGCGGCGATAGAGCCGCCGGGATGCATGTTCGTCGCGAACGCGTCCGGGAAAGCGGCGAGCCAGCCCGAGGTTATTCGCGACCTGCTGTATAAGCAGATAACCCGCCCGGTGCTCTGGACCCATACGATGGACCGAATGCTCGCCGACGGCGTTGATACTTTCGTCGAGTTCGGCCACGGCGCGGTTTTAACGGGGATGGTTAAAAGGATGGCGCCCGAGGCCCGGCGGCTGACAATAAACGACCCGGGAAGCCTCGAAGACGTCTTGAAGGAACTGTCGTGAAGAAGACAACGTTTACCGCCGCTGCCGGCCTGGCGCTCGTTTTGTTGTTTCTGTTCGCCGGTTGTTGCCGGTATTCCGACGTCGGAGATTCTTGAGACTACAGAAATGAGGGGCCGCAGTCGGCGGCGGTGTTCGATATACGATAGATGAACGGGGTGTTTCAGTGGCTCATTTGAAAGGGAAAAACGCGATTGTTACAGGTGCGGCCCGCGGTATCGGCCGGGCAATCGCCGCGGAGCTGGCCGCCCACGGCGCGAACGTCGCTCTGTGCGATATAATGGAGGACGAGGTCTCGGCGACTGCTGCCGAACTGGCGTCGGAGCACGGTGTTACCGTGAAGGGTTATTCGGTAGACGTCTCCGACTCGGGGCAGGTGGACGAGTTCGTCTCCGCAGTAAACGACGAGTTCGGCTCCATAGACGTGCTGGTAAACAACGCGGGGATAACCCGCGATAACCTGTTAATCCGGATGAAGGACGAGGATTTCGACCTGGTCCAGAAGGTAAACGTGTACGGTGCGTTCTACTTTTGCCGGGCCGTCGGGCGGTTAATGGCGAAGCAGAGGGCGGGGAGCATCATCAACATAGCGTCTATAATCGGGCTTATCGGAAACCCCGGTCAGGTGAACTACGCAGCGTCCAAGGGTGCCGTAATTGCTCTCACCAAGTCGGTGGCCAAAGAGCTGGCGGCCCGGGGCGTCCGCTGCAACGCGATCGCACCGGGGTTCGTCGAAACGCCGATGACCGCCGAGTTGGACGACGCGGTCCGCGAGCAATATATGAAGCTCATTCCGCTCGGGCGGTTCGCCGAGCCGGGGGACATAGCGAAGACTGTATCTTTTCTCGCCGGCGACGACTCGGCTTATATAACGGGTCAGGTTTTAACCGTTGACGGCGGAATGGTTATGGGGTAGTGTATCCGGTACGGTTTTTCTACGACGTTTTATACATGACGGCAAATAGGTCTTGTGAGCAAGTTTTTACGGAGGTGTACCAGGAATGTCCGACATAGGTGAACGGGTAAAGAACATAATAGTCGAGCAACTCGGCGTGACGCCGGACCAGGTCGTGCCCGAGGCGTCTTTCATCGAAGACCTGGGGGCAGATTCCCTTGATACGGTCGAGCTGGTTATGGCTCTCGAGGAGGAGTTCGACGCTGAGATTCCCGACGAAGAAGCGGAAAAGATAACGACAGTACAGCAGGCTGTAGACTATATTGAATCGAGGGCGAAGGGGTAACGGCGGAGCGACGGTACGCCGCGTACCGTCCGATTACAGGCGGACGGCCGGGGCAGATTATGTGCCGCCGGTGCGCCCGCACGCTGTTATCCGATTGCGGGGCAACCGGTATAGTGTCCGAATCGTATAGAGACGTTCGCGTAGCGATTATATCGCGACAACAATGGGGTGAAACCGATGACTAGACGCGTGGTAGTCACCGGTCTTGGAACCGTAAATGCCATAGGCAATAATATCGAAGAGTACTGGGGTAATCTCGTCGCCGGTAAGAGCGGCGCCGCCAAGATAACCGAGTTCGACGTCTCGGATTACCACAGCCAGATAGCCTGCCAGGTAAAGGATACGTTCGACGTGAGCAAGTACGTCGAACCGAAGGAAGCCCGTCGTATGGACCCGTTTACCCGGTACGGTATGGCGAGCGCTGCGATGGCGTACGAAGATTCGGGCCTCGATACGGACAAGGAGGACCCGACCCGGATGGGCGTAATCATCGCTTCCGGCATCGGCGGCATCCATATTATGGAGGAGCAGTTCCAGGTCCTTCTGGCGAAAGGCCCGAGGCGCGTAACGCCGTTTCTTATACCGATGCTCATAACGAATATGCTCCCCGGGATGGTCTCGATTAAGTATAACTGTAAAGGGTATAATACGTGCGTCACGACCGCATGTGCATCGGCGACGCACGCCCTCGGCGACGCGTATCACGTCATCAAACGCGACGACGCCGACGTTATGTTTGTCGGCGGTTCCGAGGCCGCGATAACGCCTTTGGGTTTCGCCGGGTTCTGCATAATGCGGGCGGTTTCGGCCCGAAACGACGAGCCCGAGAAAGCGTCGAGGCCTTTCGACGCCGAACGCGACGGTTTCGTGATCGGCGACGGCGCCGCCGTGCTGGTAATAGAAGAGCTTGAGCACGCCAAGAAGCGTGGTGCGCGCATATACTGCGAAGTAACCGGTTACGGCGCCACCGCCGATGCGTTTCACATCACAGCGCCGCCGGAGGACGGCGAAGGCGGTGCCCGCGCGATGAAGATGGCCGTCGAGTCGGCCGGTATGAACGGCGACGAGGTTGACTATATAAATGCTCACGGGACGTCCACGCCCCTGAACGACGTGTCCGAGACGAGGGCCATGAAATCGGTTTTCGGCGAGCACGCGTACAAGATGGCCATCTCGTCGACTAAGTCCATGCACGGGCATTTACTAGGCGCGGCCGGTGCCGTCGAAGGCGCCGCCGCGATACTCACGATATACCACGGCGTCATCCCGCCGACGATAAACTACGAATACCCCGACCCCGAATGCGATCTGGATTACACGCCCAACGAGCCGAGGGAAATGAAGATAAAAAACGCCATCTCCAACGGTTTCGGTTTCGGCGGTCAGAACGCGTGCGTGGCCTTCCGCAGGTTCGAATGACGTTTTGCCAAGTGTTATAGACAAACTGCTCGGTCGTCGAGAAGAAGAGGTATTCTTCTACGACGACGAGATGGGTGAAAAACGCGTCGCCGACCTTAAACGGTTTTGTCGAGACAACGGGCTTAAACTCGCCGACCTTTCCCTGATAGATACCGCTCTTACGCACAGCTCCTACGCAAACGAAGTGGGCTACGAGTTCGCCGACTACGAGCGCCTCGAGTTTCTGGGCGACGCCGTAATCGAGCTGGTGGTCGTCGAGTACCTTTACAACGAGTATCCGGAAATGAACGAGGGCGACATGACCAAGATAAAGAGCGAGGTTGTGTCCCAGTCGGCTCTTTCCGAGATAGCGAAGAACCTGGGGCTCTCGCGCCTGCTTAACCTGGGTAAGAGCGAGGTGCTGAGCCGGGGTCGCCGAAAGCCGTCCATCCTCTCCGACGCGTTCGAATCGGTGGTGGGGGCCCTGTACCTTAGCGGCCCGATGGAACAGACCGAGGGTTTTATCCTGGCGAGCGTTGAGGGTCGGATAACCGAGTTGGTCCGCAAGGGCAACATAGACAACTACAAATCCCTGCTGCAGAAACGGAGCCAACGGCTCTTCGGCTCCGAACCGACCTACCGCGTCGTCGCGCGGAGCGACGACCCTCGGAGCAGGTTTACCACAGAGGTGATAATCAAAAATCGTCCGTACGGCCGCGGCTCCGGCCGCAACAAAAAAGAGGCCGAGATGCGCGCGGCCCAGAAGACGTTGAAGATGCTGAGGAAGAAAAGCGGGAATAAGTAAATGGACTATTCGGTTGATGCCGCTAACCGCCTGGATGGGCGGTTTTGCCTTGCCTATACCAACCCCCTCGGCTATCATCTCCCCGTGCCGCGCCCGCGCGAGAAAATATACCCCTTCTTCCTCGGAATGGCGGGTTGCCCGGGTGAATGTATTTACTGCGACCAAAAGCGAACCGCCGACCGGGGCGAAGTACTGACGCCCGCCGAAGTAACGGCCTCGCTTGACCGGGACCTCGACGATGTCTGGCCATGGACCGTCGCGTTCTACGGTGGGACATTTACGGGTTTACCACTCGACACGATAACCGCTTACCTCGACGCAGTGTGGTCTTCCCGGTACGCCGATGCCGTAGAAGGCGTCCGGGTTTCCACGCGTCCCGATATGGTGGACGACGACGTACTGGCCGTCTTGGCTGACTGCCGAGTCAAAACGGTCGAGCTGGGGATTCAATCGTTCGACGACGGCGTCCTCCGGGCCGCCCGCCGCGGTTATACCGCCAGTGAGGCGGCCGACGCGTGTGCCGCGGTTAAAAACGCCGGGTTCGTCCTGGGCGTCCAACTCATGGTCGGGCTTCCGGGTGAGGACAAACGTGCCTGGCGTAAATCGGTCGAGAAGACGGCCGAAGTGCGACCTGAATTCGTAAGACTTTACCCCACTCTCATCGTAAAGAGCACCGAACTCGCCGACGAGTACGCGGGCGCGAAGTACGCGCCGCTAGACTTGGACGAAGCGGTTGAAAGATGCGCCGAGGCCTGCGAACGTTTCCTCGGCGCCGGTATACGCGTCGAACGGGTCGGGCTTCAAGAGATAACGGGGTTGGCGGACCAGGTGGTCGCCGGGCCGTATCACCCCGCTTTCGGCGACCTGGTCTGGACAGGGGTAATGCGGCGGCTGCTGGAAAGAACGCTCGAAGGCCACACCGGGGCGGTAACCGTCCGGGCGAACAGCCGGACCGCCCCGGCGGTAATAGGCCACGAACGGCGGAATGTGTTGTTTTTCCGGGAAGGAAGGGGGGTAACGCTTTCTGTCAAGTTGGATATCACGCTCCCGGATTATGAAGTAGCGGTCGAGGCTGCCGGGTAGAACCGGCCGTTGACGCCTTAAGGTTAAAATCTCCGGCCCTTAAAAAGGCCGGTTTCTTTAATCGACGGCCGTTTATTTGCTTTTCCAGCCGATATGTGCTACATTCCGCGTAATTTTTACTTATGGAAGCGGTCACCGAATACGACAGCCTTACGAACGGGAGTATTGTTCGGCCGATACTCGCCTTGTCCCTGCCCACCCTCGCCGGCAGCGTTCTCCAGAGTACGTTCAATATCGTCGACTTGTACTTTATCGGACGGGTCGGGACCGAAGCCATCGCGGCGGTTTCCGTGGCCGGTACGATAATGATGTTGATAATCACCGGTAACGTTGGAATCGCTATCGGCTCGACGGCTCTTGTCTCCCGCTACTCGGGCGGCGGCGAGACCGAGAAGCTGCGCCGGGCGATCGGTTCAACCCTCGCCCTTGCGGCGGTTTTCAGCCTGTTTATCGCCGTAGGCGGTCCGGTACTCGCCCGGCCCATACTCGGGTTTATGGGGACAGAGCCGGTCGTGGAAGACACCGCGCTTGCATACATTACGGTCCTGTTCGTCGGCGGATTCACGATGATATTTATGATACTCATAAATGCCGTCATCCGCGGAACCGGCGACGCGGTAACGCCTATGATTATCCTCGGCGGTTCGGTTGCGATAAACATCGGGTTGGACCCTTTGTTGATATTCGGACTCGGTCCTTTCCCTGAGATGGGCGCTCCTGGCGCGGCAGTCGCAACTGTTATCGCGCGCGGTATCGGTTTGGTAGCCGTCGGTATCGTTCTATCCCGTCGGTTCGGGTGGATACACCCGTTCGGCCGGCATAACTACAGCCTGAGTTTGGCTTGGCGGATCATTACGATTGGCGTACCCGCCAGCGTTCAGATGTTGACCAGGAGTTTCGCGGGCGTTATCCTTATCGGCATAACCGCGGCGTTCGGAACGGTCGCGGTTGCCGCGTACGGTATCGGGATGCGAATAATGCTCTTCATGTTGATGCCCGGTTTCGCGTTCGCGGTCTCGTCGGCGATACTTGTGGGGCGCAATCTGGGCGCCGGTAAGCCGGGGAGGGCCGAACGTTCGGCCTGGACGACGGCTTTTATTTATCTGGGCTTACTGACGGCTTTGGTAATCGCCTTGATGGCGGCGCCCAAGTTCTGGGTGGGGATTTTCGACGACGCCGGTTCGGTTAAGGATTTAGGTGCGCTATTCGTTTATATCGTAGCCCCGTCGTTTTTGTTACTCCCGTTCGGAATGGTGCTGGGCCGCTCGATGTCAGGCGCGGGCGTGTCCTTTCCGCCGATGGTAGTTACCGTAAGCGTCCTCTTGGGGGTTAGGATACCGCTCGCGTTTATACTGGCGAAATTCGCAGGGTTGGGCGCCGTCGGCGTCTTCTGGGCCGTGGCCGTACCCACCGCGATGGAAGGTGTCGTTATGGTGTTTTTATTCCGAACCGGCATATGGAAGCATAAGAAGCTTTAACCCGGGCAAAGCCCGGGTTTTTTCGTCGTTCGCTCGGTTTTAATTATCGCGAGGAGGTGGTGTAACTCTATGATATAAAAGGGCTAAAGGTCGGCAGTACCTATTTCACTTGATATAAAAAGAAACCTCTGGTATGTTCTAACCAAAAGGGGGATTGTCTTATGACGGGCGAACGCCCCGAAGTGGCCGTAACTTTCGACGACGTGTTGTTGAAGCCGAAGTACTCGGACATATTACCGTCGGAGGTTTCGGTCAACAGTAAGTTCAGCCGTAATATCGATGTAAATATCCCGCTCGCGTCGGCGGCGATGGACACGGTAACCGAACACGCTCTGGCCATCGCCATTGCCCAGGAAGGTGGTATCGGCGTAGTCCACCGTAATATTACGCTGGAGGAGCAGGCCGACGAAGTGCGGAAGGTGAAGCGCTCCGAGTCCGGCATGATAGTGGACCCGATAACGCTTCCGCCGGACCGACCTATCGCCGACGCGCTGGCGATTATGGCCGAGTACCGGATATCCGGCGTCCCCATTACCGACGGCGGCAAGCTGGTCGGCATCCTTACCAACAGGGACCTGCGCTTCGAACAGAACGAAAAACGGCCGATACACGAGGTCATGACGCCTGCGCCTTTGATTACGGCGCCCGAGGGTACGTCGCTGGAGAGGGCGAAGGAGATACTGCAAAAGAACAAAATCGAGAAACTCCCGGTCGTGGACGACGCAGGTAACTTGGTCGGCCTTATCACGTACAAGGACATAATGAAGGCGATAAAGTACCCGAGTGCCTCCAAGGACGCGATGGGGCGCCTTCGTATCGCCGCGGCGGTCGGCGTGGGCGACGAGCAGGTCGCGCGGGCCGGTGCTCTGGTCGATGCCGGCGTCGACGCTCTGGTGATAGACACCGCCCACGGTTACACGAAAGCGGTCATCGAGACGACCAAGAGGATGGTAAAAGAGTTCCCCGACGTGGATATCGTCGCCGGAAACGTCGCCGGAGCCGACGGTTGCCGGGCCTTGATCGGCGCCGGAGCCGACGGCGTGAAGGTGGGCGTCGGGCCGGGGTCCACCTGTACTACGAGGGTCGTATCGGGCGCCGGTGTACCGCAGATTACCGCCATCGAAGCGGCGGCCGAGGCGGCGCATAAGGACGGCGTACCGATTATAGCCGACGGCGGCGTTAAATATTCGGGTGACATAGTAAAGGCTTTGGCCGCGGGCGCGTCCACGGTGATGATAGGGTCGCTCTTCGCCGGGACGGAAGAGTCGCCGGGGGAGTCTATCCTTTACGAAGGGCGCTCGTATAAAGTTTACCGGGGGATGGGGAGCGTCGGCGCCATGAAGTCCGGCCGGAGCCAGGACCGTTATTTCCAGAGCCCCAGGACCGAGGTAGGTAAATTGGTCCCGGAGGGTATTGAGGGCCGCGTGCCATACAGAGGTCCGCTCTCGAGTGTCGTCTACCAGCTAATCGGCGGCGTCCGTAGCGGTATGGGCTACGTCGGGGCGAGGGACATCCCGACGCTCTGGGAGACGGCCGAGTTCATCCGCGTGTCGAGCGCTGGGCTGGTCGAGTCCCACCCCCACGACATAGAGATAACCAAGGAAGCCCCGAACTACGAAATCAGGGGCCGTAAAAAGTAATTCAGTAACGACGGAGAAGTAATATGCCGCAGGGTTTGATAACGGCGGCGCAAGTGCTCGGGATTCCGTTTCTTGCGGGCGTCAACCTTTACCTGACGGTATTCGTACTCGGGTTGGTGGCCCGGTTCGCCGGTGTCCTGAGTTCCCAGTTCGACCCGTTTGCCGCGTGGCCGGTGATAATAGTCGCCGGTATACTGACGATAATCGAGGTCATCGCCGACAAGGTCCCGGCGGTGGACCACGCGTGGGACGCCGTCCACACGTTCATACGGGTTCCGGCTGGGATGGTGGTCGCCGGGATAATCGCGTCGGGTAATGAGCCTTACTGGGTGGTTATCGCAGTACTCGTCGGCGGCGCGGTATCGTTTACGTCCCATTCGGCCAAGGCCACCCTCAGGATTACCAGCACGAAGACGACGGCCGCCCACGCAAACGCCGCGATTAGCTGGGGCGAGGACATATTCGTCGTAATAGGTTCACTGCTGGCCGCGTTCAGCCCGATGATACTCGCGATAATAGTCCTGGTCGCGCTTTTCCTCATCTATTTCTTCGGCCCTAAAATCATGCGGGGCGTCAAGATAACTTTGCTACTCTTCTATAACTGGGTAGCCCACGTATACGTCAAGGTACGGCGTTTCTTCCAGCGGGACTGGGAACCGTTGCCGGACCCGCTGCCGTTGCCGCGCAAGCTCGAGAAGATCGTCGAGAATGACCGGCCGACTTACGCCGCCTGGGTGATTATCGGCCGGGTATTGCGGCGCCGCCTGGGCTGGCTGTTTGTCTGGCCCGACCGATTGATGTTCGTGCGAAAAGGTCTCTTTCGCAAACGGACGAAAACGTATAAGTGGGACGAAGTGGAAGCCGCCGACTTCGAGAGCGGGTGGTTCAGCGACCGGATTTACCTTACGGCCAAGGGAAAAGATTACGTAATCGTTTTCTTCAAGGGGCGAACGCCGTATTGTGACGACGTCTTTGCCGAGATTAACCGGAACATTACCGGCGCGCGCTGACGGGCCGGTCCCTATTTCACGACCTAAAAGTCGCCGGTTTGAAACCCTTCCGTCGGATAAACGTATATATCATAAGGGGATTCTCGTTTTTTTGAGCTAAACCGTGATGTTAACGAAAACGTCTTATTTACGAGCGCCAATGGGCGCGTTAACGGAAATAAACCATAGTGGCGGGTTCTGCGTCTAAAGAGCGGAGTAAGCTGAGACTTACTCGCGACGAAGAAGCGGCGCTTATCCGGCGTACGCTCGCGGGAGACGATGACGCTTTCGCAGAAATCATCAAGGCCTTCAACGAGCGTCTGTACGCGCTCGCAGTCGGGGTATTGCGGAACGGAACCGCAGCCGAGGACGTGGTACAGGAGAGCTTCATTAAGGCGTATCGGAACCTGTCCAAGTTCCGGCAGGAATCCTCGATTTATACCTGGCTTTACAGGATTACCGTGAACACGGCTCACAACTACATACGGAAGAACGTACGGAACGGTGCCGTCGATATGGAGGAAGTCGCTCCGATAATCGCCGATCCGTCGCCCAACCCGGTACAGACGGCCGCCGGTAACGAACTTGCCGACGCGGTCGCCGACGTGGTAAAGACGTTGCCCGAAAGGCAGCGCGAGGTCTTTGAGCTCCACTTCTTCGAGCATTTGACCCACCGGGAAATCGGTGAGATGCTCGGGATAACCGAGGGCGCGGTGAAGGCCAATTACTTCCACGCGATAAAAAAGATGCAGAAAGCGCTTTCGCCGTTTTTGGTAGAATATGAGGTTTGATATGGGAGAACGCGTTTATAAATGTGAAGACGTACTTATGTTGCTCGGCGAGCTCGTGCTCGACGTCATCGCCGACGAAGACCGGGAGATCGTCGAACGACACCTGGCCGGGTGCCCGTCGTGCGCCGCCGAGCTGGAATCGCTTCGCGCGCTCTACGGCGCTATGGAGCCGCTCGAGCTCGCGCGGCCGGACTCGGGCTTCGAGAGACGCGTTGTCGCGGGTGTACGGCGGGCGATTAAAGGCGATAAAGAGATCGCCTCCGCCCCGAGCGAGGAGGAGCGCCGGGTTTGGTGGCGGATTCCCGGGTTGGTCCCGGGGCTGGCCGTCGCGACGGCGTCGGGGTTGACGGTCATCGTCTTCTTCGCGATGCTGCCGCTCTTCGGCGGGCTGCTCAAGACGAACGGCGAATCCGAGCCGTCGCTTTTGACGGCCGGCGAAACGCCCCGCACGAGGGATATCGTTTCGGAAGAAGCGCCGACGACGTCCGTACCGGAAATAACCGAAGAGGAAAAAACGGCCACCGATGAGCGCGGAAAAGTTCCGGCAGTTCTTCCGTCCGGGCCGCATGACCGCGCCGGGGGAGGACGTGTGCCTACCGCCGAGGACTATTGGGCCGGAGAGATGGCCGAACGGGAAACGTCTTTAACTACCGTTGCCACCGACGAGGGCGTTACTGACTTCGACGCCGAATACTTGAAAGCGGCCGATAGGAAGGACGTGTTCCAGCGGCGTCTCGCGGCGTACTGGGCCGCCAAGCGCGGTGTCCGAAACGGTACGGGCGCGCCCTCCGGTTACGTGGCCGGTGTTAACGGCGGCGGGCGTCCGCCGGATGGTTGGAATGACCCGAAGGTCGAAGTCGATCTGTCGGATATCGAGGGCGGTGACGAGGCGGTAATTGAGTACACTACCTTCGACGACGGTGTTTCCGTTTACTTCGTGTACGAAGCGCCGCCCGGTACCCAGGACGAGGTCATCGATGACCTTCGTGAAACCGACGAGGGCGCGTCGGGCGGCGGCGGCCGCTAACCGTCCGGCGGCGACGGCCGCTAGTCGCCCGGCGGCGATGGCCGCTAGTCGCCCGGCGGCGATGGCAATTAGTCGCGTTAGGTTCGGAGGCATAATAACGAGTAATCCGTAAAGGACGTCTCTTGGATACGGGAACGGAGGCGATAATATATGCAGAAGGTTTATAAAATAATACTCGTATCTGTAATGGTGGCCGCTGCTACCGTGGTCGCCGATACGGAGGACGAAGAGGTTTTCGCCGCAAAGGAAGCCTATCGCCAGGAACAGGTACACGACGCGCTGAATTCGGTAAAGGAGAACCAGCTCCTTGATATACTATACCTGACGCCGGAGGAAGAAGGCCAGTTCTTGGACATCTACCGAAAACTCGAAGATTTGCGGTTGAAATACCGCAAGGAGAAAATCGAAATAATCGGCGAGCTTCAGGAAAACCTGGGCGACGGCGATATAGCCGCGGTGGCGGGTACGCTCGATAATTTAGAGGCCAATGACGACGCGGGGACGAACGACGCAAAAAGCTTGAGGTCCGAGATGCGGAACCTTCTGCAGGACGAACAGTATGGTAAGTTCGTCGTGTTCGAAGCCAACTTCGAAAAGAAACTCATGCGCCTCGTTATGGATAACCGACCGGCCGAGTTGGAGGAAGCCTGTGAAGAAGGGGAATTCCCGGCGGGCGGCGCGCCGGCCGGCGAAGCGGCGGAACGATAAAAAAGCCGGATATGGACCCGGCTTGATGCGTGGGGGCCCGTAGGGCCCTTTTTATTTATATACGGTTTTATCCAGCTCCGTCGCCATCGGCTCGCCGTCGAGGAAACTCTTCAGATTGTCAGCGAATATCTTGCCGACGTGGTCCCAGTAGTTGGGCGTCGCGCCGGCGATGTGGGGCGTCATTATCACGTTCCCTAGGTTGTAGAACGGGCTGTCCGGCGGTAGCGGCTCGGTCTCGAAGACGTCCAGGCCGGCGCCTGCGATCCACCCCTTGCTGAGGGCTTCTACGAGTATCGGTTCGTCTATCAACCGCCCGCGGCCTACGTTCACGAGGAAAGCCGTCTGTTTCATCGCTCGGATTTCGTCGAGGCCGATTATCCGCTCCGTCTTACTCGTGAACGGAACGCAGAGAACGACGAAGTCGGATTGTTCGAGTAGCTTGGGCAATTGGTTTTCGACGTAAACCCGGTCCACGTTCTCGTCTTCGACTTCTCGCACGTCGTAACCTATCACGCGCATTCCGAAGGCGCGTCCCAGTTTCGCCACCGACCGGCCGATTTTACCCAGCCCTATTATGCCCAGCGTTTTACCGTTGAGCTCGTAGACCGCGTACGCCGCCGGGCGCCTGTTCCAACGCCGTTCGAGCTGGTTACGCATCGAGATGTGTACCGCGCGGGTATACGTCAGGATGAGGGCGAAGACGTGTTCGGCGACCGGCACGTGGTGAAACCCCATGGAGTTGGTCAAACGGACGTTGCTTTCCAACAACTCGGGATACATCAGCTCTTCTACGCCCACGAGTCCGAGATGTAACCACTTGAGACGCTTGGCTTTGGACAATAATTCCGGCGCAAGGCCCCAGGCGATTAACACGTCCGTTTCAGGCATTAGGGTTTCCAAGTGCCTCGGACCTTCTGAACGCACCAACACGTATTCGGACTCGGGCACGTCGCTGGCGGTGAGTCTGTCCTGTATCTTTACGTACGGTTCGTCGTCGTGGCTCAGCGCGACTACTATCTGTAAAGGCTTTCCCATAACTTCTCCCGGTCGGCCGATACCCGTTGAAGCGTTATTTCGTCAGGTTCCAGAGATAGTCGAAATGGTCGGCGTACGCCGCCGCGACGTCCGGGTCATCTATGGCGACGAGGTCGTTCATCGGCGAGTCTCCGGCGTCCTCCACGAAAGGGTATCCGCCGACGATTACCGTCGTCTCGTCGATAATCGCGAAGCGGTCGAAAAGCCGGAATTCACTCCTGTCGAGCATGACTTCGACGCCACCGTCGCGAAGGTAGTCGCTGACGGCGGCGCCTTTGAGCAGGTTCTTCCGGTCGCCGTCGACGATTACGTAGACTTCCCGTCCGTATTTGGCGGCATGAATCAACGCTTCGACCAGCGTGTAATCGGTGAAACGGTCCATCGCGACCTTTATCTCGTACTCGGCGCCGTATATCGCGTTGACGTAAAAATCGCGAACGGACACTTCGGACCCGAAGTGAGTCTCAACTTCGGCGCCCATGAGCGGAGCCGCCGTCGTTGTTAGAACGGTTATTAACAAGATTAGCCTTGGGTTAATCATAAGCGAACCCCCATCCGCCGGAATATAACAAGGCACCCTTCGGTTGACAAGGGAAATCGGCGGGGCGGTCGAAGTGTTGACGTGACCTTTTTATTGTGATACTATCCGCGCCCGTTTTAGGATTTCCGTCGGTTGCGTCGGTCAACAATCGGTTCTTGGTGATTTTTCCAGGAGTATGGAATGACTACTGTGGCTAAGCTTACGATGGGTCAGCGTTTCGGGGTATGGTTACAACTCGTAAGGCTTCCCTTTCTCGCTAACGTGGTTGCGCCGTTCGTGCTCGGGTCCGTACTCGCCTGGCGTCTCGCGGGCGTTTTTGATACCGTTAATTTTATTCTCGGCGCCCTCGCGGCGGCGCTAATCGCCGCTACGGCCAACACGATGGGCGAGGTCTTCGATGTGGAAGGCGACGCCTTCGGCGAGAAGACCCGCAATAAGTTCTCGGGCGGGACGCTCCTCGTTCACCGCGGCGTAGTGGCCAAAACGGAAGTCTTCGCCGGCGGCTTGATGCTTGCGGGGACGGCCGCCGTCCTCGGCTTCGTAATATGCGTCGTCCGCGGCGCCGGGTGGGTACCCCTGGCGCTGGGCGCTTTCGGTATAACGTCGGGTTTCTTCTATTCCACGCGGCCGGTGGCGTGGGGATCCCGGGGTATCGGCGAGGTGCTGATCGCGATATGTTATGGTTGGTTGGCCGTCGCCGTTGCGTATTATATCCAGGTAGGGAGCTTCGTACCGGCGGTCCATTGGCTTTCGCTGCCGGCCAGCCTATCTATCCTGGGGGTTATATACATAAACCAATTCCCGGACTATCCGGCGGATAGGGCCTTCGGGCGACGTAATTGGGTGGTCCGCCTCGGGCTCGTACGGTCGGCGCCGGTCTACGGCGCGATATCGCTGCTTACGGCCGTGGCCCTTCCCGTCGCCGTCTGGCGGAGCGCCCTCAACCCCTGGGCTTACCTTCTGATTCTACCTGTATTCTTACTAGCTCTGGTTAACGGGTTTCTTGTCGCAGTAAAGGGCGTCTGGCGAGACCACGCGGCTTTGGAAAAGGTGTGCGGCAACCAGGTATTGGTTAACCTCGGTTGTTCGGTTCTTTTAACGTTCGCCGTTCTGTTGTTTTATTAAAATCAGTTAAGGGACGGAAAGCCGGCGTTGTTCGTGCGCCGGCCGTTTTATTTCGCCAATAGTCGGCGGCGCGCGGCGATGTCTTAGAACGCGTAGCCCTGCATCGACGAGATGAGTACGCAGAAGACGCAGCAGGCAAATATGGAACATAGGATTACTACTATGAAGATTATCGCGGTAATGGGTTTCCGGTAGTCGTGGTAGGGTTTCTCTGTTTTGTCGGCCAGTCTCTTTCCGGCTCCCGGCTTGGCCGGTTCGGGTTTCGGCTCGGCCGGTTCGGGCGGCGTTTCCTCCAGCGTTCTGTCCGGTTCGGGCAGTTCGTCCGGGGCTTCGCTCGCGGCCAACTCAGCCGGTCGCTCCGGCTCGCCCTTTTCAGGTACCGGTTCGGTCGGTTCGGATTCCGACTCGGTCGGTTCGGATTCCGGTTCGACCGGTTTCGGTGCGATTAATTTTTCTTCCGGCGCCGCGGTTTCGTCCAGCGTTTTATCGTCTTCGCCGCCGACGGTCGCGCCGCAGTTTATACAGAAGCTGGCGCCTTCCGGTACGTCGCTTCCGCATTTAGGGCACTTCATACGTCCCTCCTTTATTCTTTCTCATCGGGGTTTTCTTCCCCGGCCGTGACCGTGAACGTGTCCGATTTAATCGTCTCCTGGCACCCCTGACCGTACTTTTCAAAATCCTGCCACGATACTATCGGCGCTTCCGGGTTTACGATTACGTTCACTACGGCCCGGAGTTCGGTCCCCGGATTTTCGGCGGCGCCGTCGTCGAAATCGGATAAAGAGCACTTTAACGAATAGGACTCCAATGGCTCCAGCTCGAAAAAGAGTAACCGTTTATCGTAGTACGTGATGTCCTGTACGCGTTGGAGAGAGCGCCAGTACTCGCCGTCGAATACCTCTAGATAGTTGTCAGGAGGGTAAAAATAGTCGTAAGGATAACTCGTGAAGGTCGGCACGAGGTAAACCGGGTCGGCGCTTATGTTGGTTACGGTTATCTCGATGGTCTCGTCCGCGGCGAACTCGGACTTGGACGGACGTACCGAAACAGGGTCGCCGTTTTCCGCCGCGGAGTTGGCGGTGACCGATAAAGTAAAGAGGAGTACGAATAAGACAATGCGAGCGTTCATATATCGGGTTTCTTCGTCGGTATTTATATTACGGCTATTTTCCATACCGCGCAAGCGAAAAACCGGCGCCGCTTACGGTCGGCGGTCTTTTAATAAATTTCGTGCCCGTTGAATGAGCGCCATCCGTGTTGAACGAAAAGCGCCCGAAGGCGCCTTTTATCGTATCCCTCGGTTCCTCTATTCTCGCCAGTAAGGCGTGTAGTCCGCGAACGCCCGCGCCAGGGTAAGGTCTTCGTCCACGTTTTCTATTTCGTCGAAGGCCTCCGGGATGAAATCCATTATGTCGCCCGCGATGACCGAGCGCTCGCCCAGTTCGGCCGCGGCCGCGTCGCCGGCCAACCCGTGAACGTACGCACCGGCCAGAGCCGCTTCGAATGGCTCGAGCCCGGCCGCTAGGAATGCCAGGACTATACCCGAGAGCACGTCGCCGGAACCTGCCGTCGCCATTCCTGGGTTCCCGGTCGGGTTGAGGAATGTGGGTTTGCCCGGTCCGGTTACTACGCTGAGATAGCCTTTCAGGATTACGTTTAGCCCGGTCTCTTCGACGGTTCGCCGTGCCCAACCGATTCTGTCGGTTTCGATTTCGGCGACGGATACGGCGTACAGCCCGGCCAACTCGCCCGGGTGGGGCGACATTACGCCGTTTTTTACGTTCTTCAATCCGCCCAACCCGAGAACGTTGATACCGTCGGCGTCGATTAAAGTCGGTACGTCGATTTCGTTTACGATGCCGGCCAACAACTCCGCCGGTCCCTCGCCCCGGCCGATGCCCGGGCCGGCGCAGAACGCGTCCACGGTCGCGACGCCGGCCAGGACCGCGTCACGGGCGCCCGCCGCGAGCATCCCGTCGGCGTCGGGCAGGACCTTTGCGACTGTCTCTATCGCGGCCGAGTTGAAGGGCGCGTCGATGCATTTCGGGATGCCTGCGTAAATCAACCCGGCGCCGGCCCGTAGCGCGCTCTGGGCCGCCAGCACCGCCGCCCCGGCCATACCCTGGGAACCGGCGAGGAGGTAAGCTCGCCCGGCCGAACCCTTATGGGCGTCCGGCTCCAGTATCGGCAGGAGTTCCCGGACTTCGTCGACGCGCGTTAACTTGGCCACGAAACCGTAACTTTCGCCGTCGGGTGCATACGGAAGCTTGCGAAGGAGCTCGTGAGGGAAGCCGATATCGGCCACGTGGATGGCGCCGACGTAAGCCCGGGCCGGGAACTGGAGCAATCCTGACTTGGGCAGCCCCATCGTTACCGTCTCGTCGGCTATTACCGCCGAACCCGGAACCGCGCCCGTCGTCGCGTCTGTCCCCGACGGTACGTCTACCGCGACGACCGGTATGTCCGAATCGGCGAGTACCTCGGCGGCTGCCGCCATGGGTTCCCGGAGGCCGCCGGTGGCGCCGGTACCTAGGAGGGCGTCGATCGCAACGTCTACCGTCGAAAGTGTTCGGTACAGCCGCCCGTTGTCACCGTCGTACTCCCGGACTTGTACACTCGTACCGTTTAGCCGTTCGTAGTTGGTGCGGGCGTCGCCGGACAGCCGGTCAGGTTCGGCGAACAGGATTACTTCGACCCGAACCCCCCGTTCGTTCAGGTGTCGGGCCGCGACGAGACCATCGCCGCCGTTGTTCCCAGGGCCGGCGAGGACTACTACCGATGACGGTTCGTAATCGGCGACTACATCGGCTACCGCCCGGCCGGCTTTCTCCATCAGGTCGAGCGACGGTATACCGACCTCGTTTATCGCTTTATCGTCTACGAGGCGCATCTGTGTCGGTGTAACGACTTTCATAGAATCACCGCCGACGATTATAAAAACGGTCGGGCGAACGGTCAAGGTATATAACGTGCCTATACCCTTCAATCGAAGCGGCGGGGTTTATCCCCGCCGTGCTTTAACCCCCGGCGGACATAAAGTCCGCCGTTGCACTTTATTGGTGAAAAGGCTATCCTATAATAACCTAGTCATACAGCACTTATCTGATACGTATATATTCGACGGCAGGATTCGGGAAGCGCGCGGGCCGTAAGGATTATTAATGACTTGACGGCCCCGGTATCGTATATTATACACCGATAATCGTTTTATCCTGGGGGATAGTCTGAGGGTGTTTAGGGTTATCGTTGTTTTATACGTTGGGGTGGTTGCCGCGTACGCTTATTGGGATTATGAAGGGCTCGTGCCTAACGGCGCCGTCCACGGCTGCAACACGTGTCACTACTCGGGCGCGTTTTGTGACGACTTCCACGCGGCAGGCGACCAGTGGACTGCGGCCCTCGCGGCGCTCGACAGTGACGGCGACGGCGTGACCAACGGTGCCGAGCTGGGCGACCCGTACGGCGCGTGGTCCGCGGGGCGCCCGGACCCCGGCGACCCCTTTCGGGTTACGAACCCCGACGACGGGGAGGGTTGACGTTGGTATCCGTTTCGAACCGTAATTTAATTTACGCGAGTTCGTAGGCCGTTCTTTGTTATTATAAAAAGGTACTCGATGAGTAAAAACGGGGGACTCAACGATATCGCTTTTGACCGCCCCGAGGCGCCTGTACCTATAAATCAGGTCGGCGTCCGCGGCCTGCGTATGCCGGTGGAGGTGCTCGACAGGGCGAGGGGGCGTCAACATACCATCGCGACGGTGGACATGTTCGTGGACTTGCCGGAACAGTTCCGCGGGACTCACATGAGCCGCTTCGTCGAGATACTGAACGCGTACAGGAATAATATTAACTACATGTCGCTGGCGAAAGCGCTACGGGATATGCGGACCAGGTTCGAGGCTAAAAGCGCCCACGTAACCGTCGAGTTCCCGTATTACATAGAGAAAGCCGCTCCCGTGTCCGGTGAGAAGTCGCCGTACGAGGCGCGGGCCAGGTTTATCGGCGATTTGGACGGCCGGTACTCTTTCCGTTTGGGCGTCGCCGTACCGGTAATGAACCTGTGTCCCTGTTCGAAGGAGATTTCGGAAGCAGGCGCCCATAACCAGCGGGGCGACGTCTACGTTGAGGTTACGGGCCGCAAGCTGATATGGATAGAGGAGATAGTTGACTGGGTCGAATCGGCGTCGTCGGCGCCCCTTTACGCCCTCCTGAAGCGGGAGGACGAGAAGGCGGTTACCGAACAAGCTTACAGTAACCCCCGGTTCGTCGAGGACGTAGTCCGTGGCGTCGCGGCGATTCTGGAGAAGGAACCGCGTGCGCTGGCGTATAAGGTGGAGTGTACCAACTTCGAATCTATTCACCAGCACGACGCGTTCGCGCGAATAGAGAGGACTAAATAACCGAGAGGTCTAACGGAGGTAGTATGATTAGATACTATATAATCGTCGTTCTGGCCGCGGCGCTCGCAGCGTTCGTCGGTTGTACGAAGGAAGAGGAAGTCGAGAGTCCGTTCGCCACGCCCGAGGGTACCATGGATACCTACGTACAGGCCATGCACGACGGAGACTTCGAGATGGCATTCGAGTGTTACTCTGAGAACTCCACGAAATCGGTCGCCGACGACGTCGGCGGGCTCCCGGAGGACGAGATAAAGATATGGTTCATAAAGAGCCTCAAGGACAACCAGGAGCCGTACGTGAAGGCGAATCCGGAGAACCTTACCGTCAAAATGCTCACCGCCGAAGCGACCTATGAACTGGACGGAGTCCCATATACGCAGTTCCTGATTAACGAAGACGGCGAGTGGAAAATTTCCACGAACCTGGGGGAATAGGGCCGCAAGCCGATGAGTTTACCCGTTCGTTTAACGGTTTGGTTGGCCGCTCTGGCGTACGCCGGTGCGGCTTTGTCCTACCCGGCCGCCGGTGAAGCCGCCGAAGCCGAATCGGAAGGCGAAGGACCGCTCGGTTTCGTAAGCCCGGAGACCGGCCGCCTGGTAATCCCCGACAACGAGCAGGGGCGGATGCTGGCCACCGGCGACCGGTTCCGGGGGTTGCGCTTCGTCTTCCCGGTCGAGGGCGCGACGTTTCACTCGATTGAGTACACCGAAACCTACGGCCTGACAGACTTCCGTAACACGTGGCGGCGAAATCACTTCGGGACAGATATATTTGCGCCGACCGGTACCCCCGTTCTCGCCGCCGCCGCGGGTGTCGTAACGGTCGCGTCTTTTTGCCCGTGGCCCGGCCCCGGTTATAAGGTCGCGGTTTACCACGGCCGGGGCGTCTATACTTACTACATACATATGGAGTCAATCGACGTCCAAGTCGGACGGTGGGTGAAGCCCGGCGACCCGATAGCCGCCGTGGGCGCCACCGGCAACGCCGAGGGGACGCCGACGCACCTTCATTTCGAACTCGACTTCGGCGCCGAGGCCCAGTCCCGCCCTCCGTGGCTCGTCGAGTACGTCGGCAACTGGCTCCGGCCTGGAGTTTCGTTGACCAGGGGGGTGGAGCCGCTGGCGTACATCTGTGAACACGAGGTTCGCCTGCGTCCGCCCCGGGGGCTGTACTTACCGCACGATTAGTATTGTATGAGACGTTTATTTCCAATTATTTTAAGTGTTATCCTTTCGGTAACCGCGGTCGCGGCCGACCGGGTCAACGTCGTCTCGCGAACCGACGTGAGCGATATACTCGCCCTCGACGATCGGATATGGGTCTCTTACCGCGGCGGCGGGGTCGTACGGTACGACTTCCCGACGGGGTCGTACGAAACGTTTACGACCGCCGAAGGCCTCGGACACAACTACACCACTGGGCTGGCGGCCGACGACGATTACGTTTATGTCGCGACCCGAAACGGTCTATCGAAATATGACCGAACGGACGGTACTCTTGAACACATTATCCGCATGTGGGGGTACGCGTACAACGACTGTACAGGGGTCGCCGCCGACGAACGGTACGTATGGCTTTCTACTTTAGAAGGGGCACGGCGTTTCGATAAGGAATTCGGCGAACCTATAGAGTCGGCCATAACCTGGAAGTCGAATACGCCCCTCAGCCGCCAGCTCGACGACGGCTGGACGCCGTACGTCAACCCAGGCCAAACGCTCCTCGACGACGTTTACAGCGTTAATCCCGGTCGGCGACTCGTTTACTGGGGCGGGTACGACAAGATTCTCGTTTTCGACCCGGTTTCGGGTTTATGGCAAACCCTATACATCGATTCGCTCGGGTACCGGTTCGTCCGAAAGATAATCGAGCGGGGCGATTCGGTCGAGGTATATACATCGGGTGGCGCCGGTGTCTTCCACCCTGCTTCGGGAATGGTAAAACCGTTCCACCCGCGGCTCGCGGGCGTCGATGCAAACGATGGGCTCCACTTCGCCGGGTACCATTACGTAGCCGCGGCCGACGGGTTGTACGTACGCCGGGACGACGGCGAGTCGTTCGTTTTCCCGGTCGGGACCGGTCTTGGTTGGGAGTCGGGGAAGGACGCGAAGAAGCGAAAGCCGTCGCCGCTGTGGTGCGTAACCGAGCCTTTCGGCGGCGCGTCGATAAACTGCCTGGAGCCTTTCGGCGAGACGGTACTGGTCGGAACGACCGACGGCGTTTTCGTCTTCGACCCCACGTCCGGCGACGCCCGCCCGTTACCGATATCGAAAGGGCTCGCCGGGCCGGCGGTCTACGCCGTACTCGACGCCGGCGACTACCTGTGGGCCGCGACCAACGACGGTTTGTCGTTGATCGACGTCGATGGTTTTTCCGTCCGAAACTACAAGAACCCGGCGGGCCGCGATTGGGACCGGTTTCGGGACCTTGCGTATCTCGACGGCAAGGTCTTCGCGGCGGCGGAGCCGGGCGCCGCCCTTTTCGACCCTCTTCGTGAGGAGTGGCGTGAATTTGACCTTGCGGAGAGCGGGTTCGGGGGAAGCGGCGTTTGCTGCGCCGTTTTCGACGGACGCCCGTTCCTGGGGACGGCTGCGGGCCTATTAGAATTGGATGAGGAATTAAAACTGGTACGAAGGTACACGGCCGCCGACGGTCTGCCGTCGTCGGACGTCGTTGACCTGTCGTCGGACGATGGGGGTTTATACGTCGCAACGCGGTACGGCGGATTGGCTAAATTAAACGGCGACGGTGCGATAACTTACATTGACGTCAACGGCGGGCTATCGTCGCCTCAACTCCTTTCGGTAACTGCCGCCGAGGGTGTCGTTTACGTCGGGACGTACGACCAGGGTATAGACGTATTAACGCCTGAATTGGACGTAATAGGCCACATCACCCGGGCCGACGGGCTCAGCCATACGGACGTTCGGGCTGCGGCGTTTAACGACGGATACCTCTGGGGCGCCGTCCGTGATGTCGGGGTAAACGCGTTAGAACTCGACGGTGAGGGGGAGGTCAAGCGATACTATGCCCGCTACGGTCTGGGTGACGAGCATTGCCGGGGCATAACACCGCTGGCGTCGGTCGGCGGCCGGACGCGGCTCTCGTTCGCGACCGCTGGCGGCGTCTCGATTCTCGAGTACGACGGCGAACCGCCCGATTTTACCGAGGACGACCCTGACGCAGGGTACAAGTAACCCTGACGCAGGGTACAAGTAACCCTGACGCAGGGTATAAGTAACCCTGACGCAGGGTACAAGTAACCCTGACGCAGGGTATAAATAACCCTGACGCAGGGTATAAATAACCCTGACGCAGGGTATAAATAATACGCGGCGCGATTAGCAACAGAGGATAACGTCCGGGTGGATATATTCGGTTGGATAAAACGGAACTTGAACCCGCGGGTTTGCGATTCCGCCGAGTTTATCTACGACGAAATGGACTCGCAATCGGAGCGGTGCCTTCCGATAATCTACCGGCCGTTCGACCCGGACTCGAGGGGCGATTGGCGTGACCGGGGTTTTACTTTCGACTATCTCTATTCGACCGGCGGCGGGCGTTTGTTGGATTTCGGCCCGGGCGACGGTTGGCCGTCGTTGAACGTCGCGCCGTTCGCCGACGAGGTAGTGGGCGTCGACGCCTCGAGACGCCGGGTCGAGGTGTGCAAAGAGAACGCCGAGCGGTTGGGAATCGAGAACGCGGAGTTTATACACGTCCCCCACTCGACCCGATTGCCTTTTTCGGACGGCTACTTCGACGGCGCTATGGCCGCGTCGTCGGTGGAGCAGGCGCCGGACCCTCGGTTCGCGCTTGAGGAAATTTATCGGGCCTTACGGCCCGGCGGGCGATTGAGGATGTGGTACGAAGCCCTCGGTCTGTATCGCGGCGGGAGGGAGCGGGAGGTCTGGGTCAGGCCGGTCGACGATACGGCACAGCTTATACTCACGGACCGTCGAATCGACGAGGAGCGGGCCGACCAGTTCAATCTGGTCTTCGATATACCGGTTAGGGGTTTGGAGACGGCATTAACCGGCGGTACCGGCGAGATTACATTAGACGATGTGACGCCGGAAACATTAGAGGAGGTCGCGCCTAGGATAACCGACGTACGCGCGTGTCCTCTACGCCACCCGTCCGGTATAACCCTCGCTGCGTGGTTGGCGGACGCCGGGTTTCGGGAGGTGTTACCGTCCGAAAGCGGCGCCGACGCGGCCGGGTCGCTTTTCGACCAACTTGCGCCGCAGGAGCGACCGAACGATTTGGGAGGCGTCGACGCGTTGGTGAAACCGGTCGTAAAAGAGGCGATTGAGACGCCCGCGCCTATAGAGGACGACCCGATGATAACGGCGGTGAAATAAAAAAGGTGCTTGGGGCAGTAGAAGGGGTAGAAGATGGAGAGTGAACAGGATTTCGGCGGTTTTCCGAGGGAGTGCGTAGAGTTCTTCGAGGGGCTGGCGAAGAATAACGACAAGGTCTGGTTCGAGAAGCATAGGGCCGACTTCGTGGACTACGTTATGGAGCCAGCCCGGGCTTTCGTCGTCGCGATGGGCGAGCGCCTTAGGGAAATCGCCCCCGATGTCGTCGCGGACCCGCGTACCGATAAATCCATATTCCGTATCCACCGGGACGTACGTTTCAGTAGGGATAAAACGCCTTATAAAACCCACCTGGCTTTATGGTTTTGGGAAGGGGACGGCCCGAGAGTAGACAACTCGGGTTTTTATTTCCATATGGAACCACCGAGTTTATTTCTCGGCGTCGGGATCTATATCTTCCCTAAACACCTACTGGAAGAGTACCGTAAATCGGTCGTCCATCCGGTTCACGGCCCAGCGCTCGTCAAGGCCGTTAAAAAGGTTTCCGGCAAGGGTTACAAAATCGGGGAGAAGCGTTATAAGAGGATACCGAAAGGGTACGAACCGGGCCACGAGAACGCCGAGTTATTACTCCACGGCGGGTTGGACGCAAGCGTCGAGACGCCGGTTCCCGACGAATTTTATAAACCTGACATAGTCGACTACTGTTTTGAAAGGTTCAAGGATATGTTGCCGCTCCACCGTTGGCTCTTAGAGATGACGGCGAGGGCGAAGTGAAGGCCGTCGGCGTGGACGGATGTCGGGCGGGCTGGTTCGCCGTTATCCTAAGCGGCGAAAGGTCGGCAACGGCCGTCTATTCGCCAATACGATTCGGCGGGCTTACCTATGGAGATAGTCTACCCGAGGTACAGGAGGTAAACTAAATGCCCGGCATATTCATAATGGCGATCGTTACGACGTTGTTAAGCGCCGGTTTAATCGGAGGGTTCATCTATTGGCGGGCCCGGAGAGACGAATACGCGGCGGTAACGACGGCGATTCTTTTCTATATCCCGATATACTGGGTCGCGTTCTACCTCGTTCGGTTGACGTTCCACGGCTGGTTCGAGACGGTGATGGATACCGAGTCGGGCTGGTTCGTATTCCTCACTACGTTCTACGCGCCGCTGACCGAGGAGCCGGCGAAGTGGGTGCTCTTACTCCTCCCCTGGTTCCGGAAAAAGATTACCGATAAAAACTTCGTCCGTATCGCGATGGCGATGGGTCTGGGCTTCGGCATAGGCGAAATCTGGATGATAGCCGAACGCGTGTTCGCCAGCCCCGAATTCGTCGATTATCCCTGGTACTATTACGTGGGTTTTTTGAACGAACGCTTTCTGATATGTATCGCCCACGGCGCCTTCGCGGCGGTGATGTTAAAGTATATGCGGAAAAATATCGCCGTCGGGATGTTGGGCGCGTTGGCGCTTCACTACTTCGCGAACTTCCCGATTTATCTGGCTTGGATGGACCTCTTCAACTTGGGTAAGGATACGTGGACTATTATCCTGGTGATATATTTTTATGCGTTCATCGTCGCCGTGGTTTTGATGCTCACCCGTTTCGCCATAGGGTCGTTCAGGTTCGGGCGTTTCCTCTACGGGACCGACGTGTGCCCCGACTGCGGCAAGGAATACGACAAGCCCGTCTTCCTGGCGGCGAACCTGATGTGGAAACGGTACGAGCGATGTCCCCACTGCGGCAAGTGGCATATGATGCGGGCGTACGGTAAGAAGGTTATAAAGAACGGCGAAGAAGGGTTGCAGAAGAACGATAACGTATCCGACGAAGCGAAGTAGCGGGCGGTTTGATATGAGCGCGGAAGGCTTTGAAGCGGTGGAACGTGAACCGACGGTTAGTGAATACCAACGTCTCAGGCGGGCGGTCGGCTGGTCCGATGTGAGCGACGAGGGCGTTGGGGCCGGCCTCAAGAACGCCTTATATTCCGTCGTGGTTCTCCGCGATAAAAAACCTATCGGCTGCGGCCGCGTCGTCGGCGACGGCGGGATATATTTTTACGTTCAGGATATTATGGTCCTCCCCGAGTACCAGGGTTTGGGGCTGGGCCGATTGATTATGGATAAGGTTATGGATTACTTAAAGGGCGGCGCGAAACAGGGCGCCTTTGTCGGCTTGATGGCGGCGAAGGGTGTGGCCCGGTTCTACGAACGATACGGGTTCAAAGTACGCCCTGACGACGCCCCCGGCATGGCGATGAAGTGGGGAGGTTAGGGCGGCATTATGCTACTTGAACTTCATGAAGGGATAATATACGGGCCTATCGACTCCAGGCGTCTGGGGAAATCGCTCGGTATAAACCTCATGCCCTGGCGGTTCAAGCTTTGTTCTTTCAATTGCGTTTATTGCCATTACGGGCCGACCGACGAGCTGTCGTTTGATATGGGCGAATACGCGGACGATTTGCCGGATTCCGACGAGGTCGTGAGGGCCGTCGAGGGGGCGTTGAAATCGTCCCTCGAGTTCGGTTACGTGACCTTTTCCGGCAACGGCGAGCCTACCCTCCATCCCGATTTCCCGGAGCTGGTCGATGAAATCGTAGGGCTGAGGGACAGGTATAGGCCCGACGCGAAAATAGCTTTGTTGTCCAATTCTTCCGCGCTGGCCCGAAGCGGCGTGCGGAAAGCGGTGCGTGAAATCGACGTTCCGGTATTCAAACTCGACGCCGGTACCGAACGCACGTTCCGGGCGATAAATAGGCCGGCTCCCGGCGTCGAGTTCGACGATATTATCGAGCGGCTCTCGTCACTCGACGGCGTCCTCGTACAGACCGTTCTGGTGGACGGCGCGCCTTCGAACGTTGGCGACGGCGAACTCGAAAGCTATTTCGACCTAATCGACAGGATACGCCCGACCGAGGTGCACATATATTCCATCGACAGGCCCGTCCCCAACGCGGGGATTTCGCTCGTTTCGCCGGAAAGGCTCAAAAATATAGCGAGAGCGGGCCGCGAAGAAAAGGGCATACATTTCAGGGCGTTTTTCGTAGAATAGCCCGGCGGGCCGACGGCCTTTTCCCGTATGAACGAAGAACTCGAGATAGTGAGCGCGCATCGCCCGGAGTTCCTAGGGGCAGTGCGGGAGCTCTTTTCCGAGTACGTCGAGTCCCTCGGTTTCGACCTGGACTTTCAGGACTACGAACGGGAGTTCGCCGAGCTGCCGGGCGAGTACGCGCCGCCGGACGGTTGTTTGTTGGTCGGGTATTGCGATTCCGTGGTCGCCGGGTGCGCAGCCCTGAGGGAGTTCGGCGAGGGCATCTGCGAGATGAAACGGTTGTACGTGCGGCCCGAATTCCGGGGGAAGGGTGTGGGCAAAGCCCTTGCGGCCGAAGTAATAGGCCGGGCGAAGGGACTTGGTTACAAAAAGATGGTGTTGGATACGGTCCCGTCAATGGTAGAAGCTATAGCGTTGTACCGTTACCTGGGTTTCGAGGAGTGTGAACCGTATCGATACAACCCGGTCGAAGGCGCCGTCTTCATGGAGCTTGCTTTAGATTGACCTTTTTTACCGCTTAATGATACGACCGGTCGGACGAAATACTGCCATATTGGACGTGGGCGAATTCGATTGACACCGGCTCCGATTTCGAGTATTATGTTGCCAAACAAGCCGGCCATATAGTCCGGCTGTTGCCGTTAATAGGGAGCTTAAAGAATCGGAAGGGCAACTCCCCGATGGATAGGGAACCTATAATCGAAATCGGCGAAACGGTAATAGGCCTCGAGAAGGGCGATATAACCAACGCCAAAGTGGACGCAATAGTCAACCCGGCGAACGTGAATCTGGTTCTGGGCGCAGGCGTCGCCGGTGCCATCGCCAGAAAAGGCGGCTCCACCATACAACGCGAATGTGACGATTATGCGCCTGCCGAACCGGGCGACGCCGTGCGAACCCGGGCGGGGCTCCTGCCGGCCAAGTTCGTAATCCACGCGGTCGTACTCGACGGCGACGGGAACGCGAGCGTAGACCTTATATCGAAAGCCACGAAGAGCACCTTGACCAGCGCGGAAGAGATAGGTTTGAAGCGCGTTGCTATACCGGCGATGGGTACCGGCGTTGGGAAGATACCTTACGGCGATTCGGCGGAAGCGATGTTGGCGGCGGTGTTGGATTATCTTGAAGCCCGGGAAGTCGCTCGTTTGCTGGAAATAACGTTCGTCCTTTACGACGACGAGGCATACGGGGCTTTTAAGGAGGCTTTAAATAAGCGCCTGTAGAGGGGGTTTTTATGTTTTCGAGAATCGCGGTTACTATCGTAACGTTAGCTGTTTTGGCGTCGGCGGCGTCGGCCGCCGATATCGTTTTCGACGGTCATCTATACACGTCGCTGAGGGGCGACGGTCGCGATGGTTCGGGGGCGACGACGACCGGCCCCAAGGGCGGCGTAACCGGCGACGGGACGCCCCGCTATGTATGGCGGTATGAAGCCGATATCGGTTTGACGGCGAACATTAGCGAGGACACCTTCGCGCGTCTCGCCGTAACGCTCGATGACGGGAAAAAACCGCAACTGTATCGTTATTCGCTGGCGCAGACGGCCGGCGGCGATTATACGTTAGTCGAAGAAAGCATCGATTCCAGGGTTTACGCCTCGCTTGAGGATATAAGTTTGACCAAGTTGAACGCTTTCGGCTTGGGTGACCTTACGGTGGGCGGTTTCGACGTGCGCTACGGCGACGGTGGTTATTATAACGACTTTATTAACGATATCGACTCCAATTGTTACGTGGCCTATCTCGACCCGTACGGCGGCCGCCTATCCCGGGGGCTGGGCCCTATTTCCTCCGAATTCGCCGGCGGGATAGGCGACGGTGGCGAAACTATAGTCGCGACGAAAGAAACCATATTGGGCTTCGACGTGTTCTTTGCTACCGAAGGGCGCGCGTATAACTTGCGTTCCCTTTGGGACCAACATTACGCGAACGCCATGCCCGGTTACTGGCGGGGCTTTTACAGACAGGCCGAAATCCTGTACCCGGAGGTCAAAAGCGATGTCGAGTCATTCGGCGATACTATGCATTTCGGCGTTGACCGCGCAGGCGCCTTCTCGATTATCGACTATTACTTCGTGTTCAGCTATCACAGCTACAAGGACAGCACCGATCTCGACCCGACGGCGCCCACCGGCGGCAGCTTAATACAGATTCACCCGGACATAGGCATTCAGATAATCAAGCCGAGGTTGTGGGCGCGCGGCGCTTTGATATATCAATATTGGAGTTCGAATAACGCCGACGCGTGGGGTACCGGCAAGAATAAAAACTCCGACCTTTTACTCTGGGGCGAACCCCAGTTCTTCCTGCGGGACGATATGTTCGTCGGTTGCGGTTTTACTTTACAGCAACCCAGTTTATCGGGGGTCGATATTCTCGTGGGGCCCGCCGATACGGAAGAGCCAGTTAACTTGACGATTACGCCTCATTTAATGTATTCGCCGGCCGAGTTCACGAAGATAGACCTGACTTTCGATTATCGGATGTGGCATAGTTCCTATGATTTAACCAGTACGGGCATAGAAGAGAACGTTGAAAAAGCGGTAACCCTGGATATCGAAGTAATCTTTTAGCGATATAAACCGGACGGATTGACGCAGTAGATACGATGGGTACAAACCGGGGCATATATTTTACGACGGCGTTGTGCACGATTTTATCTTCAGTCGCGCCGGCCGCGTCGGCGCCTTACGTGTCCGGCTGGCCTGCCGAGGTAGGCGCGGTTCATTTCTCGTCGCCTGCGGTCGCCGACGTCGACGGCGACGGGAAACGCGAGGTCGCGGTAGCGTCGTGGGACGACCGCTTGTACCTGTTAAAGTCCGACGGGAGTGTATCGGAAGGTTTTCCCGTCAATACGCCGAAGACGGCCGGTGAAGGCGAGGAGAGTTCTCCCGTACTCGCCGACATCGACGACGACGGCGTGTTGGACGTAGTGTTTCTTTCGAACGAGGGGAAGCTCGCCGCTCTTTCGGCCGACGGGAACCCGCTGCCGGGGTGGCCTAAGTCGTTGGACGGTACCGCCGATAAGGCGTCGCCCGTCGTTCAGAACCTTACGAATTACAGGGGGCTGGAGGTCGTCGCGGCCGTCGGAACGACGTCTGGCGTTACTGTTTACGCTTTTCACGGCGACGGTACCCCCATAAAAGGATGGCCCATCGACCTCGAGGGAGCCCGGTCGCCTTTCGTTTCGGTCGGGGACTTCGACGGGGACAATACGGCCGACGTAATCGTCTCGGCCGGCGACAAGGTTTACGCTTTCCATTATAACGGCAGGCAGGTCGACGGATGGCCGGTCGGCGTAGGGTCGGCCAAAGTAGGCGCGCTTACGATTGCGGACATTGACGGCAATGGCGGTGAAACCGTCCTTTTCGGCACGTCCGACGGTTCCGCGTACGCGGTCGACGGTAGGGGTCGCGTCCGTGCCGGGTGGCCGGTGAAATTGTGCAACGGTACTATAACGGCGGCGCCGGCACCGGCGGATATCAACGGTGACGGTTCCGTCGAAATCGTTTTCGTCGCCGGAGGCGCCCATCTGATGTCGAGTACCGTCTTCGCGATTGACGCGAGAGGTTACGAAATCGACGGGTTCCCGCGTACGATAGACGAAACGGTGGCCGCGGCGCCCATAGCGGCGGACGTAGACGGCGACGGGCTACCCGAAATAATCGTTGCGACGGGTAAAGGTAAGTTGTGGGCGTTCGGGGACGGCGGCGAAACCGTGTACGGGTTCCCGCTGAGCGTATCCGGCGGTAAAATTACGGCTACTCCTACCGCGACGGACCTGGACGGCGACGGCGGAATAGACCTGGTCGTCGCTACCGACGGCGGCACGGTCGAAGCGATAAGTATCGGGACGCCGTACAACGCCGACGCGTGTCCGTGGCCGACGTACGGCGGAAACCACTGGCGCAGCGGAAAATACCACGCTCGGAAAACAAATGTCCTCGATTTCGACGTGCGGGCGAGGTCCGACTTCCTGCTGATTTCTTGGGAAAGCCTACCTTCTTCGAAACGTACCGCGTGGCGGGTCTTACGCGCGCCGAAGGACGACGGGCTTCCAGGCAAGTACGCCGAAATCGCCGAGTTGCCACAAGAAATTTCGGGCAGATATTTTTACGAAGATAACGATGTGGAAAGCGAAGAAACGTATTATTACGTTATCGAAGAGGTATTGACCGACGGAGGTCTGGTAAGTTACGGACCGAAGATAGTAACGGCGCCCAAAGGTTCGGGGTCGCCTATATCGGAAACGAAGATATTAAACGCGTATCCCAATCCGTTCCATTCTTCCATTAGCGTCCCGATACAAATCGGCGAGGACGCGGGCGACATCAGTTATACGGTTAAGGTTTTCGATTTGTCCGGGAAAGTCATCAGGACCCTCGCGTCGGGCCACGCCCAACCGGGCGAATACGAGGTCGAGTGGAACGCCGAGGACGAAGGCGGAAATGCGGTCGCCGACGGCGTTTACGTCGTAAGGCTGAGTACCGACGATAAACGTATCGTCTTTTCCAAATCGATTATCTTGACGCGGAACGAGTAATAGCTTCGTAAAACCGCGCCGTTTAATACGTAACCCGCCCGAGAGGCGGGTCGTTTTGTTATATGAGATGGGTCGCGTTATATGCGGTTGGGAATCACGGCGCCGTAACCGGCCAACCGGATGGTCAAAGCCCCTGCTATTAATATAATCAAAATAATTACGGCGACGACGTCTAACATAGAACTTCGCGGCGGGTCGTGGGGTACGGGTCTCTTAGACGGCGCGAACCCTCGGAGTTCCAACGCTATCGCCATCTGGTCGGAACTCCTGAGGTTCAATAAGACCACCGGGACGATTAGGGGGAGGTACAGCTTTATACGCCTTATTAGGCCGCCGGAGAAGGCGACGCCCCGCGCTTTTTGCGATTCGACCACGTGGGCCGTAGTCTCGGCGATGACCGGCAATAATCTGAACGCCAGCGACAGGGTAAAACTTACGGCCGGCGGTATTTTCATGGACCTGAGGCCCGCGGCGAACTCTTCAGGGCTTGTGGTAGACGCGAAAGATAGAGCGACGATGACCGTCCCCGCTATCCGCAGTCCCATAGCGGCGGCGTAAGCCGCGCCGTGAGCAGTTACGACGTATGGGCCTAACGAAAGCCACGTTGCGCCCGATTTGATGAAAGGCGGCCATATAACCAAGCTCGCGACGAAAAAGACCGCCAGAAGTGGAACCGCTTTGAACAGCCGCCGTCCTGCGCGGCAGGGGATGACGGCGAACAGGACCGCCGTTGCGAATACCGCCGATAGATACTTCGGGTCGTTGAATACGAGCAGTAAAACCAGCCCGCCCAGAAGCCACAGGATTTTCGTAACGGGGTGTAACCTCCGTACTTTTTTAACCAATGCCTCCCCCGAAGATTTTCTCGAATTCTGAGTTCGTAAGACACGGATAGCCGGTTTCGGCGGTAACTTTCGTCACCAGCGGCGGTTCGATTCCCAAGTCGTCGGATTCCGCGCAAGCGGCCATTACGTCCCGGGTGGGGCCGTCTGACACGACGGCGCCGTAGCGCATAATCACCGCCCTGGGGACGTAATCGGCGACGAGCGGCATCGAATGGGTGATGATTATTATCGTTTTCCCCTTTCTATTCAAATCCAGTAGTAGTCGCATTACCGACCGTACCTCTTCGAAATCGAGGCCCGTAGTCGGTTCATCGAGTATTATAATTTCGGGTTCCATCGCGAGGACCGACGCGAGGGCCGTACGCTGCCGGTCGCCTTTCGTCAGAGCGAAGGGGTCGTCGTCTTCTCTCCCCGCCATCCCTACGGTTTCCAGGGCCGTCCGCGTCCGTTCCTCGAGTTCGTCGCCTGTAACCCCCATGTTCCTCGGCCCGAAAGCTATTTCGTCGTAGACGTTTTCCGAGAATATCTGGTGGTCGGGGTTCTGGAACAGGTACCCGACGTAGTGCGCCCGTTCGGACTGCCGGATTTCGGCCGTTTCCCTTCCGCGTAGACGTAGTTTCCCCGAAGTCGGCGTAAGTAAACCGGCCACGCACTTCGCCAGGGTCGTTTTTCCGCTTCCGTTCTGCCCCAATACTGCTATTAACTCACCGGCGTTTACGGTTAAACCTACGCCCGTCAGGGCGTTGGTCCCGCCGGGATACGTGTAGGACAAGCCGATGGCCTCGATTATCGGGGACCCTACCGGCTTGCGTTTCCTAACCGTAAGGCCTTCGAAGGCGCGCTCGTCGGCCACGGCGTCTTTGCTCAATCGCCAGCCGCCGGAGTGCTCTTCGCAGACCCGTAAAAAGGGCAATGGCCGAACCCCCGCTTCGGCACAAGTGCTCGTGTCGGTTAGGACTTCCGCAGGTTTGCCCCGGGTCAGAATGCGCCCGTCGGTTAATAGTACTAATTCGTCGGCGGCCAAGGCCGCTTCAGTTTCGGTTTCTACCGATACTACCGTACGTCCCTTTTTTGCGAGGTCGGCGGCAAGCAGGGCGACGTCGTTTTTACCGGTCGGGTCCAGGTCGGACGTGGCCTCATCGAAGAGGAGCAGTTTCGCGTCCACCGCGAGGGCCGCGGCGACGGCCAGCCGTTGCTTCTCGCCGCCGCTCAGTTGGTCGACCCTTCGTTTCCCGAAACCGTCGAGGCCGCAGATACTTAGGCTTTTCGATACCCGGTCGCCGGTTTCCGCGGGCGGGAAGCCGAGATACTCGGGACCTAACGCTACCTCGTCGGTCACTTCGGTCGAAAATAGGGAGGCTTCGAAATCCTGAAACACCAGGGCGACTTTGCCGGCGAGGTCTAGAGGTTGGAGCCCGTCGAGCGTTTCGCCGAAAAGGAAACGTCTCCCTTCGAGGGAGCCTTTCTTTCTTTCCGGAATTACGGCGGATAAAGCGTACAGGAGGGTGGTTTTTCCGGCTCCGGAGCGGCCCATTACAGAGAGGTAACGGCCGGTTTCCAATTTCAGGTTGACGGACTTGACGGCGGGTTCGGAGGCGCCCTGATAAGTAAAAACTAAATTACTTATGGAAAACGCGGGCGGCATCGGCTGGCGAAAAGGTATGGCTATTCGCCTTCATCTATCAGGTAAGGATAAGTATCCAGCGATTTCGAATAGGCCTCGAAAGCTTCTTCGTATTTCATGGCGGCTTTTACAAGCACTACGTCGTCGTTGTTGCTCACGTACTCGAGGAGTTCGTCCACGGATTCACCGGCTTTGACCGCGCTTTCTTCGAGCCCGGCCGTACAGCGCGAATATTCGTCCGGGATTTCTTCCCATTCGGATATTTTGTTGTAAACGCCGTCGAAATCGCTCCGTAGGGCAAGCAGTTCAGCTTCGTGTCCGTCGATATCGCCCGCGACGGCTTGCTCGAGAATCGCGCCGAGGTCGTCCATTGCGGCGCCTTGCGCTTCGATTTGTATCGAGAATTCTTCGGCGTATAACGCCGGGTCTTCGTCGATGAAGGCGAACGCCGGTACGGCCAGCGCGACGATTGTATAAATCAGGATAGTCCGCATTTCCACCACCTCGGTTGTACGTGCGCGGCCGTTAATCCTTGATTTAAATCCCCGTGTGATATATAATGCGCGCGTTTCAGGGGCAGTAGCTCAGTTGGAAGAGCGCATCCCTCGCACGGATGAGGCCGTCGGTTCGAATCCGATCTGCTCCAATCGAAAGAACCTTTCGGGGTTCTTTTTGGTTACGCAACGATTATAGCATTCTGTACCCGCGTATGCCAAGTATTATTCTGACCGGCGCAAGTATAATGCTTGAGCCCTATAAAAAAGGCCGCCTTTCGGCGGCCTTCGTTCTCGCAGTCGTCGGTGTTAATTCTCGACCACCATCTTCTTGACCGCCGAGTAATCACCGGCCTCGATACGGTAGATGTAGACCCCGGCCGGCAGTTCGGCTTCGAGCGTGACGTTGTGGTATCCTGCGTCGAAGTGATCGTTAATTACGTCGGCCACTTTGCGTCCGTTTACGTCGTAGAGGGTCAACTCCACGTCGCAGCCTTCGGGCAGGGCGAATGTGACTACGGACGTCCCGTGGACGACCGGGTTCGGCGCGTTCTGATACAGAGCGAAAGCCGTAGGTTTCGACTCGCCCGGCGTTATCTTAAGGCTTACGCTTTCAGTATTACCCGAAACCGTTAAAGCCTCAAGCGTATATCTGTAGGTCGTATCGAGTTCAACGGCGCCGTCGGCGTACTTGTACGGCGACTCGCCCGTTATCTGTTCGTCGTTTAGCTTATCGCCGAAACCGAGACGTGAGGCCCCACCGTCGCTTTCGACGGTTCTGTAAAGGTTGAATCCGGCGTATTCGGCGTTGGGGTCTTCCCAGGTTATGAACACAGTTGCCGGATGCCGGTACGTCAGCGCAAGGTTAAGGTCTTCTATGCCCGTGTCGTCCTCGTCATAGGTGAGGAAGTCATCGGCGGGCGTAAGGTCGCGGACGTAATACCCGGTGTACCATTTAACGAAACAATAAGCCCGGAACTCGTTCTCGCCCGGGTCCATCGGGAGAGTGTCGAACGTAAAGTCCTCTTCTCCGCTGTCGAAAGTCCCGTCGGACGGGGTCGCATTATGCGCATTGCTAGGGGGGTTCTGTTTCCATTTTACTACGTTGATGTAACCGATGTGGATGTCATTGCCGTTCCCGAAGGGATTTTCGTTGGAGAAGGTCTGTACCTGGGTCGTTCCCGTATAGGTTACGACCGGGTCTTCGGTCGGGTCGGGCGAGTACTCGTCGAGCCACGTTTCGGGTTCCACGTCGAGAATATCCTGCAGGCCGTCGTTGTCGTCGTCGTGCCAACCGCACATCTCGTCGGTATAATCGCAGTTGTCGTGGCTGTTCCATGCCTGGTATTGGAGCGAAGAGTCGTTCATAATGCACGGCGTACTGCCTTCCCAGTTGCCGTTGTACGCGTTAAGGTATCCGGAGTACGGTACCCAGGGCGACCCCGAGTACTCATCCAGGGTATAGAAATTGTGCCCCGTCTCGTGGGCGCATACGACATCCATGTTGTTGATACCCCAGTAGTCGTTGTCGTAGGTCATCACCTGGAACGGGCCGCCGAGATACGCGTATGCGAAGTAACCGCCGGGGAACATACCGTCGCTGTCGTTGTAGCTGTCGACGATGAATATTAGATAAGTCCAATCGGTCCCGTCGTTGTCCCGGTTGTCGTTGGCGAAATCGTAACACTGATTGAAGTAACCGGACCCGGTGTACCCGAGGTCGTCAAGGCAATCGCTTATCCACGTGCCTTCCTGGGATTGGGACATCGTAATCGGTTCGTATGTGGTACTGGCCGTCACGTCGTGTAAGATGAAAGTAAGGTCGTCTTCGGGGTAGGTCTCGGTCCACCAGTTTAACGCATTCGTAACTTCATTTATACAGGTGTTTTTCCTGGCCTGGGTCCAGTTTTCCTGGCTGCCCGTGCTCTCCGGGAAGATTATCTGGGTCGAGACGTTGCCCATCATATACTCGGAGGTATCGGTCGTCGTTCCCCCGTACGGCGGGCTTTCGGCCCGTCCGCTGTCGTTTATGCTTTCTTTGACGTCTTCAGGTACGAAGAATAACGCGTCATCGTGTACGTTGGGCGGCGGTTCGCCTTTCGGCGCCGCGTCGTCGAAGTATACGTAGTTGAACGCGCCGACGGCCGTTTCGCCTTTCGGGTACTGGTTGTACAACATCGTATCGGCTATCCGCTCAGTATGAATAGCGACGACGTAGTCTCTCGCCGATAACGATTGGGGTTCGTTGTCGTTCGGGTCGACGAGCAGGAAGTTCGGCGGGAAGATAACGCGGGTTTTATAACCGTCTTCCGCCAGTTTATCGACCACCGTCCACATCTGGTCGGTCGTTTCGGAATCGATTACTACGAGGGTGGGTGGTCCCTGTTGAATCCGCGCCGACGCGGCGAAAGAAGATAACAACGCCGCAGCGATTAATATTACTCGAATACTCCTCATTCCGTCTCCTTTCTACTAAATCGGGAAAATTGCATTATCAGTTCCGTCGTTGTTAAGCATACTTTTACTATAATATACTGTAACGGTCAAGTCAAATCGCCGTTCCGGCGGCGGCGCGTTGGTGACGCCGTTTTTGGTTTGACACTCGTGGCACGCGCGCCTATAATCGGAGTCGTTACCTGGGGGCGTTACGCGGTAAATATAATTGACCCGTTCCGTCGGTTCGTCCGGTTCAGAAGAGGGAAATTATGTACAAGACCGGTGTAAGGTCGTACGTGTGGTTCGTTCTGGCCGAAGCGTTTATTACGATAGCGCTGGGCGCGGCCATCCTGATAATGGGGTTGACGCCAGGGCTTTTTGCCCTTGCGGTCGTTATTCTCGTTGTCCTTGAGGGAATAGTTTCGGTGGCGGCACGCCGATGGTGGATAATACTCTTGATAGGGGTCGCCGTCGTTATGTCGCTGGCGCTTATGGCGACGGACCCTGTCCACTTCTTTCTTTACGTTCTACTTTTCGTCGTCGTCTTCAATACCATTATCGCGATAGACGCGTTCACAGACCGCAATTGGACCAAAGTCGGTATTTACATTTTCCTCAACCTGATGTTCGTTTCGGCGTTTTTGGCCTTTCCCCTTTACGTAGACCTTATGGTGGGCTGGTACGTCCTGGTCTTCGGCTTCGTACGCCTGCTCGAATTCTACCTGTTCAACGTGCTCTCGTGGTACAGCGATTAATGGCCTTTTCGGTCGCTCCGTATCTGGCGGCTCCGCCTTAAACGCTGATATAAAAGTTTATTAACGGGGTTTGTTTCCGGTTTGCCTTGACTACTCAACCTCGGTTGAGTATATTTTATACCTCTTCTGCGTTATGAGGAAAAGCGAAAAGAGCGTTATACGGGGAACCCTTATCCTGGCGGCCGTGCTTTTCGCCTGGGCCGTTTTCCTAATCGCCGACATCGAGGGTGCTTTCGGGTGTCCGTGGGAGGCGTCGCCGTTCTTTTGGCGGGTCTACACGGTGGGCGAAGCGACGTTGTTTCTCCTCTCGGCTTTACTCCTACCGTTCAAACGGGGGACCGGCCGATGGTTCGCCCTGCCGGCTTTGGCGGCCGCGGTCGCCGTTTACGGTTACGCGATAGTAACGTCGCCGGCAGCACCGGCGGTGGCGGGGCGGGAACTTGGGTTGGCGGGTTCGGTGGCCGCTATAACCGTAGGTATCTTCGGGATAGTTTTTCTGTTCGCGGTGGCGCCCCGATACGAACGGCGGCGTTTTAAGTCGTTTTACGACGGGACCTTCGAATAAACGCGTTTAAGCCCTTGTACGGTCGTCGGACGAAAGAACGTTTGACCGATATATATCGCCGACTCGAAACCGCGTTCGGCGACCTGGGGTGGTGGCCGGGTGAGTCGCCCTTCGAGGTCGCCGTCGGCGCGGTCCTTACTCAGAACACGACCTGGCGCAACGTCGAGAAGGCGATTGAGCGACTCAAGGACGCCGACCTGCTTTCGGCGGAGGCCCTGCGGAACGTAACGGCCGAAAAGCTGGCGGGTTATATCGTCCCCGCCGGTTACTACAACGTAAAAGCCCGCCGCTTGAAATCGCTTGTAGAGTTCCTCTGGGCCAAGTGCGGTGGTCGTGTCGAGGCCCTGGCCGATGTACCAGTTGCCGAAGCGCGTAGTAAGTTGCTTTCCGTAAACGGCGTAGGCCCGGAGACGGCCGACAGCATCCTTCTCTACGCCGCGGGCGTACCGACCTTCGTCGTAGACGCGTACACCCACCGAATCCTCAGCCGCCACGGGCTGGTGCCGGAGGAAGCAAGTTACGACGAAGTAAAGGCCGTCTTTGAGGATAACCTGGAACCGGATACCGATATGTTCAACAAGTTCCACGCCCTACTCGTCAAATGCGGCCGCCTATACTGCAAACCGAAACCGAAGTGCGGTGGCTGTCCGCTGGAGGGACTTCTGCCTGCCGGGTAATGTAGGGTCGTACCTTTAGGTATGACCACCTTAAGTAGTTTATTCAATAGGTTTTAAGCCGTACCTTCAGGTGCGGCCACCGTAAACCGAACTCGAGGGTAGCGGCGATTTTCAAATCGCCGGGCTACAGACGAGGTTTAAAAACCTCGTCCGCAAAATCGAACGTCGGAAATCTGGAGATTTCCGCTACCCGTAAAAAGCCGCTTAGGCCTGTACCTTCAGGTGCGGCAACCGTAAAGTAGTTTATAAACAGACGTCCGCATGTCCATCGAGCGTTTCATAGACGAGCTGATAACTTCCCGGTCCGACGCCGTCGCCCACGTCGAGCACGTCGAGGGGCGGGAGGCCGTTTACGGCGAGTTGGACACACCTTTGCCAGAGCCCGTAACGTCGGCACTGGCCCATACGGGCGTGACCCGGCTGTTCGCCCACCAGGCCGACGCGATTTCGTACGCCCGCGACGGTTCGAACGTACTGCAAGTAACGCCGACGGCCAGCGGCAAGACGATAGGATTTCTGGCGCCCGTACTAGAGGCGATGCTCGGCGACGACGGCGCGTCGGCCCTATTCCTTTATCCTACCAAGGCGCTGAGCCAGGACCAGCTCCGTAACCTGAACCGCTTGCTCGATCTTTCGCCGCCGCTGGGTCGCCGCGTGAACCCCGGCGTTTACGACGGCGATACGCCGGTTCACCTTCGGCGTAAAATCCGCGGCGGGGCCAACGCGGTCATAACCAACCCGGATATGCTCCACGCCGGGATATTGCCGCATCACGCCGGTTGGGCCCGATTCCTGGCCGGGTTGAAGTACGTGGTTATCGACGAACTCCACGCGTATCGGGGCATCTTCGGAAGTAACGTCGCGAACGTGCTCAGGCGACTGGAACGCGTCTTGGTCCACTACGGTGCCGCCCCTCAATACCTGATGGCTTCGGCGACCATAGCGAACCCCGGCGAACACGCCGAACGATTAATCGGCGCGCCCGTCGACGTCGTAAGCGAGAGCGGCTCGCCCAGGGGCGAACGGTATTTCGTGCTCCTCAACCCGCCGTTCGTGGACCGCGAACTGGGACAGCGCCGCAGCGCAAACGTGGAAGCGACTTCGGTGATGGCCGAGCTGGTCAAGGGCGGCGTACAGACCATAACCTTCACCCGGTCCCGGGTCGTCGCCGAGCTGATTTACCGGTACGCCGCCGAGGAGCTCGGGCCGCGGCTCGGTAAACTGCTCAGCCCTTACCGCGGTGGTTATCTGCCCGAAGAACGGCGGGCCATCGAGAAGAAACTGTTCGCAGGCGAGTTGATGGGCGTTACGTCCACGAACGCCCTGGAGCTTGGTATCGACATCGGTGGCCTGGACGCGGCGATACTGGTCGGGTTTCCCGGTTCCATCGCGTCGGTGCTTCAACAGTCGGGCCGGGCCGGGCGCCGGACCGATGCGTCTCTGGCGGTGCTGGTCGCGTACGACGACCCGGTCGACCAGTACCTCTGTCGCCACCCGGAGTACATCTTCGGCAATACGCCGGAAGCCGCGATTATAGACCCGGACAACCCCTACATCGCCGCCGGCCACGTGCGCTGCGCGGCGATGGAGTTGCCCCTTTCGACCGACGAGTTGGCCGACTTCGGGCCCAAGGCCGACGGCGTCGCCGACATCCTGGCCGACGCCGGCGACCTCGACAAGAAGGACGATAAATACTTCTGGGTCTCAACCGAGTATCCGGCTATAAAGATGAGCCTGAGGTCAGCGACCGATAATACCGTTACTATAGTAGACGTTGCGCGAGACAACGAGGTCATCGGGACCCTCGACTACGAGAGCGCGCTGGAGCAGTTGTATCCGGAGGCGATATACCTGCAAGGCGGCGAGACCTACTTAGTCCGAGAGCTGGACCTGGACCAGAAAGTCGCCTATTTGGAACGGAGGGACGTGGACTACTACACCCAGGCGATGGTCGAAGCGACGATTCAGCTCGAGGACGAACTTGAGCGAAAAGACCTGGGAACCTGCGTCTGCGGCTTGGCCGACGTTCGGGTTACCTGGGCGACGGTGGGTTTCAAGAAGATAAAATTCTATCAACTCGACAGCATCGGCTGGGCGGCACTGGATATGCCTACGGTCGAGTTGGAGACTGTGGCGTTATATCTGGTTCCGTCGCCGGATGTCGCGGCCCGGATTCGGGCCGACGGGCACAACCCCTTCGACGGGCTCCTCGGCTATCGCAACACGATGCTCGCGGTCATACCGCTTCTGGCGATGTGCGACCCACGGGATGTAGGCGGCGTCGTGGATTCGAGCAACCTGGGCGCGCCGACGGTCTTCGTTTACGATAAGTTTCCCCACGGCCTGGGCTACGCCGAGTCGGCGTACGAACGCGTCGAGCAAGTGCTGTACGACTGCCGGGATTTAATCGTATCCTGCGAGTGTGTAGAGGGGTGCCCGGCCTGCGTCGGCGTTGGCGTCTTCTCTCCCGACCAAGTCGAAGACCCGGGCCTGCGTACGGGGCACCATATTCCCGTGAAGGAAGCGACCCGGGCGTTGGCCGAAGCGTTACTCGGTTAAACCCTTTAGGGGTTTGGCGATACGTGAGGAGGTTACGTCGATGGAGGAGATAAAAGCGGGTTTATCGGTCGTCGTTATCTTTGTCGTTACGGCGGTTAACGCCGACGTCGGATGGGCGCCGGCGTATATCGGTTCCGCCGCCCACGGCCAACCCGAGGACTACGAAAGGGTCGGGTTTTATCGTGTAGTAGGCGAAAACGTCGTCCGTGAACACCCGTCGGTTCGGATGGTCGATGAGCGCGTTGACATTTATCTACACAGATGTGGGGCGACGGTAGAAGCGGAGTTCCGGTTCGTAAACGACGGCGCCGCGACGACAGTGGATATGTTCTATCCGCTTACCTGGTCAAAAAGTGCCGTTGGTTATGATTTCGAGCTATATAAAGTCGAAAACGACGGGACTATTAAGACCTTGGATTTCGATATCCCAAAACACGCGGAAGACGAGATCGACCACGAAACGGCCGCCGTATGGGCGATGCCTTTCGAATCCGGCGAAGAAATTAGGGTGCTTTGCCGATACGTCGCCGGCTATGGATGGACGACCGAAGGCTATAATCAACCTCGCTGGCAACTAGAAACACAGGAGGAGGGACTATGTCCCTATTCCGCGCGGTATATCATAGATACCGGCGGTGCTTGGAAAGGGCCTATCGGGCATGGGATTATCGCGTTTCATACTACGGACGAAATCGTATGGGAAGACCTGATAGACTACGAAGGCCTATCGTATCTCAACGGCTCTGGCGACATGCCCGACGGAACGTGGGACGCGTTCAAACAAAACGACGATATAGCCGTTAAAGTAATCGGCGATTCGCTGATAATAGAGTTCGATAATATAGAAACCTGTACGGAAAGCTTCGACGCCGTATCCGATTTGCTCGGAGGCGGATTACCGATTTCGATGGTGGGTCACCCTGGGCGGGGCGGGTTGGAAGTACCCCTGAAATCTTCGGCGTCGTCGGTTTTATCCGAAGGCTCCGACTATATTTACGAGATTAAAAGGATGGGATACGACACCTTACGCGGTTTTCACGCCTGGAGCGAGGGAGTTGCCGGCGACGGCCAGGGCGAGTGGGTGAAGGTAGAGATATACGTAGACGAAAACGTAATAAAACCCGCGCGCCTTAAGGGTATCCATTTATACGGCGGGTTCCACTCGAACCCGGAGCGCCCGCAAAACGACCTGTTTTATAAAAATGGAGCCCCTTCTGCGGTTACGGTCGATTTGTACCGCGACGGTAAGGTCGTACATACCGAAAGTTTCGACCTCGTAGAGCTGAGCGCGGCTCAGGATGGTTCGTTTAACGTCGGGAGCGTCTATCTCGGCTTAAATAAGCCTATCGAATGCGAAGAAGTACGGGTAACGATTGACGAGGTCCGCGCCGGTTCCGAATGGGACGATGCCTGTATATCGGAGATCGAGCCGATATTCGTCGACGGGCGGATACGGCACATGGCTTCGAGTTGTCTGGTTGAATCGCCTGGCGACATCTGCCGGTTCCATCCCATTAAAATCGACGACGGCGACCCGGCGACCTGCTGGGCCGAGGGCGTTTTAGGCCCAGGCATCGGGGAATGGGTGGAAATGTCGTGGGAAATTCCCCGGGACGTAACCGGGTTTACGATACTCCCCGGGTTCGCCCGGGACGAGGGTACCTGGCTGGCGAACGGTCGGCCGGCCGACGTTAAAGTAGAATTGTACCGACAAGATGAGTGCGTTTATGAAGAGAGTTTCGCGTTGGAGGACGTTATGGCCGAGCAGACGTTCGATTTCGCTCTCGGCGAGTTCGAAGACGTTGACCGGTGCCGTTTCTTCATAGAGGAAGTTTACCGGGGCGGTAAGTACGACGATACATGCATTTCGGAAATCCGGCTCCACTAGTTAAACTTGATTAAATCGCCGGTTATCGTATATTAATAAGTATGGAGAAACGGTCTTTTAACGGCGGAGGCAGTATGAACCGGAAAACCATAGGCTTTTTCGTAAAAACGGCTTTGGCCGTCTTTATAATCGCCTCGTGCGGTTGCAAGATGATAGAAGAGCGCAAGGCGATAAAGGAATGCAAATTCGACCTGGAGAAGGTAGAGGTCAAGGACGTAACGTTGAAGGACATATCGCTGATAGCTTACGTCGGCATCGAGAACCCCAACGACGACCAGGTCGTTTTGGATAGAATCGATTTTACGTTGTACAGCGACAAGACGAAGCTCGCCGACGGCAGCCACAGGAAGCAGCTTAAAATCCAACCGGGGACGCGGGAGGTAACGCCGGTAGCCGTCAAGTCGCCCTTGAAGAACCTGGGCGCCGGGCTCCTGGCCGCGGTTACGAAGTCAGGCGACGTTACGTACACGATGGTCGGGACGGTCTATATCGATACGTGGATCGGGACCATCGAATACCCCCTTAAGATAAGTAAGAAGTACTAGACGGCGAGGACGGGAGGAAGACTGTTATGCGGAAGTACTTTGTAGCCGCCGGGCTCGCGGCGTTTGTTTTAGTGACCCTATGTACGCAGGCGGGCGCGAGCGACATCGTCCGGCGCGTTTTCGACAACGGGCTTACGGCGATAGTGAAAGAGGACCACACGAAGCCGGTGGTCGCGATCCGCGTTTACGTCCGGGCCGGCTCTATTTACGAAGGTAAATACCTGGGCGCGGGGACGTCCCACTTCCTCGAGCATATGCTCTTCGAGAGTACCGACGATATGAGTAAGGACGAGATCGAGGAAGCCCGGGAGCGGATGGGCGGCATCACCAACGCGTACACGTGGAAAGACCATACTTGCTACTACACCCAGGTCCGGAGCGAACACGCGGCCGAAGCCCTCGAGCTTATGCACCGGGGCGTCTGCCGGGCGCTTATGCCCCAACACGAGTTCGATACCCAGCGGGACATCATCCTGAACGAAATGAGGATGGGTCGGGACGAGCCCACCCGAGTGCTCCAGAAGGCGTTTTTCGCGACGATGTACATGGAGCATCCGGTCCGCTACCCGACCATTGGTTATGAAGGTTTGTTTAAGGGGATTTCCCGCGAGGAATTGGTCGATTATTACCACGCGCTTTACATCCCCGAACGAATCGTGGTCGTCGTCGTAGGTGACACGAGCGCGGCTGATATACTGGCGAGGATAGGGGAGACCTTCGGCGCCGAACCCAGAGGGACTCCGCCGGCAGTATCACTTCCCGATGAGCCGCCGCAACTCGGCGCGCGAGAGATTATAGAGGAGATGGACATCGAAGCCGCGTATATGCGCGTCGGTTTCCGTACGACTTACGTCGGGACCGAGGACGCGTACGCGTTGGATGTGTTGGCGACGGTTCTCGGTGAGGGCCTTTCGGCGCGGCTGAAGCGGCGCATCCGGGACGAACTCGGTTTGGTTACGGGAATAAGCGCGTACAGCGCTACACCCAGAACGTACCCCGGTTACTTCGTCGTGTACGTCGAATGCAAACCGTCGAACCTGACGGCTGCGCGGGAGGCGATAGTCGAGGAACTATTTTCCCTTCGGGAGAAGAAGGTGTCAGACGACGAGTTAGAACGGGCGAAGAAGCAACTCGAAGCGTCGAACGTCCTCGGCAAACAGACCGTCGAGGATCAGGCCGACATACTAGGTTCATTCGAGTTGGAGACCGGCAACGCCGAGTTCGCCGAGGTGTATCTGGACGGAATTCGGTCGGTGACGGCCGACGACGTCCGTAACGTCGCTAAAAAGTACCTTACCGAAGACAACATGACGACGGCTATTGTAGCTCCGGAAGGCACGCTTGTGGCTTTGGCCGAGACCGGCGTGGGCGTCGCCGACCGGCCGATGCACCGGACTCGCCTGGATAACGGCCTTATACTTCTTGTCAAGGAGAACCCGGCCGTCGAGGCAGTCTCCGTGAGTATTATCGTGGACGGCGGCGGACGCGTAGTCCCGACCGGCAAGGAGGGCCTTGCCGACGTCGCCGCCGGGATGCTGTTGAAAGGGACGAAAAAACGGGACGCCCGGGAGATAGCCGAGGACATGGAGAACATGGGCGCCAGTATATACTCCGACGCGTCGCGGGATTATATATCGCTCGGCGCCGAGATGCTGGCTGAAGATTTCGACGAGGGGCTGGACGTCGTCCTTGACTGCCTCCGCGACTCGAAGATTCCGGAAGACGAGTTCGATAAGTTGAGGAAACGGTACAGAAGCTTCGTAATCAGCGAGGACGACGATTGGGGAATCGAGGCCGTGAAGGTATTGAGGTCCCACCTTTATCCGACGCACCCTTACGGGACGTTGGTGGGCGGTACGCCCGAGTCCCTCAAGAGTCTAATCAGGGACGACGTCGTAAATTACTATAATACGGTCGTGGTTCCCGAGAACGTCATCGTCTCGGTCGTCGGTGACATCGACGAAGCGTACGTTACGAGGAAGCTCATCAAAGAGTTCTCGGGGTGGAAACCGGGCGGCGCTTTACCGGTGCCGGCCGTGGACCCGGCGCCCGCCGCCGAGACGGTCGAATACGCCACCGATAAAGAACAGTCGGTCGTTTACGTCGGGTTCTACGGACCGACCTACGACGAGGACCGATATGCGCTCGACCTATTAGACAGCGTCCTGAGCGGGATATACCTGCCCGGCGGGCGCTTGCACGCCCGGTTGAGGGGAGCGGGGCTGGTTTACGTCGTCCACGCGTACGTGGCGCGGGGGATGGACCCGGGTTTCTTCGGTATTTACGCGGCTTGCGAGCCGAAGAACCGGGATAGGGTGCTCGCTATTATTAATGAAGAGATAGAGAGGATTAAGACGGAGCCGGTGCTGGACGAGGAACTGGAACGGGCGAAAGAGGTTTGTGTCTCGGTGGATGCGGTGTATTATCGCCAGACCAACGGCGACATCGCGGCGACTTCGGCCCGGGACGAGCTCTTCGGCCTCGGTTACGACGACCGCTGGCACTACGCCGAGAGGATAGAGGCTTTGACGGCGGACGACGTACTGGACGTGGCGAACAGGTATTTGGTGAACCACGTCGTCGTAATAGCCGGACCGGATATTGAGGAAGAAACAGGGGGCGAATGAAGTCGTTTAACTACTGGGCGGTCGGCGTGGGGCGCTCGGTCGCGTCCGGTACGGGGAACGTGACCCGCGCCGCCGTGCGGGACCTGCGGCGTCAGTATCTACGGTGGCTCATGCGCCGGCGTAAACGCAATAGTAAACGCGATACCGTTTCGAGCAGATGTTCGCGCTAATTAAAAATTTACGGTTCTGGGCGGTGGTCGTCCTCGCGGCCGTCTCGGTCGGGTTTATATACGTCGACGTGACGGGCCGTGCCGAGGTTCGAGCTTCGCTAATGATAGCGACGGCGCCGGTCGGCCGCGTACTCTACTGGGTCGATGAAATGAGGAAAGGCGAGGCCGAACGCGCCAGGCTTGAGGAGAGACTCGCCCGCGATAACATGGCCCTCGGCCGCGCCGACGAGCTCAAGCGGGAAAACGATTTGTTGCGGTCATATCATCACGTCGCGGGACCGGTTGAGAGCGAGCTTGTGTACGCCCGGGTCATCGTCCGGGAGGTGGACACCTGGCGCCGGGCGTTGGTCGTGGACCGGGGGACCGTCGACGGCGTCGCGCGCGGGATGCCGGTCATAGGAACAGACGGGCTTGTCGGTTACGTACGGAGTGCAGCCGAATCGGTATCGCTTGTGGAGATCATCACCAGCGACCAGATACGTTGCGCCGTCGAGCACTCGGCCACCGGGCACGCCGGGCTTTACTTCGCCGACGAAAACGGCACCGGGCACCTGTCTTACTTCGACAGCGACTTATCCGTAGGAGTCGGCGACTTGATAGTAACGTCCGGATTGAGCGGGAAATTCCCGCCGGGGCTCGTCGTCGGTTACGTATCGGACGTACGTCGCCCGACCGATTCGATGTACCTGGAAGCCGATGTCGAGCCGGCGCAAGATCTGGATGCGACAAGAAGCGTATTCGTGATGCTGTGGGCGCCGCCGGAAACCGACTTGGAGTAGGCGAAATGCGGACGTAGCCGGCTCTCGGCCGTAGGCGGCCGGAGCCTTTCCTATATTAATTAGTCCACGTTATGGGTTCTTTGATTATAAATAACTTATACCGGCGTAAGGTCAGGAGCGCTATAGCGGTCGCGGCCGTGGCGGTGGGCGTGGCGGCACCCATCGTATTGGCCGGATTGACTTACGGTTCGATTAACGAAGTCCTCGACCGAATAAGGAACGTCGGGGCGGACGTAATCGTTTCCCGTACGTCCAATCCGGCCCTGTTGGGCGTACGTACGGGGGTCATAGATGAGTCGCTCGGCGAAAAGCTGGAGGGCGTCGAGATAGAGTATGAAGGGGAAACCGTCCGCCCTGTGGAATCGGTTTCGCCCGTACTCGTATGGGTCGCCGAGGTTGACGGGCGACTCCAAAACGTTTACGGCGTTATGCCGGATAGGTTTCCCGCTTTCGGCGGTTTTATGGCCGACGCCCTGGTCTCCGGGCGGCTTATGGACGGGCCGGATGAACTGGTGGTCGACGACCGTCTCGCCGCGTCGGCCGGGTTGGAGAACGGCGATACGGTCGAGTTGATGAACCGTAGTTTTACAATCGTGGGGGTCGTGCGCGCCGGCGCCGGCGCCAGGTTGTTTGTGAACCTGGACTCGCTTCAGGAGCTTACCGGCCAGGACGGTAAGGTCTCGGCATTCTACGTCAAGTGTAAACACCCCGGTTACGTTTCGGCGACCGCGTCGGCGATAGAGGACGAGTTCCCTGGCTTGAACACGATTACGATGGGCGCGCTGGCCGACGAGATGGCCGAAGGCATGGCCGGGTTGGACGAGTTCATCGGCGCGGTAACCGGGTTGGCGCTTTTAGTCGCCGGGCTGGTTATCCTGCTTACGACTTACACGGTCGTACTGGAGCGGACCCGCGAGATAGGGATACTGAAGGCGCTGGGTGCGTCCCGGACGTTTATCACGCGGGTCATCCTGAGCGAAACTCTCCTGCTATGCACTGCGGGCGCCGCGGTCGGCTTAGGATTGGCCTGGTTGATGAAGTTAGGAATAGGGATTCGTTACCCGCTCCTGACCGTCGAGATGACGGTCAGCCGTACGTTCGGATACGGGGCGTTAGGTATAGCGGTCGGCGCCCTGGCCGGGATTGTCCCCGCCCTTTATGCCGCGACACGTGACCCGGCTGAAACCCTGCGTTACGAATAGATTATGGTCGTTAAAACCGCGTTAAAAGCGGAAGGTATATCCGTCGTTTTCGGGTCCCGCGATAATCCGTTTGTCGCCCTCGACGGCGTAGACCTGGAAGTCGCGCCCGGCGAGTTCGCCGCGTTGATGGGGCCTTCGGGCTGCGGGAAGACGACGCTTTTGCACGTCTTGTGCGGTATACTACGCCCGGCGCGGGGACGCGTTTGGGTGGACGGGATCGAGCTTACGGCGTTGAGCGACGCCGCCAGGACGCGCTTACGCCGGGACCATATCGCGTTGATATTCCAGAAGTTCAACCTGTTGCCCGCCCTTTCTGCCCTGGGCAACGTTGCGATAATGAAGAGGTTAGGCGCGGTTGTCGGGGGCGCGTCGCCTGACGCCGTATTGGAAACGGTGGGTCTTGGCGACAAAAAGGGGAACTTGCCGTCGGAGCTTTCGATGGGCGAGGAGCAGCGGGTCGCGACCGCCCGGGCGCTCTATACCGACCCGGCGGTAATCCTGGCCGACGAGCCGACCGGCAGCGTCGATTCGGCGAACAAGATTCACATACTCGACGTATTCGAAAAGTGTAACCGGGAGTTGGGACGGACTATTCTGGTCGCGACCCACGACGAAAATGTCGCGGCCCGGGCCGACCGGGTTATCGTAATGGAGGACGGGGAGGTCGTTTAAATGGTCGGACTAGGTTTGAAGGTAGTGTCGGACCGGATAAAACCCCTTGCACTGAGCCTCGCCTTCGGTTATATTTCGTCGCTAAGGGGACGTTTTAATCCAATATACCGCCGCAAGAGCCGAGTGGTGTTATGCCAGATGAAGAAACTAAAGGTCTTTACGCGGGAACCTTCGACCCGATAACGAACGGGCACGTGAACATCATTGAACGAAGCGCCCAGGTCTTCGGCGAGGTTATCGTCGCCGTGACCGACAACCCGACCAAGGACGGGCCCCTCTTTGCGCTGGATGAGCGGCTCGCGTTGGTCCGGGACGCCGTCGGTTCCGTGCAGGGCGTAGAGGTGATGTCTTTCAACGGCTTAACCGTAGAATTCGCGCGGAAGGTTGGCGCGAACGTAATCGTACGGGGGCTCCGGGCGGTCTCCGACTTCGAGGACGAGTTCGCCATGGCTCTCGCGAACCGGGACATGGCGCCTGAAATAGACACCGTTTTTCTGATGACCGCGCAGGAGTTTTTCTATATCAGCTCGAGCCGTGTCAAGGAAATCGCGAGCCTGGGCGGCGACGTTGGGAGCTTCGTCCCGACGGCCGTCGCCGAAGCCCTTTACGGTAAATATTCGGGAGGTCGCCCGAAATGAAGTCCGAGTGGCCTGGCAAGTTCGAGACCATCGTGGTAACGACGGACGGTTCGCCGTTTTCTTTGCGTGCCGTCGAGGTCGGGTTTAAGATAGCCAAAGAGTATAAATCGAAACTTATCGTGGTTACGGTCGTGGATACCGGTATCATAAAGGATTTTACGGAAGCGCCTCGCCGGGAACGCGACCGTGTGGAGCGCGAACTCGAGCACAACTGCGAACGCACCCTTAAAGACGTAGGCGCAATCGCGAAAGACCTAGGCGTGGACGTGGAGATGATAGTGCGCCGCGGCCGGCCCCACACCGAGATTATCCGGGTGGCCGACGACGCCGAAGCGGACTTAATCGTCCTGGCGAAAGGTGGCAGCCACCGGGGCGACCGTTACCTGATGGGCAGCACCGGGCAAAGGGTCATCGAGGACGCCGAGTGTTCGATACTGATAGTTAAGTAAGCGGGGGAATAGGATTCAGTGATAAACGTGTGGCGCGGGTTATCCCGCGCCGTTCTTTTGGGTAAGGGCCGACCTTTAGGTCGGCCCGGTTGTGGACGCGGTGGGTTGATGCAGACGAGGTTTTAGAACCTCGTCTGCAAGAATCGCCGGTGGTTCGGAAATCTGGAGAT
>Ga0180438_10000375_pt1 | contig 88134 bp, 129 predicted proteins | sample SS_ome_12_FD_132455 | JGI IMG/M metagenome (GOLD analysis project Ga0180438, IMG submission 132455) | Hypersaline lake sediment archaeal communities from the Salton Sea, California, USA - SS_3_D_2 metaG | ecosystem: Environmental > Aquatic > Non-marine Saline and Alkaline > Hypersaline >... | reverse complement strand
GAGGACAATTCCGATCAGGCGTTCTACGTCTACACAGGGTCGGGAATCAATCCTCAGGCTCAGCGTCAGGGCGGAATCTTCAAGGTGAAGATGGGATTCAACGTCGTGGGGACGGCCGAAAAGGTCCTGTTCACCGTGACGAACATGAGGGGACAGCGTTCGATCGAGGAACAGTAGGAACGGTCGGCGTCGTAGTCCAAAACCAAAAACTGAAGGACGTTTCCTTTTGAAGGAGGATCGGTCATGCCTCACGTTTTGTCGGTTCCTGGAGCCGGACAGAAGGCCGGACAGCGACTCGATCCCTACGTCGGATTTCGCTTTCGCGTTCTCTGCGTCGGGATCAGGTCCTGGAGGGCTGGATTCCGGACGATCGAAGGTCTCGAGGAAGAAAGCGAGGTCGTGGAGTACCGAGAAGGTACCGACCGAATCACCAAGAAGCTTCCCGGGATCTACAAGGCGACGGAGCTCGTTCTCTCCAGGGGGAAATCGCGGTCGAACGACCTGCAAATCTGGAGAGCGCAAGTGGAGCTCGTGCAGAAGCAAGGGCAGTATCCCGCGCTCGCATTCCGCAGAACCCTCAAGATCCAGCTCATGGACGACTTCAACAGACGTCTGAAGGGCTGGACCTATTTCGAGTGCTGGCCGAGCAAGCTCAGCCATCCGACGCTCGATGCGGGTTCGTCGGACGTCTGGATGGAATCAGCGACCATCCAGAACGAGGGCGGTCTGCCCGATCCGCTGGATCTGCGTCCGGTCTAAGGAAGGACCGGAACTAACATACCGAGACGGTTGACTGTTGACTGAAAGGAAGAAAAGATGAACGAGGAGCACGGTACGGAAATGGACCAAGGAGCAGAGGAAGAAACCAAAGCTCCCGAGGTCATCCCGGCGTTCAGCAGCTTGGACGATGAGAAGATCGACTTCGAATTGCCCGTCGGCTCGTGGGATCTGGCCGGAAATTACTACAGGAAGGTTCAGATCAGCGAGCTCGGTCCCAAGGTGCGAAGGAAAATCGGTAGGCCGGACATCCTCAACCATCCTGGGAAACTGACGACCCATTCTCTTGCTTTGGTGCTCGGATTCCCTCACTACCAGTTCGCCGACGAAAAGCAAGAGAGGAAGGTCTTGGTTCGGTCCATGTACTCGGCGGACCGTTCCGCTTGCGTTCTCGCAATCAGGAAGGTCACGAAGGGCGAAGACTCGGAAATCGTCCAGCGTTCGGAATGCGGTTTCTGTGGGAATCGGGTGGACATCTTCACCGCACCGAGCGAGATCAAGACCGTCCGGATCGAGGACACGGGATACAAGAAGGACGACACGCTCAAGGAATGGGTCCTGGTCGTGGAGGCCTTCGGGCATACGGCAAGGCTGAAACTCGCAAGGGGATTCGAGGAAGAGGGATTGTCGGTGGACCAGATCAGGAACATCAACGATTCCTCGATGGCTGTCCTTGCAGCTTGCACGATCGATTTCGACGGTGATCCCGTGGACTTCGAGTTCTACGATCGCCTTCGTACGAAGATCAGCGACGCCATCATGGACCAGTTCCTGGACAATCAGCCTGGACCGGATGTCTTCAGTTCGGTGCGATGCAATTCCTGCAACAGAACGTTCGACTATGGGGTTGACCCGTCGGATTTTTTGCTTCCGAGTGCGGGACAGCGTCGCTTCGGGAGACGTGGAGGGAGATCGCGGAATTAGGTCACATCTACAAAGGATGGTCCTATCGTGAACTCTGGGCGATGACCGATGCCGAGCGGAAGTTCTTCATGGACTATGCCGTTGAACGGTCAGAGGAAATCGCAAGGCAAATGAAAGAGAAATAGATGGCCGGAATCGGAACAGCTTTGGGACTCGGGGTCGTACTCTCGATGGTCAATAGGCTGTCGGGTCCAGCTTCAGCTGCGTCGGCATCAATGCAGACGTTGTCTATGGCGACCGACCGTGCGACCAGAGCACAGCTCCGAATGGAAGTCGCGGCGAGGGCAGGAAGGGTAGCTCTCATCGGGGCAGCTGGCGCATCTGTGGCTCTCGCACTCGTGACCGCCGAAGCTGCTCGTTTCGAAGAAGGAATGAAACGAGTAGAGGCCATCCTCGTCCCCACGACAGGGGAATTGAAGGCGTTGACTGCAGCTGCAGTTGAAGCAGGAATCAAGACCAGATGGAGCCCGACTCAGGCGACAGAAGGTCTAAAAGAACTCGCGACAGCTGGCTTTACGGCAGGAGAGGCGACAGCTGCCTTGATGCCTGTCTTGGACCTTGCTACAGGTTCGCTCGGCCAGCTCGGGGTCGCGGGAGCTGCCTCAGCTGCAGCTGCAGGAGTTAGGGGATTCGGCTTTGAAGCCAAAGACACAGCGAAGGTCGTTGACATTCTGCTCAGATCAACACAGCTGACCAATATCCAAGCCAGAGACCTTCAAGTGATGCTGGCTCGTGTCGGTGGTAACGCGAAGGCGATGGGACAGGAATTCGAGCATACCGTCGCGATCCTCGGTGCTCTGCGGAATACAGGGGCAGAGGCATCTGTCTCGGCGACTACACTTCGATCGGCGATTCGTGCCCTGATGCAACCGAAGGCGACGGCAGAGCTGCAGAAGCTCGGCCTATCTGCTACGGATGCAAACGGGAATTTCAAAGACATGGCGACGCTCATGTTTGAGATTCAGAATGCCCTTGGGAAAACGACAGAAGAACAGAGGGCATTGTCGCTCATGACATTGTTCGGCGCACGAGGCATGAATGCCTTCAATGCCGTCGTCGCTATGGGTCCTGAGAATTTCGCAAAGCTGGAAAACGAATTGAAGAACGCATCTGGAACGGCAGCTAAGTTCCGCGAAGCTGTCTTGGAACCATTGATCGGCCGACTTGTGCTGATGATGGGTTCAATTCAAACGCTCGCAATGAGACTCGGTTCGCCGCTCCTCGGTCCATTGAAGATGGCTGTTTCATTCTTCACGAAGATATTGAACGTGCTAATCACGCTCACGATGTGGTTCCCGAGAACGACGAAGGTGATTATGCTCTTGGTCGGAGCTGTCGTCTTCTTGACAGGACTCGTAGGAACCGTCCTTGTGCTCGGTTCTGCCTTTATGAAATTGAACCTTGCTCTTGGACTGGTAACAAAGGCGAAGTTCGCGTATCTCGCGATCTCCAAGCTTATATTCGGCATTGAAGGAATGACAAGGGGAGCAGTCCTCGCGTCTATATTCGCCGAGAAGCTCAGGCTGACGCAAACAGACCTGACGAATGCAAAGATGAAGATCAGGATCTGGCTTGAACGTATTCTCGGCATCGGTATTTCAAAGAACACTTCTATCACCTATGCAGCTGTCTCGGCAGCTTGGGCAAAGAGGGTCGCGACGATTGGAAATAATGTCGCGCTCGGAATCAATAATACATTGACGAGAATAAATTCGATGTTGAAATGGGGGAACATCAGGGCGTCTTTTGGACAGGCAAAAGCTGCGATCATGGGATCAACGGCAATGAAGGGAGCTGCAGCTGCATCCGGAATATTCACCGGAGCGATTCGAGGCATGACAGCTGCGATGCTGGCGAATCCGATTCTATTGATTATAACGGCGATCATCGTATTCACGATCCTGCTCGTGAAGGTTGCAAGGGCATTCTGGAACGCGAAGGGTTCAGCTCAAGCGTTCTATGGAATTCTATTGGTATTGATGTCGCCGATAGGATGGCTGATAATCGCCGCGAAGATATTCGCTTCTGCATGGCAGCAAAACCTCGGCGGAGTTCGTGATGCCTGGAAGTCCATGCGAAAAGCAATCAGCATGATCTTCGAGCCTCTCGGCCGACTATTCAATGCAATGAAAGGCGTCGGTCCGATGGGCAAGCTGTTCAAGTCGGTCATGACCGTTGTTATGATGCCTTTCGCTCGTGCGTTCGAGTTGATCGGCGTCGCTGCTACGGTCGTCGGTGCAATAGTAGAAATCGTCGTACAGGAAATTGAAGCTGCATTCGCTCCATTGACCCCAGTCGTGGAAGAACTCGGCACAGCTTTCGACGAGCTCGGTGTCGCGGTCTTTGGTAGAGGCGGAGCGAACGTCGGCTTCTGGAAAGCATTCGGGACGGTCGTACGATGGGTCGTGCGAAATACCCTGGAACCGCTCGCCAAGGTTATATCATGGATCATAAAGGGAATCACATGGATGACTCGTGGGGTTAAGGCTCTGGTCGATCCACTTGTCAGGGTTCGTGATGCTATCGTTGATATATTGGACAAGGGAATTGGGACGGTCAGCGGGATCATCGGTACAGTCGCAGGAGCTATCGGGCTTCAGCATGGAGGCATCGTAACGAGGCCGACTGTAGCTGCACTCGCAGAAACAGGAAGGCCGGAAGTCGTGATGCCCTTGCCGAGCGGTCTTGGTCCTGGAGATCTAAAAGATGTGTTCGACGCGATCAAACGAGGGGAGCCGACAGGAGCTGCTCCAGCTGCAGGAGGCGGACCAGTTCGTGTCGTGATTGAAAACCGCATCTTCTTGGATGGTCGCGAAATCCGAAGGTATCAGCGCGAGCTTGATGACTTGGATATGGCTCGCGCCTTCGTATAGGTGAGCAATGAGTAACGGCGACTCTGCAAAGTATTTCGGCGAGGTCCGTTCTGCTATCGTCCAGAAGGGCGATGACAGAAGGCGTGGAATCGCAGGGAACAGGGAGGGAAGAGATTCCCAGCCATCCAGGATTCAAACTAAGATGATCCTTCGGGACAATGATAACCTGGAGGATTATATTGAAGTAGATTACAACCCGACGATCTGGCCTTTTGAAGCGAAGGTAGAGTATAACGACAAGACCATCATCGGTGGACAGGATGCTCTGGAATTCAAGAGCAGGAAGAACGAAGATTTCACACTTGAATTTCTGTTCACCGACTTCGGTTCGCATACGCCGAAAACACAATTCAAACAGACAACGGAATGGAAATTGTCGTGGCTGGAATCCAAATCAAAATCGAGCATACATTATGACGAAGAATCAAGTTCATTCGTCAATGCCCCGACGGTCTTGATGCTGGAAAGGGCATTGAACACAGACCGCGTCGTAATCGTGAAACTAGCTTATAAAATCGAACTCTTCAATAGTGTCTGGCAAGCTCAACGAGCCAGAGTGCAGATCACCTTCAGGAAAGTCTTTCAGCGCAGAAAGCGGAAGGGCGGATCAGGTCGGAGGAACATTTAATGGCGATCTTTGAAGGTTCACGGTATGCACTCGGCGAGAACGGTGAAAAGATCACCGCGAGTCGTCTTACCATAAACGGCAGGACGATTACATTCTTGCATGACCGACGTGTCTATACCGAAAAGGATATGAGGGAAGCGATTCAGGTCTACCAGATCGAAGTCGGTGACCTGCCTGATCTCGTGGCGTTCATCCATTCAGGCTCTTCGGTCAAATGGTTTCTGTTCGCAGACCTGAACAAGATGTTTTATCCGGACGATGAAATGGACCAAGGCAGGGTCATTCTGATGCCGAGCCTTACAGACTTCAGAGCGGTTTAATGCAGGAACATTTCCAAGCAAAGGTCTACATTGATGGGCAGGAGCTGGAGCAGCTCGGCCTTCCGGATTCCATATTTGCTGTAGAAGTGATGCAGGACGAATTCAAAAGCGATATGGCGATCGTTGATATATGGAATAGGCAAAAGATATTCACGGATGCAAATATATTCCGCAATCGTGCAAGGATGGATGTCTGGATTGGTAGGGGCATCAACCTCACGCTCGCAGGATCATACATACTGCAGAAGCCTCAATGGGGTTTCCCGGAGCGTGATGCGCCGACGATTCGCCTGATCGGTTTTGATGATACGATCCTGTTGAAAGAAAGGGGCGAACGTAGAAGGACGTTCCGCAATTCAACCGATTCTGAAATCGTTTCGCAGGTCGCCGCTGAATATGGCCTGACGACTGACGTGGAGGCGACGCAGGAAAGGCGTGAGCAGGAAGTACAGCTAAATGAAACCGATATCAAATTCCTTTGTCGTCTTGCGAAGCGGAATGGATATCTGCTCTATACGGAAAACAAGGTCCTTCATTTCCATCCGATAAGATACCAGGACACGAACTTGATTCTTACTTATGGGGATGGTGAGAACCAGCTCGTAGACTTCTGGCCTACGAAAACACTGATTGATTCTGCTGGGAATTTCATTTCTACATTTCTGGACAAGGATCTTGGAACGGTCTTGACAGCAAGGTCAGCGAACGTCCCAGATGCCGTTGATCTACAAGACCAAAGGAAGAATCCGACCTCAAAGGGAGTGTCGAGTATTATCCTTCAGCGTCCTACGAAATACATTGACCCGATAGACACGACGTTCGATCTGTCTACTCATCAGGGTCTTGCGAATAGGTTGCAACAGAGGGATTCGTACTTGATCGGTGGATACGGAACTGCTCATGGGAATCCTGGAATAAAAGCAAGGCAGGTCGTGACCATTGATGAAGTCGGCCATCTATCAGGGCAGTATTACATTCGCTCTGTAAGCCATCGTAGAACCGAAGCAGAGGGATTCATGTCTTCGTTCTTTGCTGTCAGGGCAAGGGTAGGACAGCAGAGAAGGCTCACTCCGCAAGAGACAGGGGCAGAGTCTACGTCACCTGCTAATCCTGGACAAGAAGTCCAGCCTACGATCATAGAGGCATAGGATGAAACGATACTTTGGAAAATATAGTGGAACTGTCTTTGACAATAATGATCCGAAAGGAATCGGTCGTGTCAAGGCGTTCTGTCCTGCCGTTGGATTCGTTGAGTTCCCTACGAATTGGGCGAGGCCTTGCTATCCATTCCCAGGATTATGGTCTCCGAATACTGGCGAAAAGATATGGCTTGAGTTTGAGGCAGGAGACCCGAATACACCGATCTGGACTGGTATCTTTTATGGAGCTCCAGGGGGAACGTCCGAGGCTCCACAAGGTCAGCAGCTCAAGACAGATTTCATTTTGAAAATACTCGGCCAGCTATTAGCCGAGGCGACTGGAAATTGGGAAGTCAAGGCTCTTCAATTCATTATTGATTCTGCATCGATCAAGCTTGGAAAGACAGCTGTTGAAGGCTTGATTAAGTCGAGCTTCGGGAATATAAAATATAACGCTCATCAACATACCGTGACGGCAGTAGGAAGTCCAACCGGACCTCCACTTCCGCCAAACAATTTCCTCCCCGCGACGGATGCGACGCAGAAAGTGAAAGGCGAGTAGCATGGAACTGATGGACTTTCTGAATGGGGACGGCAAGAATCAAAAGGAGAAGTTCCTCCGGATTTTCAGAGACATGAATTCGGAGTCGTCCCCAAAGCTTCTCAAACAATTAACCGATCGGATTCGCAAGCAAAAGAAACGGCTGAATCACACAAGGAGCAGGGAAGCTGCTCTGAAGGACAAGCTGTCTGGTGTCATGGAAGCGATTTCAATCGCAAAGGAGATAAACCTCTCCGGTGACACCATCTCTGTCCTCGAAGGATGGCGGGATGAGCTGTTGGAGATGCTTGACAAGGTCGAATGTAAGAAGGTCGAGGACAAGGTTTCCGACCTCGTCAAGATCAGGGACCGTATCGGGAAACGGTCTCCGTTCCTGGAACTCGTGTTAGGTGTCCTTGAAGATGGCTCAACTGAATCGTGAAACCCTCGGGCGGGGATTCAAATTTCCTTTCCGCATCGGCGGGGATTCCCTGTCGCATGACGGTCCGGAGCAGTCTCGCTATGAACAGCACGTCATAGAGGGAATCCAGCAGATCATGCTCGTGCAGAAACGTTCGAGGCGATACGACCGGAACTTCGGGAGTCGTCTTTTCGAATTGCCCTTTGAGGAATTAACCCGGAGTCCGGGTCTTGCAGTTCAGTTCGTACGTGATGCGATGGACCAGGAGCCAAGGGTAGACACGCTGAACGTATGGACAAGGGTGAACGAAGACAAGAGCGAACTCCATGTCAACCTGGATGTCCAGTTCCTTGACACGTCCAAGACGGCCAATCTTGTATTTCCATTCTATAGAAACGATCAGGGTCGGCCTTCTTTGACCGAGGTTCGGGTCACGATAAATTAGAGGAGCGGATAAATGACAACCTATCCCATTGACCATACAAGCCGAGACGAAGAAGGCATCAAGGAAGAAATGGTTCGGCGGAAACCGCTCATCACCCCTGAGTGGACCGACGATAACCAGAACGACCTCGGCATGGCTCTCATGGACGAGATCGTCGCAGCTCTGTCGGTCCTTCATTTCTACGCTGACAAAGCTGCTATGGAAGCCTTCGTCGGTGATGACCGAGTAGGATGCGTCAAGCGGGAAAGTCTCCAGAAGATATTTTTCTTCTGGAATATCCCAGCTGCTAACCCTGCAACAGCTGTCCTCAAGTTTTCCATCAATGCTACACTCGGCCAGGACGTCGTCATACCAGCTGGAACTCAGTGTCAGACGCAGTCCTCTTCGTCTCCTGTGTTCTTCGAGACAGCACAATCGCTGACCCTGGATTATGAGCTACTTCTGTCCGATAGCGATGGCTCGGATATCCTGTCCGTGAATTCGGCAGGGTATGAGGTCGGCCAGCTCGTGGAGATCGGCGATAACGATACGTCTCCAATTCAGCGAACCATTATTGCAAAACCGACTTCAACGCAGATTCGGTTGGACTCGAATGTCCCCGTAGGATATACCGTTGCTCAAGCTGGATACGTTTCGGCCTTGACAGGAACCGTGGACGCGATCGAAGGCAAGACCGTCACGGAAGCCTTCTTGAATTCGGATGGGACAAAGTTCCAGCAAAGGCGTTCCGCTTCCAAGAGGCTGATCGACAATACGATCGAGATGGTAATCAATGAAGGCTCAGGCGACACCGTCTGGACAGCCGAGGAAACATTCTACGACTCTGGACCGACCGACGAGCATTTCATTTGGAAAAGAAAATGGGATGACACAGTCCTACTCACGCTCGGCGATGGTGCTCAGGGCAAGATTCCTGTTTCAGGCGCGACCATGAATCTGCGTGGAAGAGAAGGCGGAGGAGCATACGGAAACGTCGGAGCGAACGTAATCACACAAGTCAATTCGCAGATCCTGGTCGGTGGAGCACCTATCAACGTCACCGTGACGAACCCTGCAGCTGCCTCGGGTGGATCGGATAGGATGGACTTGCTGGAAGCCAAGATTCGCGGTCCTGAAATCCTCCGTACGAACGATCGGTATATTTCAAAAGCCGATTATATCGCAGGGGCGAAATCTGTGTCTGGAGTAGGAAACGCGAATGCCGTTCGCGTCACAGCTCCTGGAGTAGCATATAACGTCGCAGTCTACATCGTGCCGACTGGAGGGGGAGCTCCATCTTCCACGCTCAAGGCAGCTGTCAAGGCAGAGCTGTTGAGCAAGGGAAGCATTCGTGTCGTTCCGGAAGTGTTTGATCCTGGCTTTGCACGGATCGCACTCGGTGGAACGATTCACGTCTATTCGAACTATATCCAGAACATAGTCAAGGCAGCTGTAGAAGCTGCTCTCGCCGATTTCTTTGCCGTGAATAACCTGGAATTCGGCAAGGCAATTCGTGAGTCGGACATCGCAAGGGTGATCGATGAAGTGGAAGGCGTTGACTATGTAGACATCACGAAACTAACTTTGTATATCAAAGGAACGGATGTCACTCTGGTTCGGTGGACTGGCGATGCCGTCTTTGGCGATGTCACCGTAGGACCTGCAATCGTGAAGCAGAACTGGACTGTGACATTCTTAACCCCGAACACGTTCAACGTTCGCGGTTCTGTGTCTGGCTTGCAATCGGCGACAGGGGTTCTGGACTCGTCATACTCAAGCGACAATGGCGAGGTCAATTTCACCATCGCATCTGGAACGACGCCGATGGCAGCTCAAGACAATGCAACCTTCAGGACTGCGGATTACAGGGGGAACGTGGATGTCTTGGATAACGAGATCGCTGTCCTTGAAAAGAATGAGCTGAACTATTCGGGAGGCGGATAGTGCCCAGATACGGAACATTCAGATACGGAACAAGCTTTTATGGATCGATCCCGCTTGCAGATCGAACAGCTTCCAATCTGCAATCGCGAAGAGGCGTTGAAGGACCTCAGATCATATTGTCCTGGGACAAGCCTACGGATTACACGAACGTCACACGGATGAAGCTTCAGCGCAAGATGGGATCATATCCTACAGACGCAAACGATGGCGTCACGCTTCTGGATACTGTGGACGCATCCATCGAAACCTTCACGGACTTCCCAGAATTCGCCCCCGAGTTTTTCTATTACAAAATATTCACGGAATACAATTCAGCATGGTTTTCCACGGTCTTTGCAGAGGTCGTGGAGCTTGCACACGATACGAAGATCGAATTCCAGGATAAGTTCTTCCGAGAGCTGCCGGAAATCTATCGTGTCTTTGATAAGGGACGGTTCGGATCAAGGCAGCTGCAGCTCGCGCCGACACAGCTGGACGCACAGGAAAAGATCCTGCTCGCAGAAGACGGCCAAACGGATCAGGGCGAGCTGCGTCGCTTCCTTAAAATATTCAACATCTTCTTCAACGAGCCTCTGGCCTTGATTCGCGCAATCGCTACCAGAGACGGCCTCGGTATCATCCATGACGTGAAGAGAACCGCTCCTCAATATCTTGCCCTGATTTCAGAGCTGTATGGATGGGCATTCAATTGGGATTTGCCCGTAGATGCAGCTAGAAAAGAGGTCGTTGACCTGCCCGATACTTACAGGAAGAAGGGTAGGAAGGACGTCACGGAACAGTTCATTAACAATATCCTCACAGGACATACCGTCTCGATCATCACGCCAGACGAGGTCATAGACCTCAACGGATATCCGAATGGTTTCTTGGATACTACCGACTTGATCGGGGAAGTTGATTGGCTGACAGCACTCAGTCGGTTCTATGTCTTTGCAGATATCAACGATGCATCTACGATCGGTTTCAATAAGATCGCAATCAATGTCATTCCAGGGGCGACCATTAAATTAAAGTCGTCTCAGATAGTAAAGACCGAAAATGTGATCGATGACTTCTTCAATATCTTGGACGATGTCTATATCTTTGTTCATGAGACGTTCAATTTAACTTATCCAACAGACATCACGACGGCGGGTCAGGCATTCCTTACTCCTTACTTCCCGCTTCCGAATCCGAATCTGCTTCAGGCATTCGGCCATTTCGGAGTCGGTGGTGGAATCGAATTATGGGACGAGACAGGACCGCCGACCCCTTCGGCCAGTCAATCAAGGCTCGTACAGGAAAGGTATAGAGCCATTCCAAGGAATATCGTATTCCTTGACGGGTCAGACAACCCGACGCTGACTGCTACAAAGAAGGTCCTCTTACGATGCTTCATGGACCTTGAAACGTTCACGTCTTTGTATTCCAGGGAGGCTGGAATCTTTGGAAATGATTCCGGGCCGACAAAGGATAGTGGAACCTTGCTAGCTGCTAAGAACTTTCCTATTAGATTCATTGATGAACGAGTCCGTTACATAGTGGATTTCAAAATCCAATTCCCGTAAGAAGAGGAGACTAAAGATGGGAGCCAGCACAGCGAACATCTCGCGGGATATGTTCAACGAGCAGAAGGAGTACAAACTCCGCATCTTTCAGCAGGGGCCGAACAAGCCTCTCGTTGATGCGGATATCAATGCGGCGATCAAGTCGCTCTACGAACAGATCCGCAGGAACCTTCAATTCTGGGGAATCGCCGGATCCCCGGATAACGGTTTCAAGGTTCAAGAATCGCTTTCAAATAACGTGAACAATTTCACGCTCAAGGGAGGCGATGGAACGGCGGATGGTTCTGGCCGTCTCTATCTGGTCGGCCATCTTGCCCTTCTGTTCGCAGACGTGGAATGGGACACGAATGGAAGCGATGCACAGTACATCCACGACCGTTCAACCGGATTGACAGCGACCGTTCTTTCCTACTCGGCTGGGAATTGGAACGTGAACGAGCTGGCCGGAAGGACGCTCTACCCGAATACGAACGTAGGGACAGGGTTCCCCATCGTTTCGAATACACAGACCACGATCGTGATCGGTTCGGGCGATATGACGACGGTCGCTCAAGCCAAGGATTTCTTCAGGGTAGACCCGTCAACGCCTTCGGCTCCAAGAACGGACATCGTCTACTTGGATATTTACCTTGACGAAGTGGATTCAAGCGAGGATTCCAACCTTCTGCATCCGCTTTCGGGCGGATCATCGTTCGAATCCGCAGTCGTCATGAGGCTCAGGCATATCGTCAGGGTCAGGGAAAACAGCACGACGGTTCCAACGAGTCCATTCACGGATGCCGACTCGAATATCCATTATTACGTCAAGCTCGCAACCCTGACTCGGGATGCAAACAATACCATCACGGCAGCTGAAATCAGCGACGACGTAGCAAGGGACATCATTTCGCTCGCAGCTCTCAGGGCGGAAATCATCGCAGCTCGCGGTTCCGCGCCGAATCTGGATGCGAGGCTGGACGTGTCGTTGAAGGAAAGCGGAGTTCTGCAAGACGGCATCATCGTGGATATCATGGTCAATGCCTTGGCCGATATCGCCCAGAGCAAGATCAGCGAGTCGGCTGTCTACGATGATAACTTCGTCGGCGTTCCCAGCGATCTGGAGGACGACCTGAATCAGGTCAGGACCGAGATCAAAGAGGCGAAAGGAACAGCCTCTTGGACGACAGCTCCGACACGAGATATGGAGACATTGAATACGGACCTTTCGGCTGTCGAGACTGAGCTGCTGAATGCCCGTGGAGCATTCCCGACAGGCGAGCTGGATGATAGGCTGGATGTTTCGCTCAACGAAGATGGTACACTCAAGGCGTCGGCAATCTCTCCCGCCTTGCCGAAGCTAGCTGCCGAGCCTTCCATGGTTTTCTACCCTGTGAATGCCGATCCATATCAAACATATCGTCTGCATCAATTCCGTGGGATGTTCGCAGGAGATTACCAGACAGGAGCGAGGAGCGGTCCATATACTGACTATGGATTGGACTTCGTCACTGCACTCGCCTATCCACTCGACGTGAATTTCCCGAACCTTTCGCCAGGACCGGGAAGGCGAGACAACGATCCGAATCACGGCCTCGGTCCTCAATTCGCATGGTATTTCGTATATCTGATCGGCAAGGCAAGCGGAGAACGTGCTCTGGTCTATTCGACTTGGGCAAGGCCTCCATGGACGGTCGGTCCACTCTTGGATTCTTCGGTATACGATTTCCCTGGGAATGGCTGGAGATACTGGAAATTCATCGCAGCTGTGCGGAACCTTTCCGACACGGGATGGGAACTGATTCAGATCAGGAAGATCGGCAATCATGTCGAATATGAAATCGGCCATCGTGCATTCGGTCATGGAACGTTCGGAGACTCAGGATGGCAGGATGCGCTCATTTCGGTTCGCGTTCCTCCGACAGCGATGCGAATCAATGTAGAATGCTGGGTTGAGGGCAGAAACGGAACGCAAGACTTCCTTCTGCGTCCACCGAATCCGGCAGCTCCTTCACTCGGTATTCCAGGACTCCATGAACCTGCGAATTGGCCTCCGCCTCCACCAGAAGGTTTCGGTCTGGAATGGAAACTCAGAGCGTCGTCGTTCGCAGTATCTCCAGGACCATTGTTCTGGGATAACTCGGTTGGATGGGTCGATTTGAACAATGTCCAGGAAATCGGCTATCGGCATGTCGCATCGGGAACCGATCACAATGCCTACATTGACATTCACGGATACGAAGAATGGACTGACTTCGAATCGTCTGCTCCGACTTGGTAAGAGGTGAAGGTATGCCGAATGACGATGGCTCCGCGAGGAGCACAGGAAACGACCACGACAAGTTCGTGGAATTCAAGGCGGAGATCAAGACCGATCTAAAGTATCTCCGCGTTGATACGAATAAAATGCAGGAATCAATTTCTGCATTAACCCGGAAGGTCAACACTCAATGCACGGAGATCGCGGTTCTTAAGGCAAAGGTCGCCATCTATGCCGGACTGATCGCGACAGGGGTTTCCGTAATCGGGACGATCATTCAATTGCTCGTGAGGGGTTAGACCATGAAGAGCAAGATCCTAATTATTGACACCGATGAAAACATGAAAAGGATCAGGGAGGTTCTGCGGGAAGGCGGGGAAGAATGGGAAGTCCTTTTCGTTCGTGATCCAAAGGAGGCGATGAGCGTCATGCACTCAACGGACGTCGCTGTCGTTGTCTGTGGATCGAGCGTTCCTGGCTTGAATTGCACGACGCTCCCATACGAAATCAACAAGGTATTCGAGGACGTCAACGTAATCATTTTGAATATGAACGGCGAAGAAGTTCCACGGGAGCAGTTCCTCAAGAGTACTGCCTTTGATATGGTTCAGTGCGAAGGGTCGAATTGCCCCGACGACGTTGACATCGTTGAAAGCATCGAGGTCGCCGTGACCGCGAAGAGAATGCGGGATACAGGAGCTTTCAAAAAGAAACTCGTTTAAGGAGAGAAGACATGAGAAGCCTCGCACTCGTTACCCTGCTCGTCCTGTCGCTGTTCTTGGTCGGATGCCCTCCGCCCGAAAGCTACGTCAGGTCAACGGAACTCGCACTCGAGAACTCGGGGAACCTGGACTCCAACGTGGACACGCTCGCCAAGAACTATTTCCAGTTCATTTCCAAGGACACGTCTCGGCTCGTCGCCGAAGGCAAGATGACAGAGGAAGCAAGGAAAGAAGTCCTGCAGAACGTGGAAGAGCAGATGGCGAACCTGAAACAGCAAAGCCTGATCAATCGCAAGTTCTGCCTCCTCGCCCACGACTTCGTCCATGACAAGAAACTCACAATCGAGGAAGTCGTGGCAGGAATTCAAACCGTGAACAAGGCGACTCCTGAAATACTGGAGTTCATCGAGAAACTGAAGGGAGGAAACTGATGGCGGGAGATGAAGAAAAGAAAGAAGAAAGCCCGGAAGAAACCATCACCTCGGCCAAGGACTATTTCGCGCAGATGGGACTGAACCCGAACGTGGACAAGAACTCCTTCTCCGACCAGGATGCAATCGCTACCATGGAGAAGGCAATCAGCGTCCTGAAGGCGCGGAAACAGAACAGGGAAACGGCCAAAGCCATCATCCGACAGGCATGGGGAATCTTCAAGATTCTGGCCTGAAAATCCGGAACCTCCATGGAATGGCCTTTCCCTATCGTTTAACCCTACCCTAACGGAAAAGGGAAACGGGGATCGTCTAAGCCGAGGGATTCACCCCTGAAATTCGGGGGCGAACCTCGGCTTTTTCTTTCGCTTTGACGCTGAGAAAGCAAAAGGAGGGGGACATGATACTGGCCGATTTGCAAGGAACGCTGGATTCGATCGCAACGATCGTAGGTCTGCTCGTGCCGATCATTCTGGTCATCCTCACCATCCTGCTCAGGCGAGGCACGATCAACAAGGAACAGAAGCAGGAGGCCGAGGAAATCATCAGGGTGATCGCCGACTCCATCGAGACGTTCAAGGGCGAGAACAAAGCTGCATCCAAGAGCCTGACTGAACTGATCGAAGCGAAGGCCTCAGGAGCGAAGGTCACGGAAACCCTGAAGGGTTATCTGGACCGATACGACCTGAACAAGTAATCGCGGAGGCCTCCTGCGCGACTGAAACCCTGCACTCCAGTCGTAAAGCCCGTCGGCGCTAGCGTTTGACGGGCTTTTATTTTCTACTCATTTTCTACTTGAGCTTGATATTTACCATGTCGTCTATATGTATATGTTCATAGACGGCAAACAGAAGGAGTAAGGAAGGAGTCCGGCAGAATGATCAATTATCGTGACGTTGAAAAGGAGAAGGAAGTCCTTGCGCTCTTGCTAAAATCCAGACGGCTGAACAAGACAGAAATCCTACAGAAGTTGAGTGCAAATACTTTCTCCTCCGAAATGACGCGGAAGATATTCGTTATTATCCGCGACCATCAGTACAAGTATTTCGCCCCGATCAACGCCGACATTCTTTTAACGAAGGTGAGCGAATCGGAAGAGGACTCGCCGACGAAAAAGAAGCTGCGTCGGCTTGTAAGAAGGCTTCGCGGGATGGACGTGTCGGCCAAGATGACCGACTATCTTGTCGAAGAATTAAATCGGTGCGAGCATTCAAGGCATATACAGCAGCTCCTCATCAACGCAAAAGATATCTTCACGCAAAGCGGGAACCCATTCATGGTTCGCGAATTCCTGGCTGACGGCATCGCGCAAGCCAGATCAACGGAACAGCACGAAGTGGAAGTCCTTGATCTGCGAGGCGACTGGAAGGAACGACTGAAGTACATAAAGAAGGCTCGACTGAATCCAGAATTCGCAAGGGGCATTGAATCAGGAATTGATAGTCGGTTCGACGACCAGACGGCAGGATACAATCCTGGAGACCTGATCATATTCGTCGCCCAGACTTCGGGCGGGAAATCTATATGTATGCAGGATCAGGCGGTCTTCATGGCTGTTGAACTCGGCAGGAGAGTCGCGTTCGTAACGAACGAGATGACAGCGAAACAGACTGCCTTCCGCATGGACTCGCGCATCTCCAGGGTTCGGCATAATAAATTCAAGAAGCCTCCTACGATGCGCGATATAGATCTAAAGAAATGGAAGACGTCTATTAAGGAGCTACGGAAGAACAGGCTAAAGATTATCGGGATGCACGATGGATGCTCGTCAGCTGCTATTGACAGCAAGTTGACAGAGATCGCGTTCAAGCCCGATATCATATTCATAGACTATATGCAAAACATGGTCCCCTCTTCTCACACTCCTCGCGACTCGCTCTCCGTTGATTGGCAACCCCAAGCAATCGTCGTTCGGGAAACGAAGAACCTTGCCCTGAAACGACGCATCCCAATCGTCTCCGCAGGACAGCTCAAACCCGAAGCCGAGGGCAAAGAAGAGCTGGAAATCCGCGATATCGCCATCTCTAAACAGGCTCTATCCCAGAATGCCGACTGCCTGTTCGCGATTATCCAAACGAAGGCCATGAGACTACGGAACCCTCCTCGGGCAAAGATTCAATTCATGAAGGTTCGCGAAGGCAAGACGCGAGAATTCATTGAGGTCATACCGAACTTCGGGTTGATCCGGCTGAATGACCCGAGCATGAAACGCAAAAAGAAAAAGAAGAGAAAGAAAGGAGAGGATTGATATGGGCAAATATAATCACGCAGAAGCATTCGCCTTGATGAAGTATAGGGACAGGGAAACGGGCAAGGTTGAAATCATTTGGAATTCAAGGGACGGCGTCACGCCTTTTATCGTGCTGAGTCAGAACGGAAATGAATCAGTTCATTTTGATTGGCAGACAGATCGAATTGACCCTTTCCATGTTCCGAGCGTCGGCGATCGTATATTCGTAGACCTTACCAGAGAGAAGGCAGAAGCGTTTCAGCGTGAACGTTTCGCTGTGAATACGAACATGGCTGAAAGGCTTCGCGCTCATTACGAAGGCATGGACGACGAGGCAATCGTCCAGAAACTGGTAGAAGACATGATGTCGCCAGGAGGACAGCCAGATATCGCAACCGTTGACGGCGATATGCGGAATGAATTCCTTAAGAAAGCAATCGCCGGGAAAAGAATCAAAACCCGTTTCGCATGAAAGGAGAGGCCGATGTGTCCGCACGATGAATTCGAAACTCTATTTGAAGATGACTTCGGCGACATCGTGGTCCGCAAGTGTAAACAATGCGGAATGATCGAAGTGAAATCAGAATGGGTTGACATCGAATACTTACGAGCAGTAATAATGGATATAGATTAAAGCAATCATAGACAGTAGGAAGTAGACACTTCACTCAGCTAGCTAGCGCTAGCTTCGTTCAGAGCAAGCTGAAGCTCTAGCTAACAGGAAGGAGCTCTTTTGAAGCGTTCTAAGCTTAGAGAGCTGAAGAAGCTAAAGAGCAGGATGAAGGGTTGCGAGCTTTGCGGAAACGCGACCACGAGAGATCGTATGGTCTTTGGTCGCGGAGCCTGTAATAAACGCATCGTCATCCTCGGAGAGGCTCCTGGACCTGAAGAAGATATGGAAGGCGATCCGTTCATTGGGAAGGCAGGAACCATTCTTGACAAGCTACTCAAGATCGCTGGCCTTGAACGGAATAACACGTTCATCATGAATACCGTTCTTTGTTATCCAGGAAGAAATCCTAATGGAGGATTCAATAAGCCGACAGAAGAAGAGATCATTCGGTGTGCTCCAAGGCTGATGAAAACCCTGTCCATCATCCAGCCAAAGCTCATCATCGTTCTGGGGAACTCTGCCTTGTTCGCGTTGAAGAACGTGGAAGGCATCAGGGCGAACAGAGGATGGGGAAAGCATAGGGAACACAGCTTCGAATCGCTGATCTATGTCTCGTACCATCCATCCGCGATAGGAAGGAACCCTGAATTCAAAGAAATGGCGAAAGAAGATTGGAAGCGGATTGGAGATCGTGTCCATGGAAAGAAACGTAGCAGGAAGAAAGCTAGAGCGTCGAAACTATGCTAAGAGCCTTAAGAAGAACGCAGATATCGAACGGATCCTGGAGTATTACAAGGTCAGGAACCTTCAGCGATCGGGCAGATACATCAACGGATCGTGTCCCCTTGACAGCCATGGAGGACCGGATCATCAACCGTCGTTCGGGATGGTAGATGAGAAGGGAACGAAGTGGAACGGATTCTACAAGTGCTGGAAATGCGGAAAGGGTTCGATCGTTGATTTCATAATGCTGATGGAAGGATGCGACTTCAGCCATGCCCTCGGCATCCTTAAAGAATTCAGCGTCGGCGGAAGCATCTATTCCCAGGGAGTCCTTGACAGGGAGATGGCTCAGCTTCTTGAAGGGCCGAAGATCGAAGGCGATGACGACGAAGAAAGCCATTACATTCCGCCGATGATAGAAGACCCAGAGTTCATAGCAAAATACATGATCAAGAATAAGAAAAGGAAGTTCGAACGGCAGGGGCTCGCACGGATCATCCAGGACTTCCAGATCGGCCTTGGATATTATCGCGGGGAACTGCAGATCATAATTCCAATCCTGAATGAGCACGGCGAATGGATGACGTTCTTTGCACAGAACCCGATAGATAACTCTGAGAAATGGTTTCCGAAGGGTTCAAAGATAGGCAAGTATCTATTCGGCCTGAACATATTTGCAGGATCGTGTCGTGAGGTCGTGGTAGCAGAAGGAATCTGGGATGCCTTGAAGATCGTTCAGTTCGGCCATCCTTGCGTCGCGACGTTTTCTACCAGCATGACAGAGGATCAAGCCGATCTCCTTGCAGAACATTTCGATTCGGTCTGCATAGCATACGACGCGGATGATGGTGGAGATGAGGGATGGAAACGTGCGACCGAGCTGCTATACCCTGAGACCGATCTGCATCGGATCAGGCTTCCGAAGGGGAAGGACCCTTGTGACTGCAATCGGGAGCAATTCTCGGCTAAATACGACCGAAAAATACCCTATTCTACTGAGTCGTGCCGATCGTCTTGAGAACATCGTGCTCCATCGTGCCCAGGATGATTTCGCGTAACTCCTTTAATACCTAACCCGAACGCGATTCTCGCTGTAGCTCGCGAATTCTGCATCGTACAGAGAAACGTTCGTATAAGTCCTTATGGCCGAAGGAAGGTCGGTCTCTCTCTAAAAACGACGACTTTAGGGTGATTTGGCTTGCGGAAGTTAAGGAAACCTAACTTTCTGCAGAATTCACCGAAATACGGAACCGTAGGGACGATTCCTATCGGTTTCAGCGAAAATACTGAACCCTGAATGATTCGTATAAGTCACGAAAAACGATATCGCCAAAAACAGCCGATTTCTCCCGATTTGGGGAACGGGCAAGGGTCGCGCAGGTTTTTTCGTGGTTTCGGTAAGTCTTGCAAAGGCAAGGACTTATAAGACAGAAATTTGGAGGCCGAGCAGGAATTTTTGATGAATATATAAGGTTATACCGTATACTGTAGGTGAAGGGCAAAGACATAAACAAAGGCAAGACCATATTGAAAGGAGATACCATGAACCGCACAGCACTCGCAGAACCGACAGACAGGATGTTCGCGCACGAACTGAACCGCATCCGTACGATGGGAGACAGGGTCGTGCAAAGACTGAAGACCATCGGCAAGGCGCGGAAGCTTTGGACGTTCGCTCTGGCCTTGGAAGCCGAGGGCAGATGGGACGACGCGAAGGAAGCCTACCGACTCCTCCGCGAGATGGGTTTCACGCCGAAGGGCAATCCGACCCGGAACTAATACCAAAAACATTCGAACCGATATTGAAGGAGATACCGATGGCCGGACCGACTGAAAACTGGAAGCGATACTTGCAGAGGGAACGGGAAATGAAATGGGGATGGTTCCGCAAGGCAGTCAAGGCAGTCTTCGGCGTCTAACATTCGAGACCGACATTCAAACCCGTACTTGAAAGGCGATACCATGAGCGACCATGACTTCTGCAGAGAGATGTTCAAACGTACCATGGAAGAAGCAAGGCAGGAATTTCTCAAGGAGGAGCTGGCCGACGTCAGCGTGTCCGGACCCTACGGGCTCGGCACGAACAGACAGTATCACGTCGAAGGATTGCCCTTCGCCGACACGCCCGAACACTCCGGCCGATACGTTTCCGCTTGCTGTAAGTGGAGCGCGAAAGGACAGGCGATCGCAAGGAACCTGGAGGAGAAGGAAGCAAGCGATAGGTTCTTCACCGTGAAGCCTTCCGCCTATCGTCCGTGGTCGGTCGCTCGGCTCCGGAGACGCAAGACAAGTCTCGAGCGGACCTTCATTCAGGCTTCCGCCTCCTTGACCGATGCGGTTGCAAAAGAGATCGACGTCGTACGGAGGGAGCTCGCAAAGAGGGCATCGTGGGCGCGGAAGCACAAATAACACCATCGGTCGGAGGGACCGACCCGTTCCTCCGGCCATCAGCAAGGCAAAACATTCGAGACCATATTTGAAAGGCAAAGACATGACAAGGGAAGAAAGGATCAACGCTCTGTTCGGCTCCCTGAAGGATCTGGAGTCTGTGCTCCGTTCCTTGCATGACGCGGAACACTACCAGAAGAACAAGAAGCTCAGGGATGCCCTGATTACTCACGGAGCCGAGGAGCTCGCCAATTTCATGGACCGTTACCTTGGACCCTGTCTGCACGACTAAACACAATCGGGTCGGCCTGACGAAAACATTGACGGCCGACCCTTCAGCTGTGCTCGGCAGAGCACGACACTGATCTTTGACAAATACGAGACCGAGCGGAACGGGAGTTAGCCTGGACCGATCGATCGGCTGGAGTAGGGGTGGACGCCTAGCTCCTTCCATGTCGCGAGACAGCAGAAGGGGGGACGGACGAAACTGTGAAAGGCTGATCGCCAGGAGGCTCCTCTGCAAGCTGCGGAGCCGAGGCAGGAAAGACGCAGGGTTCAGTCCCGGTCTTTAGCCTGAGCGCGAATACCCTCTGCCGAGGGAGATCGCAAGAAGGCTTCGCGGGGAGTAACTCGGAAACGTCATAAGGGGCGAAAGGTCAGGCTCGCCGGAAGGCGTCAGCCACCGAACCTTGATTGCCTGATTCACGGGTGATAGTGCAGTCCCGACCAAGCTCGAAAGCGCATCAGCGCAAGGGACGCGAGATGACCCGACCATAGCTCGAAAGACAGGCAGACAAGGAAACGAGCAGACGCACGAACGCGAGTGCTGTTATGTCACGTCGCCCAGAGGTCTCCGGGCCTCGTACTTGAAACAAAAACCCGGAAGTCTATTTCAAGGAATAGCCGAGAGGACCAGACATCCCCTTAAACGTGTCTGGAAAAATCGGGTCGGACTAATCCACCGACCGAAACCATATCATTCGCTCTCCCCTATCCGGCGTTCAATAAATGAAAGCCGAATAACCTTGCGTTCCCCGGATGCTCCGGTTGAACGGGACGTCGGCAAACAAAGGGACGACCGATAGGGGCAAGGGAGTATGAGCAAGCTCGCCCTTGATCAAGCGGATAGGTATCGGGGAGAGAACGGAGTAGCGGACACGCGAAGCCTGACGACGCCAGACAGATCGGTTCCGGCCGATCTGCTGGCTGGAGTGCTGTCCTGCATGAGAGCCAAGTCAGTCAGTCAAGTCATGCCCTATTTCAAAGGGCAAAGATAAACAGGAGATTCAACCATGACGAAGCTCGAAAAGGCCATCAACGACCTCATGCAGACCATCAAGGATTCCAAGGCCACGAAGACCACGAAGAAGAACAAGAAAGCCAAGAAGTCCGGCAAGAAGGTCAAGGACAGCAAGAAGAACAAGAAGGCCACGAAGAAGGGCAAGAAGGGCAAGGAAGTGACTCCTTCGCAGAGCCGTCGGGGACTGCGGAAGCAGATCCTGGAGGCGATCAAGGAGGAGAACCGCAAGAAGGTCGCGAAGCTCTACGGAATCTACACCGACACGTTCGGCAAGACCATCCGCGACGCGGAACGCTTCCTGGTCCCCGTCAAGATCAAGGTCGTGGACGACACGCCGAAGAAGGCCAAGGGCAAGAAGGCGTCCAAGCCGAAGGCCGACAAGAAGCTGACGGGCAAGAAGGCGAAGAAGGCCGAGGTCCTGGAGGCCTTGAACGTCGCCCTGAATGCGAAGGGCAAGGCGCGGAGCAAGGCGCAGAAGGCGTTCTTCAAGGTCTACAATCAGTTCTTCGAGCTCTACGGCAAGGGCATCCGGGAGGCCGAGCAGTACATCAAGCTGACGGCCGACCACGATTACCCGACCGCCGAGCAGATGCCGAAGGGCAAGAGCAAGAAGACCTCCAAGAAGACCAAGAAGAACCGCAAGAACCGCAAGGCGAAGAAGTCCATGTCCATCCCCCAGATCAAGAAGGCCATCGGGAAGCTCATCCGCTCCATGAACAAGGAACTGAACGCCATCGGCAAGCGGAAGGAACAGCTGGAGGCGGACATCCTGGAGGCGAACAGCCTCATGGAGATCGTGGAGAACTAACCTGAACGGAACACCGATCTGGGAACGCAAGTGAATATCGTGGCTCTCATGCAGTAGAACAGCATTCCAGCCAGCAGATACCGAAGACCATATTTGAAAGGCAGTCAGATGGAACGCAAGCTCACTCCGCACATGAAAAAGAAATTGGAAACGATGCGATCCCGAAGGAACATCAACGATCTCCTGGAAAAGCTCCTGGACGCAATCGAGGAGCGGAAATACAGATGGTGTGAAAGGAAAGAGTTCTATTGCACCGAGGCTGACAACCTGAGAACGATGCGGGAACGGGTGAAAGAGGCGAAGCGGATTTTCCAAGACCAGCTGACATAGACAAACCATATTCGAGAGGATACCATGAAGAAGCGAATCAAGATCGATATCGTGGAGGTTCAGGAAGGGGTTGCGACCCCGACTTGCACGATCTGCGGGAACGTTCCGCAGGAGGACGATGAATATGCAAGGGTAAAGATCATCGGTCCTTCGGGCGGTCAGGTCGGTACCGAATTCGTGTGCGACCTCTGCATCATCGCTCTGGAAGCGATCTACTCCAGGAACCTGGACGACGTCAAAGAGCACGTCGTAGAATAAAGTCGGTTCACTCCTTCCCAATCGGAGCGTCGGGGTGAAATCCCCCGACGCTTCATTAGTTAAAGGCAATCATTCAGACCATATTGAAAGGGCATACCATGGACGAAAAGAAACTGGCCGAATGGGAACGGGAATGCAAGGCCGAGGAGGGGCAGGTCAAGGAGTTCCTCAACACGATCTACATGAAAGGAAACCTGGATATCCTGGAACAGCCGACTTGCATCATGTGCGATTATATCGGCATGGACAACGTCTGCATCTTCATGACCGGGAAAGCCAAGAAGGTCTTCACGGTCGATCCCGAACAGGAGGCTTGCCCGAGCGCGAAGCTGCAGGGTTTCACGTCCTACATGAATCACGAGTGCTCTTCGTGCGGAGCCAAGTTCCATTCGCGGACCGGAGCGGAACTGGTCTTGAACGGATACAAGCAAGGATTCCACTTCAAGCGATGCCCGGAATGCTACGGATACAAGACCATCAGGCAGTCGCTCAACATCGCGTCGAAATATCCGGCCTTCTGGATCAAGGAAGACAGCAAGTAAATTCAAACCATATTTGAAAGGATACCGACATGATCTGCACAGGACATCACGCCGGATCGGGACTCAGCATCGAAAGGAATCCGGGCAAGAATACAAAGTGCAAACTCTGCAAGAGGAAGAACAAGGATGGCGTTGAGATGCCGGACGCCGGATCGACCCATGGACTTCACGACGTCGTATTCAAAGTGACCTTCGAAGCGTTCAGGAAGAGCGCGAAACCCCTGAACCTTTGTGGTCGGTGCATTTCGGAAATGAACGTCGGCCTCCTTTCCATGTGCGCGTTCCCGTCCACGGTATTCGGTGTGAAGCACGAAGTGGAACTCGGAGACGATTAAACCATATTTGAAAGGATGACGGCATGAATGGGAGCAGCTTGTCAGGCGTGAAGAACTGCACGAAGGGCGGAACGAGGGCAGGATGCACGAACGGCAGACAGCCAGGACACCGAAGCCATCGGAACAAGAGGAAGAAGATCAAAAGGAACGGCAAGAACTGGGGTCCGGGCAAGATGCCGAATTGGTACAAGAGATCGCTCAGGGACAGGCTGGATTCCGGGAAGCCCGTCCCCAGAAGGCATCGGCCGAAGCCTTCGGTTCTGGATACCACGACCTCGGGTTAATCATGGCGGGAAACAATCAGCCTCGGCAGGTGAAACCCCTGCCGAGGTTATTAGTTAAAAGGAAATCAATTCAGCATATATTCTGGAGGGTTGAAACATGGTCAAAGCGAGAATCGCAAAGGATCACGACGGGATTATCAAGGAGGTTAAGTATTTCGAGTTCTACGACTGGGGATACATGACCTTGAGTGCAGATGGGAAACAGATTGGAGCGGGGATCGGAATTAGTATGGAGGCCTTCGTGAGCCATCATCCGAAGGCTGTTCCGCTCTCCAGCTGCGAGGGATGCGGAACGACCATCTACGCTGAGCTCGTCAACCCTTCCGCTCCTCCAATCCGCAGATATTGTTCGGAATGCAAAAAGGACCAGGACCGTATCGCCGAGCTCGAGCTGGACCGCATCGCGAAGGAAAAGACCAAGAAGAAATAGACAGCCGATATTGTGGAGGATACCATGAGCAAGGAAACGAAGGTCATCAAAGTAATTGACAAGGGAGTCAAGGAATACAAAAGAAGGTTCGTCTGCATCTGCGAGGGATGGGATTCCTGTTTCATGTTCTCCTTCTACGACGACGAGCTGTCCTTCACCGAGGACGAGCTGGTCGGCCTGACCGAAACCGAGGTCTACGACCTCTTCTGCAAGAAGGATAGGGAATACCTTCAGTCCTGATCATCATCGGTTCCGGCAGGTGAAAACCTGCCGGAGCCATCAGCCTTTCAATATGGTTTCGACAACCGATCGTTTCGGTTGCCGACTGGAGGGCCGATGCCTTCGGCCCTCTTGCCGTTGACCCGAACACATTCGAGACCATATTAGGAGGACAGACATGGTGATTTGGATTCATGAGGCGACGGTCGTGACCAAGATGGCCTTCCCGACCGATATGCTTCGGTACGATTCCTGCTATCCGGCGGATCAGGATTCGGTCTTGGAGATGACCGCATCGTGTTCCAGGGAAGACAGAGTCAATAGGAAATTGGATGCGTCTCTGAAGGCAGAAGAGACGGGCAGGAAGGCCAAGGATCTCCTCGTGCCCTACCGAATCAACATCCGCAAGAGGGGCATCAGCAAGGACGACGGGTTCACCGAGGGGCGATGGTCGTCCTTCAGCTGCAAGCTCGAGAATGTCAAGGTATTCAAAAGGTAAATTCAAACCCATATTGAAAGGGAAAGACATGGAAAGGAAGCCAGATTACATTATCCCGGAAGGATGGAACGGCGATCACCCCGAAAGAGGCGGGAAGACCTTGCGACCGATGGGCGGTCAGGACATCGTACGGAAGGCTGAGCAGCTGTTCAAGGGCAAGGCGATCCCGCTCTGCGTCAACGGATGCGGGAAGGAAGCCGACGGGGAGGATGGATACTGCAAGAGCCCGGACTGCACGATGCACAAGAACAGGGAGTGTCATGTGGAGGGATGCGAGAACCTTGCCTTCGTGGGACGCGACTACTGTCACGCTCATGCTCCTGCAGACGATGGGAACATAGAGCGACCCTGCCTGGATCTCCATACTTGTCAGCGATGCAATGAGCGGTTCTTTGGGGAGGATGCCTGTCCTGCCTGTAACGCTCCGCTCTGCCCCGACTGCAATACCGTCGGCAAGTGTCCTCTCTGCGGGACCGATTGGCTTACGTCTGGGGATGCCTGTTAGCAGGGGGACGCCAGGACCCCAAAATCGCCCCGTAAGCCGATTCAAGGGCAGGGGGAGGACCATAGGGACAAAATAGGGGCGAAATCGGCCTACAGGGGCAATACGGGCTCGCAGGGGGAGGATATAGGGGCAAAAGGGGGGACCAAAGGCCACAAATCGTCGCAGGGGCGAATATAAAGGTATAGGGGTCCCATAGGGAGGGAAAGGGGGACAAATCGGCTTACAGGCGAAGCCAGGACGACCCACGACGACCCTACAGGGGGAGAACCATAGGAACGGGCAGGTGAAACCCCTGCCCGTCCTATTAGGCCAGCAAAGCCAGACCATATTCAGCGACCATATTGGAATGGATACCGATGGCGAAGCCGAGACCGATGCCGAGGACATTCAAAGGACTGATTCCTGGGAAGTGGACTGTGCTCAACGCCTATCGCAAGTTCGGGACGCTCTTGGTGATTGTTCAATGCTCTTGCGGGAACGTCTTTCTGCACGACATGAATGACGCTCCTGTCTTGGGCATCCTCATGACTTGCGATAGCTGCGGAAATCAAAACTGGATGACCGACGTGATTCCGGGCTGTCCTGTCCGGATCGAATGGTAGAAAGGCAATTTCGTCAAGGATATATTTTGGAGGGTTCAATCATGGCGGGATACTCAGCAGAGAAGGACAAGCTACTGCAGAAGTTCCCCAAGAAAACATTCGGTCTGACTCGGGTCAGGATCATGGCCTATTCCTACGACGGCGGTGAGGTCAAGATCCAGGTTGTGAGGCAGAGGCGGAACAGCGAAGACAGCGAGGAGTGGAAGCCCGCGAAGCTGGGACGCCTTTCCTACGAGGAAGTGAAGTGGATCGGCCGTTCGTTCCGCAAGACCGTCATCCCCTGGATGGAGGATTACTTCCACGAGCACGGAACGAAGGGACCCAAGAACAAGAAAGGAGGGAAGAAGAAGAAAAAGGGCAAGGAGTAATCCGGCAGGTGATTTTCAAACCAATTCTTTCAAACTCTGTTAGGAGACAGCCAGATGGCTCGGAAGAAGAAGAAAAAGAAAGGCAAGATGAAAAAGCAGATCATCACCAGGATCACGCGGGGGAACACGAAGTTCGTCGAGGCACTCGCCAAGCTGTCGGAGCTGGAAGGCGTCCTGTCCAGGGATTTCACCAAGGAGCTGACCAAGCTGGCGAAGGCCGGAAAGGACTTCCTCTTCATCCAGGAGCTGCTCGTTCCGGGCTCCACGAAGAACGGCGACGACGAAGAGGCCGACGAGAAGCCGAAGAAGAAGAAGCGGAAGCGGAAGAAGAAGGAGTCCGACGACGAGACGCCCAAGAAGAAGAAGGCCAAGAAGAGCAAGGGCAAGGTCAAGGACACCGACGGCAAGAAAAAGAAAAAGAAGAAGGGCAAGTAGACCCCTTCACGACGCGGAATCTTCAGGAACATTCAAACCCAATTCTTTCAACCCTTAATTGAGGAGATCCAGACGATGGGTAAGGAAAAGAAAAACACCATGATCAAGGCGGCGGAGCGGATCAAGAACACGGCGGTCTACGTCGAGGGCGAAATCCCCGAGATCCTGGAGGGCAAGCTGAAGGTCGGCCGGACGCTCAAGAACGTGCTCCTGGAGCTCAAGAAGGCGGTCCACGCCTTGAAACAGGAGATCGACCAGAAGGTCAAGGAGCTCCGCGAGGAATCCGGCAAGGGACGCAAGAAGAAGAAGTCCAAGAAGGGCAAGAAGGGCAAGAAGTCCCGCGAGGAAGAGCCCGAGGAAGACGAATTCGAGGACGACGAGGAAGAGGAGGAGGAAGAGGAGGAGGAGAAGTCCAAGAAGAAGTCCAAGAAGGGCAAGAAGGGCAAGAAGGGCAAGAAGGACGACAAGAAGAAGGGCAAGGGGAAGGGCAAGAAGAAGAAGGCCAAGGACGAGGACGAAGACGAGGAGGACGAGGAGGAGGACGAGGACGAATTCGAGGAGGAGGAAGACGAAGACGAGGACGGCGACGACGACGACGAAGAGGAGGAGGAGGAGGAAGACGACGACGACGATTTCTAATCGTCCTTCCGGCCAATTCAAACCCTCTCATCGGGTTCGCCCAGATACCAGCTGGCGATCCGACCCATGCGGAGCGACTTCCCGTCGCTCCGCTCCGGGCTCTTCATTAGCAGGGTTCGGAGCAGAGCGACGGGAATATATTCCATTCATATTTCAAGGAGCCAGAAATGGTCGTACACCGATTCGAGAAATGGTTCCCCCAGGATCAGCAGAGCAGAGGCCGTCAAGCTCGTGGAGGAGGATGACTGGGATGATTGCCCGAGGGAGATGGGAATCTGCGGATGCGACGAAACGGATTGCCCGGAGTGCTCCAGGAATTAACGAAGGCTCATATTGAAAGGTCATACCATGTCCGAAGAGAAATTAAAGACGTTCTTCTGCCTTGCGCCATCATTGCAGGGAACGACAGCTGCAATGATCAAGGCAAAGAACCTGAAGCAAGCTCATTTCATCTATACCAATCATGTCGTCATACCATCGAAGAGAAAGAAGGGCAGGGATTTCTACGACCCGGATGCAGTCATGAAGAAAGGGGAAGCTGCTGGACTGGCCTACTGGAATGGATGGTACTATATCGAGCAGCTCAAGGTCTGGAAAAAGTTCCGCAAGAAATATCCGATCGCGCCGATCGCCATGCAGCTGAACATCGAGATAACAAAGGGGCGAGCGCAATATGATGAGGAACTGAAAGACGACAAATAGAATATAGAGAGGACGACATGAAGCGGAACATATTTCAAAAGGCGACTCGCCTATCCGCTCAAGCATACACAGTAGAACTCCTCCTATCGCATGGGAACTCCAGGTCTTTAACGACGGCCAAAAGAATCGTTGAAGAGATGGAGCGCGATTGCCTCAGGCTCACAGCGACCATATCCCTTGTCTTCGCCCGTCACGATGCAGCTAAAGAAGGAACGAAGAAGAAGGGCAAGTCGTATGAGCGTAAAGGACCGGAGGCGATCTACAGATGCTGGTCATGCAAGTTCTTCGGCGACCTCGATACTTGCATCAACCTATTCCTTGATAGGCCAGCTTGTCGTCTATACAGGACAAACCAAATACTCAAGAAGCATGATTCAAGGATAAAGGCAGTCAGAAAGGGTAAGAGTGGAAAAATACCCTGCCTGAAGGTTCCAAAGATCAAAACATATTCAGAACATATACAGGACTGTCGCGTCTGCGATAGGTTCTACAAGAAAAGAAGCAAGAGGGCGAGGCTAACACCGAATGAGAAATCGTCCAAGCATTATCGGCGATATCTAAATCGGAGAAGAAAGAAAGTAGCTGCCTTCTTTGCTTACTACGGAATCAGATTCCGTGATGACTATATTTTCGGATGGGAGGAGTGAACCGATGGCTGAAAAGAAGAAGAAGGGGAGGCGGAAGACGACTGCTCTGGATAGAGCTGTCCTTCGCTACCAGGAACGGGGGAAGCAAAGAACCTTCGCCCGTATCTACCACGAAATCTATCCAACGGTTCGGTTCGTGGCGAATAGGTTCGCGCATCTATTCCATGACCGAACCATAGAAGACCTGATGCAGGATGCCTACATCCATGTCTCAATGAAGGTCATCCCAGCATACGACCCCGAAGTATCGGGCTTCAAGACGCTCGTCCGGATTGCTGTAACGAATAAGTTCCGTACGATGGTCAAGGAAATAATGCGGAAGGTGAGCGACCCTGCTGGAATCCCTGTCATCACGTTCACGGAATGGGAAGTGTTGAATACCGTAGGACTGGACGAGATTCCCGGAGGGCAGGACATCTTCAATGAAATCCTTGTCGGGGATTTCCTTGACCTGTTCAAGGAACGGTTGACGAAGGAATCGTGGAGCATCTACTGGAAAATGTATCGGGACCCGAACTCGCCTCTGAAACATCTTGCAAAAGAAATGGGAATCTCAGCTATGAGCCTGTATAGGAAGTCCCGATCCATCTATTCCTTTCTGAAAATGCTTGTCGAAAAGGAGGCGAGCGATGGCTAGCTCGATCGATCTGGTTCGGGAATATCCGAACATCTTCAAGCGGATATCCCTGGACGAAGTGGACATCATTGCGAGAGGCGAACAGCCAAAGCATCGTCATTACATTTATCTGGAGGACTTGAACGAGATCATTGACGTGATCAAGAACCAAGATGAAGAGGAGGCAATCAAACTGATCGCCAGGAAAATACATTCGGCCGATATTGAAAGGAAGAACAATGGCGAAGCAAGGAAGGACGCTGACGCTTGAGGATTTCAAGAAAGCGAAAGCAAAATGGAAAAAGATGAAGGGGAATAAACGGCAAGCCAAGAAGATCGGACAGGACCTCGTCGGTTGCTATCTCGGCAAGTATCTCAGGATCGCAAGAGCGGTCTATGACAAACGACTCTCGCCTCCGCTCTGGTTCGAGATCGCGACATTGGATGGATATTCGTTCGCCTTCAATTCAAAGGCGTTCGCATCCTTCCTCGCAAAGAAGGGAGAGCGTGATGCCGATTGAAATAACAAAGGAGGCAATCAGCAAGGGAGACGAGAACCTTCATTGTGTTCTCTGTTCATACGGCAAGAAGGCCGGGAGGATACTCTGGCGGATTGAATTCGTTAGCGAGACGTATCGCTTTCACTGGCTCTTGTGCAATCGGTGTCGGTTCAACCTATTCGTCGCGCTCGGTGGGAAGCGGATGGAGACGTTAGTCGCAGGGGAAAGCATGAGCGTCGGAAATATAATACCGATCGTCCAGAGATTGGTGAAGGAGCCGAAGCAGAAGATATCAAGGAAGGGCAAAGTTCGGTCGTCATACTTCTATTCCCTATCGCATGATCGTAGAGCTGCGATAGAGGCTGGATTTACTTTGCAGTTCTACGAACAGAACTACAAAGACTTCGATTTCAAGACGGGCAAAGCTGTCTATAAAGGCAAGAAGAAAAAGAATAAGGATAAAGGCAAGAAGAAACCCAGAAGGCTTCTGTAAGGAAGGAGGCGGAGGATGGAATTGGCTTGGACAGAAGTATTCATCATCGATCCGGAAACGTATATACTCATCCCTCTGGACTGCATCATTTCCAAAGCTATAATCCACGACACGTTCGACGACTATTGCTATATCGTCGCAGTCCCCGTTGAAAAGCTGCCCAGAGTTCGCGGAGCATTCGCGAAGCGAGGGTTGATCAAGGAATAAATTATGTTCGTGAATCTGCATCAACATACTCACTACTCACTCCTGGATGGTTGCGCTCAGATCAAGCCTCTGGTCAAGAGAGCTGCCGACCTTGATATGCCTTCCCTTGCGATCACGGACCACGGTACGCTCGCAGGATCGCTTGAATTCTATCTTGAGTGCAAGAGGGCAGGAATCAACCCTATCGTCGGCGTTGAAGCATACGTTGACGATTCAAAGAGCAGGAAGGAACAATATCGGCACGTCGTCCTTCTCGCCAAGAATTACAAAGGATATCTGAACCTGCTAAAGATCGTGTCTGAAGCCTATGTCAATGGATTTTATTATAGGCCAAGGACGACGACAGAGAAGATATTCGAGCATGGAGAAGGCCTCATAGTGTCTTCGGCTTGCATGGGAGGAATCATTGCAAAGACACGAGGCCGAAAACAAGCTAGACACGAGGCCGAAAAATGGAAGGATAGATTCGGAAATGATTTCTATATTGAAATCCAGTTCAACGAAATAGCAGGACAGAAGCCCGTCAACGCTATGCTCGTATCTGTAGCAGAAGAGGTCGGCGTGAAAGTATTGCCGACCCTGGATGCACACTATGTTCATCCTGAGGATATACAAATACAAGACTTCGTCCTACTCGTAAGGGACAAGAAGAATGTCGATCGCTTGAAGGAGGTCGCATATAAGGCTCGGTCTCTGTATTTAATGACTGGGAAAGAGCTCTGGCAGAAAGCGAGCGAGTTCGGATTTAATTATACGAAGGCAGAATTCAAACGTCTAATTAGATCAACGAAGGAAGTGTCTGATAAATGCGACCTTGAAATACCGACAGGTTCATTTCACTTGCCTGATATGGGAATGTCCCATTCAGAATTCAAGCGGATGGTCAAGCATGAATTCAAACAGTTCCATTTCTATAAGAAGACGCCAATATACGAGCGGAGATTGAAAAAGGAACTGAAGATTATATCCAAGCTCGGGTTCCACGACTATTTCCTAATCGTCAAGGACCTCGTGTCATGGTGTAGACAGAACGACATCTTTGTCGGTCCAGCCAGAGGCTCGGTCGCCGGGTCTCTGGCTTCTTTTGTTTTGGGGATTACGAAAATCGATCCCATCAAACATGGATTGATCTTCGAGCGATTCCTGAACGAGAGCCGAGTAGATATGCCGGATATTGACCTTGACTTTGATGCAAACAAACGGGACAGGGTCTTGGCCTATATCGCAGACAAGTATGGACACAATAAAGTCGCTCGGGTTATTTCTTTCGGCACGTTCGGTCAGGTCGGTGCTCTCAAGGATGTCGGTAGGGTATTCAAGCTTCCTCAGCGACCAATAAATGAAATCGCATCGGCAGTCTATAGGACTGGCTCGTTGAAGGATGCACGGAAAGACCTGTCTGGATTGCTATTAGATTTCTGGGATGAACATAAGAAGGAGATCAGGGTAGCAAGACGAGTCGCGACAATGATTAGGAATGCAGGAGTGCATCCTTGCGGTTTAATCATTGCCCCGAAGCCTGTCTATAAGTTTGCTCCGCTTCAGCGTGTCAAAGGCGATATCGTATCTGCATATTCAGAAGGGTTCAAAGGCAGGGAGCTGACAGAGATTGGGCTTATTAAATTTGATATCCTTGGCCTGAATACTTGTTCCATTATCAGCGATGCTTTGGATTTGGTCAAGGAACACGAGGGCGAAGACCATACTGAATCGATCTGGGATCTTGACTTGACAGACGAGAAGCTGCTGAATCAGGCTCGAAAGGGCAATACGACGGGCGGATTCCAGTTTGAAACTGATTCGGCGACTAAGCTACTTCGCAAGGTTAAGCCAAGAACCTTCTACGAAATAGCTGCCTTGAATGCTATCAACCGTCCTGGTCCTTTGGCGAGTGGAGCAGTAGAGCGGTTCCATAATCATGAAGGAATGGGAATAGAGAACGACGAGATTGAAAAGGCATTGAAAGAAACAAGGGGCGTTCTTGTGTATCAGGAACAGGTGATGCGTCTGTTGCACAAGATAGCAGGGTATTCGCTGGTAGAAGCAGACAATATCAGGAAGCTAGCTGCAAAGAAAATATTCAGCAAAAGGAAGGCAAAGAAGTTCAGGAAGGAGTTCATGAAGAGATGCGCCGAACGTATCGGGCGCGACGATGCGAAAAGGCTTTGGGATATCATTGGCGAATTTACACAGTACTCGTTCAATAAGAGTCATGCCGTTTCGTATGCTTACCTATTCTTTCAGGTTCTATTCTTGAAGAACTATCATCCCGGTCCATTCTTCGTGTCGCTCCTTTCTAACACAGCGACAGGAACGATAAAGGATAGGAAGCATGGATCTGAGAAGAATAAGCTTTATAGATACATCAACGAGGCAAGACAGTATGGACTAAAGATATTCGGGCCGGACATCAATAGGTCGGGCATCGGGTTCGGCATTGAAAAGAAGGGCATTCGTTTCGGCCTATCCAAAATCAAAGGCATCAAGGGGCCGACGGCCGAAGAGATCGTGTCGAAACAGCCATTCAGTTCTTTTAATGATTTCATGAACAAGGTCAGCGGGAAGGTCCACAAGGGCAAGGTCGTCGCACTCATTCAGGCAGGATGCTTTGATTGTTTCGCAGACCGCAATACCATCAAGCGAACGTTCAATAGTGTGCGGAAGGATCAAGTATTTACCCTGAAGAAAACATTCGTAGAGGATTCGGTAGACGCATTCGGTTTCATACTTCTGCATCCGTTCTTCTTTGAACCTGTGAAGGAATATTTGCTTGGAAGGTACTGCGTCTCATCTCAACAGCTACAGAAATTCGATAGATGGGAACGTGTCAATGTATCTGGAATCATATTGAACGTAGAAATCAAAATGTCAGGGAAGTCCGCGATGGTAGTAAAGCTCCAGGACCATCGTGGCGATATGTTCATCTACTTCGACAAAGGCGCGAAGGAGAAATTCCTGCCGATACTTAAACCGTTCAACATTCTATTTGTCAATGGTAGAGTCATGGGAACGAATCGGATCTTGTGCTATGCGGAAAAGGACAAGGTTTTTGACATAACAAAAAAGATCGGCGAGCTGATGGAGGATAAGTCATGCCGAAGAAGAGGTCTGATATAAAACCCGTGGAAATCGATTGGGAAGATTTCCAAAACAAACCGAACGAGTTTAGGTTCCTGAAAAAGATCCTGAAGCTTGTCGGCAAGTATCAGGGGATGGGAATTGCCGACATGGTGTCGGCTTTCAAAAAGGATATCCTATCCCGGGATCAAATCAATCTAGCTGCGATGAACGTCTTTCTTGCTGTTCAGGCTGGACGGGCAGAAGGAGGGTTGAACAAGGCATACGGAAACAGGAAGGCAAAGATCGCAGAAGAGGAGGTTGATATACGATTGAACGGCATGGAAGACGTGGATCGAGTCACGGACAAGCTGGTCCAGGCTGAAGCCGAGAAGAGATGCAAGAAGCACAGGATGCGCGAGGCGAAGGCCACAGAGCTCGCTCGGGTTTTCGAATACGTCATGCACAGAGTGAACAAGCTGTTGGACGCTCTGGAGAACGCGAACAAGAGTTTGGAAGCCGAACATAGGAGGACGAAATAATGGCCGAAATAAAAGTGGAAGCGGAGGCGTTCAGTTCATTCCTGTCCAAGGTCAATCTCGATGGCCTTGTCTTGGACTGCGTCGTAGACGCCGAAGACGGGAACCTCGTGTCTTGCGGTCTGGATACTGCGAGAGCGATCTACTTCAATGTAGTCGGCGAGGCAAAGGTCGAAGAGGCTGGACAGTTCATCATCGGTAATATCCAGGTTTTCAGGCAGATCCTTTCTCGGTTCGACGGCATGGTGAAAATCACGTCGTCGGATAAACAGCTGGTCGTCCGGCAAAGAAGAAAGATCGGTCGGTTCGAAGTGACGGCATTGAAGTCGGTGGACTCCTACCAGAAGGCCTCCGTTGTCAAGGTGAAAAAGAACAAGGTCGTGACGCCGACTTTGAAGCTGCAATACAAGACGAACAATTTCATCGCGGATGCAAGCCAGCTCAGGGAGATCACAGGGGACGCCGACTTGCTCGGGGAGCATACATACATCTTCGTCGTCGAAAAGAAAATGGTCAAGGTCGTGGTCGAACGTGGGAAGAATTCCTTCACGACGAAGCTGGACACGAGCAAGAGCGACCTGAAGAAAGGGATGTCCGTGATGTTCGGGCACGGCATCAAGGAGATATTCAAAACGGTCGAAGGACGGGTGAAGATCTACCTGGAAAAGAATCCTCCGATGCTGATCAGGTTCGGGGACGGCCTCCGCTCCTACTATCTGCTCATGACGAAGGAGGAATAGGCCATGATTCGCCTCCTTATCGGCGACACAAAGAGAAGGGAGGACAGCATCACGCTGTCCTCCCTCTCTGTTAATAAACTCAAGGCTCAACAGCTCGTCAAGGGCAGGTTCTTGATTGACATTGACGAGGGTCGCCTTGATATGCGAAAACTCAAGGCTTTGCTAAAGGAGTGCAAGGTTGATCTGGACTTGAGGACTAATTCGTATGACAGATACGACAAGGTGAAAAATCTTGTAGATGAAATAGAAGATTCAGGCGGAACACGAACTCTGAACATATTCCATCTGCTCCAGCTTATATTCACTGATACAGACAGGGATCGTGTCTTTAGAGAGCTGGAAAAATGGAAGCCTCCTTTGGAAGTATTATTGAAATGGATGATGGGCAATATAGCAGAGGATGATGATGAGAACCGCGACCTGCTAAACACGATAGACCGTTACCTATACGTCGTGGATACCAAGATCATTCACCTGCTAATTTCACACTTCGAGCCGATCTATTCTTGGCGAATGCGGTTCTACTATCGTTTCAAAAAGAAGGGGGAATGATGTTCGTAGAAAAATATAGGCCGACGCTGTTCAAACAAGTAATCGGGCAGGACCATATCGTCAAGCCGATCGCGAAGTATATAAAGAAGAACAGCATCATTCCGCATCTGCTGTTCTCTGGTCCTGCCGGAACAGGAAAGACGACCCTTGCTACCATTATCGCAAGGAAGTTCTTCGGCGAAGATTGGAAGGGGTCGTTCCTTGAGCTCAATGCAAGTTCCGACAGGGGGATTGATGTCATACGAAATAGGGTCAAGGAATTTGCGAACACGCAAAGCTTCCACGGGTTCAAGATTGTTTTCCTTGATGAAGCAGACGCAATCACCAAAGATGCTCAACACGCTCTTCGTCGGCTGATGGAGACGTCGTATAAGAATTGTCGTTTCATATTATCCTGCAATTATCCTGAGAAGATTATAGACCCCATCGCTTCAAGATGCACAGAGTACGAGTTCAGGCCGATTAAAAACAAGGCTCTAAGAAAATTGGCTGACGATGTTAGAAACAAGGAGGAGATTGATATTAGCCTGAGCAAACTCAAGGTCGTCATCCTGGAATCGAATGGCGATGCTCGAAAGATGTTAAATATACTTGAGGGAGTCAAGAACGGTTTAGAAATTGAGGCAGAGCCGATCGACGATATATATTCCATGGACGTCGGCGAGTTCATAGAGCGTGTTCATAAGATAGATCCAGACTATGTCTTTAGACTATTAGTGGATGGAGCCCTGAGCCTACGAAACAAGAGGGTCGTGATTATCCTTGCCGAATGTGATGCACGATTTAGATTAGGTTGCGTCAAAACCCTGCAGCTCATATCCGCGTTCATACAGATCAAGAAAGCGATGGGAGGATAATATGCTCGATAGCTTGATCAAAGCGTTGACAAAGTTCATTCCAAGGGTCGTTATCGTCAAGAAGGGTTTTGAGGAGAACGTGCTCCTCAAGGGATTCCATACCGTTCGCTTCCATACTTGGCTGTCCCAGCCTGTAATCCTTAGCTCGGATTCGAAAAAGAACCGGGAGAAGGTAAGGAAGACGGCAAGGAAGCTCATGAAAGAATGCCGACTCCTGGTCGGCGAGGACATAGAGGAATTCATTGCGGAAGCAAAAGAGCTCCAGAAGAAGAAGAAGAAAGGAGGCAAGTCGTGACCAAGAGGCTTCGGATCCCGATGTCCAAGAAAAGCAAGGGAGTCTCTATCCCGGAGGATATCTACCTTGCAGAGATCACGGACATCGAAAAGGACAAGGGGAAATACGGTCCACAGCTAAGGTGGAAATTCAAGATCATCAAGGGGAAACAAAAGGGAACGATTCTGACTGCCTGGACGCAGATGGACGCTCGTCCGAAAAACAAGCTGGGAAGATGGCTGAAGAAGCTCATTCCCGACTTGAAGTTCAAGGAAGGCAAGTTCGACATCGGCGATCTCATCGGCGATCGGTGCAGAATCTCGGTCGTCCACACCGACGCGGTCAACGACGACGGTTCACCGAAGTGCAAGGTGGACGAAATCTTCAAGGGCAAGAAGAAACGGAAGGACGACGACGAAGAGGAAGAACGCCCGAAGAAGAAAAAGAAAAAGGGCAAGAAGAAGAAGCGTCGGGAGGAAGAGGAGGAGGACGACGAAGAGGAGGAGGACGAGGAAGACGAGGATGACGAAGACGACGATGACGACGAAGATGACGAGGACGAAGACGACGAAGACGACGATGACGACGATGAGGATGATGAAGAGGACGAGGAGGACGAGGACGATGAAGAAGAAGAAGAGCGTCCGAGAAAAAGGAAAAAGAAAAAAGGGAAAGACAAAGGAAAGAAAAAGAAGAAGAAAAAGCGCAGACGGGACGACGACGAAGAAGACGAGGACGACGACCTCAGCTGGTGATGAAAACCTGCTAACGGTCATCCAGGGGATTGAAAAGAAATATGGGAAGGGTTCCTTGATGAGGTTCGGGGACATGAAGGTTGAACCCGGTCCCCGAGTCTCCACGGGATCAATCTCCTTGGATTGTGCGCTCGGTGGAGGCGGTCTGCCCTATGGCCGAGTCGTGGAACTGTACGGTCCTGAGTCGTCGGGCAAGACTACCCTCGCCCTCCACATCTTGGCGAACGCTCAAAGGCAAGGAAACGTCGGGGCGATCATTGACGTTGAACACGCTCTTGATCCCGATTATGCTGGCCTGATCGGCGTTGATATGGAGGGACTCCTGTTCTCTCAGCCGGATTATGGGGAACAGGCTCTAAGCATCGTCCAGAAACTAATCCTCAGCAAGAAGGTCAAGTGCATCGTCGTGGATAGTGTAGCTGCCCTCGTCCCGAAGGCAGAACTTGACGGGGAAATGGAAGACATCACTGTAGCTGCACAAGCTCGGCTCATGTCTAAGGCGATGCGGAAGATCGTGGCTGTCGCGAATAAGAATGGGGTCCTGGTCGTCTTCATCAACCAGGAGCGCGACAAGATCGGTGGGTTCAGTAAGGGCAAGACTACTCCGGGCGGAAAGGCGTTGAAGTTCTACGCATCTGTTCGGATCGAGGTCCGCCGAAGGAAAACCGAAAAGGAAAAGGTCAAGAACGTCAAGGAGAAGAGGTCGGTGGCGAATGTCACCTATGCGAAGGTCGTCAAGTCCAAGATTTGTTCGCCCTTCAACGTGGGCAAGTTCGTCATCACCTTCGGCAAGGGAATCAACAAAGCTGCCGAAGTGTTTCTGTGGGCGAAATCGGGGAAAGTAATCAAAAGGAAAGGGTCGTCGTTTTCGTTTGGCGATGTGAAAGGAAAAGGCCAGAAGGGATTCTTGAAGGCCATCCGACAAGACAAGAAAGCCAAACGAGAACTTCTCCAGGCGACGAGGCAATATATTCAGTCACAATTTTCTTAAAGGAGTCTGGTCATGTCCAAGAAGAACAAGAAGAAGAGGGACAGGGAGAAAAGGGACGCGGAGATGGTGGAGAAAGCAAAGAAGATCGACAAGGTGAACGAGGAACGGCAGGAGCCCGAGCCGGAGCCCGAAGCCGACTCCGAACAGGAATCCGGTCAGGAATCCGCAGGAACGGCAAACAAGAACGTCCTCACAATCGTGCCGAGGCAGGAAGAAGAAAAAGAGGAGCCGAAGCCGAAGGAGGAACCGAAGCCGAAGGAGCCCGAGGTCATTCAGTCGAAGGCTCTGACGGACGAACCGCAGACCAAGGAGCTGGAGCCGATCATCAAGGCTGTCAAGAAGGACGATCAGGGCAAGAAAGACCTGAACGGAAAAGCAAGGAACCTCAGGGCAGCTCCGACGGCCGATCCACAGCTCGAGCTCTTCATCGGCAAGGATACGAAACCGTACAAGATGTCGCCGACGGCATTCGGGCAGGTCAACAGCCGATTCAAGATCCCGGCGGAATTCATGGCGAGGCTGTCACCGGATATGCGGATGGCCGTCTACGACTGGTTCTTCGGCATCGCCGAGAAGGACGAACGGTGGACCCTGAAGACCAAGGGACACTTCATCAGGGGATTCGTGTTCCCGGAAAAGGTTTCCTTCACGAACATGGAGATTCTGAAAATCTTCCGCAAGCATATCCTTCCGGAGAACGTGCTCTTGGACTGGGCGACGCTCGCGGACGATTCGTTGCAGTTCAGGCTCATCCTCCCCGATGCCGAATCCCTCTTCCTGGAAGACAAGAAGAACAAGGGATTCTTCCCCGCCATCCACGTCACGACGAGCGAGCTGGGAACCCATTCGGTCAAGGTGGACTTCTGCATCTGGCGTGAAAAGGGAGGGGTCGCCGTCATGCCTGTCGTGAAGAAGAAACGGTTCTTCAGGGTGACTGGCAAGGACAAGGAAACCATGAAGGCGGAATTGATCAAGGGGCTTTATCCCCTCAACGAAAAGATCGCCGACTTCGCACGGGCATCTTCCGAGCAGCTGACAAAGGCGACGGGCAAACCCTGCGACATCAAGAAGGCCGAGGGATGGCTGGAAAAGATGCGCCAGAAATACAAGTTCGCCAAGAGCATCTCCGAGCGAGCCCTGAAAATCTTCGCGGAAGAAAAAGGAGACGGGGATATGCTCGGCGTGATCTGTGCTCTGGCGACCGTCGCGAGCAAGACCAAGGACACGCAGAAGCGATGCGAGCTGGAGGCAATGATCGGCCTCATGTTGGACGCGGTCTAATCGCGACTCATATTTAAGGGCAAAACGATATGAAGTTCGTTGCGACGGCAGACCTGCATCTTGGGGAGACTATCCCTGGGATAGACAGGTTCAAAATCATTGGTCAGGTCTTTCGGTTCGCTGTGGAAAACAAGGCCGACTTCCTGATCATCGCCGGGGACATATACGATCATCTCATGGTCTCGAATGCTATTCGTGCTCGCTTTAATCGTATGCTGAAAAAACTGTCAACAGACCTTGAGGTGATTGTGTTTCCTGGGAACCACGATGTCGGCAAGAAGACGACGGCATTGTCCCCGCTGAAACCATTCTCGGATGATCGAATCAGGGTCGTTGACAAGCCATCCCGATTCACAAGGGGAGGGAAGCGTTTCCTGGTCATTCCATACGATATCAGGATGGCTCAGGACCCGAAGCATACGCTGAGGACGCTGAAGAAATATGGTGGAGACTACGAATGCGTCTTCGGCCATCTGTCCATCTCGGGCGTGAAAGTCGGACCTTCTAACTTCGCCCTCCTTGGAGGCGTAACGAAGGCTCAATTGCGGAAGTATATCGGGGCTCGGTTCTTTATCTTGGGTCACATTCATAAACCGCAGAAGGGAGGGAATATCTACTACTGCGGAAGCCCTGATTACTTGGACTTCGGGGAGCGTGATGAGGAGAAACGGTTTCTGTTCTACGAAGACGGTGAACTGAGTAGCGTCCCGATCAAAAACCGTAGGCTAATCCAGATCGAATACACGACCGACGGCATTGATAGGAAGCTCGTTAGGGGAGCTATCTACAAGATCGTCGTTCGTTGCAATAAGACCGACCTTCCCAACATGAACGTCAGCGGTCTTGTGGACAAGATCAAGTCCAAGGATGGGTCTGTCGTGAAGGTAAGCTGGGAGGTCGCCTCGAGACCACGAAGAAGGGCGAAGGAAATCAACTTCAGGGATTCGCTTGCCCAGAACGTCAAGAGGTATGTCAAGCGATTTGGCGGGAATGATCGTGGGACGCTCCTTACGATGGCGAAGGAGGTCCTTGATGAAGCCAGTAAAGATAGAAATCAATAATCTGTTCAAGTATGGAAAGGAAAACAATATCTTCAGGTTCGGCGATGGCTGTCTAACACTAATCGTCGGACCTAATGGTGCAGGGAAGTCTTCCATCTTCGAAGCGATCAGTTTTGCTTTATTCGAGCAGACTGTGAGATGGGGGACGACCAAGAAAAGCATCCTCCGCCGAGGCGCAGAGAAGGGCTTCGCTCGGCTTACATTCGAGCATGACGGCAAGGTATACGAAGTGACACGCTATAGGGAGCGTGATGGGTCTGGTTCCGTATCGTTCGAAGACGTAGAGACGACCGAACGAATGGGCAGGGGAACAAAGGATACGAACGCCAGGATCATTGAAACCATTGGCTTTGATTTTGAAGCGTTCAGGAACTCTGTACTGTTCGGTCAACATGACTTGGCGAAGGTCGTGTCTTTACGTTCGGGTGATCGTCTTGAACTGCTAACGAACTTCCTCGGGCTTGGAATCTTGGAACGATGCTTCGAAGTATCACGGTCGAAGGCGTCCTATGTCAAAAGCGAAATGGAATCGCTTGACGCCGAGATCGAAATCAAGAACATCATAGAGATGCGAAGGCAGCTCAAGATCATGCGCCAGATAGAGGCCGAGCATATTGCGTCTGTGAAAGAGGCCGAAACGAAATACGGGGACTTGAAGGAACTGGTAAATAAACTGGATAGGATGGAACAAGCCTTCAGCAAGTCTGCGACGATGGTGGAAAATAATACCGATGAGATGCGTTCCTTGATTACACAGAAGAAGTCGTTGCAGAAGGCTTCTGGAAAAACAATGGATGAAAAGAAAATCGAACAGGACATAAAGAAGGCGCAAGAGGCCGAAGATGCGCTTGAAGGTATCCGAATCCAGATTGGCGAACTGACGTCCGCAGAACAGGAGGTGAATGAGGAATACATAGAGGCGAAGGCTGACTGTAGACGCATCCGTGATAAGATCGCCCATATTCGCAGGAAGAAACATTGTACCGAGTGCGATAGGCCAATAGACCAGGAGACACGGGATGCCCTGACCGAGAAGCAGAAGGACAGGCTTGAAAAGGCTGAAGGCAAGCGGGACAAGGTGAAATCCAAGCTAGACAAGAAGCGAGGCGAATTGAAGGCATTGAAGGCAGAAGAAACGCAAATAAAGAAACAACCTGATCCTGATGTGCTATGGGACAAGCTCAAGGAGGCAAGAAGACAAGGCCAGCTCCAAGACGAAGTGGAATCAATTGAGGAACGGATTGCAAAGAAGAAGGTCCTAATCAAAAGGCATTCCGCAATCCTTGATGAGATAAAGGAGGAAGGGTATTCCGAAGAACGTCTTGAGCGACTAAAGGAAGGCCTCCTGAAAGCAAAAGGGAACGTGAGCGAAAGCGAAACAGAACTCAAGAACACGCAAAAGAACATCAAGGAACTGAAGCGTCTTATTTCACAGGTCAAGGACCTCGAGAAGCATCGGGATAGACTGGCTGAGAAGTACAAGCTGTCCCAATTCGTTTTCGAAATGTTCTCGAAGACAGGAGGCATACGGCAGGTCATAGTCGAGAACGTCCTCCCTGTATTAAATAGCAAGATCAACCGATATCTCGATCTATTGTCCGACGAGGGGATTAGTGTCGAGTTCACGACAGGGACGCGAACCAAGAAGGGTCTATTCAAAAACAAGCTCGAGATTCTTATTGTGTCGCCGGATGGTATTGCAGACTTCGCCTCGTACTCTGGCGGTGAAAAGCAGACCATCATCTTGGCGATCGGCCTTGGGATATCTGAGCTAGCTGCCGAGTCTGTCGGCATGGACTGTGAGGTCTTGCTGATGGACGAAGTATTTAGCTCCCTGGATAGCAAGGCCAGAAAGCGTCTCGTCAACCTGATGGGTTCGTTGCAAAAGAAATTCAAGAACGTCGTGACGATTTCCCATCTTAAGGAACTGAAGACGCAGGTTCCAGAGGTCGTGGTAGTAAAGAGAACAAAAGGTTTGAGCAGGATAAAGCAATGATCATACTCGGCATAGACCAAAGCCTCGTCGCGTCAGGATGGGCAGTCCTGCGATTCAAGGGCGAACGATTCAAGTTCAAGGATTATGGTTTAATCCAGCCAAGGAAACTCAGGGGTGACGAACGGTTGATATACATAGAGAACGAGGTCAAGGAACTAATAGGTAGATTCCGACCTGATCATGCTGTCTTGGAGGGATATGCTTATGTTGGAAAAGCAAAGACGACGTCATTGATGCAGCTCGGCGAACTCGGATGGGCAATCAGGCGTCTCTTTGTAATGACTGCAATCAAATATTCAATAATCAACCCAAAGACACTCAAGAAGCAAATAACGGGAAACGGGAATGCAAAAAAAGAAGACATGATTAGGAGGGCAAAGAAAATATCTGGTGCAAAGTTCGGGCGAGTGCCGAAAGGCAAAGTAGACAACGTCGTGGACGCCTTCTGCCTTGCTTATCTAGCTGGGATAGAAGGTTAATTGAAAGGATATACGATGTTCATGCAAAAGAGCGGAGAGCGTGTCGCACTCTTTATTGATGGCGACAATCTCTATGGAACCCTGTCCGCGCTCGGCTGGTCCATTGACTTCATCAAGCTCAAGGACCTTCTCTGTGCAGACGCTCAATTCTATAATGCGTTCTATTATACGTCGTGGGATGAAGACCAGAGGAAGCGTTCGTTCGCCATCTTCCTGCTCAATCATGGCTTTACTGTGCGCCGACGCGAACAGCAAAGGATCACGAAGGGCGGGAAGGAGGTCAACATCAAGGGCGATACCGATATCCTGATGGTCATGGATCTACTCCTGACGAAAAAGAATTGGGATATTGCAATTCTTGTGACTGGCGATGGAGACTTCGTCCCCGCCGTCGAGTATCTCAGGCTTCAGGGAAAGCGAATCGTGGCCGTCTCATCCAAGTTCGAATCGGCGTCTATCGAGCTGGTCAATTCGGCGGATAGGTTCGTTGACCTTGAGGAGATCAGGACGTTCGTCCAAAGATCGCAGGGACCATCTCAGCCGAGGACGATGCAGAAGAAGGAACAGGGTAGGGTGAAACTGGAAACGACTGACGAAGAGGAAGAGGAAGACGATGGCGAGGAAGAATAGAAAACTGGTCGTTCTGATCGATGGGAACTTCTTTGCCTTTCGAGCATACGCGACGAGGAGCCTTTCAACGTCTACGGGAATCCAAACATCTGTCATCTCTGGGATGCTACAGATGTTCAAGAACCTATATAAGAGATTCCAGTACGACAGGCTGATTATATGCTGGGACAGCACGAAAGGTTCAGCGTTGAGGAAAGGTCTGTTCCCGGAATACAAGGCGAACCGGAAAGAAGCCAAAGAGGAACGGAAGGACCTCTTTGTGCAGATGCGTCAAGCCAGAAAATTCTTCAAGACGCTGAACGTGCGACAGGCAGTCTTGAAGGGAGTAGAAGGCGACGACATGATGGGCATCTTGTCGGCCTATTATGCAAAGGAACAAGAGGTCCTAATTGTATCTGCAGATAAAGACCTTCTTCAGCTTGTTCGCCCTTCTGTGTCTGTGTTCCGGCCTATCAATGACCAGATGGTAGACACGAGGGAGTTCGCCGATATGTATGACGGTATCACGCCGAACCAATTTATAAAGGCGAAATCATTGATGGGCGATAAGGGCGACAACATCCCTGGAGTTCCTGGCATCGGCGAGAAGAGGGCAATAGAAATCGTCAAGCGATATCCAACGCTCAAGGATGTCTTAGACGATACGAGTGCGAAGCCTTATATACGGGCAGTCGGGAAACATATTAAGACGGTCAACCTTGCTTTCAAACTGGTCAAGATATGTAGGAAGCCTTCGGAGCTTGGGAATGGCTTTAAGAAACCGTTCTCGAGATTGGTAGCAAGCTTCAAGGGTAAGCGGATCGTTGAAGTGAACGTCATGGTGACGTTGATCCGTAGCTTGGAAATGAGACATAGGAACTGGGATGCACTCGCAGACGCATTGACAATTCGTTTGGATAGATGATATGCAAAGAAACCCGATTAAGTATTACGGAGGGAAGCAAAAGCTTTCCATCCTCCTTTTGGATTACATACCAGAGCACGAGGTCTTCGTTGAAGGCTTCGGCGGAGCTGCAAACCTGCTAATCCGCAAAGGCCCTTCCGTATCAAGGCTTGAAGTCTATAACGATATTAACAAGGATGTCGTGAACCTATTCCGGGTCATTAGAAACGTAGGACTGTTCGACGAGTTCGCAAGGCGTGTCGCCCTGATGCCCTACTCAAGAGACGAGTTCGATCGCTGTCTAAAGATATATAGAAGCGAGACATGGAGCAGATTATCAAGGACGAACAGAGCAACGATATATTTCTATTTGCTCAGGTCTTCATTCTCTGCCGTCATGACGTCATGGTCCTTTTCCGTTGTCGGTCGTGGTATGGCTCCTCGGGCATACCTTTCGGCTGTTGATCTTCTACCAGAGCTTCGAGATAGGTTGAGTGCAGTTCAATTCGAGAATATATCGTTCGACCGTTTATTGACTACATATAATTCGCCGGAGACGTTCATATACCTTGATCCTCCTTACCTTGGAAGCACAAGGGCGAACGATGATGTTTATAAACACGAGATGACAAAGAAGGATCACAAGAAGCTGCTCGGTCTTATAAGGCAGAGCGAATCCAAGATTCTATTATCAGGATACGAAAGCAAGCTATACGACAAAGCTCTTAAGGATTGGAACAGGGAAGAGGTAGAAGTAACGGCGGTCGGCAGTAGAGCGGGAAGGACGAGGGGGATGCCCGAAGGGGCGAAGGCTCCTACCAGGAAGGAAGTCCTTTGGTTTAATTTCAAGAAGCCATTGACGCAGATCCGTTCAAGGACTGCGAAACTTGTTTGAGGAGACAGCCATGGACGCCATCACTTTGAGGCAAGGACTTGAGATCGGTACGCTTCACCTGGACGCTATCCGTGGAACGGACGAGCATAATATCTTCATCTTCGCCGCAGACGGCAAGGAAGTCGGCCTTGCCTTGATCGTTTCCCAGGGAGCGATGAAGCTGCGTCTTTTCAGGGGATACGTTATCGGCATGAAAAGCGTATCTCCGCAAAAGAGAGAGCGCATCCTGCATACGATCGAAGAGGCGAGCAGCTTCATTATCACCAGGAACGACGAAAAAGGAGATATCATTGACAGCGTACAATTCAGGGGGAAAGTGGAGAGAGCTGCGGATGCCGAAATGTATGGACATCGCATGGAAACCGTCATCATTAACGTCAGCGCAATCGTCGCCTGATTCTGTATTGCAAATCTAAAAAACGTCTCCCCATAATCGGCCTCCGTAAAGCTAGCGCTATAAATACTTGCGGAAGGGATAGTGGGGACGATTGCGTAGGGGCTCAAGTATTTAATTATTAAAAGCCTTTTATAAGTATATATAAGTAGAAGCACAGAAAGAGCAGGATACGATCATGCCCAGAAAACGAAGGAAATTGAAGTGCAAGGCCAAATCGAAGTCCACGGGCGATAGATGCGACCGATGGGCAGTCGAAGGATTCGAGGTCTGTCAGGTTCATGGAGCAGGGACGAAAAAGAATCCTGGCGGAAGACCTCCGAAAACTGGCCTTCATTCAAAGGTTCTACGGCAGAAGCTAGCCGAAAAGGTTGACGAATATATCGAAGACCCGAACCTTTGCAATATCCGCGTGAATATTGCCCTGAAGCGGGCTTTGCTTGACGAGCTACTCTCTAAGCGTAAAAAGAAGGACAAGAAACTGAATATCGCTACGATCAACAATGCAAGCCAGCTGCTCAATTCAATTTCACAAGATATCGAGCGACTGGATAAGATAGAGCACGGTTCAAAACATACCATCACCATCGGTGTACTTCAGCAAACCATTTCAGTCATCGTTCATGTGATCGATAAGAATGTCCCAGAACAAAAAGTTAAGAATCGAATCTTCCGAGAACTCTCTGAGTTCGGTCTTGGGTCAGCTCTGCCGGACGTGGGAGGAAACTAATCGCGACAGGAACTTCGATCCGAACGAAGAGGTCTTTGACTTCCGGATCGAACGCAAGAAGGGCGAGGCTGTCGCAAAGTTCCACCGACGTCAGGAAGACCTAATAAAAGAGTTCGTCGAAGATAACCTGTTCTTCATTCAGCGAGGCGAGCGTCAGCGCATTCGTCTCATTAGAAAACATTGTCAGGTCATTGCTGACCTGTTCTTCCAAAGAGAAGATCCAGATACGGGCGAACCAGTCCAGGCGATCATTGTCTGGGCGAATCGTGGCGGAGGGAAGTCTCTTGTAGCTGCGATCACGATCTACCTTTGCATGGTCTGGAGACGGCTATCCTTCTCAGACCTTGCAGGATCGCAAGAACAGGCTCAAGAGGTCTATGCTTACGTCACGACGTTCTGGAATTGCATACCGATCGTCAAGGAGAAACTATTAGCAGGGGAACCGCTCCAGCAGAAGACGGTCCTTAAGAACGCGGTCAGCCTCAAGTGTATTGCGAACTCGCAGAATCAGGCACGAGGCAAGCATCCCGAGGGTCTGGTCGCAGATGAAGTCTGTCAGAAGGAACGGTTCAAAGACGAGAACGTATTGCAAGCGACGAACTCGGTTCTTACACAAGACGACTTCATTATTCTTTATATATCAACGTTCCATTTGCCTATCGGCCTCTTCGCAGAGACATGGGATCACGCGGAGTCGCTTGACTTCAAGCGATACAAGTGGAACGTCTACGATTGTATGGAAAGATGCAAAAGAGATATTGATTGTAAGAAGTGTCGGCTGACGCGTCGTAAGATTAAGAAAGACGAAAGCGGGAACATCGTCAAGCGTTCGTTCTTCGGCTGTAACGGCAAGGCGAGGAAGGCCGATGGCTGGATGTCGTTCGGCCAGCTCTTAAAGATCAAAAAGAAGGCGGAGATCAGAGGACATAATTGGCGGACAGAATTCGAATGTGCTCGGCCTGAAACGAAGGCGAAAGTATATAAGACAAACAAACTGCGAAAGACACTCGTCGATCGCATGGTCATCCCGCAAGAGTGCGAACGGTCAGTCGGGATTGACTTCGGAACGTCCAAACAATGTGCGATCGTTCTTACTTGCATGGGATACGATCGTCTGCTCGTTCCATGGTCTGACTTCTCAGTCGGTAGGGACCTTGACTATATTGCGAACACGCTCAAGAGCATCAGGATTCGGCATGGTGACTTCACGGTCTTTGCAGATGCAGAGCAATCCTATGGGATTATGTATTTGAGGAAGGCCGGATTCGTTGTCGAGTCTGTCGCGTTCAATAAGTATAAGAAGGTCGGGATAGCAAACCTGGAAAGATATATCAACGCAGAAAAGATTCGCATCCTGAACGTCAAGCCGAATCGCATTCTATACAGACAGCTCGTTGGATATAAGAAGGACGAATTGGGAAAGCCAGTAAAGAAGGACGACCACGGACCTGACGCTCTGTTCTGTGCAGCTCTCAGGTTCGATTTCATGTTTCACTTTGGCCGAGCCATCAAGAAGGAAGCTGCCGAGGCAGACTTGAAGGCCAAGGAAAAAGAAGATAGTGAAGTGGAGATATTCTAATGTCAAAGACTAAAAAGATGCACACGATACTCGCAGAGGCAGTCGTACATTTCAAGTCAGGAGCATCGTTGCGGGGAGGGCTCAACGAGTTCTATCTTGCAGATGACTCCAAGTCATTGCGGAAGGCATTGACAGACCCCGATGTCATGCGGGAAGTCGGGGACCAGGAGATCTCGTTCATCAATTTGGACGAGGTCGTCTTTATCAACATATCGCAAGTCAAGGTTCAACTCAAAGAAGATACAGGAGGACGACATGAAGGCGACGAAGGAAATTAAACCACCGATCACAAGGAAGGTTTCCATCATCAGGAGGTTCTGGAACAAGGCTCTTTCCGTTATGAGCCAGGACAAGCAAGAGCGCAACCGTGCAGAGATCGAAAGGTTGATGGCTCGAGACGTTGTCAAGGCAAGGCAATTCAGGCGGAGGGAGCGCGAACTGAAGATCGGAATCTTCAACGACACGAAACGATCCAGGGAGTTCTACAGATATCAGAGATACCTTGGAAGGGAAAGGAAGCAGCTCGAACGCTGTCGTAGAGCCATGCAGAGCGGTCGCGCGGTCAAGAGGCCGACGAAGCTTGCAAAGCTCAAAAGACACGAAGAGTTCCATGCACTTGAAATAGAGCGCATGAAGAAGATCTTGTTCGGCGACCTGATGGTCAATCCACTTTCGGCGTAGACTACATTCGCCAAGACAGGCAGGAGATAAGCAGATGAGTGAAAAGAAGAAAAAGAAAAAGAAGAAAGAGGAATCGGTGGAGCAGTCACTCAAGAGCCTATTCGAACGGCCAAAGAAAAGCTATACCATCCCAGCTCCTCCGCAGATCAAAGGCCGAACGAACCATGGAGTACGACCTCAGCTCGTCTTCTACTTCGACAGCGAGAAAGACTTGCAGATCGTTATCCGGGCATTCGGCGGGAAGAAGAGGGAGCCGAGAACGAGTCTGCTGGTAAAGATGGCTCGTCGGTACCTGAAGAAGCGGAGCATGACGGGAGGGAAGAAGAAATGAAGACGAAGACAAAAGATAAGACAGGACAGGCAAGTATCTGTGAGGCGTGTCAAGCCTGTGACGGTACACGATGCGCAGCTCTGCAGAAGGATGCGAAAGCATTCCTGAAGGAATCACTTCCCGAAGAGATATCGCAGAACTATCCGGGCATGAGGTTCACGGCCGATGCGATGGATTGCGCGATGCCCATCGCGATTGATTCCCATTCGGGATGCTCGTTCGCGTGTCTATATTGCTTCTCGAACTCGTTCGTTCGTGACCCGTCAAGAAATACGGGCATCATGAAAGAAGCTGTGGACAAGCATGGATTATACAGGCAAACGAGCCTTCGTGCTTTGGAGAGGCTGTTCGCAAGAGACGCCGACAACGAATACGCTCGTGCTGTCTATCCGCTCTTGGATATGGGACAGCCGATTCAATGGGGAGCACTCGGCGAACCATTCGACAAGCTGGAAGAGCTCACGGGATGGGGTTTGAAGTTCGCAAAGATACTTCGAAAATACAATGTCCCGACTCGCGTGTCCACGAAGGGAGCGGAATGCCTTTTGAAACCCAAGTATCTGAAGGCATTCAGGGGCTCGGATCGGTTCTGGTTCAATTTCTCCTTCATCAGCGCGAATGACAAGCTGCTCACGAGGGTGGATCTTGGAGCACCTGACGCGACGACCCGTTACAAAGCGATGAAGGCTTTGCACAAAGACGGCCATCGTGTCGGCATCAGATTCCGGCCATTCATTCCAGGAGTCAGCGATCAATGGCCGGGAGAGCCGAAGGGATGGGCAGTCCATCTGGAGAAGTGTAGGGAAGCTGGATGCGAGTCAATCTCATTCGAATTTATATTCTTCGAGCGGGGAGCGAACGCAAGGCAGAGAGCACAGTATCAACTGATCGCTCGTGCAGCTCGTGACCCGAACCTTGTGCGGGATTATATCGAGGACAGCCTGTCGTTCGGGACGTGCATCCGCAGGAACCGAGCATGGAAATATGACATGACGATGGCGATCCGGGAGAAGTGTCACGAGCTCGGGATGGCCTTCTGTGTCTCCGATCCACACTTCAAGGAGTTCGGTGATACGGAATGCTGTTGCGGGTTCCCAGACGATGATCCTATCTGGGGAAAGACCGATCGTCATAATTGCTGTTCGCAAGTCGTGCGAGCTCGGAAGCGATATGAGAAGGGCGAGCGTCCTGTCCTGCTAACCTTCGACGAGGTCTGCCCTGATTGGGCAAGAGTCGTCAAGGCAGGAACGATGATCAATTTTTCCTGTGCGGCGAACCATCGGCGCAGACGTGACCAGACATGGGGAGACACGCTCAGGAATAAGTGGAACAATCCCAATCACGCTCGTGCTCCTTATTATTATTTCGAAGGGATACTCAGGCCTCATCACGTGGACGAGAACAAAGACATCGTCTACGAATATGTTCCCTACGATAATAGGAAGGACATCAAGTCCAGACTCGTATGATCGTACTCAGTTCGTTCAATAAGAGGCCTGACGGCATTCCGGCGTTCTCTGTAGCAAGATGGCAACCTCGTGGACATCATTTGCCTGAGCTCCGGTTCCTCGCGCCGATAGATCAGTTTGGACACAAGATCAAAGGGTTCTACGATCATCGAGAATACCGAAGGCTCTATAAGGCAGTACTCCAGACCAGGAAGGAAGCGATACTGAATTGGCTGGATTCGCTTTCGCCGAAGCAAGACATGACGCTCGTCTGCTGGTGTACGATCGAACAGCAAAGACTCAAGGGATACGATACGATCATGTGTCATACCATACTCCTTGGAAATACAATCCGGAAGCATAGGCCGGACATCTTAGTATTCGTTGACGCCGATAGGTTCCAGCACTCGATCTTCAAGCATCGTCATCCTCTGTTCGATCCCAGGAAGCGAAGGAGGAGATATGAAAATAGAAAAGGACGCCAATTATTCTAAGACCTTCGTCTTTGAGAAGGTCGTGCATTCCGTTGACTTTATAGTCGCGATCGATCCATACTTTTTTCCAAGAGTATGGAACGACAATACTGTCAGGGTCACTTGCAGAGGAAGAGATATAGAACTCGTTGACAAGCTCGCCAAGGATGCGAACGCCAATCCTGAGCAAGGCGAGAAGGGTGAATGGCAGAATACAAGTAGATAATCAAAGGGGTCGCCTGGATCGACCGTGGACATGAGGTCCCGACCGCTGAAGGGCGACCTGAACATAAACGAACCGGACTCCTTTCTTCGATAGAGGTCCTGCTCTTTTTGCCGGAGGGCAGGACCCCTGATATATTCGGAGGACGATATGAAGGAGAAGGCATGGGCGATCAAGGATTGTCCCGTCTGTAACGGAACTGGAAAGCGTGACGGGAGAATATGCTTCTTCTGCTCTGGCGAGAAGCGACTCTACCTTCGCTGGGAATCAACACAAGAACTCAGGCAGATAATCAGCAACGAAGAGTTCGTAGATTGCATTCTTGATGCTATTAAGGGGAAGGCCAATGAGACCGGAGGATTACCGATCTAAGGGATGCAACCTCGCGAAGGATATGTACGAGATCTTCCGGGGGATTTGGGAATATCAAAACGGGAATCCGTGCAAAGGATGCGCGGAGTTCCACGAGTGCAAACTCAGGAAGGAAATATATGAGGCGAGGAATAAGCCTCGGCCGTCCAGCTCTGCAAGTAACAGCATGAAGGACGGCATAACGAACGCTGATATTGCTCGTGTTCTTGGAATCAGCAAGAGACAGGCAGCTAAGAAGAGGGCACGAGGCGAACTTGACCTTGACGATATCAAGAGACGGCTATAAGAAGGGGTCGTAAAGGGCTCGACAGGCAGAGGTGAAGTGAATCCTGCGATCCGTATGCTTCCGCGTCAAGGAGCGAACAATCAAATTCAATCGCCAATGAAAAGCGACAGGTCGCTCGTCCCGCCTCTTTTGGCGAGGCGATGACCGCCAGAATGGTCGCTTGACCATTCCGGTTCACCGAGGAGCGTTCCGGCCTTGGATGAACCGCCGTTAGGAACTCAGGTCGGTTAAATCCCACCGACCCTAACTCGGGTTGACTTGCTCGTGGAAAGAACGGGATAGGCTGTCGGTAGCTGAAAAGAACCGACTACGATCGTAGATGGACCATGGATCCCTGAGCTGGACGTGGGTTCGATTCCCACCGACTCCATTCGCCCTGGAGTGGAGGTCGCCGATAGGTAGAGTGCTCCTCATCCGAAAGCGACCGAAGCCCCTTCTTCTGGTCCCGGAGGTAGTCTGGACCTCCGGGACTTAGAATATATTCGGAGAACGAATCATGGATAGCGAACTGAGGAATTGCGGTTCGTGTCAGGAGTGCTGTACTTTCCTGGCGATACCAGAACTGAACAAGGCAGAAAATGAACCTTGCAAACATCTGTCGGACGATGGCTGTTCCATCTACCAGGATAGGCCGGATGTTTGTCAAGGGTTCAACTGTCTGTGGAAGTTCAGGAACCTATTCGTGGACAAGAAAGGCAAACGAAGGCCAGACAGACTCGGCGTCATGGTGAGGCTGAGGAATGATATTGAAGGCATTCGTTCCGCGATCCAGTTCATCGGCAAGAACAAAGACATATTCAAAACGGAAAAGGTCAGGACGCTCAGGAAGAACTTGCTATCGGCAGGGTTCACCATCGTGCAGACAATAGCAGGTGAAACGAAAAGCAAAATGATCAGGCCAAGGAACTGAGGCGAGGCCGAACCAAGAATTGCCAGGATCGCATGAATTCAAAGTAAAGGGTCCAAGCAATCGCCTCGCCAAGACCAAGACATTTGAACCCTATACGAAGTGGAAAGGAGGTGAGATATGCGCTAGCGTCCTTCTGGACTCTGGGCTGATTGTACTGCAAGAAGCCTGGAAGCGATGTCTACAGAACAAGACGAAGAACTGGCGACGTTCAGGCCAAGGAAACTCCGTGCGACATGGCCGAGCGACTTCCTGGTCGGCTCGGCCGATAATATATTCGAGGAAGAGAGATGGACCCAAAGACATTCGACAAGAACGGAATCTGCCTGTTCTGCAGAAAGTGCAAGAGGCATCGTACGTTCTATTCTAAGTTCTGTACGAACTGCAATCAGGACGCGACCGATTCATATATTGCCCAGATGGTCGCTCAGGGATGGACGCTCGTCTGGGATAAGAACGGCATCAGGAGGCTGAGATGAGCCAGTCATACGAAGAACGACTGAGGATACCGATGGAAGGGCGACCGCTCATGCGGTTTGAAACAAGAGATGGAAAGCATATCGCGACAGGCTATATTCGTATCGTTATAGGCGACCGAGGACCATACATAGAGTTCGGCCCTGAAAACATCGTCAAGGGTTCATTGCATATACCGAGGAGTACGATATGGAGGCAGGGTTCAAGGAAAGCGTTCTATATCGAATACCGTTCAGCGTGTCCTTCGTTCGTGAAGGTATATCTGCAAAAGAGATCGGTTGATTATGCAGATTATAAGAAAGGGCTCTACTACATTTCGCCTTTTGATCTGCTCGCGAACGGGCAGACGATAATAGAACCGAAGAAGAATACACCGAAAGTCAGGAGGCTGATATGAAAGTGGAAGTGATACTGTTCAACTTCGCGGAACAGCAAATATACAGAACACCGAACAAAGAGATGGGAGAAAAGCCAGATCTCCCAGACGGTTCAGCGTATGCGATCCCTGAAACCTTGCTGACCTATGAAGACTGCAAGAAACTGATGGCGATCGTGTTCTACATGAATCATGGGAATCATCTGCCCGAGGATGGAGCGTTCGGTGCTCTATTGGTCTTCCCTGGACAGCCAGGACCGGAAATGACAATGATCATGCCCAGAAGCACAAACGATATCGCCCTGACTTCGCTTCAGGCGAATGCCGATCGGCTCAAGTGTACGGCGATGAAGATCAGAGTCGTGCGCGGAATGGTAAAGATACCGAATGAAGACCGATGAAATACTTGCGCTCATATATGGAGCCGTCGTCGTTGTCTATCTGATCTGGTTCTTCGTGTGGATCAGCAGAATAGACAAAGAGGAAAGCAAGTGGAGCGTCCACTTTCAATATCCCCATAGTAGGCGACCCTCTACTAATAACCTCATGGTAGACGACCCTCCCGATTCCAAGGAGGCCTGATATGCCGAGAGAAGAATGGCGGGAAGGGAACCGAGTACACTACAAAGAATATCGCGTGATAGGTAAGGAAACAAAGGTTGAGGAAGCCGATAAGATACTGGACGAGCATAACGTCCCAGTCCCTACAAAGAAAAGTGTCCTGAAAGCGTTAGAGATATTCGATGGCGAACTGGTCCTGATAAGCGAACGTATCCCAGGAACGGAAAGGCGTCGTATAGTCTGGAGCAGGAACCATGGACAAGGCTGAAAGAATAAAGATGGCTCGCGCTCTTGCTAATAGTCACCGAAGCGTGATGCAAGCAAGGCAGGAATTCCATGACGGGCTGAGGGAGATAAAGGAGAGGGTTGAATGCCCTACCCTTCGCTCCCTATTAAACGATCTGTCTGGCGAGTACTCAGGACTCAGTTCAATGCTCCGCCTTGCACTCGTACAGCTGGACGTGGATATCAGGGTATTCGTAGAGCGAAATGAAGTCCGGTTTAAGGACGATCCAATACAGGCTGAAATAGATAACGAATACCTTCCACCATTATTCAGGATCCTTGAGCCAGTAGAAACGCTCAGCGATCTACCTGATCAAGCAGAAGACCACGATTCAGTCTTCGTAAAGGCTGAAGATATTGCATACGTCTACACCGAAGAGCATGGATGGGAAAAGCTGCCCGACCATGTCGCAAGAGAGCGAGGAGGAGACGATGACATTCGAGGACGCATGGAACGCTCTGGCGAACAAGAATAAAAAGATAAACAATCCCGACGCAGAGATTACATTCAAGGCAGGGAACCTGAAGAAGCTACTGAAACAGATATACGATCAGGGGTTCAAGGCTTCCCAGGATATGCACGAGGCAGCTCGTGCGTTCAAGGAAGCGGGAAAGAGCAGGGAAGGCCCGATGGATATGTTTGACCAGATGTTCGATGGCGGATTCGGTAGGAGATAAAAGGATGATAATTAAATGGGACGATAAGACAATCGATCTGCCTGAGGATAGGCCGATTGAAATACTGCTACACCGAAACGATAATATAGGGATGAAGCTGCATGGGAACGAACACGTCCTAATCACGTTGAGCAAGGGCGACAGAAAGAAGCCGATTGAAGATATAGCAGATACTCTATTCAAGTTCCCGTTTCCTTTGCACATGAACCCGGCATTCATGCCCAGAAAGGGAAAGAAAGTGCAGGAGGAAAATGAATGGTAGAGGAGGAGGAATAGGATGCGGAAACATATCCCGTGGAGCGTCGCAGTAAAGAACACCAAAGTCGCCGAGGAGCGTGAGTATATGCACGATAGAAGGCTCGTATTGTTATTCGGCCAAGATGCGGAATATATCAAGGGATTACTACAGGAGAGCCCGGATATTACGATCAAGGAACTATCCGACAGGCTGTTCGAGAAAGGGAGGAGCGTTTTATTTACTGCCTGTCCACGATAAGGGAGGAAGAAGATGGTAGAGCCAGGACAGAAGTGGAGAGTGATTAAAGATACGAGCATACTAAAGAAAGGCGACATCATATACGTCGGGAAGCATCAGGTGAAAAGAACCTTCGGGCCGAATAGATTAAATATGTTCGCCGATATGACTCTGCCGTATGAACCGAGGGAAAGGATATTAGCAGAAGGAACAATTGATCAGGCGTTCTTGGAAGACATAGCAGAACTGATACCAGCATAGGAAAGGAAAGCCATGAGTAAATCATATTCGCTACCACCGAAAGAACTCGATCCGCTGACAGGAAGCATAGACTGGGAAAGAATATATCTGGCATCAACAGAAGCCTTGAAACGTGCAAGGGAATCAGGAAGCGTAATCCTACTCAGTACACAGAAAAAGAAAACGCATCCGCTCAACCATGCAAAGGAATAAAGATATGCCGAAAAGAAAACGAATGCTAATAACGCTTGAACTCAACCCGAAAGATATACAAAGGAAGATAGAGGCCTATCTGAAACGTGCAAAGGAATCAAAGACACAGGAAGGCAATACCAATCAACAGCAAGAATCATAGGCATCTCATACGAACGTCATAGAGTCAGGGGCAGAGAGAGGCGAGTCAGGGTATGAGGGTAGAAACCTAGCTTGCCCTCTCCGCTGACCCTTCCTCCTCCGGGCAGGGTCGGTTCTGCCCGTGCTATCCGTAGGCTCGTCCGTAGGGATGAAACGGGGCGATATACTCATGGAAATCCTTCACCATGAACGATATACGGATGAAAGGGTCGGAAACCCCTACCCTATACAGGGGGGAAGGGTACAATCGCCAGGAGACGTCATGCTGGCGTCTCGTACAGTCGGTCTAATGGCTTGCAGGGGCGACGCCAGGAAGGGGGAGAGTACCATCATGAGGACAGGGGACGAAAACCGAGCACGGGCGAAACTGGGAAGAATGGCGAGGATATTAAGATCATTAGGAATAAAATTAAGTTTATGAAAAAAGGTTTTCGTTTTTTTAAGAAAGTGGATTCTCATACTTTATAATAGCACAGAATTTCGCCTCACCCTGAGTCATTTTCGGGGAAACGGATGAACGGGCATCGTGAAAGCGGAGAATACCTTCAGATCGTCCTCCCAGGGATGGAGTCTACCGATGGGCGTCGTAGAGCGGTTCATGAGGCAGTCAGCATCGGGCGGAAACCCGTTCAGGCAGAGAGGAACAGCCATGAACGATTCAGCATCGTCAGGGCTTTCGGCGGAAGACTGGGAAGCAAGGAAAGACGCGATTCAACAAAGGCTCGCGGAAATCAAATGGGAACTGGATGAGTTAAATACGGGGATGACCGAAGAGAATAAATCAGCGACCCTTGCACGAGTCGCCGAATTAGATATGGAACTGGAAAGGCTCAACCTGGAGATCGATTCTATGATCGATCTTGGAGAGGAATAAATCATGGACAATATCGAAACCGTCGGCGAAAGAAAGTGCATCCTCTTCGAGCGGGACATCAGGGATCAGAAGGGTCCATGGGCTCCAGGATGGTATCTCAACAGATGTCATCAATGCGGGAAGCAATTCGTGGGAGACAAACTTGCGCGAATGTGCGCTCCCTGTGCATACGAGGATCCACCGAACACGCAGATTCATGTCGGCCTTGTTCTGCAACCGAAAGAGCATCTACAGGACTGGCCGGATGAAAAGGCCGAGGTCGTCCGCCACGATCTCAAGCTGGGATGGTTCATCGTGGTCGGGGATAACTTCAGCCGATGGTATAAGGACGAAGCCGATATCTGGAAAGACTTCGACGAGATCAAGAAATAGGGAACCCCTTATATGCCGAAAGTACATTTTCAATTCCGGATCGGCAAACAGACAAATGGACAGAATACGATTTGCGGGATAAGGGCATCCAGAATCACAGGGATCAAGGGTTCGGTCACCTGCAAGAGATGTCTCAAGGTATTAGATCAGGATGATTCGCCAAAGGAAGGCCAGAGGGAAACCATATCGTCGCTCGTGTAGAGGGATAGAATGCCTGAAGAAAATATAGAAACAGGATGGCTCATAGAGCGGTTCGCCGAATCAGGGAACAGCCTCAATGTCGCCTTGCGAGTCTGCGATGGATGCTGGTCGTTCGATCTGTTCGATCGGGCAATTCGGTTCGCAAGAAAGGAAGACGCCGAGGCGGTCGGCAAACTGGTCTTCACTCAGTTCTTTCATTGCTGGGGTGAGAAGATAACCTGGAAGGCGACCGAGCATTCGTGGGGATAGGCTCATGCCGAAACAAAGACAAATGAAATACAGCATGAGCGGTCCTGCACTCGTGCGGGAATTCGATGCACTCGTCCCGCTTTCACCTGACGAAGCAGAAACGAAACTAAGAGGTCAGAACGTATATAAACTCCAGCTCATGGCCTACATGATTCAGCAAGTAAACGAGGGCAAGGTCATTCTCGAGAATATAACGCAAGTCATCGTCTGGGACGATCCGATAAAGGGGCAGCTCATAGAGATACAGGGTAGGGGATGGCGGAAATGAACGGACGGCCAATCTATACGGGCGGACTCGGCCTCTGGTTCTACAGTCTGCCTCGATGGAGACAGATCATATTCCGCATCTGGGACACGATAGGGCAATTGAGCCGACCTCTCGTCTGGTCGGTATGGCGGAGACCGCCAGATAGCCTGATGGCTTGGAATGAAAGGAGAAAGTGATGGGAATCAAGATTGCGACGTGCGACGACTGCGGAAAAGAACTCCAGGACCACGAAATATATATGGACCATGATCAGATGGTTCGATGCAAGGTCTGCGACCTCAAGAGCGATCTTGCAAAAGAAGAGGCTCTATATAAAAGCCGAAGCGTCTCCTTCGATGCTCAGGCAAAGATAATGAAGGAAATACGAGTCAGGATCAAGGGTCTACGACGCCAGATACTTGAGGCTGGAGGCAATATCGGTTCAGCCAAATCTGAAGGACCAGAATATTTCCCGCTCGTATGGGAAGAAACGAAATGGAGCCCGAAGAACGTCGAAGGTCACGTGAGAGATCAGCTGGTCGCCTGTTCTTACTATGAGGAAGGGTTCTGTTGGAGAATCCGCAAGGACGATCACGGCCAGCTGTATCTCGCAAACGACCCGGAACTCATGCTCCCGTTCTACGAGAAGATACGATTCACCGACCTGGAAGCTGCGAAGGCGTTCTGCGAGAACGAAAATAGAGCATCGTTCCGGGCGGAGACAGGCTCATGAAACGCATCCATCCAGGCAAGATCCGGCATGATCAGCGTCGCAAGAACAAGATCATGCGGAAGCAGAATAAGTTCCGGCGTTCAGCGGAACGACAGGAACGTCGGCGCAAGGTTAAATTCCAAGAGCAGGTCTTCCAGTCCAATTTCGCGCTCAGGAACGAATGGGAAGCGCAAGCTGCCCAAGAACGAATGATGCGTCGGATTGGTTTGTATAGCGATCGCGGATTCGACTGCGACTTTGAAAAGGTAATCGCAGAGATCAGCGAGATGGCTGAAAGGGCAAGGCAGGATCATGCCCTTCGGGAACTTGCATCCATCGTCGCCGATGCGATGCGGACAGGAGAATCGATCACCGTCGAAAACGGATGCGTTTTGATCGGTAGCAGGGTAACTCGGATTCGCGTCACAGATTCAACGGCGACGATTGAATGGTAGGAGAAAGATCATGCAGACGACTCCGGTACCGAAGCCGAAGCGATCTTGCAAGAAATGTGGATCGCCCCTCGAGATGCCCAATCCGTTCGGGCGCGGACACGTGATCAAGGATTCCGAGGAGGAGGATGGCGTCTGCGGATACTGCCTCGGCAAGAAGAAAAAGGTCGATCAGTATGTCCCAACGATCCCGGAAGGCACGATCCATCCGAAGGAACGCACGATCGCCTTCAAGGAGGCTCTGCTCCGCAAGGCCACGAAGGAAGCTGCGGAAAAGGTGAAACGGGACGCGGTCGCTGAGCAGAATCGCAAGGATCAGGGAGTCGCCGAGGACAAGGTCAAGGAAAAGAAGGACAAGTGAGCCGACCTCCAGAAGGAGAACCTGCTATGAAAGAAACGATCTACACTTGCAATCTCTGCAAGTCGAACCAGAAGGAAAACAATCTGGTCGCGTACAGGATCACGCATCAGAACAGGATCGAGCTCTTGCCGAGCCCGGAGGACATCAGGATGGGCGAGAACCATCTGTGCAAACCCTGTATCCAGCGGATCAAAACCACGAGCATCTGAGGGAGCGATGGTCGAAGCATTAAAAGATTCTGACCCGATGCCCTTTGGGAAGCACAAGGGCAAGGAAATGAGGGATGTCCCGGCATCCTATCTCGACTGGCTCCGTGACCAGAAATGGCTGGACGAATGGCCGAGCGTCGCAAAGTACATTGAAGAAAACGAACTCCAGATCAATCAAGAGTTAGAAGAGGGATAAGCCATGACGTTTCCGCTTGCTCGTCTGCCCCTGGATTACTTCGCCGACGGCGATCGTATTGCCGTCCGCTCGCTTGGTCCGGTTCAGGAAGCTCGGGATTCGCTTTCCGATCTACTGAACCGTGGACGTGGAGTGGAGCAAGGTCTGCCGTATCACGTGGACGAGGACCGTGAAGGTTCGTACGATTCCATCGAAGACGCGATTGAACAGGCAGACGCTGACTTGACGGCGGATCAGGCAATCGTCATCACGATCGATCCGAGGTCGGACCGCGATTTCCTTCTACCGAGCGGAGGCCTGACGCTTCCGAAGAGACACGTTTTCATTCGGTCATCTGGACTATATAACAACGTCAACGGCAGACCATCTCCGGGCGGAACAGCTCTGCCGAGGATCATTGGCGATTTCGATCTTCAGGTCGCCGACGATAGGGACAGAACCATCTTCTCCCTCATCGGCCTCGTACATGAAGGAAGAATATACGGCAAGTCAAACAACCTGATCTTCATGAAGGACTCTCATTTCCATCAGGGACAGCCTCCTGACGGTTCGATTATCCGGACCCATGGATCTGAGGGTTGCATCGTACATTTCAATAACGTCTATTCAAACAACGGTCAATTCTGGATCAACGACCAGGACGACTCACCGAGTGCAGTCAAGGGAGCGGTCTACGTCCAGAATCAGCCCATATTTCTGTTCCCGAATCAGTGGATGAAGGTAAGAAATTGCCTCGTCTACTTGCACAATATCACAATTCACCTCGTCAATTTCTTCCAGCCATTTTCGCTCATTGATGCTGTAGATACAGGGGCAAGGTTCGAGCTGTTCGGAGTGGACATCGCGAACTTCAACCTTGGTCCAACGACCGACACGAGGCTGTTCGTGAACGCGGAGAGTGCTCATGTGGAATGGGGAGGCGTTCGTATAGACGACGTCGCCCCGTTCAATTCGCTGGACATCGGTATCACCGACCTCGCGAGGCATGGTGGAGCACCGACGTTCGGCAGTCTGGTCGCCCCTGCAAGACCGCCGACCGGATCAGCATGGAAGGACCGGACGGCATACGCTTTCAAGATGTTCAACGGATCCATCTGGGTCTAAAAAGGAGGAAGGGATGGCGAAGCCTCTCGCTGAAACCATGGACTTCTATCTGCTGTTCCGGATGCTGGAACAGGCAGACAAGGATTCAATCATCACGGCCAGAGATGGCGGAACGGAAGCGGACGTCGTGACCATATTGGAAGGCTGGAAAACAGGTCACTCGGATGCAGATATCCGAGCACAATGCGAGGTCGTGCTGGACGCGATCGCGGAATAAACACGTTTCCAAGGCCAGAGAGCAAGGAAAGGAGAACGTCATGGAACGCAAGTCGGTCAAGATGATGCCGGGAAGGATCCTGGTCAGGCGAAAAGATCCGGACAAGGTCACGGAAGGCGGGATCGTCATTCCGGACGTGTCCAAGAAAACATTGAACGAAGGGACCGTCGTGGAGGCTGGATTGCCTCAGGAGGAAAGCTGGTCGCCTGATGCGCCGAAGGTTCAGAAGGGCGACTACATTCTGTTCGCCCCGATGGGAGGCGTGGACGTGCAGATCAACGGCGAAGACCTCCTCGTCATCAGTCACCACGACGTCTTCATGGTCCTGGAGTGACATGAGGAGACAGGCGATGAGGGGAAAGGAGATTCGGGTTGATTTAATCGGCGCGAAATCACCGTTCATCGCGAATGCGGTCAGGGCGAAAAGCCTCTTGAAGGAGGCAGCTAGATTCGCCGGAGCGACAGTCGTCGGTGAAGTCGCAGTAGACCTCGGCGAGAATGGCTCGCCTCCTGGCTTCACGGTCGCAATCTTGCTTGACGAATCTCACTTGACTGCACATTACTACACCGAGGGAGGGAAGCTCGCGTTGAACGCTTTCACTTGTGGAGAACGAGCGAAGGCGGAGAACGCGATGCAATTCATACTTGACAGGGTCAACGGCGAAGTCGTTTTCCAAGACGAGACTGGCCGATTTCCATGCTGATCATTCTGCTCGAGCTGCTGTCGGGCTTTGTCCCGATCTCCTGGAGAGAGGTCATGCTCCTCATTTGTCGCCCGACTGCATCCGGCGACCGGAGCCACAGAGGACCCCTAACGCAGAGCGATGAGTCTGGCCTGAGATTCTATACGAGCGGATTTCTTTAGTGAACCTCACTCCCCATCGCGGGAGCATCTTTGATTTGAAGCAGGAATGAACTTCTACAGTCGGGCATCCCACGGGACCTGAATTAAAGAGCCATCTTCCGCCTCGGGCGCGACCAAGTCCGCCCGAGCGCGGAGGCTTAATACACCATGACAAAGAAACGAAAAGAGAATACCGATTGGTCCTGCTATCTTCTGCTCTGTGCAGACGGGACGTATTATTGCGGAATCACGAACGACATGGGAAGGAGACTGAAACAGCATAATGAGGGCAAAGGGGCAAAATATACCAGAGGCAGATCTCCAGTTCATCTCGTTGCTATCAGGCAGAACATGACGCGGTCTGGAGCTGCTACATTCGAAAGAATGGTCAAAGCCAAAAAGAAAAAGGACAAGGTCGTTTTCTTCAAGACGTTCGGTGTTCAGTCATGCTGATCATGGGCGAATGGTGTTTTGAATGCGGAAGGATAACGCGATGGACGTCGCGCTCCATCAATGACACGACGACGTCTTTGGGTTTGCGACTGTTCTACACTTGCGATCATTGTGGAGCGAGGCGATTTAGGACTCTACTCGGTGGTTTCAATGGCGGAAGAGAGGGCAAGGTACGACGGCAAATACACAGCAGAAGAAGTCGTGCGCCTCGCTCTGCCGTCGCTTCGGCTTGATCCGCTGACTGCGACTCGTGTCTGGCGATGGTCCGAATGGCTTATGGCCGAAGGTTTCATCCTCGCTCATGGCGGGGACTGTTTTTCGTTCACCGAAGACGGCAAGAAGGCTCTGGACTGGAAGGAACGGTCAATAGAGCGCGGATGAAAGGAGGATTTCAATGGGACTCAAGGACTTCGAGGACAAGATCACGGGCGACGAAGAAATCAAAAAGAGCTTCAAGGGATCCCTTTCCCTGCTCGCGAAGCAGGACATGGAAGGGAAACTCATGGAGAAGCGGATCAACATCGAACAGGCAGAGAACGGCGTCATTCTCCGTATCTCCATGGAGGCCGAGTTCGGCAAGGGAGACAAGCGGGACTGGAAATACATCAACAAGTCGTACATCTTCCCGGACATGAAGGAAGTCCTTCCGATCCTGGAAAAGGAAATGAAATTCTCGAGGGGCGAGAAGATCATGCTTTCCGAATTCCTCAAGGCGAAGAAGGGAGCGAAGGTTCACGCAGTCGCCAAGCGAACGCTCAACTTCGTCACCGGAGATGGCGACGGTCACGTCCACATGGGACACGGGACGATCGTGGACAAGAAGGTCGGCGACAAGATCGTCAAGGTTTTCGAAGGCGAGACCATGGAGAACGCGGTCTATTGGAAGCTCGGCCAGCAAGAGAAGGAAAAGCCCGAGACCGATTTCACCAAGACGGTCAACGCGACGCTCCATGCTCACAAGCATTCGTTCAGCATCCCGCTCACGAAGGGCGACGAGAGCGGATGGCGCATCTACGGGCAGACCACGAAGGCCGAAGAGCACGATCATCCCGTGGACTTCCTGGATTTCTGGTCCACTCCCGTGACCAATTCCCCGGACCAGAAATAGGTCAACAGCCAGCTTTGAATTGAGGGTCGTACGATGTTGGAAAGACTTCCGGCTGATTATTTCGCGGACGGTGACAGGCTCGCGGTCCCGGATCGTGGTGCAGTCGAGAACCGTCAGCGTGATCTCGCCACCTTGATCAACGAGGAGGTGATTGACCGCACGAATGCAAGGGAGACGACAGCCGAGCTGAATCTGTGGGTTGATCCGGTCAACGGTTCTGACTCCGCAGATGGGCAATCGGAGTCGCGTCCGATTCGCACTTGCGCTCGCCTCGCGGAAATCCTGCCGATGTTTATCAAGCATCGTACGACCGTCAATTTCAAAGAAGGGACTCTTGACCCGTTGACATTGGAAGGGAATGTCGTATTTACAAGCGACAAATCTACGGACCCGATGTTCAAGCTGATCGGTACGACGGGCAAAAAAACATTGACGACAGGGGTGAACGAAGGCGTCGCAAGCGGAGGCGGTCGGTGGTATATCGACAAGCCGACAGGTGAGCCTGATTGGACTGCAAGCGAAATGAAGGGCGAACTTCTGGTATTGACCGGAGGAACGCTTGCCGGAAATACATATTTGATCAGGGACAATACTACGACACGAATTGAAATTATGCGGACAGGTTCGTTTGGAACTCCGCCTGACAATACCACGGAATTTGAAGTACACGATCGCAAGACGCTATTTGATGCGAACGGCGATCCAGGCAGGTTCGGGTTCGGACCATTGGAACTCATTGGCTTGCAGACAACGGATCGTTCGTTCAATAACGAAGATATCAGCATTCAGAATTTCCATATGGATGGCGGTGGATTCGGCGGATTCGGCTGGGCTCTCATTTTGGATTCATGCCTTGCAGATGTGGCCGTCAGAAATATGTTGTTTACAAATAAAGCCCTTCCACAATCTTCGCGAACAAATTATTTCAGGATGTCGAATAGTGCAATCTTCGGCCCGAATACAGGGTTTGCTTTCTGGTCTTTGTCTGCAGCTGAATCAATAGCTCTGTTCAGGAACATTTTCTACGGGGATGTTCTTGATTTGTCGCTTTCAAGGGTAGTTTCCGCGAGCATCTTTGATAATGAATTTCGAAACGAAGAAATCAGATATACGAATTGCGGACAATGTTCATTGACCGGAAGCATAATTGACGGCGTCACTATGCGATTTGAATATTTGATGGACCTATTTTTGTTCGAAAATGTCATAAGGAATATACCGAATCCAATGCGGATCGAACACGTCAAACACGCTCAGTCCTGGGCAGACGATATCGGGTCAAGTGTATCGGATGCGATCAAGGTCGTCAAATCATTCCTTCGTGTTACGGACATCATCGGCACGGGGAACGGTGGATATGGAATTCGGCTCGAGAACGGAGCCTTCCTTGAAACGTCCGGAACGAATACTTTGACAGGAACGAGCGGTGACATCAAGCCTGGAGCGTTAGGTGCGACTCTGTGGGGAGGCCTGCCCGTCACCGATCCGACGCAGCTTGTGAGGGCTTACTAATGATCTCTCCTCAAGTAAGTGCAAAGGCCATTCAGGTCGGTGGCGAAAATCTGTTGAAAATCTTTCAGCAGAACGATCTAGCTGGCTTGACCGTCGCAGAAACGGCAGACGGCCTCGCTTCCGACGGCATCATCACGACTGGACAGGCTGACGAAATCAAAGCGTTAGCCTAATCCACAAAGCCAGACGGCATGGAGTGGAATGATGGGAAAGAAGAAGAATAAGAATGTTCAACCTGACGGCAAAGATCGAGTCATATTCGACCAAATAAACGGAAGGGTTTCATATCAAGGCGTTAATTTAGGGGCGGACAGCATTCGGGCGTTCGTCGGTCTTGCTGGCCTACAGAAAATGATTCGCTTCGGAATCGACGCGAGTGGAAAATATGCTGTGATTCAACGTGTCCCTGAGGGCATAGAATCATTCTATGCAGAAGTCGCAAGGCTCTGCGAAAAGTACAAGAATGATCCAGCGAAAGGCTTCCAGGAGATTCGTCGTACGACTCTGTTCGCCGAATCTGTCCTTGCGAAAGAACAGGAGGGAGACCGATGACCGAGAACGCTCACAAGCCGACGATGGACTTGGAGTACGACGATGCTCTGTACTCCAACCGAATCGTCATGGCGAAGTCGGGTTCAGCTCAGTTCCAAAGCCTGTCGGACGGCGTCCCGAAAGAGGAATCAATTCCCTGGGAACGATGGGTCACGGGCGACGAGAGGCTGTTCGCAGCTTTGCTCCGGCGGATCGTGATCGAAAAACAATCGGGGACGGCCACGACCCTGGACTGGGCGATCGGCGTGAAGTCCGGCGCGACAGGGGTCGAGATCGTCGCTTCAGCTTCAGGCGTCGCGATGCCCGTGGATACTGGACTGAACCTGAAGGAATGGGTTTCCGAAGAAACGACGGCCAAGAACGGCCTCCTGTTCGTGACCCTGACTCCGCATGGAGGCGGAGGCAATTTCATCGTTCGTGTCTACGCCGACCCCAAGAAATAGGACGCTCACTGATCTGAGCTAGGAGACGTGTCATGGCCGGAGTTCAGTATCCCTACTCTGAAAAGATCGTCACGAACGATGTAGACATCGTCGAGGACGATGACCATAACAAACAAGAAGAGCAGCTGAAGGCTCTGACGGCAGCTCGTGGAGGGAAATGGGCTGACGATGCTGGTAGACCGACGCCGACGGTAGATAATCCGTATCCTCTTGGATATAACGTCGCGAGGACGTCGTACGAATATTGGACCGGATCAGCTTGGGTTCAGTTCGAGATCACGGCAAGAAAGGGAGCTGCGAGTGGATACTGTCCTTTGGACGGTTCCGCGTTGATTCCCCCTGCATACCTTCCGGCAGGACCATATCCACCATCTGCCCATAAGACATCGCACGAGTCTGGAGGGGGAGACGAACTCAGCTTAGCTGGGATGAGTGGATTGCTTGCGACTCCACAGACTCCGGCGTCTCACGCATCAACGCATGAAGGCGGAAGCGATCCTGTAACACCAGCTGGAATCGGCGCGGATACTCCAGCGAATAGAAATGCAGCTATCGCGACTCATGCCGGGATTTCAGCTGCTCACCATACTCGTCCAGTAAATGGCGAGCTCCTTCCTGCAGCTCACGCATCCAGCCACGAATCGGGCGGAGCAGACCAAATGAGCGTCTCTGGTCTGCTCGGGCTTCTCGGGAATGCACAGACTCCCCTTCCGCACAAGAATACTCACGTTGTCGGCGGAACAGATGCGTTTCTAATCACGGATGTAATCAATGCGCTCGTCACAAGGTTCCAGGATGCAGGAGGCGTCAATTGGGTCTTCGGTGCCCTGAATCCGAACGAGGCTTTGTATACGAGTCCGAGCGGTCAAATTCTTGGGACTCCAATCGTATCGCCGAAGAAGATGGTCTTTGCACTTGGAAGAAGAACGAATAATTATGGAAATTATGCTGTCGCCGAAATTGGATCGAACGCACAAGGATATTTCTCTTTCTATATCCCGGACGATTTCAATTCGCTTGTCAGTCTAAAGATAATCGGTATCGTCAGTCCTGCAGCTGCTGGAACGGGCAAGGACATCGATCTTTTTACAAACTATGCACAGCACGGGGAACTCTATAATACTCATGCAGAAACAGACACGACGACGACCTATGATCTATCTGCCGAATCGAACAGGCTATACGAACTTGATATATCTGGAGTCTTCACAGGAATCACAGCTGGCGACCATTGTGGAATTGAGGTTGACCACAATTCAATCGGCGGTTCTATCTACTATCTGAACATCGAGCTTGAGTACAATTAAGAATCGAAGGAGGTCCGATGCCTTTTCCTTATTCATACACTCGCGAACTCCTTCCTGAAGGAGCGTACGACATCGACAACCCGAACAGGGTTGACGGTGAAGGGAAACAGATCTACCTCGCGAAAGAAGTGGAACCTGCATTCCCTGGGAAACATTTCCGCGTCGTTTGTGACGAGGACAGTTGCGATATCATTTTTGAGGAGGAATTGGATAGCGGAGAACAGGCTGTTCTCACGCAGAAGGTCAACGAACACAAGGCGAACGCCTAACAAGGACCCTTCATAATTCGCTGAGGTTGATATGAGTGTCCTTGAATGGCCTTATGAAGTACCGAATTACGAAGACGACCATGATTTCTACCTTGCCGAACATCAGAATCGGCAAGATAGGCAAATCCAGGTTCTCACTCAGCGTGTCAATAGATTCTGGGTTGACGACGATCATAGGCCGGAGCCAGTAGACCCATCTGATAGATATCCAATCGGGTTCAATATCTCTCGAAATACTTACGAGTTCTTCAACGGAGCAATTTGGATACAGGTTAATTCGGCCCTCGTTAATACCTTTCTTGGATTACTTGACACGCCGAATTCATTCTCTGGTCAAAGCGGGAAGCTTCTCGCTGTCAATACATCAGAGTCCGGGATCGAATTCATTGAAGGAGGCGGTGGATTCGTGCCTTATGTTGGGAGCTTTGAACAGCCAGAACCTCCGACGCCTTTGCAAGTTCCCAACGGAGCGTTCGCATTCTGGATCGACACAGATGATGGAGATGCGATGTACTTCGTTCGAAACCGTGGAAACGTAATCAAGGCAGTCGAAATGACTGCCGTATAAAAGGAGGAACCGAGTATGACTGCTCACAGGAAAGTTCATGGTCTTGGGAGTGCAGACGATCATGGAGTCGCAACCCTATCCGCGCTCAATGCGCTGATTTCAGACGCGACATTGGACGACGCATCGTCGCCGAGAACGCCATCGAGTCACGCTTCCAGTCACCAGAATGGCGGAGGAGACGAGATCAGCGTCGCAGGTCTGTCGGGACTCCTGGCCGATCCGCAGACGCCGACGACTCACGCTTCCAGTCACGCGACGGCAGGGGCAGATCCGGTATCTCCGGCCTCCATCGGTGCATCGCCGAATCCGCACACGATCGAAGGCTCGAATCACAATCTCGGCATCCTTCTGGCGTCAACCCTGTTCGGCAAGAACTCGGGCGGAACGGCAGCTGCAATCCCGTTCGCAAAGGCAGCGACGGGAGACACGGTCGCGCAACGAGAATCGGACGGCCGAATCAAAGGCGCAACTCCCGTGGATACGGGCGACCTCACGACGAAACAATACGTTGACGACACGTTCAGCTCGTCTCGTCTCGTGCAGAATCCTGTCGAGGTCTGGAAGGTCAAAGACGATGCGGATCAGGGAGGCGTCGGGACACCGACTCCGACGGAGAACGGAGAGGCATGGGTCGTCGTCGGATGGGGAGGAGCAGGAGCGGTCTATCTGAATACGCCGGATTCCCCTGCCGATGGCGACATCGCTCAGTGGAACGGTTCCGGCTGGAATCGTGTCGTTCAAGGTTCAGGCGGAGAGGTTCCTGCGAACACTCGGTTCGTGGTCATCGGCACGGTCGGCGACGGTTCGGCAGCTGGAAGCTTCCTGAACCACGAAGCGGAAATCGGAACGGCAGACGGTCTCGGCGTCTATTCGTTCGAGACGCCTTCGGACGGATGGCAGGTGACGATCGACAATTCACAGGCATACAAAGCCTATGCGATCATCGTCTACAATGCCGTCCTCCAGACATGGGCGATCATCCAAGCTGCAGTCCAGGCTCACAATTCCTCGACCGGAATTCAGGGAGGCGACATCGGCGCGGACGAAGCCTATCACCTGACGCTGATCGAGCATACGAGCCTGACCGGAGCCCTGACCGAGATCGATCATCTGGGACCGATCGTGACTTCGGCCGATCCGAGCGGTCTGCCGACAACGGCAGAACTCGCAGCTGCATGGGGAGGCGAGGACTGGGGAATCGCCATCGGTCTGCTCGGCGAGATCTTCGTCTGCTTCTTGAACGCGGCGAAGGATCAGGGATACGCTGTCGGGATGGGACCCCTGCTCTAACAGATCAAAGGTTGAAAGGGGAGGCCTCTGGTGAGGCCTCCCCAATCAGCCATCCCTATTGATGAAAGGGGACCAAAGATGCTCACGGAAGAAAAGCTTGCGGAGGTCAAGGAAAAAGCCAAGGAGTCAGGTCTCAGTGAGGAATTCAACCTGCTAATCAGGGACACGATCGGCAGGGAGAAGAGAGCGGCCGAGGCTGAGGAAAGGAATGCGATCTATCTGGGGACGCTTCAGCAGATCGCGCTCGCTTTCAACATCTCGACTCCGCTCACCGATCAACAGGTCAGGAATCTGCCCGTTCAGGTCAAAGGGCTCAAGGATCGGTCAGTGATGGCCGGAGAGTCGCTCCGAACCTGGATCTTCGGGTTCTGCGTCGGCAAGGGAATCGAGATTCCGGAAGACGTCGTGACGGCAGAACAGGCGATCAAGTTCTTGGCCGGAATGGTCGTGGTCAACGGCGAAGAGGAATAACCGATGGCGAGGCAATATGGGACTGACGTCTACGGAGGCGGTCTTTATGGGGAACCGAAAGTCCGTGAGAACGGATACGTCTTCGTGACCCGATCCGTAGAGCGTCAGTCCCATGTCGTCCGCCGATACGAGGTTGTCGTGCAGGTCGTCCGGAAGGTTGAAGTAATCAGGCAGGTCGCGAGGGATTAAATATGCCTTCAAGAATACATCAATTCGACGTGGGAACCGAATTCATTATGCAGATAATGGACGGTCCGCAACCTCTGCCTCTTGGCGATGCGACCGTCAAGATTCTCGAATTCCTTTTACCCGACGGTTCGGTCATTGAAAAAGATGCCGAGCTGTTCGAAATATCCGGCGATGATGGAAAGCTAATCTATACGGCAGAGGAAGGATTCCTTTCTCAGGTCGGCGACTGGGAATGGCAAGCCTACGTCGTGAAGCCGAGCGGGAAATGGCATTCGGACAAGGATGAGTTCACCGTCTATCCTAACATAGGAAACGCTGAACATGACCATACGTCCTGATCGTGATAGACCCACGATCCTGAGGGGACCGAAATGCAAGGATTGTGGATGCCGTTATTTATATTTCCAGGGGAAATACGAATGCCGATGTGGACGGTTTTCCTTTTCAGAGATGCTCGATAGAAAGCAAGACGCGAGGAAGGAAAAGAACGATGGCTCACACAGAACAGATTCAGTGTAAAAAGTGCGGAGGAAAGTTCGGGGCATTCATTCCTGACGGGGCGAAATGGATTGAGTGTCCATTCTGCAAACACAAAATGAGGATCAAATGATGGCGGAAGAACAGAACGATACGCCGATCGAGGATCAGGGAGTGGAAAGCAAGATGGTTGACATGGCGAACGCTCTCGAGGTCCTCAAGAAACTCGAAGAAAAAGGGAACGATGAAATTTCCTACGGCTCGCTCGCCTTCTGGATTTCGATCGTTAAGAAGTGCGAGCGTATCCCGGACGGAATCTCCATGGCGGACTTCCATTCGTTCTTGTGTCAGAACGCGCAGAAGTTCGCAACCGTCGCAGTTCGCGAAGAGATTAAGGGAGGAGAGAACGATGCCGGAAACAATTAAGCTCCCAGGGTTGATTCTGGTCGCCCCTCATGCACAGCTCGTCGCAGAGGGCAAGAAAACGGTCTTCGTCAAGTCGGAGTCATTAAAGAAATATGTCGGGGAAGAAGTCTTCGTGGTCGAAGGCGGAAAGGCATGGGCAAGGATCGCATTCAGTTCCCCAAAGAAAATCACAATCAAGCAATTCGAATCCATGAGGCGTCGCCATCAGATCTCCGATGAGGAGCGGAAACGATGGTGGAAAGGCAAGCGGAATCTCTATTACTATTCGATCCATCTACTCGAAAGCTACATTCCGCCTCTGGATGCCGAATACCCTGATGGACCGCAAGTCTTCGCGAAGGAGGCTTCGGTGGTCATGAAGGAAGAAACGGCCAGCGAACCATCGGATACTGAGTACAGGGATATCAGGGTCATCGATCGCGGAAGGGCGGAAGAAGTGACCCATCCCGACGCAGTCAGGCTCGGCGATATCGTTTCCCATGTTGACGACCCGTCTGTTGACGACGTCGTCCTTGCTCGGCTTGACTGTGACGACTCTGTTCCCGGCCCGATCAATCCTCAGGAAAGGCAGAACGCTCCGCTGGAGCGGAAGTCTGTAGACAAAGGCTTCAAGGGGAAGCTGAACAAATGGCGGGAGCAAATGGGAAATCGCGAGGTCGTGACGCAACCTGAGTCGGTCAAGAGAATCAAGAAAGACAACGAACCCGGAGGCATCCTGGAAAGATTCAAAAAGAAGCTGCAGGAAGGTGACTGATGGCTGGACCAAAGCTAAAAGAACGCATCCGGCGTTCCGCTCAAGGCGAAGGTGATGCTGGAGCCTTGGAAGTGATAATGGAAGGTTCGACGCCGATCGAAAAGCGGGACGGATCAAGGTCCCGACTGGAAGTGACCGTCGTTCCAACCTTGGCCTTCGTGGAATATGCCGGATCAAACGTCGAAGAGCCTCCGTTCAATATCGAGGATTGGGCGATCGCCCCTGAGTTCTCGACGAGGCTTTCTTCCTGCATCAATATCCGTGCGATGAATGCAGCTGGGCACGGATGGGAAGTCGTTCCGAAGCTCAAGTACGACAGGAAGATTTCCAGGTCGCGCAAGGAGCTCACGGACGAAGAGAGAAAGGCGATCGACCAGCTGCAAGACGAGATCGACGCTGAAAGGGAAATCGTCGAGGAATTCTTGGAGAGCTGTAACAGGAAGAAGTCGTTCACCAAGATTCTCGTCACAGTCGTGGCCGACAGGGAAGACGTCGGGAACGGCTATATGTCGGTCTTCCGCGCTCTCGCCAGTACACAAGGACAGGTCGCAGGAAGGCCGAAAACGCTTGACAGGGTTGTCGGGCATACCGTTCGCATCAAGAAAGAGGGCGGATACGTCGCAAGGAATCCTCAGGGTCAATATGTCCACTACAAAGAATTCGGCGACGAACGCCTGATCGATAGCAGGGACGGCAAAGAGCATGACAAACGGAAGGGTCCGCTGGAGCCGAAGTACCATGCAAGGGAATTGATCCATTTCCTGATCGAAGGTTTTCGGGTCACGTCCTACGGTATTCCTCGGCACCTATCAACCGGACCAGCCATCGCGGGAAACCGTTTCGCTTCGGAGCGGAACGCAGCTTTCTTCGAGAACGATGCGACGCCACGATTGGCGATCGTGGTTCAAGGTCCATACCGTTTGTCCAAGGATAGCCGAGATGACATCAAGGCTTTCCTCGATAGGAAAGGAAAGGGTCAGGGCAATCAGGGTCGCGTCATGATTGTCCAGGCAGGGAAACGCGAAGGTACGATGACCGAGAAGGAAGACGTGAAAATCGACTTCCACAAACTCACGGTCGGCGTGTCGGAAGAGGCCGGATATTTGAAATACCAAGACAGGAATGATAACGAGATTGCCGAGGCATTCGGCATCCATCCGGTCTTCTTTTCTAAGGACGCGACTCGGGCATCCATGAACGTCGGACGGTCAATCACCTTGGACCAGACATTCGAACCGGATATCAAGGACTTGGAATTCACGCTCAACAAGACCATCATTCCAGCTCTCGGTGTGGACAAGGTCATGTTGAGACTGAACCGTCCTCGAACTGTGGATACGGAAGGCAAAGCTGCCCTCTTTAAGAAATTGGAACGGACCGGAGGCGTGACGCCGAATGACGTCAGGGAATTCTTGGGCAAGCCAAGGTATCGTCAGTCGTGGGCTGATATGCCCCTGATGCTCGCCATGCAACAGCTCAAGGTCCCCGCCGATCGTGCCGAAGGCTCGTCGCTCATAACGGACCTGATGAAGATGCACGACATGATCGAAGAGGCTTTGGACGACAGAGCCGAACTGGAAGATGACATCGAACTCTAATCCATTCAGCGGAGTCCCTCGCGGACAGCTATTAGTCGCCCGTGATCTTGTAGCGGATTCGCTCAAGATGCTGGTCGGTCCTACGATTCTGGTCCGCAAAAAAGAGGTCTTCGGTATATTCGTAGGGACAGGACCTGACGATCCTGGTTCGCTTGAAGTTCGTGCGTTCAAATCTATGCGGGATGCTCTTGCCCGACAGATAGATAAGAACGTCAAAGGCGGTCCAGCCATAACTCGGTTCGTTAATAGTGGAATCAATATCGTAGACGGCGATATGGTCGTGGATAAGAAGGCGTTGAATAACCTTCACCGCTCGCTTCGTCGTGCGCTCGGTTCAGAGGTTGCGAAGCAAGTCAAAGGAGATATCCAAAGTATTGTAGAGACTCAGTGGAAGGCGACGCAGAATGTAGTCGCGCAATCTGTTGAGCAATTCAACCGAGCTGTATCTGCTGGGATTACAAGGGTTGATCAGCGAGTACTTGATGTTCTAAATAATCAAAACAATTTCTTCATATCCGGTACATACGACAAGACGATGATCGATACAGTAAACAAGGTCGTCGCAGACAATGTAGAAAGGGGACTGCCGAGACGCGCTCTTGATATTAAATTGAGAAACGAACTATCCCAACAGCTTCCTCCTCGTGGCGATATGTATTACAAGGTTCTCGCGAACGACGTCGTGAATAGGGCAAGGACGTTCAGCGAGGTCAATGCCTTTGTAGAGGCAAGAATAAGACGGTACGAAATATTCGCAGTCATGGACGAACGGACGACAGAGATCTGTGAGTCAATGGACGGCAGGATATTCGAAGTAGAAATCGCCCGTAAGATCGTCAAGGATATAACGACATTCGGAATTCCAGGGAGCGAAGCACAGGTTGATCAATTCAAGGCTCTACGTCCTTGGCTTGCATTGGATCAGGATAGGGCAGAGGCAGGAAAGAACGCTCTGTATTATCTTGATCCGGCAGGTGAACGGATGTACGTTCCCGACACTACATTCTCAGGAACAAAAGGCGACTTCACTTCTACAGGGGCGAAGACGCAACAGACGTCAAGAGAAATTCAGGACATGGCTCCGGAGAACGCCAATCCGCCAGTCCTGCCTCCATATCATGCGAACTGTCGTACGACGACTGTTATTGATGAGGATGACGTCAGGACGCAGGAATGGACAGAACAGCTGGCCGGAAGCACATTAGGTCCAGGACAGACGTTCTTCAATGTTGGAACCGGAATCCTGACTGGAGTAACAGGAACGGGAACGACTAAGAACGGGAAGCCTGTTATTAAGACGAAGACGAAGGGCAAGACGAAGACAGAAAAGCCCGTCAAGATATTGAAGAAGCCTCTTGTGGCTCCGCCTCCACCGAAGCCTCCAGCCACGAATAAGACATTGGACGCAGCTCTTGAGAAGGCTCAGGCAAATAAGACGGCAGAATCCACGGTTCATCCGGCGACAAAAGTCACGATCAGGACAACGCCGAAGGTCCGTGAGAACATGACGAAGGCGGAAGTTACAAAAGAAATCAAGAAGGTCCGCGACGTTCTTCGTGAATTGCCTCCACAATTCTTCAACAATATTCGTTCGATTGAATTGCATTATGCAAAGATTCAAGGGGCAAAGAGTAACGTCTTGGGGAATTGGACATACCGAGAAGGCAAGATGCGCCTCAGGATCGGTAGTCAGTTTGAATATTATTCCAAAGGAAAAAAGATTGTCGGTGGATTTACGCGAAGGAATTTCAGAGAATATTCAAAGACGATCGTACACGAAGTCGGTCATGCTGTTCATCCTGGTCCGCCTCATTCAGTTAATCCAAGGCTAAGAAGAACAGGTTTAGACAGACAGCCAGGAATGATCCCAAACGATTCATGGAGGGAATGGCTTAATTACGACGCGAAGATGCGTCGTAAGCCAAAGAAGGGTCGTGGTTCGGGCAAGTGGATATCAGACTATGCAAAGACAAATGAGAAAGAACACTTCTGCGAAGCGTTCTCGTGGTACTTTAGGGATCCAGCCCTCCTTGCGAAAAAGGAGATCGGTGCATTCGAATTCATGGAAGAACATATCAAGCCAATCGTGGAGGCATGGAAAGGATGATTCTAAAAGATAAGGTTCTGTTCTGGGCAAATCAAGGCGTCCCTCAGAATATGGGCGACACAGAGGGCGAAGGCGAAGGTACGATGGAGGTCGAGACAGAAGAAATCCTGCCCTTGAACAAGGAAACATTCGAAGACGGTACATTCGTAGAGGCTGTTCTATTCAAGCTATATTACGAGGGATGGATAGAAGCAGAAGACTGGGATCAAACGGAAAAAGACGTGATCGCTTTGATCGAGGAAGAACTGAAACTGCGAATTTCGTAGGAGGAGCCATGGAAGACGTCAGAAAGCGTTTGGGCGATCTCAGGGACGAGGTCGGTGCATCAACTCCCGTGGAGAAGAAGCGTGAACGGATCGAGTTCATGTCCGGCCTGATGGGACAGCATCAGCACAGGATTTCGTTGACGCTCACGAAGGGAAGGCTGAAAGGGACAACGGAACGGGTGAACGGACACGTTCACAAGATCGATCTTCCCGTGGACGAACAGGGGGACGTTCTCGGGTTCTCCACGATGGAGGACAATCACAAGCATCGGGTCAGTCACACGGTCAAATCAATGGCCGACGCTTTCAAGGCAAGGAAGAAAGAGGGCAAGTAATCCAGAATCAAGGTATGGAGACAGATAGATGCCTTTTCCAAACGAACACGCAGCTAGACTCCAGGACCCAAAGAAATTCGATCGCTTCCGGCGAGTAGCTGGCGGAAAGATCTTCGGGGGCAAGCTGGAGATCCCGAAGACGATCGGCATCATCTGGGGACATATCAAGGACGCTCCGCCGAGTGCATGGGCAGTCCAAACACTCCGCTTCCCGACGAAAGACTGGTCCGTAAAGGATGCAGAGAAATGGCTGAAAGATAACAAGATCAAGCCGATGCTATTCGAGCCAGCAGAAAAGAAACCTGTCAAGAAGGTTCTTGGATTGCACAAGTCGATCCATTCCCTTTGGGACAAGCCTGACGAAGACCTTGCGTTCATCGGTGTAGTCAGGCAGGAAATACAATCTGCACACGAAGCCATCGTTGCGGAAATGCAAGAGGCAGGACTGGAGCACGGTTCTATTCTCATTGGCGATATTAGAAAGGAGGAATCATACAAACCTCCACAATCTGTGCAGAACGCAGCTCAACTCGGTCTTGATCTAAGAGAAGAATTCAAAAGAGGGGGGACTGCCGTAGGGGTTGCGAGAGCAAGGGATCTATCGAACGCAAAGAATATTTCTTTGGATACGATCAAAAGAATGGTCTCATATTTTGCCCGTCATGCTGTGGATGCCGAAGCCAAAGGCGACAAGAGTCGTGGATTCTGGGAGGATAAAAAGAACCCTTCGGCTGGATGGATTGCTTGGCTTCTATGGGGAGGCGACCCTGGAAAGAAATGGGCTGAATCAATATATTCACGAGTAGAAAAACAAGACCCATTCTCTTTCGGTCCTGCTGAGGTTTCAGAGCATATCTACAATCGGTCCATAGATGCGTTTCAGCCGATCGCAACCGATGAGGGACCGGAACTGAACGCAAAGATCCTGAAGGCGGATACAGATGAGCGTATCGTCTGTGGAATTGTTCTTGAACCGAATACCGTGGACGCACAAGACGACATCGTTTCTGAAGATGAGGTTCGCAAAGCTGCACACTATTGGATCGCCAATTCTCAGAAGATTGGATATCAGCATTCAAATTTCAAAAAGAAATTCAAATTGCTGGAAAGCTATATCGCCCCTTCAGAACTGATAATCAACGGGCAGACAGTAAAGAAGGGGTCGTGGGTTCTCGTCGTCAAGGTGATCGACGATAAAACATGGAAAGAGGTCAAGTCCGGCGAGATCACCGGATTTTCGATTGGCGGGACCGGAACGCGGTCCGAAGCAAAAACCTAAAGAGGTGAATCATGCCGAAGAACTTGAGTGACATCAAAGGCAAGGAAGTTTCTTTGGTCGATCGTGCGGCCAATAAAAAGAAATTCCTTTTAGTCAAGAGTGACAAGGAGGGAGCTATGGCGGAAGAAGTTCAGTTCCTCGAGCTGGAATCGTTCGTCGGTCAGACGATTCCGGCAGAGGTTCTGTCCGAGGTCATCAAGTCTGCAAAGGTTGTCATTGACCGAGCTGTCGCTCTTTCGGAAAAACTGGAAAGCTTCCAAAAGAGCGAAGACGACCTGGATGGCCTTTCGGCCAATGAGGTCGTCGAAGAATTCCAAGTCGTGGAGAAGGTCCTCGGATCGATTCTCCGAAACCCGCAACCCGAAACCCCGAACAAGGAGGATGGTCAAGTGAAGGGCGACGAAGACGTCAAGAAAGACGAGGGAACGAAGCCCGACGCCGACCCGAAGGGCGAAACCGAAAAGGTCGCCTTCCTCGAGAAAGCTTTCAAAGAGCTGACCGAGAAGGTGGGGGACCTGACCACGTCGGTGGAATCGCTCAAGAAGTCGGCCGAGGCGAACCAGGACAAAGCCAAGGAAGGCGACGACAAGGGCAAGGAAGACGTGTCCAAGAAGGACGAGGCTCCGGCGTTCGACGCGGACAAGATCCTCGAAGACGTCCGGAAGGAGATCGACGAGCGGTCCAAGAAGCTCGTCTCCATGTTCCAGGAGGCCGCGACCGAAGAATTCAAGGAGTTCGGTCAGGTCCTCAAGGACGTGGCGGAAATCAAGAAGGCTCTCGGAGGCGAGGGCGACACGCAACCGGAAGGGGAAACGAAGCCTTCCGCCAGGACCTACGGTCACGGCGAGGAGGACCGGGAGATCACCAGCGAGGAGAACCCGTTCTTCTCCATCTTCGAGTCCGTGAAGGACTTCTGATCCGGGAATCCAAGGCCAGCTGACTGGGGAGTCAGCCAGAATCGGTTCAGTGTTTTTCAATGTCGTCTAAATGGAATCCAATGTTGGAGGGAAGAAAAGGATGAACGGGAACGACGAAGCCATCCACAAAGCGGTCACGGGGTCTTCGTTCCTGAACGGCGGTCTGCTGAACCCGAAACAGCGCGACGTCTTTCTGATGTTCGTGCGTCGGTTCACCAAGCTGATCCCGCTCTGCAGGACGGAGATCATGGAGAATCCTCGACTCGAGGTTCCCAAGCTCCACGTCGGCGAGCCGATCACGGTCGGCCTCGCGGACAACACTCTCATCACGGAAACGGGTTCGCCTCTCTTCAACCAGATCGCCCTGGACACGGCCGAGATGGTTTCGAGATGGCACATCACCCGTCGGGCCATCCGGAGGAACGTCGCGCGCGATCGTCTCGTGCGTCAGGTGACGGACGCGATGATGATGCAGATCGCGACCGACATGGAAAACCTCCACATCAACGGCGACATCAGCCTCGGCTCGGGAACGCCGATCAACGATCTGCTCCGCATCAACGACGGGCTGGACAAGATCACGAACGGAGCGCACATCGTCGATCACAACGGCAATTTCGTGTCGAAACAGCTGTTCGCCAATATGATCCGCCGGATGCCGGACGCATACCAGGACGATCCGGGTCTGCGGTTCTTCATCCCTCGGTCCATCGAAGTGGACTGGGTCGAGCTGAACAGCCAGCGAATCGACATGATCGGCGAGCGAGCCTTCAAGGGAAACGTCGAGGCTCCGTTCGGTGTCCCCATCATCACCATCCCGCTCATGCCCTCGCGGAAGCCCGTCTCGGTGACGGTCTCGACGGCGGGTCACATCCTCGGCACGACGCAGGGTCCGTGGAACATCGTGACGGGGACGAACGACACTCTCATCATCAACCTCGGCGCGGGAAACAAGACGGTCACGCTTCCGCAGGGGGTCTTCTCGGCGCACGAGATCGCCGCATTCATCCGGGGAACGGCGGGTCTCACAACGATCATCGCGCGGGACGACGGGTTCGGCCATCTCTATCTCGAGCATCCGACGCCGGGATCGGCGAACACGCTCACCATCTCCGCCGCGAACGGATGGGCGACGCTCGGGATCGCGGTCGCGGCCTACGTCGGCACGGACTCGGGTTCGGCGGGAACGCTGAACGACGGCTCCATCGCATGGCTCGCGAACCCGCTGAACTTCATCTGGGGGAACCTGGACAAGACGGAAATCTACACCGAATTCGAAAAGGACTACGTTCGGTGGGAGACCGTCGTGGTGAACGAAACGGACACGCAGGTCGAGTCGCTGGACAAGGTCGTCAAGGGGATCAACGTCCGACGCCGTCCTTACTAATCGGGGTGAGGACTGCTCCTGACCTGAGTTCTTTTTCAGGAGGAACGAGATATGCCCGGAACGGCATACGAAATCCCCTGGAGCTTCGCGGACGGAGGCGCGAACCTTTCCGACGACGAATGGAAAGGCCTCATTCGTGCTCTGCGCTCCATCGTCGAAGACCTCGGTGCGCTCAAGACGGCATTCGACGGCCATCTGCATCGGGTAGACGGTTCCGCGCTCTCAGCTGCAACCGACATCACGGGCGAACCCGTGACGGGGACCGAGACGGGCTCCCCGACAGGAGGAACCCCGATCGCCGCTGTCGCCATCGGCACGACGCTCGAAGACGGGTTCGACGATCACCTGGAAATCGGCAAGTAAGGGGTTTCCCTTCTTGCCTCTTTAAGGAGATAGGTCATGGCGGAAAAGGATCTCGATAGGAGGGGGAAGGGTAGCGAAGAGGTCGCCTACTTCGTTCCCAAGTTCGCTCAGTCCTACGTCTGCTTCGGCATGATGGGACATCACTATTCCTTCGACAAAGCCAATCCGGTCAAGGTGGAGCTTTCCAGCGACATCATCATGTTCCGGAGCAAGGCGGACATCGAGGAATGTGATGCGAACGGGAATCCGCTCGCGGAAGAAGAAGGCGTCAAGCCTCTCAGCTACGCCAAGACCGCTCCGCCAGAACCGACTCCTCTCGAACAAAAGGGCAAGTCGGAAGTCTTGACGACCGACAAACCCAAGAAGAAAACGTCCAAGAAGGAGGAGGACGGCGACAAGGAATCCGCCAAGAAAGAGCAAGGCGGGAAAAAGAAGAAGAAGTCAGCACCGAAGACATCCAAGAAGGTGAGCGAGCCCGAGCCGGACGAAGACGACGAGGATGAAGACGAGGAAGACGGGGACACCACCGAAATCCTCGGGCTGAACGTGTCGGCTGACAACGACGAGGACGACGAGGACTAGCTCCAAGTCCAAAACTGAGGGCTGAAAGATGGTGGAATACACGACGATTCACAGGCTTCGTCAGGAAGGCTTTGCACAAGCCGACCTCCCAGAAGCGGACGCTTTGAGGCTGATCCGGGAAGCCTCCGAAATCTTGTCCGACGTGCTCGGACAATGGTTCGTTCCTGTACGAAGCCAGAAACGTCTGGACGGGGACGGTTCTTCAATCTGCTACCATCCGAACCGTATCCCCATCCTTGAAGTGATTTCGCTCGAAGAGGATTATACTGCCGACGTGTCCGGGGATTATATGCCGTCGCGAATGGATATCCTCGTTGGAGGAGCCGATCGTACGTCATTCCCGCCGGACGACTTCGTAATCAGGGGTCGGTTCGTAGAACTCCTCTATGCCCGATTCTTTCGTGGTAGAGGGAACGTGGTCCTGGACGCCTATACAGGCTGGATGGATTGGTTTGATCAGGAGTCCAGGAGCACGACTCTCAGAAAGGTCGAAACCGATATCACGACGGCAATCAATTACGATGGGACGGAGGCGATCGTCACAAGCCTGAACGACTTCGATCTAAGGGACGTCCTCGTGTTCGAGAAAAACGATACCACGAGGGAGGTCCTTGGTATGGCGATCGTCAACGGAATCGAGACAGGAACGAGCAAGCTGCAATTCGACAAGCTGAAAACCAAGAACAAACAGCAGCTTCCCATCGGAACGAAGGTCGTCACATTCGGGGCGGTTCCACGTTTAATCGAGCGAGCTACCATCTTGATCCTCAAGAAACTCCAGCACAAAATCAACAGTGAAGAGTACGACGAAAGATTGTTTGGGGAAAAGCTGAAAAGCGAGAAGACGGATCGGTACTCTTACACTCTCTATGGAGGAGCCGACGGTGGAGGCGTCGGCATCACTGGCGACTCACTCGTTGATTCGCAGCTCTCCAAATACACCGAGCCTCCTTATGTGGATCTATCCTGATGCCGATTCCTATGCGAATGAATCCGGTTCCCATCGAACTGGTCCTGATAGCAAAACAGGGTCGGTTCACAGGGAAAGACAAGCCAGCTATAGATCCAGTCTATAGACGGCCAAGGGGTCGGAAGATATATCATGGGACGAACACAGCTGCAACCCTGAAGATCAATGCCCAGATCGTATACGACAGGCAAGAAGATAAGGTTCCAACCGAGCTCGGCGATTCGCCTATAACGTCTGGGCATATCACGATGAGGAAGCGTGATTACGATGCCCTGACGAATCCAATAATCAAGGGCGACCTCGTCGTGAAGGTTGACGACCACGATATTGATCCACCTTACGAAGTATCTCAGGTTCTTCATGGTGGATATCTTCGTAGGAAGGCGAATCTAATGCTTATATACTTCGAGCGAACCCTGGAATTCACAGGGAGTCCATAATGAGCCTGATAAAGACAGGCGATTGGGATAAGCTCAACAGATTCCTGACCGTTCCTTTGCTGACAAAGACCATAAACAAGTTCGCAGAGGTCGGCACGAAACGGGCAGGTCTACTCGTTGTCAGGAATATTCGGATGAAGATGCGGTCTGTATCTTCGCCACCGAATTCGCCAATAACGGTTCGCAGAAAAGGAAGTACGAAACCTTGGATAGACGAAGGCGATATGATCAGGGCTGTCACAAGCATTCATATCGCTCCTCTGCAAATATGGGTCGGCGTTCCAGCTGGTAAGACAGACAGAGAAACTGGAATGTCGCTCGCAAGAATAGCAAGGGTTCTCGAAGGCGGTGAAATCGGCGCAGAGCCGAAGGCGACTGTTATTAAGCCGAAAGGGGCTCGCGCTCTATTTGTACCGTTGAAGAGAAGGGTTAGACCAAAAGATCCAGGTCTTGAGTATGGAGAGGACTTCATACTCGTTCAACGTGTTCGAATCAGGCCTCGTCCAGTGATTGGTCCTGCCGTAAAAGAAAGCAAAGAGGCAGTCCTTAAGATCTACGAGGAATCCGTAGCAGCTGGAATGAGGGCTCTGTTAGGTGTCCGCTGATGCCGACTCGCTATCTTAGGATCGCAGACATTCAACCGTCCCATCTTGTTTGGGATGAGACGAAGGTAGATCTATTCCGTGGAAGATATGCTGTCATTATCCCGACCGACGAGAACGGCGAACCGTCATTCGGTTCGGAAGGAAAGTATAGGGCATCACAAGAAATTACATTCCCGAATATGATCATAAGGGCATTGACCTCACTATGGTCCTTTGAAGAACACGTTGGATACGAAAAGGACGAGGATGGGAATGACCTTGGAACGGTAGACTACCAGCTGTCCGTTGATGGTGGAACGGTCTGGCTTTATTGGAACGGTTCATGGACGACGGCAGGGGCAAACGATTGGTCCAATGAATATGACGTGCAAGACAATATCGCGTCCCTCATTTTCACGGCAGGGATTAAACAAATCAGGGTCAAGGCAAGATTGAACCCTGACTCGGATAACCTGTCCAGTCCTACACTATACGGGATCGCAATCCATCATGAGCTTGATTTCACCCCAGAAGAGGACGTTGTCCGTTCGCTGTTCGCTCATTTGAATAATATCCTGACGATCGAGACTGAAGTGAAGATCGAGCTTGGAACGAATGCACAATCGTTCAAGCCTCCAATCGATCCTGAGATTATAACCGTTCTCGGCGTCTGGAACGAAACCAATGACCCTGGACGCCTGACGAATCTATATCTTTCGCTCAACAAAACATTGATCCAGACGAAGGAGACGGGCGAAAAGATATACGATCAGCAAATCAATATGACTGCATCACAAACGGCAGGAGATACCATTGTCGCACGTCTTAGGATTCATATCGATCTGTATATCGCCCCTGATGCCGATTATATCATCGGCGAGATTCCAAAGATCACAATAGAGGTCGGGGATTTTACCGAGGATATGGATTTCAGAAATGACGGCAAAAAGATTGAAAAGAATAAGGCAAAGAGTAAAGCCAGGATCAGGAAACAGCCAAAGACATACAGAATGCCCGTCAGGGTCATTTCCTATTCGCCGGATGAATTATTGGCTTCGGAAATCAACAGAGCGGTCAATAGAGTACTGACCGACAAGCATATCGTTTCTCTCGCAACGTCCGAAGAGCTTAAGATCGTAAACGAAGCGGATGAAGCGAGGGCGAATGTAATACGAGAAGACCTATCGGCAAAGATATACGAAGCGTCAATAGTCTTCCAGGATCCAATCCTGGATGGAGAGTACGAAGAGGTCCCGTTAGTAGAGACGTTCACCACGATCATTGATCAAGGAGGAGCCAGATGAAGGTCAGGAACAATACGAACGGCGACCTTCCTCTTACGTTCGTGGACGGTCATACCATCCACCTGAGCCGAGGGGAAATCAGCCGGGAATTGGAGGAGGCGGAAATGATCGACCCGTTTTTCGCCAAAGCTCTCCACAACCGAAGGGTCGTTCAATATACCGAGCCCGTGAAGCAGGAAGAACCGAAACCTGCTCCCGAGCCGGAACCGGAGCCCGAGCCGATCGCCGTTCCGGAACCCGAAGAAGAGGAGCAGGAAGTGGAGCAGGAAGAAGCTCCGAAAAAGAAGGGCTCCAAGAAGGGTTCCAAGAAGACGATCCGGCGCGGACGTTCGGAAGAGTAGATTCGATCTGCGAGACGGCATGGATTGGAGAGATCGGTGATAGTATCGTGGGCTGAGATTAAACGATTGCCCGATAGACTTTGTATAGACCTGAATTGGAGAAGGTAAGATGCCGGAACTTCATGTCGGGCTGAACATGGAGGAGCGTTTCGACAATCCTCCAACCATCGAAGGCGTCCCGGTCTCCGTTGGAGGCATGGTCCTTCGAACCAGAAAGGGGGACACGAACAAAGCGATCTTCGTGACCTCCTGGGAGGAATTCGAGCGGAAGTGCGGATCGTTCTACGGAGGGTTCGTGGGACCGAAGCACGTCCGGGGATTCTTCGTGAACGAAGGTCGCTCTCTCTGGCTGTCGCGAGTGCTCAGGCCGGAGGTTTTCGCAACCCTGACGACCGACTCGGGAACGTCGGAAATCGTCTGGACGGCGAGGCATCCGGGAGCGGAGGGGAACAGCATCCGCATCAAGCTGACCGATCCGGGCGGAGCAAGTCAGCCTCTGGGAGTGACGGTCACGCCGACCGTCGGTGGATACGACATCGACGTCTCACTCGCGACCGACGGTGGAAGCGCGATCATCTCAACGGCAGCTCAGGTCGTCGCCGCAGTCAACGCTCACCTCACCGCTCTGCAGCTCGTCGTCGCAAGCGGAACAGGAGCTGGCGTCGTGACCGCACAGGGTCCCACGAACCTCGCGTCGGGCTCGGGTCCTGCGACTTCCGATTCCTGGGAATTCGATTCCGATCAGGGTTCGCACTCGGTCAAGATCGCAGCTCGAAACCCTGGAGCATGGGGAAACGCTCTGGAGTACACGACGCTCAAGGCGTCCACGACGCTCGCAGCTGCAGCTTCGGGCGCATCCACCGAGGTCCAGGTCAATTCGATCCGTGATTTCGAGATCGGCGACCTGGCGATCATCGAGGAAGGCGCGAACCTTCAATGGTTCGTCATCTGGCAGATCGACACGGTCAACAAGAAGCTCAAGTTCAAGTCCAAAAGTCTGGCGTCCTACACGACGGCAGCTGTGGTCAAGACCGCGACGACCCATGCCTGTTCCACGGTCATCACGTCGGCACTCGCAAGCGGAGCGACTCAGGCGACCCTGAACAATGCCTCGGGAGCAAGGGTCGGAAGCCTGATCCACATCACCGACGGCACGACCGACGTCAACGTGCTCGTGACGCAGGTTTCGGGGAACGTCATCTTCTTCGCCGCGATCACGCTCGGCGCACCGATCCCGGCCAATTCACCCGCAACCTCCTTCGAGTTCGATCTCACGGTCCAGGACGATGTCGGCGCATTCGAGACGCATCCGCAGCTCTCCATGGAACCGACGAACGCCTTGAACTATGTCAACACGAGACTGTCGGGCAAGGCGAACAAGAGCGAGCTCGTGGAAGTCTTGGACCAGAACCCGTCGAACAGTCCGGCATTCCTGAACCTGCCGTTCCCCGTGCAGAACGTCGCTCTGGCCTTCGGGCTGGACGGCGAGACGCCTCAGGACTCCGACTACATCGGCGTCAGCACTCCGGGTTCGGAGACGGGCATCTACAGGTTCAACGGCATCCGGGAAGTCAGCATGATCGCCACTCCCGGAGTCACGTCCAAGCTCGTGGTCGAAAACGGGATCGACTACTGCGACGCTCGTCTCCACGCCATGTATATCGCCTCGGTTCCTCAGTCGGTGGATACCGTGGAAGAGGCGATCGAATGGCGGGACTACACCATCAACATCTCGTCCATGCGAGGAACGCTCTACTTCCCGTGGATCACCATCCTGGACCCCGAAAGCGAGTACACTCTGGAACAGGATCACTCGCCTGAAGGATGGGTGATGGGAGTCTGGTCCAGAGTCGCCGCAGACAGGGGGACGCACAAAGCTCCGGCGAACGAAAGGATCAAGGGTCTGGCCGGATTGGTCACCGACGACAAGACGGTGGACTGGGACGATGCCTCGCTCCTGCTCAACCCGAGAGGCGTCAACATCATCCGGAACTTCCCGGGATTCGGCATTCGGATCTTCGGGGCAAGAACCCTGCTCGTGGAGAGCAGACCGCAACAGTTCATCCACGTCATGCGAACGACCATCTTCGTGGAAGAGAGCGTCCTGGGCGACTCGATCTGGATTCCGTTCGAGCCGAACAACGACGACCTCAGCGAGGACGTCTACGACATGATCCAGGGGTTCCTCTACGACCTCTGGAAGGATGGCGTGTTCGTGCCTGAGGACAATTCCGATCAGGCGTTCTACGTCTACACAGGGTCGGGAATCAATCCTCAGGCTCAGCGTCAGGGCGGAATCTTCAAGGTGAAGATGGGATTCAACGTCGTGGGGACGGCCGAAAAG
>Ga0180438_10000374_pt1 | contig 88266 bp, 92 predicted proteins | sample SS_ome_12_FD_132455 | JGI IMG/M metagenome (GOLD analysis project Ga0180438, IMG submission 132455) | Hypersaline lake sediment archaeal communities from the Salton Sea, California, USA - SS_3_D_2 metaG | ecosystem: Environmental > Aquatic > Non-marine Saline and Alkaline > Hypersaline >... | reverse complement strand
GAATCACCACTGGGTCCGTGGACTCGACTCCAAATGCGGCAACATCACCAGAAGTGTGGTATTTCATAATGGTCTTCGCCACTTTCTTAGACTCCTGAGGATGGTGAGCGATTGTGCCAGGATTGACATTGTCTATATGCAGGACATCAAGGTCTGGCGCACCAGCTCTGATTTTCGAGAAGAGATCTTCGAGTGCGCCGGGGTTTGGGACAGGAAACTCAGTTTCACCCATCTCGTTAGAACCGTACGTGAAGATATCAGCCTGATGTCCAATACGAAAAGCCCTGATTCCTAATTCGTTCAGAGCTTGGATCTCTCCTGCAATTGCACTTGGTGTTCGTTGCTGTGGGGGTCCATAGGATGGCTCTACACAGAACGAACAACCCCCTGTCAAAAAACGAGGACATCCACGGTAGGACTCAATCTCGCAGATGATGTGACCATCAGAGAAACCGGGATGCGTTTCTACAATTGAAGTTCCTCTCTTGATATAATCCTCAATTTCATCAGCACTCTCACGTACTAGACCAAGGTTGACGGATTCAAACCCATTTGCTGATTCTAGGGCTTCCGCAACGACTAGTTCTGAGTCACCCGTGACTATATGGTCGAAGGGGGGACTGAGTACATCTGAGCTCAGAGCCAGCCTTCCTCCCTCAAGGCCACACCCAAACCTGGCCCATGGACCCACGATAAGCTTGGGAATGTCTTCTAGCTCAGGTGCTGAAAACAGCTCTCTAGCCTCTCGGACCGAGATGGGGGTTCCACCGATGTATTTTCCCGGGACAATCATTCCAGCTATGAGAATTATGAGGTCCGTCTTCGACCAGACTAATTGTGCTTTCTGAAAGCTCTCTCGAACTTGATCAATCGTGTGATAGAAGATTTCACACTGGGGAGCCTTTGTCCATATTGCTCCTGCAATATACCGAGGATAGATGCTCACATAGGGAGGAACACCAAGACATGTCGGTTCATCGACATATCCATCGACCAGAGCAACTCGTTCGATAAGCACCTAGTTCACCCAGTCTTGCTCAGTCCCATTCTCTGAAGTTGTCATATCCTGCAAAAGGGATGGGCTTGGACCCCTCCTCATTCGCCCAGACAACTCTGTCATCTCGAGTAATAGAACCAATTTTGTGCAAATTGACCTTCATCTTCTTTGCAATATCAAGGGCAGAATCATACTTCTCGGGTGGTATTGTGAGAACCAGAAGAAACTCCTCACCCCCCTGCATCACCATCTTCATTGTGTCCAGTTTCTCATCGCGGCAGAATATATCAATAGCGGGCGGGAGTGGTAATTTGTCAACAATAATTCCACACCCACTCTGCTTTGCAATTGTATGTAATGTTATTCCCAAACCATCACTACTGTCCATAGCAGCTGTTACGGCCCCAATTTCTTTGAGAGACGCAATGAAATCAATCTCGATCTCAGGTCTATATGCTGTTTCAAGGGCGGCCTTATGTAGCTCTGACTCTACCTCCCGTCCCTTAATTAAAACCTCAAATGCAATAGATGTGAGTCCGAAGAGTCCTGTGACTGCGACTATATCACCCACTCTCGCACCACTTCGTGGTACAATTTCCTCCGGTGACGCTACACCAAGGGCAACGCCTGTCAGTACAACATCATCACACATGCCAACATCTCCTCCAAGATACGGAATGCTAGCCTTTAGACCATATTGAGAGAAACCACGAATGATTTCTTGTGCATCATCAACTTCGTAGTCTTCAGGAACACACAAGGAGAGCATTGTAGCCAGAGGTCTAGCACCCTTAGCAGCCAAGTCACTCAGAGCCATCACTGCAGTCTTGCGTCCTGCCTGAGCTGGAGTCATTCCTGGAAGCCAGTCAGTCTTTCTCACAAATGTATCAACATTGATGACAAGATGACTTCTGTCTGAGATTGGGATATCTGATGCATCATCATCGAACCCCAGAACTGCTCCTCTTGGTATATTGACCAGACCACGGATTCTGGCCAGAAAATTACGTTCACCCATCTCGCCGGTCTTCAACATAAGACCTCCACTAATCAGGGATGTGGGTTCCATGATAAAGTTTTATTAGAGAATTCTAGAAGTGAGCGCTGAGTCGAGCCTCGGTGGCTTAGGGGTTATAGCGACTGCTTCGTAAGCAGTTGATCGCGGGACTTCATGGTCATCAGCGCCATGAGGCGCGAATTCGAATCCCGCCCGGGGCTCCAACTTTCCCTAAAAATGCGTTTTTTTCCTGTGCAGGTTTCCATTACTTTATACGCATTGTAATGGAGTTCTATGGACTAGGTGATAAAAATGAAAGAAAAGAAAGAAAAGAAGTCCACTTCTAGGACGACAAGACCAGGCTTTTTTGAATGGTTAGCTGGAACTACCAGATAATTTTAGCTCAATAAATTGAGAATAGACTAGATTGTTGCAATGTTGTGACTCTTTCTATTCCAATAGACACTTCCTTTTGGCAAGGCCTTCTCCCAATACAGAAATCCTTATCACAGGTTTGGGAACCGATTGAGGTGGTCCTCATGGATAGGGCTCAGACTTGCGGAGGTTGCCAAGCCAGGTCAAAGGCGCCAGGTTGAGGGCCTGGTTCAGTAGTGATTTATGGGTTGCTTGCCAACCCAAACACGATTCGCGAGTTCAAATCTCGCCCTCCGCACCATGCTTACTTCCACTACAATCTCCATCTAACACTAGAATAATATCCAAATTCGGATTATATTCTGCGGGTGAAGAAATATACGCTTTCGAAGGCTACTGATATTGTTTCTTCTATTTCAGTTGATATTCTTATCACATCCACGGTTCATTGTAAAAGTCGTTGCACCTCCAATTGGAGCAGCATGTTTTCCAGGATTGATTACTGGGACAAATCAAGACTTGGTCATATCAGATGCAGAAGTTAACATGACTACCCTACTTCAACCAAAGCCTCCGGGGTATCGATGCGATATCTCTCTAGAGGTAACTCTCAACCTGACCAATCCCTATAATTTTGAAACTGATCTTTATTTGCTCTACAATCCCGCGTGGGGGAGTAAAAGTAAAACTGTAACTGGTTCATTTCCTGAATGGAGTCTGGATGGAGATTATGTGGCTTTGAGAGATTCAATATTCCATAATCTAACTCACCCAAGACAGCTGCCAGAAGAATTTCATGATAGGTTTCCGTCTTGGGTCTGGGTTCACGATGTGATTTGGTATGATACATGCAATTTCACATTAGTCAACCTAACGCTTGAATCAAGAGAGAATCGACTCTTCCTCTTTAGGGACTCATTCAGAGTTGATACATATGATATAGATTACTTCGAAGCTGGGTTCGGATTTTCAGCTGGACAGATACAATATGATAGAACCATTATCACTATGAGAATAGAGATGCTGCAATCAGCACAGTACTATCGTGTTTCATTCATTCCAGATGATACTGTTTCAGTCACTCATGATGGAGAGAACTATGTTGGCGAATGGTTCCTAGAGTATCCATACCCCGTAGAAATGCTCTATGGAGTTGTTCCCGAGCCAATCAGGGGAGGCTGTGAAGGATATATTCTGATTCACCAAGTGAATTATCCACCAACTATAGATTATACAATACCTACTACATCAGAAGCCTCTCATACAGTACCTTCAGACGCAATTCAAATGATATTTGCAACCCTAATTTCTGTAACTATCATTGCTTTTGTAGCTGTTCTTGTTCATTATTCCAAGAGGGACTAACAGATATTTTACAAAGGGTATTTCGTCCTCCGCACCATCTTCCTAGAGGGCAGAACCCGAACAGATTGGGTGCTAAACACTAATCTTTGAAATAAACCATCTGATTACTAGACGCGAGTAAATCTCCTTCATCGCTCCATAGCTCAGCGACCTGATTGAAATATCCACGATAGAAGCGTTGGCCCCGCGCCGCAGCTAAAATAGGACGGCTTGCTTGACGTGCGAAACTAGAAACATCAGCATGAAAATAAGTCGTAATTGACACCGTGCTTGCCACCCCTAGCTGTTGGCGTTGAATAAAGACTCGAGGGAAAAAAACATCGCTAATCGCTGCCAGAGAGAGAAAATCAAGTGGCCGCGCAGGTTCGTCACGCACCCAGAGCAAACTCTCGGAGTCTTTTGCTGGTTGCCCCGACAATGTCAATTCACCACGTATGAATCTAAAGTTATAGCGTTGAATCCATTTAGGTTCGGGCGGAGCTGACCACGACTCAACATCTTCAGGATTCGGTGCAGCAGGAGCGTGTGTCTCGCGCGCCATCCATGTTTCTTGCCGGATTGCTAGAACCGCCGTGGCTGTTGCAGCCACCTGTGAACCTTGAGTGATCTCAGCAATCCAGTGTTGATTCGATCGGTTTGTACGTATCGGGCGAACTTTAAGCTCAAATGGAGCATCCTCGATAGGACCAGCAAAGTTCACGGTTATTGAAATGGGATTCCCCTGATGTTCTTTATGACTCAGAATGCCGTTCAGAATGACTGCAATAATTATACCACCGAATGGACCTACCATGTTGTCATAGGTCTGAGGAATATGCCCTTGGTATGCGTAAGGTGATGTTGCGGTGAGTTCAACTGCCTGATCGAAAGGGTGTGTTTGATTATTGTCAGGCATTGTCTTCTCCTTCTGTACCACTTTTACTCTTTGGATTCAAAAACCTTGGAGCGAGAAGAAGTAGTCCAAGGAAGCCAGATGATGTGATTGCCAAGGTGGTCCATCGGATGAAGCTCCAAGTGTATAATCGAAGAGCAATGACAAACAAGGGGAGTACGAAAAGTTCCATAGCTAATACTATTGCGACATCCCTTGAGAGTTTTAATGAATCTAGCCTAGGAATTGATTCTCCAAGAACAGAAGATAGCAGCTGAGCTATGCACGTGATGAGAATTGTCCCCATTATTGTCGCAGAAACGTGATTCATTTCAATGGTACTTTGTGATACTCCAAGAAAACCAACGAAGCTCACAATGGATGTAACAAGTAGACTGATTTCTCCTATGTAGTACAAATTTATCTGATGATAGCCCACCTCAGATTTGATGTCTTTAGGCTGTTCAGGTGCAGTCTGAAATGAGAGCGCGATTCCAACGAAAACTAAAATCAGTCCTGGAACTGCAGCAATTACTGTGAAAAGAGGGTCTAGAGACCAGATTGCTTCTCCAGGATCGCCGTGATAGACATTAGTGATGAGATATTCAAACCTAAGTCCAGTTAGGACCATCCAAAGAAGACCCCCACCAAATATACCGAGGGAAACCAATGCTGGCCCCATCGGAGTTCTTCTCAATTCAAACACCACGCATACATTATAGACTCTTGAGCTTAATCAAATCTCGCCCTCCACATTAAAATTCTCCAAACAAAGTACAATTCCCTTTAATTTAGGTTCTTCTCAAACCAGACATGGTAGCCCCATGGGCTCTTTTCTTTCTTAAAAATAAAGAGACCGAATTTCCTATAGAAGTTAATCGCCCACGTTGCCTTGCTGTCAGTTTCCAAGTTAATCTTCGAGAAACCGAGGGGTTCTGCCCTCTTCTCAAGAAACCTCATCAGTGAAGAGCCAATTCCCATTCTTTGATTCTTTGAATTAACATACATCAACGAAATCCAAGCTGTTTCCTCATCTCTGGAACCAAATGACCCAACAGCAATGATTTGATCATCCTTCCTGAGGGCAAAGAATTCCATGATTGTTGCCATCTCGTCTAGTTGATTCTCTGTCAAAAACGAATCTCAGTAGTGTTCTTTAGGGAGGATTGTGCTGAACCACTCACGACCAACTGTGTTGATGAGGGATAGGATTTCATTCAAATCAGAGTCTGTTGCAGTATCGAAATTGATTGGCAAGGACTATCAGTCCTATTCACAAATCGACTACGATAAGAATGCTTTTAATTTCATCTCATCCCACAACATATTTTGTCATCCGTACCATCTAATACTTGCAAGATAATCTTCAAATCCATTTGATGAATAGTTCACCCCGGGGGATGAATTCATGCAAGGAGATTCATTATCCAATTCCTATGATATACAGAAACTCATTGGAATAATCATTCCAGTCGTTTTTTTTGTTTTAGTTATTATTAACACACCAATTGCTGTCCTCGTAACCACCGAAGAACCACCCTCCTTTCCGCCACCAGGATGGGAATCAAGTGTCACGATTTACCTTTGGGCGGCACGATTCAGTATTGCACAGATTCAGGAAATTTATGGTCTTGAGGGAGGAATCACCAACCTACATACAACTCCATTTGTGATAATGACCGTCCTGTATTTTGTAATCCATGTTGCAGTGGGTATGAGAAGAATGCCAGCCAGATATGGAGCAATTATTGATTTTATCCTCTTTCTGATTTGGATAGTTGTCTGTCATTCAATTTATGGCACTTTGCAAACGTGGTCACTAATCCAAGTTCCCATAATACCAATAGTAGGAATGGCTCTTCTATTGGTCGTATATGGAAATCGAGTGTTTCAGATGTCGCCCACTACGCCAGCTTCCTCCTCTTATCTACACGCGTAGGGCACTTCATATCTGTCAGAGTGATTTTGTACAAGACCTGATACTGCTTGGTTAATTCTTGTCATCATTAAAGTCGATCTTCTTATGGCTGTTGTCGCAGAATGGCTTGTTTTTAGATGCTCCACAGCGACAGAGTGTATAGTGTTCCTTGGACTCGGGTTTGTTTTCTTGGTCATCAACGAGTTCTATCCATCCAACAAACTCCAGTGGACCATTCTTTGCAACTTTGATAGAGGGTTCACGGTCAAGGTCTTGGATTCGTTGGGTGCCAATTGCGTAGCTGAGTGCGCCAGATGGACACTTCTCGATTGTTTCGACTGTCATCCTCACTTCTCCCTCATCGGGGAATATCCACATAGGCTTCTTGTCCTTCTGAAAGACCTCTGGACTCTCCCTGATGCAGGCTCCATCCGCTGAGCACACCCCTCGATTGTCAAAAATCGTAATCTCTTTGCCCTTGAACTCAATGACTTTGTCCTCACGGCGGTCTGGATCCTTTGTTCCCGCAAATCCTATCTTTGAGTGTGTTCCATCGCAAAAGGGTTTGTCTCCAGACCCACCACAACGACAAAGGGCTGAAACAGGTCCCAGTTCAATTTTCATTCCCTTGGAATTGGTGCATTTTGGCATTCCAACTACAAGGTATGGGCCATAGGTATCAAATACGACCATGGTTTTTCGGTTCTTATTCATTCTGCTCACACTTGGAACAGGATACATAATGTCCCATTTTAATATTGCAATACGCCAATTAACTTCGTCTCGTTATGTCCAATCTAACTCTCTGAGTTCCGTCATTAGAAATCTAAAAGAGGGCTTGTAAAAGGACCCACCCAGAGTGCGACGAGGCGTATCGCAGTCCTTGAACGGGTGGGTCCGAGGGAGGGAGTTGTCTTCTGAAGCATAATGGGACTCGGGGCGGCATAGTGATCCAAGACGTGCATTGTCTTTATAGCGAGTCCCTGAAGGAGTGTGTGAGTCTTGGATTCATACATCAATTTGCCCGAGCCAATATAAGACTGTCATGACAAGAATCGCCGCTTTTCCAACCCGAAGGTGCAAAATTCATGCACTCTTGATACAGGCTGAAAACTATGGCAATGTATAAAGGTCAAGATGAATGCGGGCATTCTGAGTCCGATAGGAGTGGTTTATGACGTCATCTCGAAGGATAGTCATCATTGGAACAGGAGTCATGGGTCGTATTCATGCACGTATTCTTAGTGACATGGGAGTTCTTGTAGGTGTGGCTGACACTAACAAAGCTGCCGCCGAACAAACTGCTAAGGACTATGACACTCTTGCATTTACAGACTTCGCGAGCATGCTTGATGAAACAAAACCCGAAGGTGTTGTCATTGCAACACCCACATCAACACATGCAACTATTGCTAAAACCATTGCCACCAATTATGATGAGATCAGAGGGATTCTCATCGAAAAGCCTTTGTCAAGTACCCTAAAAGATGCCAGAGAGGTTTCGAAAATATTGGAGGAAAGAGGGATTGTCACCCTAGTTTCACACTCAGAGATTTACAATCCTATTGTGACTAGAGCTCTTTCCCTCATTGAAACTGATGCCATTGGGATCCCTCAAACTGTTATACATGACCGGAGGGGGTTTGTGGCGCCTGAGAGGATTCCTTCATTGGGAGATGTCTTTGAGGACATAGGGGTCCATGACTTTGACATCATGGCAAGAATAAGTAGTGGTCCTGCAAAGCTCTATGCCCAGAGTAACACCGCTAGTGGAATCCACAATAGCGCAACTGTGATGGTGAAGTTTGAATCTGGAACAGAACACCTCTTTCATCTCTCCAGGCAGTATGCAGGTCGCCGTAGATACATGGACGTGTCAGGGACTAAAGGGTCCTTGGTGCTGGACCTGTTTGGTCAGATAATCAAGGTGCAGCACCTGGATCAGGCTCCAGTGGCAAAGGGCGACACAATCCAACTCCCAGAAAGAGGTGCTACAATAAAGGTCTATGGCGAACCAGCTCGAGAGGTGCTTAACGACTTCTTGCGGTGCATCAAGACAGGTAGTACTCCAAGAGTGAGCATTGATGATGCGCTTTGTGTCATGGAGATAGTTGAAACCTCAAGACAGAGTGCAGAATCAGGTCAAGTACTTGATATCGAAATCAAGTCTAAGAAATGACTTGACCGTTTAGATGTGTTCGATCAGATGATACAATCTCAACATCCACGATGGTTCCAAGACTCAGGTCTTTTTGAACTATCACGACCTTGTATGACTCGTTGCGTCCAAGCATCCCGCCTTTGACACCTCTTTCAGTGATTATGACAGGACCAGACCACCCAATCCATGCTTCATTCGACTCAAGAAGAATATCATCAACAAGTTTAGTCAGGACTCGACTTCGTTCCTTCTTGACTGAAGTTTCTACCTTTTCCTTTGATTTTGATGCTAGAGTGTTCGGTCGGTCACCATACTTGGAGATGTTGGTGACAGAGGGTTTTATTCTCCTAATCACCTCTAGAGTTTCCTCGAAGTCGGACTCAGTTTCACCAGGAAATCCAACAATGATGTCGGTGGCAATGGTCGCATTCTTAAAACGATGTCTGACTCTCTCGACAACGCTTTCCCATTCACTCACAATATAGCGTCGTTTCATTGTCCCAAGGAGTCTGTCACTTCCTGATTGAAGAGGGACATGAAAGAACTTGAAGAAGTGTTCATTATCCATTACATCAATCAAGCCACTGATTGAACTCATCACTATGTTTGGATTGAACATTCCCAATCGGAATTTATGAGGGCCCTCAATTCCTCCAATTGACTGCAATAGATCAGGAAGCGTTTCGCCAGTGTCGCTCCCATAGACAGCTGCATCTTGAGAAGTCAGTCGAATTTCGCGATATCCGAGAGAAACGCATCGCTCTATCTTCTGATGGAGGTCCTTTATTGAATAGCTTCTTACCTTACCACGAGCAAACTTCACTGCGCAATAAGCGCAACTACCAAGACAACCCTCACAGATGGGAACTGTACAGATTACACTATCAGGTGGACCTGCAAACCACTTCAGTTTGTAGGCATTATCGGATTCGACGTGCCGAATGCCTCTTTCGCCTTCAAGTATCCGTGGGATGATAAGTGCAAGTGTTTCTATGGATTGGGGACCAAGTAACGCAGCAAAATCCGGCATGGCGTCCTCTACTCGTTCGAGGGAGATCTTTGGAAGACACCCAGTGACGATGACAGGGGTCTTTTCCCGGGAGAGTTCTTCTAGTCTATGGATAATCTTGTCCTCAGTTGGTTCCTTCACACCACATGTGTTCAGTAGAATTAGTTCTGCCTCGTTGATGTCTTCGACGCGTTGTCCTTTAATGGCTTTAAGACGTGCCACTATGATATCAGAGTCTGCCGTGTTCAGTGAACAGCCATACGTTTCAAGGTAGTATTTCAGACCCATACAAACCACGCCTAACCGCCTTGGACATGAGGGAGAATAGCAACCTCATCACCATGATGAACGACTATATCAATACCACCTAGAGTATCAACATCCTTCTTATTCAGCATAACTATAAGATTCCCGCTGATGTCATCCCCATGCATTATCAGCTTTCTTAGTTCCTTCCCGCCCAACTCAATCACTCTCTGCACAACCTGTCGGACTGTTGAGTCATTCGGAACCTCAATATCAATGACTTTCTCTTTCAGGAGCCTTCGGATGGGTCCGAAGGACTTGAACTTGACCTTCAAATATCCAACCAGTATAGCTGAAAGTAGAGGTATTATTCAGCCTTTTGATAGTGAGTTACTATCTCTTCCACAAGGTCATTCACCACTGAAATTATTTCTTGAATCTCTCCAGTGCTAGCATTGTCATAATGAATGCCTACGGTGACCACAGTTGGAACATCAAGAGCCTTGCAGATTTTCTCGGCGGCTGAGTTTGCCACTACATAGTCCTTATGTCCAGGGTATGTGAGTGTGCTGACGCTTACAGTCATCGCATCTCTGTAGTGACTCTGGGTGGGAAAAGCAGCAGCTACACTCCCAATATGGTGTTCATCACCACCATATATGGCAATTAGAAGATCATTCCCAATCTCCTTTGATTCCAAATAGATTGTGTGCTGGCCAGCTTTCTTCTTGACTATCATCAGCTCTCAGAGAGCTCAACTTACCTCTAACATTTTCGGTACGTTTCTATTCATTCTCCTCTCTCAGACGACTTTGGTACATCCTATATGACAGGGTGAGGGTTTTTGGATGAGCAGAACGGTACTCGTCCAAAAGACCAATCGCAGTAGAATAGGGAGCATTCTTCACCTTTTCAGGATCCTCATGAGCCTCTCTCGAGATTTTCTCAAGTACTGAGATGAAATAATCAAGCTCTTGACGAGACTCGGTTTCTGTTGGCTCAATCATCAGCGCCTCAGAGACTATGAGAGGAAAATAGACAGTGGGAGCGTGTACACCAAAATCAAGTAGACGCTTAGCCACATTCATCGCTGTGACTCCCGTTTCTTCCTTCAACTTTTCTGCAGAGATGACGCATTCGTGCATCCTGGGTGCATCCTGTGAATACGGCAAGGTGAAGCCAGGTATCTTTCGTACATGATGGGCAACATAGTTTGCGTTTAGAACTGCCACTTCAGAAGCACGTTCGAGACCCTCAGCACCCAGTGCATAAATATAGGCGTAAGCCCGAATCAATACACCGAAGTTGCCATAGAAACTTTTGACCTTTCCAATGGACTGGGGGTAGTCATAGTCTAGTTCAAAACTGCCATCATCCTTCTTCACAACTCGTGGGACAGGGAGAAACGCTTTCAGTTTCTCGGTGACACCAACCGGTCCCGCTCCAGGGCCACCTCCACCATGAGGAGTGGAGAACGATTTGTGGAGGTTCAAATGGACCACATCAAATCCCATGTCTCCTGGTCTGACCTTTCCCATGATTGCATTGAAGTTTGCACCATCATAATAGACCAGTCCTCCAGCATCATGTATAATATCAGTGATTTCTCCAATGTCTCTCTCAAATACACCAATCGTATTAGGGTTGGTGAGCATCAGACCGGCAGTCTTAGGACCAGCAGCCTCTTTGAGTGCGTCGAGGTCCACTAAACCATCCTTACTGGAGGGAAGAACAACAATCTTGTATCCAGCCATAGCTGCTGATGCAGGGTTAGTGCCATGTGCTGCATCTGGAATCAACATCTCTGTCCTCTGCTCACACTCTCCTGTGACACACCGGTGATACTCTCGCATCATCATGACTCCAGTCCACTCGCCCTGAGCACCAGCAGCCGGTTGGAGTGTCACTGCATCCATCCCAGTTATCTCACCGAGCCACCTCTCTAGCTCCCACATCAACTCAAGGGCTCCTTGAGTCATTGCTGTGTCTTGAAGTGGGTGTAACCAAGAAAAACCGGGTATAGTTGCAGCCCAGTTGTTCTCAGCGGGGTTATACTTCATTGTGCAACTCCCAAGCGGGTAAGTACCCAGGTTTACAGCAAAATTCATCTGCGAGAGCCTAGTGAAATGACGGGTTACTCCTGGCTCTGAAACCTCGGGTATGTTTGGAGGGTTCCTTCGGACCATTTTTTGAGGGATGATAGTACTAAGGTCTCCAGCTATTTTCTTCACATCAGGTTCAGTTGAGGGGAACGAGTGTCCTACAACTCCTGGGACAGACCTCTCAAAGATCAGTGGTTCTACCCACTTTGCCTGGCGACCTCTTGTGTCATCGGGGACATAAGACCTCATTCTATGGCACCTCCTTTGAAACAATGTCTTCCACAGCTCGAACCAGCTCATCCATAGCCTCTTTATTATGCACCTCAGTGACGCAGATGAGCATTGATTCGCCTAGGGCGGGAAACTCCTCTGTGAGGATTTTGCCACCATGCAGACCTCGCTTGAGAAGACCCTCGTGCACATCTCTAGCCTTGATCCCGTTCTCGAATCGAACAACAAACTCCTTCCAGATAGACTCCCCGACAGCAGGTGCGTGAACTCCCGGAATTTTATTGAGCATCTTGGAGGTATAATTGGCATTATAGGCGATGGTTTCGCCGACCTGCTTCAGTCCAGTCGGACCAAGAAGTGCCATATAGATTGTGGCTGTCACTGCAGCAAGCGCCTGGTTTGAACAGATGTTACTTGTGGCTTTCTCTCGTCGGATATGTTGTTCTCGAGGGCTGAGAGTCAAAATATATCCATCTTCGTAAGGTTCCTCTTCTGTTCTTGTCATTCCGACCAGTCTGCCAGGCATTTGATAGATGAGCCTACGATCATTTGTACAACCAAAAATCCCAAGCAGTGGTCCGCCAAAGGTCATAGGTACACCGAGATGCTGGCCCTCAGCCACCACAATATCTGCACTGTAATCACCAGGTGGTCGAATGAGTCCGAGGGATAGAACATCAACTCCCGCTACCAGTAGAGCGTCATTATCGTGGACTATTTTGCCTATCTCATCCACTTGGGGTTCAATAAACCCTAGATAGCTTGGGTTTTCAATATATACTCCTGCAACTCGTTCATCAATCTTGGACCTGAGGTCAGCAAGGGACATTAGTCCAGTCTGTTTGTCATAGTCAATCTTCTCTAGCTCGATGTCTGCAGGTTCGGTGTAGGTGTACAGGACTTTGTAGTGTTCTGGGTTTATTGTCCCGGGTACAAGAAATCGTGAGCGTTGCTTTTTGACCCGGACTGCCATCCTTGCAGCCTCAGCAACAGCAGTAGCCATGTCATACATTGATGAGTTCACAACATCGATATCGAGAATCTCAGCGAGAAGACTCTGATACTCAAAGAGGGTCTGTAGCATCCCTTGACTTACTTCAGCCTGATAACTTGTATACGACGTCAGAAACTCTGATCTACCAGCCAGTGCAGGAACCACTGCAGGAATATAATGCATCCCTGTTCCGGCGCCGAGAAAGACCTTTCCTGTGTTGGCTGGTGTGTTCTTATTTGCGAGTTCCTGTATCCTTCTAGTCACCTCAATCTCACTATGAGAATGAGGAAGATTTAGATCTTGCGTCAGTAGGAATTTCTCAGGAATGTTCGAAAACAACTCATCAAGACTCTTCCTACCAATCGACTTGAGCATGTCTTTCTCTGTTGCCTTTGTCATTGGTATCCAGGGATGCTTGTATTCCATCAATGACTCCACCGAATATCGGGTTTGATTGGGCGCAGCTGGAGCCCCAAATAGCCTTTCGGGTCGAACACTCATTGGTGTAATTGAGAATGATTTTTAACGACAAGGGAATATTCGACGCTAGCCACAGTTGTGATTGATATGAAACGCTGGTTGATGGATATCCTAGCCTGTCCTGTGAGTGACTGCAGAAGTCAACTCAGGTTGGAGGTCTTTGCTTCACACAACTTAGAATCCGACAGTGAGGATATCGAAGAGATTGACGAAGCGTTAATAACATGTCCAAAATGTGGTAGATGGTATCCTGTCATCGATGGGATAGCATGTATGCTCCCTGATAATCTTAGATTGGATGGGAAGCAGCGGATTGAGGAAACTAAATTCCTTGAGAGATGGAAAGAGCGAATATCCTCTAACATCATTGAGAGGGGAATTCCTTTCAGCCTGACTTCCAAAGACTGAGTTCAATCAAAGCGCAGTAGTATAGCCCCGTGGTGTAGTGGTCCAGCATTGAGGGTTTTGGCCTCTCAGACCTAGGTTCAAATCCTGGCGGGGCTACCACTATTTCTCGGTGGGACTTAGACCGTCACTAGGTTCAGCCATCTGGACACGAAATAGTCTCTTTACGTGGGAGAGAACAAGACGGTTTCCATTCACAAGAACATCGATATCAATATAGTCTTGAAGACCTGATGTCGAGATCTTCTTCTCCAAGACAGCTTCTACTTGGAAAACACCCGCCGGATTGTCCATTGCCACAGTGATTCGAAGTGGTTTTGTCGGACCACGCTCAAGAATGACATTATTGATAGCTAATGCACTGACTGAGTGTATATCGACCTTGCCCTTCTGGAATGGTACCTTTGTCCGACCCTTGGTCATGTCACATCCATCACCAAGCTTAGTGATTCCAGCTTCAAGGGTAAGGCATTGTGTGTCATCATCATGAGCGTAGATACCGTGAAGAATGAAGGAGAGAATGTCAGTGGCTTTCGCAGGGTCATCATAAATGTCTAGGAGCTTTGAGTCAAGGATAGGACTAGCTAAGTTGATTGATGCTTGTGGGTGTTCACTTCTGTGTACAACCATCCCAATATCATGAAGGTAAGTTGATGCAAGCACGATTAGCCGAGCATCATCTATGTCACCGATTCCTTCTGCTACCACGTTTGGTTGAAATGTTTCTTCTAGAATATTAAAAACCTTCAATGCGTTCCAGGTTGCGACTTCAGCATGCACTGGACCATGATCTGTGTAGCCTAATCTGGAAACAGCCATTCGATTTGCAGTACGAAGATAGGACTGGACTTTAGGAGATCCACTCAGGTACTGATACATCTCCAGAGCGCGTGACTCACCATTCAGCAATTCTCGTGCGCGGACATTCTCCCGTTGAATGAATTCATTCGTATTCATCATAAACTACCTACTCAGGGATAGATTCTCATCACTCTTTGTTTGATAAGAGTTACTTTGTGACTCTGGAGAGCGGGAGATATGGTCTAGGTAGATAGTGTATGCTTAGATATCTCCCGCTTCCTCTTGAAGCGACAACAGGATACGGTCACTAGCACTAGTGGCTTTCTGGATGGTCTTTAGATAGTCTTGGCGAGACTTCTCAAAAGCCACTCTACTGATTCGTTGTTTCTTCTTGCGCAACAGGAGTTGACGTAGACCAGCTTTCGCACCCTCTATTCTTTCGTCTTGGAGCTCGAGCTGTCCAACAAGATCGCGGTACCTAGCCCCATAGCTGATCAGGTCATCTCTTAGGCTAGGAAGCTGAATATCAATCTCATCAATCTGCTGCTTCAGGTCTCGCTCACGAATCATATACTCCCGCTTTTTCACCTTCCCTCTTCTCCGAGCCGCGTCGAGCTTCTCCAAGTCCATGTTAAGCGCAGTCTTCCTTGAGTAGAGGTTCGCAAACTCTCGGAGTAGTTCTGGTGGGGCACCGACTTGTTTTGGCTGAGAGTCAATGACACCCTCCTCATCTCTTGGTCCGGTCACTTCTTCAGGTAACTCCACCTTCCTCATAGCTACATAGATGAGCCCAATGAATCCAATAATTAGCGAGAAGATAGCAGGTCTTGCTGCTGCGCCAAGAGTGGTTCTATAGACTATTTCTAGTGACGGTGGATTTTGTCTGGTGGTGTTGTAAGAGGTATATCTCAGAGTCGCGTCGAAGACTCCATAGAGCATGCGATAACCTTCTGTTGCCTGACTGAGTGCAACGGATGAAGACAACACAACATCAACAATATGCTCTTTTATCAGAACATCGGACAAGACAGCCATTGGTACAGCGAGCTTGCTCCCAAGTTCTGTGGCATGCTGATAACTACTAGTCTGAATAATATAGTCGACTGTGAAGGTGTATCGAAATCCTGATTTCAAGCCATCACCAAATCTGTCTGCATCAAGATTTACATTCACGGTGCTCGTTTCATTAAACTCACCATAACTAATGAGATTCTGAGTCCGCGCCAGAATGCCAACCTGATCATATACTTTGATTGATTTGGAGTAGGCAGGTACTATGAACTGAATACTGTGAAGGATTGCTGAGCCAGTATTATCAAGAGAGATTGTTTCCCTATAGGTCAACCATCCCCATGCATCCACCGTTACTCGAGTAATGCGATTAGCGACAACCTGTGTGTTGGTGAGACGAATACGTGAAGTAAAGTTATTGGATGCGAATGGTGCTAAGTTGGTGTCGATGGAGTCGGGTATCTCTTCGCCCGTGACCAAGGAGCCACCTTGTTCAAAGACTAGGCCAAACTCTGCATGACGAATAACATATGGGAGATATGGATATTTCAGGAAGGTCAGTTGGAACTCCCATGTTCCAGGGTTTGTAAGCCTGAATAGTGATGTCATGTACATCTCTGTCGAGAATGTATATTGCTCTTCAAATCCAATGGGATCGTTGAATTGCAATCTCCAATGCAGCATACCACTTGAGTCGTGAAGACGGGTAATAACAATCTCATTTCCATCTTCATCAATCCCAGTGATTGACAGGAAATATGAGGCGTATTTTGTTGGCAAATACAAGTCAATGAAGTTGATTGGAATTGAACCATTGTTGATTATCGTAAAGGTATCATCCACTACAGATCCATAATGGATAGTAGGACCAACCTTACGCTCAACGTCCATCTTCATTCCCAATAGAGGAGAATAGGGTCTATCAATAGTTACGTTTATGCTGCTTGTGGCAGTGGCATTTGATAGATCTGTCGCATTGAATGTTAATATGTGGGCACCCTCAGCAAACTCTGATAAATCAACATTAGATTCCCAGAATCTAGAGAGAAAGTTGTAGCTCAGGGGATTCCATTCATTCTGATCAATACGGTAGGACGAGGATATCACCAAGTCATCTGTAGCATTGAGTTGGATGTTCACAATCCACTCAAGAACAGCATCATCATCTGGATTCTCGATGATTAGGACTGGTGGAGTATTGGGCGAGAAGGTAAACATGGCTGGTTCCGCCCAGTATGTATGTTGTACTGGTAACCCGTTCAACGTTTCGCTATTTCCAAACATGAACACAAATGGAAATTGGATGTCTATGTTACTGAGTAATGGGATATCATGAATGTCTGTACTATTGAGTAGTATCGCATATTCGAGTTGTGTATAAGTGCCATTGTCAGAGCCACCAGCTTGCAGAATTCTTGACTGGTCTGTGTCAGGGAGGTGTTGGAACGTACTCGTCCCATAATCGTCACTGTATGTAACTTGACCCTGGTCAGCCGGGTTGTCCAGCTCGTCAATAGTATTTCTGTAGATTCTTCGCAGTTCAATATCATAAATCAGGTCCTGCCCATAGAGTTCGTGGTTTTTATCGGTATATGCTTGGTCTGCAGGGATTATGAAGTGACGCTTCTCACCAACCCTCATTCCAATAATAGCGTCCTTGTACATCTGGAGCGCAGGTACATCTTGAAGAGGTTGAGTAGATTCGATGTCAGGATAATCGGACTCTTGGATTACTGTACTGTTTCTCAAGCTAAGTATGTAATGCACTGTGACTGCATCTGTAGGTACAACTCGCCAATATGCCTCAAGTGATGAACCTGGTGAATATCCTACAATGATGTCACTGTTGTTCAAGCCAGCAACAGTGAAGCCATCGGTGTAGTTCTGCCATGCGAAACCAATCCAGCCAGATGTTCTTGCTTCTAGACCAATGTACAAAACGGTGCCATTATGTTCAGCATAGACTTTGACCCCAGTCACTGGATCGATGTAGGTTCTTGTGTATTCAGTTGGGTCGATTATTCCATCAGTGATCCCATAGTAATCATCAACATAGGGAATGGAGAGATTCACTGCGGACTCGGCTAAGGTTGACCCTAGGTCCTTATTTTGAGCCAAGTAATTTGATTCCAGAGTTTCTGAGATGGGAGTGATTGCCATGATGCTACTCATCACTAATAGTGTGAGTAGTAGCAGGGTTCCTATCCTTCTATTCAACAGGCTCAATACAAATCACCATGATTTCATTGGGGTTTCTGTCTAGCTGTTTAGGATTCCAGTAGACGGGGAGTGGGTCGCTCGAGCTTCTGGTTTGTTATTATAGATTTCGGATGTTGAAAGCCTGCACAAACACTCCGAAAAGGTCAAAATGGGTATGAAGTGCGTTCATGCATCGGAAGTGGTCTATGTGATCCCGGTACTCATGGCATTGGTTGCAGCATTTGCTGTTGTCATCCTGTTCATGCCCGGAGCTATCAGAATGCTTCGTGACGCAGGAAAGTTTGGAATCGATGTTCATAAACCAGAGAAACCTGAGATTCCAAAGGGGGGAGGGTTCATAGTCCTCTTCGCAATAGTGTTCGGAATTCTTCTGGTCATAGGTATCACAACATTTCAAGACCATGCGGAAGTTCGTGAGGGGCTGTTAGCAGCCTTGGTTTCAATCCTAATGGCAGGAATCATTGGACTTCTTGACGACACGTTTAACTTCAAGACTAGGACGAAGATTGCTCTTCCACTAGTAGCCTCCATTCCAATGGTTGCTGTCAGTGTGGGAAATCCAACAATGAGTATTCCATTCATTGGTACCATCAATTTTGGCCCATATTACGCTCTCATCATAGTCCCCTTGATGATGACCTTCATTGTGGATTCTACTAACATGTATGGTGGCATGAACGGGCTCGAGGCGGGTCTCAGCAGTATCAACTCTGCTGCGATTCTCCTCTATCTTATTTTGGCCCCCTTCGTTGATGGACACATGATGACAACTGCGCAAACAGATGCTGGGGTGGTCGCTGGAGCACTGTTAGGAGCATCTATCGCATTTCTTATTTTCAATAGATTTCCTGCTAAGATATTGCCAGGAGATGTTGGAAGACTTCCGATTGGGGCTGCGATGGCATCAGCATTGATTCTGGGCAACATGGATAGATTGGCCATCATAATGTATGTACCATTTATGCTCAACTTTCTACTGTACATCATATATCGTTTGTATATCAAGCGAAAAGGAATCGAGTATGCGAAGTTCGCATCTCCAAGAGAAGATGGAACTTTGAAGGTGATTGGTCCATTCACAATATATTGGATACTACCACATTTCTTCAAGACTATGACGGAGAGGCGAAATGTGCTTTTCCTTTTGGTTCTACAAGCAATCATTGCGTTCGGAGCTGTGGTGGTGCTCCTCGTTGGATATCCGTTTGGAGTAGGTATAATTTAGCTTATCTTCTTGGAGAGATATGTGTCAACAACATAGTCCATACCAAACCTACTGAAGGCTTGCTGTTCGGCCTTGACCCTTAACTTCTTGAACTGTTGGATGTGGTCTTGCCATTCTGAGGAACTATACCGAACATCATGTGCAAGCTCATCTAACCTTTTGAGGTCAGCATCGATCATCGGTTCTGATGGTAATGAGTATTGAACTATATCTTCAGGAGTGACGCCTATCCATTTCGCATCAGGAATCGTGAGGTCCTTAATGTGGGCTGAGTTCGCGCTACCACTGATAACAACTTTCGCGATGTGCATACCCCAAGGATCACCATCTGTAAAGAGATATACTGGTAGTCCAAGGATTGCGTTTAGATTTCTCATCAGGCGTCTCGTAGACCTAGGGGGTTGTCCACCAAGTTGTATCAGTACCGCTTTGAACCGTTTCCATGCTTTGGTTTCGATTAATCGAGAGAACATTCCTCCTGACTCCACAGCTAAGACAATTTCAGCCTTTGACTCGATAGGATCAGCAGTCATAAGAGCGGGACCCACTGGCAAGCCGTCTGGGCTCACAGTTAGGTCAATCTCCCGCCCTTCATACCCCGGAACAGTGTAACACATCACGACCTCACCATAGATTGAGGAGTGTTCTTCAGGATAGATGCCGAAACTTTCGCGCGGAAGACCTGTGATGCATTCGAGGTCAGTCACAATCCGGTCTGACTCAGACTGCTCTGAAAAGCCTACACCAAAAGCTTCCGATGAGTAGTAGAGGTCCCTCAGTGAACTGGTCCTGGATGTTTTCAGGAGTTCCTTGGCAAAGGATGCCACCCAGGTCAGTTGCGCAAAACGCTTCACATGTTTCACATTGCTGGAATCGCGAATGCTGCGTGATGGGCCAAGGACATAGTGATTGGTGTCTTCATTGTACACAATATTACTGGTCGTTCGATCAGGAATCTCAAGTATTGGATACCGTTTCTCGTGCAATGCTTGGACTATCTTCTCGCCCAGTGATGTAAGAGTTTCAATCGCTGGTTTTGACTCATTCATCTTGACTCACCTCAAAAAGCTGTTTTACCAACTCATCGGTGGATGGTACTTCATCTTGACCAGCTAGAGTTGTACTGAATCGAGCGATTTGTCTAAATGATCTTGAGAACTCCCTCATTTTCTTGACTTGACGAGCGCTTCGTCTGGACCTATCATTGAGCCTCCCAAGCTTTCTTCCAAGCTCCTTAAAGAGGTGGTATGTTTCGTGCTCAATCTCTGGAATAGATGCAAGTGATTGTTTTCCTGCGGCCCTGAAGGGAATCTTAGTAGAACATAGATGCAGAAATAATGCAACTGGCTCGCAAGACTTCGCATTGTACCTTGTCCAATTAATTCTCTTTAGGACACGCGTCATGACACCTTCACTGGAGTCATAGAGTAGGGGCACTCTATTCACAAATCTATAGAGCGTTGGTACATCAGAACGAGGAAATTCATCTCCAATAGCAAGAATAGCCTCAAGCGCCAACGGATTGCCTTGCCATTCAGTGACACCACGACTGGCATATTCAACCAACTTGGCATTGAAGACAGAAACCACACCAGTCAAGAATTCGTCTTTACCGATGGTACTGAGACATCTGCTATCTGGTCGTTCAAAGCCATCATACTTTCTAAGAGCTTGTGCAAGCTGAGAGAGTTCATCTCTTGTGAATTCAGACATGAGGCGGTTAGGATTCAAATTCATGAACCTAAGAAAGCGTGCTGAGGTTCTTGACCCAATCTTTTGGAAACAGCTTTGGAGGAATGAGTCAAGACTCTTCTCGCTATGTCTTGAGATGAGTCTACGAAGGAGTTCCATATCGACTGACCTTGGATGTGGTTTTGTTGCTCTTATTGGAGCAGGCAGAGTTTTGGACCAGCCACCCAACTCCAGAACAACCTCATTATCAATCTTCAGAGAGAACTTAGCGTGAGGCGTTGACACAGTAGAAAGGCGTATGTACTCGACAATTCGGTCTAATGACCGTTTCAGATCACCTCTCAACTGGACTGTGACTGTGGTACCGACGGCGTTTCGAGAGAGTTGTTCTTTGCTCTCAACCAGGGGACGGTTGTTCTCAACATCGACTAGTAGTTTATAGAGAACCCCCTTGGAAGTGTGAGTTTGTGTGTGAATAACTACTGGCGAGTCTGTGGTGATTTGACCATATAGAATGGCCATTGTGACACCCAAACCGAAGGTTCCTCTTTTCTGCTGTTGCGAGTATTTACTCCCATAAAGTACTCGACCAAAAGCAGATGGAACCTGTTCTGGAGGAACCCCTGTACCATTGTCGGACACGGTAATCATTATTGTATCTGCATTTATGGTTTGGATGTCTATCTCTAGCATTGGTTGTGTCTGAGCATCTTCGCATGAGTCAAGGCTATTCTCAACCAATTCTCGAATAGTTGAATAGGCTGCCTGCGTAGGATTGCCAAATCCAGCCATCTGTTGGTTCCTATAGAAAAACTCTGCAGGAGAGATGCTTTCAAAACTGGCATCTTGGCTCTTTGGATGACTCATTCTACTCTTGTATCAAAAAACGGGCTAGTCATATTAGACGAGGTATTACAGACATTATAGGTCAGTATCTTCCCAGAGCTCAGCCCTCTGACGATTTATGTCTCTACGCATTCGCTCCAAACGGGAGTAGACAGCACTATGTGGTGCTCCTGATATGAGCATATCAATGGCTCTTCTTGCATAGTCCAGACCAGGATTCATGCCAATTATAGAAATGGTCTTTCCATATACAGACACCTTGGTTTCTGTGGTCTGCTCAATGACTCTTCTTGTACGACCATTCTCTCCAATGATACGTCCAGCAACTCTTTTCATCTGATTCTGTGAAGACCCAACAACCTCCCGTAAAGAAATCACCAATAGTTGCATGTCATCATCAATTAGCGAAAACGCGTTCTTAGGACTGAATCCACGGGCCATAGCTCGAATTATGTCACGAGCCTTCCAAGCCAAAACAGGGTCCTCAGTATTTTGGGGGGCAGTAATGGTTACAACTCCCTCAGAGTTCACATCTATCTTGACGTTTGTAAGTTGTTCTACACGACGCCTGACTTTACCATTCCGTCCTACAATCACACCAACCCTGTCTTCTGGCACCTTGATTGTTTCATGATAAAGCATTCACTTTTCACCTACTGCAACTATATATTCTGTGATGACCTGTGGGTCTTCGGTATCAACGCCCAGTTTTGTGAAGTAAGTAGTCATGTTTTGAATGTCACGGAATAGATACTTTTCCGCATAGTCATGTCCAATCAGAACAGATTGGGACACATCAATGAATACAGGTCTTCTGAGCCATAGGATGTTATATTCAGAGAGGTCGGCATGTACAAGACCTGCTTTTGTGTAACCATTTTCTATCATACGAGTGATCTCATTGAATGTCCTTACTGGGGAAGGGATTTCTACATTTTTGAGTAGAGGCGCTGGTAGATTCCTCTTCGTGTCTCCTATGAATTCCATAACTAGAACATTGCGTTCGAGGTCTAGTGGTTTTGGAACTCGGATTCCTGCTTCATAGTACCTTGTGAGATTCTTGTATTCTTTTGTTGCCCATTGAGGAATCAAAGACCGACTGCGACGCTTTACTCGCTTGAACCGAGGATCTCCTATGATATATTCAAGCATGAAGTCAGTTTCAGCTGTAGAAACCCTGTAAATCTTCACAGCAACAGGTTTTCCATCAGTATTCTCTCCACGATATACATTTGCCTCCTTTCCAGTACTAATCACACCATGCAATGCACGAATTGTACCCCGGTTAAGGAGCTTGTAGAGCGTCTTGAGCGTGGGGGGGTCAATGACACCCTCAACTACTTTGAACTCGTCATCGTCCTTCCGACGTTTTTGCTTCCGACGGTCGAGTTCTGAGATTATTTTCTTGTGTTGCTCATCAGCTCGCGTCAACAGGTAATGCCTTCCTAAATACTACTGATATGAAACCCCTTGAAGTTAGCAATTCTACTCAAAAAAGCCTTGACTTCTCCTCAGAACATCTTCAGAATGCCTTTCTTCTGTAACCAGTCTATCTCGTTACCCCTATATCGGTAAATCACATCACACTTCTCATCACTCTGAAAATCCCAAGGGGTGATAAGGACGGTGTCCCCGATTCGCATCCAGACACGCTTCTTCATCCTTCCAGGAATCCGACCTATGCGGATATTCTGATCTTCACACCTGACTCGAACTCTATCAAATCCAAGCATCTGAATGATGATTCCAAACATCTCTCCATCATCACGTCTTGGGGTCCTCACTCTAAGAGGTTCGTCTGGGTTAACACCTTGTTGCGACTTTTTGCCGCCTGCCTTTTTTCGGGACAAAATAATCCTCCGACTTGTCGCTGGACTATACCGTCCTATAGCGACTGTTGCTGGATTCAGGTAGAGGCCATTTAAGAGTACCGAAATCCCAACCTATTCCGTAGGAAGCAAATAGAACTCATCCTCAAGAAAAACCCCATACACGATGTTTCCAACATCAATTGTTTCAAGGTTATTTTCGTCTATATCTCTTATCTCAAAAGTCTTTGAGTCCATCAGTTGGATAGGTTGCCCATGGACCTTAGTCGTAACCATAAACTCACGTTTTTCATCCTTTGAAGCGAGATATTCAAGAGTCTGCCATTTGGAGCTTTTGGGGTTCATTGTGAATCGTTGCCGTTGGACCAGATCGAAGCAGGTCAATCCACTCTTGCCCATTGCCATCACCTGACAAGGACTACCAAGAACCTTGACAAAGTCACCTAGACCAAACCTGGGCAATCGAATTAGGATGGTTATACGGAACTTGTCTTTTCCTACTTTGTCTTGACCGACTAGTTTGTAGTTCTGCTTTCGCTCGGCGAGATATTGTGACTCAAGGAAATCAGCAATGGATTGGCAGAGATGATTAGAGCCCAGTTGGAAGTCCAAACCATATCTATCACTGCTGATTTTCGTGACAAAGGCTTTGTCATCATGGCCATACTGTGCAACAGTCATCTCTGTCACAGTCCGAACAATGTCTTCTTCCTCATCTTCTGATAACTGTCTTCCGTCGGCACGTACTTGGAGTGTCGCTTCATAGTATCCCCCACTCATCATGCCACATGTATCGCAGGTTCCATATGAAAACCGGACCTCTACATTGTACTTTTCCTCGTGTGCGGGGAGGTCTTGGTGAGATTTCCCAATGGCTCTCAGAGCAACATGTAAGACTTTGTCTAGTCGTTTCTCTTCCTCAATAATGACCTCTATTTCTTGACCAAGGGGTTTGACTTCACTGTCAAGGAGAATATCTAGTTGGTGTGGCCAGAGATCTTCTGAATTGGCATCTTCGAGTGTCAGTTTCTTCCAACCACCGGGTATCTTCACCGAACCACATCTTTTGCAAGCGACCAATGTCAGCGGTGTACTAACCTCAATCAAAGGATGTTCTTTGTTATAACAGTCGATACAGAGACCATCCAGTGATGCGGGTTCTCCACACAGATAACAGGGGGCTTTCATTTCAACCAACCTGAGTGTGTCATACAAATTCGCTTAAAACGTGGACTGTTAGGTACAATCAACAACCACAATTCTTTTGTCAAGAAGCTGGAGTGATAAGTCATGCCTCGAAAGAAGCTCCATAGAAGGGTCACACGCGAACCCCCAGTTTCGGTATACAAACCAGCAGGGATTCCAGCAAAAGACCTCGAGGAGATATTGATATCCATCGATGAGTTTGAGGCAATCAAGCTGTCTGATTTTGAGGGGCTGAGCCAGAGGGATGCGAGTTCAGTTATGCGCATCAGCCAACCCACATTTAACAGGATATTGGCGTCAGCACGGAACAAGGTAGCAAAGGGTCTTGTACAAGGCTATGTTCTTCGAATTGAGGGCGGGAGATACGTTCTCGCAGATGGAACAGGGATTCTTGAGTGCCTTGACTGTGGATCAACCGTTGATATGTCATCCAGTGACAAGAGCAAGTGCAAGGATTGTGGATCCACTCGTTTGCGTTGGTTACGATGGGACAAAAAACAGAGAGATGGTGAAACCTAGTTGAGTATGCAAAAGATTGCTGTAACCGCAGATATTGATAACGGGCTTGATAGTCCCGTGAGTCATCATTTTGGTCATTGTCGTGCATTCATTGTTTCAACTGTCGAAGATGGCGAGATTGTTAAGGTTGAAACTGTGCCAAATCCAGGACATTCGAGCTGTTCAGAGCCTGTTAATCAACTTGCTAGCCTTGGAGTAGATGTTCTCATCACTAAGGGGATGGGGATGCGACCCTTCATGGCGGCTCAGCAAGTAGGCCTGACAATTATCAGGAGCAGCAATGTAACCGTTGGTGATGCGATAAAGACATACCTGCAAGGGGTTGGTGAGTTAATGAATCGGGATGGTCTCTGTGGAGGTGGCGGTAGTCACGATGGAGGTTGTCAACCCTAGAGCTTGACCCACTGTGCGTGAGGATGTCCTTCGATGTATAGGACGGCCTGCTCATGAACAAGCCCCGCGTTCATCGCAGCTTCGACAGTTCTCTTTCCAACCATGTTAGCAATTGTAGCCTTTTCTAGATGCTGCATACAGGTACTCAAATCGACTAGGTCTCCACCGTAGAACTCCTCACTGACCTTGAAGAATATGTCACCTTGTTTGAGTGTCTTTCCCAGGAGACTCTTGTCACACATTGCCACAACATAATGCTCGTGAGTTTCGCTGACACGCAAGTAGACCTGCACCATAACAGAAATCCCTCCATAGCTAGACTGGTCGAATTGCTGTTCGAGCCCCACAAGCGCTACATACAAGTAGGTATACTCCGGACTCTTTATGGATCTCCGTATCAGGACGAGTACATACCGGACAGATAACGTAGGAATCGATGTAACGATTGACAAGTTCATCTAAGAGTTCTGCAGTAAATTTTCCATTGAAGAGGGCTTGACTACCTTCCATGATACCCGCAGTTCCAAGTTGTCCTGAAACAAATTTCAAGACCTCTCTTCCGGGCCGATTCAGAACATTGATGATTTCTTGAAAATTCTGCCAGATGCTTCTATTACCTTGGACCATTAGTTGAACATCAGGAACCTGAAATCTCTCTCCTGACCTCTTGAAGGCATCTTCTGGGACCTGTGAACGAGCCCTGTCCAGCAGCTTGTCATATTCGTCCATACTTGGTTTCTCTCTTTTACGCTATTGAAGGTATTGTTTCGGCGGAAGACGTCGATTGTCATGAGATTTATCTATAGGTCAGAAACACGGAATTGCCCGATACTGACCTCGTTGAGCGCACCTTCCGCAACAAGATTGAACACCTTTGTCTGAACTTTCTCAGAGTCCTGTCCCTTTTTCTCGAAGTATGCCACAATGTCTCTCAGAGAAATTCCCTCCGGTGGTGCCTCCAATCTTACATAGGCAAGAATATCATTTGCAAGCTTACCAGAAACAGAAACACTGGGAGTAGTTAGGATCTCCTGCTGTTGCTCTATGGTTTCTGGTGTTGAAATGCCACTACGATTAAGAATCGCCTTATATCGCTCTAGGAGATGAAGACTCATGTAGTTTGGATCAGTCAATTCTCGAACTATCTCAGGCATCACATAGACCTCTTCATTGTACTCTCGAACCCTACCAACAACAAGAGCCAGTATGTTCTCCTTTACACCTTCCAGCAGAGATGCATCCTCTTCGCCCCATACCTTTACTCCTATGGTGTCAGTTCCATCATCCACGGTGATGCTCTCGAAGCGTTTCTTTCCAGTGTCATCGCCTTCCCTGTAGAACTTGTTTACAACAAAACCTACAAGCACAACTCGTCTCAGTTCAACACCAAAGGGGGAAATTACATGGGGTCCATTGTCATTTGAAAATGAACCACTAGTGATATCAGAGATGGATGCTCTGACCGCTGTCATTCTCTCTCTCATTTGAGCCATTCACCCTTGTCCTACTACTCCTTTGTCGTGTCACTATATATCCGTCACGGAAGTCAGAAGAAGTCAGACAACGAGCTCTGGTGGGTAGACCCACGCATCTCCTTCAGTGCAGTTGTAAGTCGCTCTAGTGACTTTTCAACCCGGGCTTCGCTGAAGTCATGCTCTGTGCATAGAATTCTATGAAGGTCGTCTGAGTTGGGACTAGCCCACTCTAGACCTTTGACCTTCATATGTGGTGGATGAAGGAAGAGGTTTCTTATCTCTTGATATGGAATTTGCTGAAGCTCATCATACTTCCCTCTGTCTTTGACATTCTTTGAACTCCTAAACAGAGCTTCAAGCTCTTCTAGAGAGCCATGTTTCTTTATCAGCTTCAAGGCTGTTTTTTGCCCAATGCCAGTTACACTATCATTGTAATCTGTACCAACAAGAATTGCAATATCAATAAGTTGTTCTCGACTGACCCCCAGCAGACGGAGGTTCTTATCAAGATCTATCAACTCGGGAGAGATCATTATGTCAGTCCTAGAACGACCACCGCGACGTCTTCCAGAGATAGAGAGGTTTCGAATCATCAGAGGACAGTTGTATAGCAGAGAGTCATTATCTTGACTAGCACTGGCCCACACCATATCTTCACGAGCCATCTGTGCGGCCAATGCCTCACCTTCAGATGGTGCCTGAATTACTGGAATACCTAGGGCAGTTAGCAAAGTCTTAGATTCTTCAATCATAGGAGTTGTTAGTCTTGAACTCCCCTTTGCGGCCTTCAGGGCATCTTCAATTCTCCCCTCTTCCTTGGCTGATTGCCATTCGACATATGCAGCCTCACGAATCTCTCTCCTCTTTTGAACCTCCTTAGCCTTCAATGATGGTGGCTCACCATCAAATACATAGACAGGGTAGATACCATTCTCTAACAAGTTTATGTTCCTATAGAACAATCCACTCAAATGGCTGGTGACCCGTCCCTGTCTATCAGTCAGTGGCGTGCCATCGGGCTGCCTGATGCTCGAGAGGAAAGCATAAATCGTGTTGAAGGCATCAATAGCGATTTTCTTTCCTGACATGTCAGTGAGAGAAATCGGGGTCGCATCAACAATGTCACCCAGTTTTGTGCCCATTTGATCATCTCCTTCGTCATTGAAAGAATCAATGGTATCTCAAGAATATATGCTTCCGGATGATACACTTCGGCAGATTTATAATAAACTCATCAGCACGGGCCCAAAACTGGTATCTTAGGTATCAGAAAACCTTCTGGTGATAACTTGGCGACTATGAAAGCTATCAGGTGTACTTCATGTCACGCATCTGTTTCTCCGCAGGAGGAATCTGTGAAATTTCAATGTCCATCTTGTGGAGAATTTACCATCTGGAGATGTGAGTCGTGCAGACGTTTTTCAAACAGGTACACTTGTCCGAATTGTGGGTTCGAGGGGCCATAGTGGCATTTGGGAGATGAGATGAAGTGGCACGAGTTGTGATGACCCTACGAATTATGCCCGAGGATGTTGAGGTGGACTTGGACGACTTGCTTGATAGGATAAAAGCTGTGATTCCAGAGGGAACAGACCTGGGAGCAACTGAAACTCAACCAGTAGCATTTGGCCTTAAAGCGCTTAGAATGAATCTCGCAAGAGATGAGTCTATGGGAGGTACTGATGACATAGAATCTGCCATTAGCGCTCTTGAGGGTGTATCACAGGTCGAAGTGGAAAGGGTTTCTAGGATGTAGTAGGCGCGTATTCCACATGTGTTTGACACTCACAGAATCACTTTATCAGGTTTCACGCATCTATAGAGCCAGAAGAACCAGTTCCGTATCGGATTATATTGGTAGATAAAGAAACATTGAATAGCAGAAACAAGACGGATTTCACTGATTTGACAAACTCCGTCGTGTTTCTCATACTATAATAATGATATAGGAGGATGCTTCAAAGAAATGGTCGAGATTACCCTTAAGGTCGCAGAAGCTGAGCATAGAGATATTGGTAGATTCATAGTGCGTATTGATGCCGTTTCAATGGAGAAGCTGGGAGTCAGAACTGGAGACATCATACAGATTAAGGGCAAGAGATTGACTGCTGCCATAGCATGGCCAGCTTATCAGGGGGATAAAGGCAGAGAGATTATCAGGATGGATGGTCGAATCAGGAGAAACGCAGGCGTAAGTCTGAGTGAGAAAGTGACAGTTACTCGGGCTAATGAAGAACCAGCTAAGAATGTTACACTAGCTCCCACGTCGGTCCCTATCAGACCAGAACCACGATTCGAGGAGTTTGTAAAGAGAAAGCTCCTGAATTGTCCTGTGACAACACAGGACACTGTTTTCATTCCAATCCTTGGAAGGGCTATTCCATTCAAGGTCACATCCATAAAACCAGCAGGAACTGTTGTAGTCCAGCATTCAACTATCCTTGCCATTGCTGAGAAACCAACGGGGGATGTTGTTGGTGCAGCACAGGTGACCTATGAGGAGATTGGCGGGCTATCTGATGCCATCCAAAGAATTAGAGAGATGGTGGAGCTCCCAATGAAACATCCTGAAATCTTCAAAAGACTGGGTATTGACCCACCACGAGGGCTCATCCTACACGGTCCACCAGGTACAGGAAAGACACTGTTGGCAAAGGCGGTTGCTGGTGAGTCTGAGGCCAATTTTGTACATATTAATGGTCCAGAGATTATGTCCAAGTTCTATGGTGAATCAGAACAGAAACTGAGAAAGATCTTCGAAGAAGCCGAAGAGAATGCACCGAGTATCATATTCATTGACGAGCTGGACGCAATTGCACCCAAGAGAGAAGATGTACAGGGTGAAGTTGAGAGACGAGTAGTCGCTCAGCTGCTCGCGACAATGGATGGTCTGAAGGCACGCGGCCAAGTCGTTGTCATAGGAGCAACAAATCGTGTGAATGCACTTGACCCAGCTCTTCGACGACCAGGCAGGTTTGACAGGGAGATTGAGATTGGAGTGCCTGATGAAACGGGAAGACTGGAAGTACTCCTCATTCACTCGAGAGGAATGCCATTGACCACAGAGGGAGATGGTACAGTAAACCTGCAGAACCTAGCAAAAATCACACATGGGTTCGTAGGTGCAGACCTCCAAGCACTCTGTAGAGAGTCAGCGATGAAGGCACTAAGGAGGTACCTTCCACAGATTGACCTAGAGGCGGATGAAATTCCTCAGGATGTATTAGAAAAACTGGAAGTGCATAATGGCGATTTCTTGGAGGCACTGAAAGAAATACAACCATCTGCTGTGAGAGAGGTGTTTATTGAAGTCCCTGATGTGAAATGGGATGATATTGGAGGATTAGACCAAGCAAAACAAGAGCTGAAAGAAGTTGTGGAATGGCCTCTAAAGAAACCGGAGTCCTTTCGTCGACTGGGCATCACACCACCCAAAGGAGTACTCGTTTTTGGACCGCCAGGTTGTGGAAAGACTCTCTTGGCAAGAGCTGTTGCGACTGAAAGCGAAGCAAATTTCATCAGTGTGAAGGGCCCTGAGCTTATATCAAAATGGGTCGGTGAGAGTGAGAAAGCAATTCGGGAGATTTTTAGAAAAGCGAGGACAGCGGCTCCAGCCATTATATTCTTTGATGAGATTGATGCTCTGGCACCAACAAGAGGAGCAGGAGGAGGCGATCCTGGTGCAGTTCACAACCAAAGAGTGATTAGCCAGCTCCTGACAGAGATGGATGGATTGGAGTCAATGAAGGACATTGTTGTTATCGCTGCAACAAACCGTCCGGAATTGATAGACAAAGCGCTACTTCGAACTGGCAGGTTTGACAGATTTGTCTATGTTGATGCTCCGGATGCAAAAAGCAGGAAGGCTATCTTTGAGATCTATACCAAAGGTATGCCACTGGATAATGATGTCAAAAAACAGCTTGGAAAACTAGTTGAAATGACGGAAAACTATGTGGGCGGGGATATCGAAGCAATCTGTAGAGAAGCGGGAATGAGAGCTCTACGAGAGGACATGGAAACCGAGATTGTTTCTTGGAAACACTTTGAACAAGCAATCGAGTCGGTGCATTCCTCAGTGACTAAGGAGATGTTAGAACGCTACAGAAAGATGGACCAGACTCTTCGCAGGACCACTGAAGCAGACTCTGCGACTCATGCTATGTACGGATGATCTATTGGGGTGAATTGAATTTGGTACCGTGGAACTCAATGCCTATGACGAACCTGATTGTTGATATTGTGAAAAAGCGACGAGGGGTCATCTTAGATGATGAGCTCGAAAGAGCATTGAAGAAAGAGCTTGGTAAAGAGCCTAGCGAATCTGAGCTCAACGAAGCCTTGTTGCAACTCGAAATAAACGGACTTGTACATGTAAGCCAAATAACCAAGACAAAACGTCGAATTGAGGTCATCACTGAAGCAGAATCCTTCCTCGCAGTAGATGAGGATTAGAAATCAGGGGTCATCCCAATGAAAGGAAAGAGAGTCCTTGCAGCGGGAAAATTCGACATCTTACATCTTGGACATATCTCCTATCTCGAACAGGCTAAAGAGTTGGCAGGTGAGGATGGTGAGTTAGTCGTTGTCATAGCGCTTGACAAAACCATTCTAAGAGAGCGTGGAGCGCCACCTGTATTTCCACAAGAGCAAAGACGAAGAATCGTAGAATCGTTAAAGTATGTTGACAAGGCTGTGATTGGTCTGGACACGGATGACCACACACAAATTGTTACTGAGATTGAACCAGACATCATTGCCTTGGGATATGATCAAAATACAGACATGAGCTCTTTAGAAGCCCTTTTCTCTAGTGCTGGTCTGAACACTAAAATCGTGCGATTGGAAAAACGTGAGGCGGATGGTCTCTGTTCTTCTACATTAATCAGAGGGCGTATAATCGATTATTATCGGGAAAATGGAACACCACGATAGAAATCAGATGATGAGTTCTCCCCTCGCTTCAGCCTCACGCATCAGTTCCATCTTTCTATCTCGACGATCGAATTCCCACTTCCAGAGAACGTATGTCAATCCAGCAAGGATTACGATAAGGACCACTCCAAGGACTGTGCCTTCACCAAGGGGAAAGTGTGCTACGAAATCACGCAAAGGACCAGGATCACCACTGAAGTATGGCCAATTGCAAATTAGTCCAAATGTATAGAGAAAGCCAACCACTACCATCTCTTTCATGTACCCACTGGCGTGTTCATCCTTTTCAAAGAGAACCACGACTGGTGCAAGCCAGTATAGATACCACGGCATGACCCACCGAAAGACAAAGAGTATTCCAGGCAATAGATAGAGGTAGAGATACTTGAGCTCGAGGAATTTCTGTCGAATAGACTTCCCTTCAAGATCCTTCCTTGTTGGCAAATATGGTCTGATTGTCAGTAGCATAAAGAAGGCATAGATGAATATCGGAATCGCTGCTGGTGGCCACCAATAGTAGGAAATTGGATCAACAGACAGATCGGGTGTGCCCCATAGCAGACCCGGGAACATAGAGTTTACAATATACACACTATACGTGGATGTGTTGAGAAAGTGTGAGATAAGAGACTCAAAACTGGCTCCAAAGAATGACGGAATTACGGAAACGAACAATGAGCCAATAAAATATACTGATGATACTGGATTTATGAGAAAGAAGATGGGGAAAACTACAACGGAATACACCTTAGTCTGCACGCTCAGTCCTAGTGTGAACATTGCTTTTCCATGCTGCTTTTCCTGCCATAGAACCAGTGACATGAGCAGTAAGCAGTCTACAAGTGGTTCGAGCTTGCCGCCACCCGCCGACATGATGAGTCCATACACAAAATAGCCGGCAAAGAACATGCGTGCCCATTGTTTATTCTGTAGTTTCTCCTTGAGTAGAATGGAAAGTAAGACAAGATTCAGATTGAATACAAGCACAAGGAGGAAATTGAGCCACAACGGTTGTAACTCCCCTGCACCGGGGAATAGCCATGTAGCTATTGCAAAAAATATCAACCCAAAGACCGGATATTCGTACTCTACCCCACCCAAATATTCTGGTAGTACATGCTCTCCATCATTATATGGGAAACCTAAACCTTCCATAGATTCAGCAAGATATGTATCATTCATCGTATAGACTCCGAATCCATAGATCCAGAAGGCTTCACCATACATCTCGTTTCGATTTCGGTCTCTCTGGATGACAAGAACATCAGCAATCGGTATAGCGATTAGTGAGATCACAAGTGTGAGCACTAGGTACTTGCGGTACCTATAGATATGCAAACTAATCGCTGCCAACATTTTGTGCTCGACCGAGGAGTCTGACAAAAGCTGAGATAATAACCTTGTTGTTACACGGGAGGCGGTGCTTTCAGAAGTTCGGTCTATGATTTCTTGACCTTGACTATGAGAGGTAAGTGGGACAAGGCCAACTGTCACATTTGAGGCAGTGAGTGCACTTCTCAGCATCAACTGTTATTTTTCCTGTGTGAATTGAGAGTGCATCATGTTCGCACTGTGGGACACATGAACCACATGCTTGGCAGAGGACCGCTCTTCTGACCGCACGTTCTAACTGCTTGGTAAGCTGCTCCACGCTCTTTTCGTCAGTTCCTCGAGCAACCATGGAACCTGAACTGAAGAGTGCGATGCTGTTTTCGCCAGCACTTGTCCTAAGAGCGCCCATTTCCTCTGAGAGTTTCGTTCTACCAAATATCGGGAAGACTTTAGAAACTCTGTTTAAATCAATTCCCTGTGAGAAGGCGCCTTCGATGCTGAAACCCGATTTTGTACAAGGAGCAATCCCCTTTGTCACCTGAAGTTCCAGTTTTTCTCCAGGACTGGTTCGGTCAGGTTCAATATCAAGACCAAGCCTGTTGACCAGCTCCATCTGTCCCTGTGGGAGTTTCTTCCATCTCCAAAAACCCATCTCAATCCATTCATCTGGGAATCTGTATTTTTCAGCCCACTCTTTCATCTTGGACTCCCATCTCTCATGGTACTCAGGATGAGTTTCTCTCAGACTCTCCAACTCGGCTAGGGGTGAAGCTGGACAGAGATAGCAGCCCATCCTTTGATAACCTCTGTTGTAGAGCGGATTGAAATCTGCTTTTTCTCTAAAGATATACAACCAGACCTCTAGAGCATTCCAGTTCTGGATGGGGTTTGCAGAAACCTGTCCGGGGACCCAGGGATTTTCTGTAACACGTGGCTCAATGGACCTCTGGAATGACTCCAGTTTTCGTTGCCCCATGAAACTTAGTGTTTCACCACCCATATCTTCTGCAATCGATGTGGCTGCAGGTCCAAGCTTCAAGACTTTGCAACACCATCGAAAGTCACGAGCTGGGGGTCCAAAGACATCAACCGATTCCCAGAACCGGTCACCTGCCTTTTGTCCAATGATTTTGACATCTCGAGATTGAGCAAATCTGTTGATGTACTCGATAGTTTCTGGAAGTTCGATTCCAGTGTCCATGAAGAAAATCGGAGGCCTGTCTTCGATTGCCTTTTCTACAACCAGATATGTGACAAGCGAGTCTTTCCCTCCACTAAAACCAACAACTACTGGAAGACCCTGTTTGACTACAATCCGTTTTATGAAAGACATTGCCTCCTTTTCAATATCAAGTAAATCATTGTAGTTGGATGCTACCGCATCCTCCCAGGAAGATGTCTTCTGGTTCACTAAAGGTGAAAGAGGATCCTGGACCTCCCGGATTTTCACTGCGAAGCCCTTCTTTACCTTAGCCATATCTGTACCTGTCATTCGAGAGATACCTGTAGCAACAACAGCTCCATTTGAATCAGCAATCCAAACCTCATCATCAACCTGAACATCTGCGTCGCATCCTGCAATTCCAGGGACCATGAGATTTGCTCCTTCTTTCAGATATTGTAGGACTCCATCATGTATTGTGACCCATTTCTGTCGACTCACTAAACCGATTCTCCGGGCACCCTCAAGGGACAGGAGGAAGGTATAGCTGCGTTTTGGAATATCAAACCGTAAACGACCCACAATGTGACCATCGACAATTATCTCATACATCGCATCCAGTGAGGAAACCTTGTTCATCACAATAGTCCTGTCTGATGGAAGAAGCTCTTGACCAATTCCCTCACCGAACTGAGCATCAATGGTGCTCTTCGTCCTTTCAAGATGACCCTCCATGGCAGGGAATGGATCTCCTGGAGGAGAGATCTCAATCTTCCTTGCCATTGATCCACAGACACTACATTCGGTTGATGTAATTCTGGGAACGTTGCATGTGTCACACCAGAAGAAGCGAATCCTTGTCAGATATGGAGCATGGCCTCTTCGGAATTTCCTGTTTCTTCTGTTTCCTCTGGCCAGCTGGGTCCATCTCCGTTCGTTCTGAAGGGGACCATTCAGATTAGCTATTTCAAGAGACCGGAATGTCCAACTTACTCAACGTGTCCTCTGTAGGTCGTCCTTTCTTGTCCCAACCTCTAAGTTCGTAGTACTCCTTCAACATCTGATTAAGATGCACAACACGGTTTCTTGACCCACCCTCGGGAAGCGGTTTGAAGAACCTTTGTGGAAGTGTGTCATCCTCAGCAGTGAATCCCTCACGTAGATTGAAGAGACGTTCTAGGTTGTAGATTCGAGCACCTAGTCTGAGTAGATCATGACCACTGAGTTCAAAACCGGTTCCCGCGGAGACCATCTCGGCATAATCATCAACTGTCCATGCAAAATTCGTGAACCGACAGACAACCATGCAGTCCATGGCTGCTGAGAGGTCCTGATAGAGTTTCACAAGGTCCGCCTTTCCCTCTGGCCTGTCACGGTCAACAAGGACTGGAGAACCTAACACTTCAGGCCCAATCAGGTATGAACGTAGATGACAGCCCCCACGGTTTGAAGTGGCATACCCGAGTGCATGGCCTTGTGCGCCGCGTGGGTCATAGGCAGGTAGTTCCAGTCCCTTTACCTGCATAGCGAGCTCGGGTGCTCCATAACGTTCAGCAAGTCTCATAGACCCTTCACTCATTTCGGCTCCGAGTCCGCGCAAATATGCTATGTCATCTATTAGGTCAAGTACTCCTGTTGTGTCACCGAATTTTAGAGGAGCATCGAGCTTCCCCTTCTCAACGAGTTCCATTGCTGCTCCAATGGTAGAACCTGTGGAAATTGTATCCAAACCGAGATGATTGCATCGGTCGTTAGCAATTGCTATCCATTCAAGGTCGTTTATTCCGCACTGGGGACCAAGAGCCCAAAGTGACTCATACTCAGGACCCCCAACCTTTTCTCCCTTAATCAAACTGATACGACCACATCCAATGGGACACCCATGGCAGTGGTATGTTCCCGCCGAGAACCTCTCAAGGAGCTTCTCACCCGATACCCCTTCAGCATCATTGAAGGTACCCTCTTGGAAGTTATGTGTAGGTAGCATCCCCAGCTCATTGGCTACACTCACTAGTACTGGAGTGCCATACATTGGAAGTGATTTGTCAGTCACTGCATTCTTTTTGATGAGTCTACGGGCTCGTTCTACTGCGGCCTTGAGTCGCTCTTGGTCATGAACACCGACCTCTCCAGAGCCCTTGGCAACGATTGCCTTGAGGTTCTTCGAGCCCATAACTGCACCAACACCTCCACGACCTGCGGCTCGATGCTTATCAGTCATAATAGCCGCCATCAGACCAAGGTTCTCGCCCGCAGGGCCAATGCAGGCAACTTGCGCCTTTGCATCGGTCGCCTCCAATAACTCATCAGAAGTAGTGAAAACATCCCTGCCCCATAATTTCGAGGCATCTCTAACCTCAACTTCATCATCATTGATCCACAGATAGACAGGATTGTCGGATTTGCCATGAAGGACCACTGCAGCAAATCCTGCACGTCTGAGCTGAGCACCAAAGTAGCCCCCTGCATGAGAATCAAATATCGTACCTGTAGTTGGAGACTTTGTGATAACAACAAACCTACCTGCAGTTGGGACACTTGTCCCTGTGGAGGGACCTACAGCAAATACAAGCAGGTTATCCGGTGAAAGGGCATCAGTTCCCGGAGCAAGATTATCAAACAGGAGTTTTACTCCCAGCCCCCGACCTCCAAGATAATGCTCGTATAAGTCAGGAGGCAGGGATTCTCTACGAATGCTTTTGTCGTGTAGGTAGACATGTAGAATCGGGGCATCGGCATAAAGTGAAGATTTTGACAACTTTCTACCTCCTAGTCATTGAAGATATTGTGTTCCTTGTCGGGACAGGTAAGACATCGCTCTTTGTACCACTTGTAGACCTCCTTGGGTTGCTTGGCCATGTTTGCCATTCTGCTGGGGCAAGTCCAACACGGCTTGTCAGGAACCATCCATGAGTCACTATACTGAGCCCATCGAAAGTCCTCCACTATTGCCACACCAGAACTGGTCCCGAGGCGATCAGCCCCAGCGTCTATCAAACGTACAGCATCCTTGAAGGTTTTGATACCGCCTGCAGCCTTGACACCCATATCAGGACCAACTGTTTCTCGCATCAATCTGACGTCATGAGGTGTTGCACCCATGGGGCCAAATCCAGTGGAGGTCTTGACAAAATCAGCTCCAGCCTCTTTGCATATCAGACAGGCCTTTCGTTTCTGATCGTCAGTGAGAAACCCAGTTTCAAGAATGACCTTGACATGCGCATCTCCTGAGGCGTCAATGACTGACTCAATATCTCGCTTCACAAGGTCATAGTTTTCATCCCTAAGCGCTCCAATGTTGATGACCATGTCAACCTCGTGAGCACCTGCATGAACCACATCTTTTGTCTCACAAGATTTCACCTCTGGTGTCGTGGCTCCGAGGGGGAATCCTATGACGGCACATACCTTCACAGAGGTGTCCTGAAGAAGTTCAACAGCATAGGGGACATGAACAGGATTTATGCAGACAGCTGCAAAATTGTAAATTGTTGCCTCCTCGCACAGCTGCTTAATCTTTGCTGTGGTTGTTTCTGGCTTGAGAACCGTGTGATCAATCATCTTGGCAAGTTTTTCCACAGTGAGGTCCAATTGGGGCGCCTCCGAATGTGGAAAAGCATCTCTATAACAATAAACCCTTCGAATTCCTCAATTGTGGGTCTATCTTGTGCCTAAGTATGATTTGATGTCATCAAGGACCTCTTTCTGGAGTCTGATTACATCATGAACCTCAATCTCTTCTGCATCTTTCACTACTGAGTTAAGCTGGACTACTGTCCCAACTGCGTCCACTTTTGAGAAATCAACAGGGAATTCCACTTCGGCACCCTTCACAATGAGCTCTGAGCGTGTCGGATTGAGTGCGATTCTGATACTTCGTACAATGCCAATTCTTCTGGCTCTATTGTCCAGGACTTCCTTTCCCAGCAGTCGTCCTGGCATGCTTAGCTCGTACAGCTCTGCTTCGACACTGGGCATGCTTTCCTTAGTAGTAGTAGTAGTCATTTCAACTTGGCTCCTTGCTCTATTACTTCTGTTTGTAGGAGGCTTTTTACAGTGAGTATTATCACTGAATACTAGAAACGGATTACTTCACGAGGCTTTAGTATTGGTGAATAATACAATCTATGTGGATGAACCAATGGTGCGCAAAAAAACTATAGAACATAGAGCGTATCAGGTCAACCTCGCTGAAGTCGCAGCTAAAGAGAGTACAATGATAGTCCTGAGTACAGGATTGGGGAAGACAATTATTGCGGCGCTTGTGGCTGCAAGGCGCCTCGTTCAACACCCGGATTCAAAAATCCTGTTTCTGGCACCATCAAGACCCCTTGTAGACCAGCAAGCACGATATCTACGAAGAGTTTTGGAGCTTGATGAGGACTTGGTTGTATGTCTGACAGGACATGATTCTCCGGACCAACGAAAGAAAACTTGGGAAGAGGCTCGCGTAGTAGTAATGACCCCTCAAGCTCTTCAGAATGATCTTGTCCAGAGAAGCTATACTCTTGAAAATGTGTCATTGATTGTCTTTGATGAGGCTCATCGTGGTGTTGGTAATTATGCCTACACGTTCATTGCAGAGCTCTACGAAAAACAGGGTTTCAATAGGAAAAGCCTTGGTCTCACTGCATCACCGGGTCATCAAGCAGAACATATTAGAGTGGTATGCGAGAATCTCAGACTTCCTCATGTTGAAGTTAGAGATGAGAAGAGTAGAGACGTACGTGACTATATTGTTTCAATAGACTCCGAGATGCGATTCATCACACTACCTCCGGAGATTGAGGTCCTAAGAGATATTCTCTATTCGATAGTCGATGTGTATAGAGTCCCAGTAATCAACCAAGGATTCAGTCTACCTGAGGCAAGGCGTATGACTCGAAAGGAGATATTGAAGGCTCAGAAAGATGTCCGAAAGGAGCTCGGTTCATACACAAAACCACCACATGGACTCTATGTCGTAATTCGAAACCTCACAGCACTACTACGAGTCATCCATCTGTTGGAGTTTGTTGGAACTCAGGGTCTGACACCAACCCATCGATACATTCAGGGAGTTTATGAGGAAATTAGGAATAAGAAGAGCTCGAAGGGCATCAAGGATTTGGTGTCAAGATCAGAGTTTAAGCAGTTCGAGAGCCTACTAAGTGCGCTCATTGAAAAGGACCATCGACATCCCAAGGCAGATGCCGTTTTAGAGATTGTGAGCGAACAGCTATCAATTGATCTGGACTCACGTATTCTGATATTCACTCGTTTTCGAGACACTGCTGTTGAGGTATGTGAAACCTTGGAGCAGCTTGATGATGCTCGGGTAAGCCGTTTTGTGGGACAGAGTTCTCGCGGTTCAGATAAAGGATTCAGTCAGAAGAAACAGGTAGAGATTCTCGATGGATTTCGAAACAATGAGTTCAATGTATTAGTTGCCACACAGGTGGGAGAGGAGGGTCTGGACATTCCAGAATGCAACCTGGTGGTGTTCTATGACTGCGTCCCATCTGTAGTGCCATATATCCAACGCAGAGGGAGAACAGGGCGTCATTCTCCGGGACGTGTTGTGATTTTTGTTGCAAAAGGGACTCACGATGAGTTCTATCATTGGAGTGTGATTAGTAAATTGAAGAAGATGCCTTCAGCTCTTAAAGAGGCTGAGAAAGAGGATGACGAGAAACAGACCAGTCTAGAGGACTTTGTATCAGATGGTGAGATTCAGGTCGCAGAATCTATGGTGAGTAAGGCTCCGAAGAAAGACGACCATATTCGACTCATTGTCGACTCCAGAGAACTCCCCACAGCCGTTGCACGTGAGCTGACAAGACTCGATGTTGTGATTTCTGGAGAGAGTCTAGAGATTGGCGATTATGTGGCATCTGAGGATGTGGCAATTGAGCGAAAAGAAACTGGGGACTTCATCCAATCACTCATTGACGGTCGTCTCTTTGTTCAGCTGTCAGCTTTGCGCTCAGCTTATCGGCGCCCAGTGCTCATTATCGAAGGAGAACAGATTATAGGTCAACGGGCAGTCAACCCAGCTTCAATTTATGGCGCTCTGGCATCAATTGCTATCAGGATACAGGTGCCAATCCTCTGGACCCGAAACGCTGAAGAAACAGCAAATGTTCTCTATAGGATTGCGCATCTTGAGCAAGTAGGGTCTGGAAAACCTCTCCGAACACGGTCAGGGGACACAAAGGGCTCAGACGCTCAGGCTCTCGAATACATCCTGTCAGGCTTCCCGGGAGTGGACACTGTTACCTCTAGATCAATCTTATCGGAATTTGGAACTCTGGAAAGAGTCTTCTCTGCCGACCAGAAAGAATTGCAGAAAGCTAAAGGTGTAGGGCCAAAGATTGCTACACGAATAAGACGTTTATTGACCACAAAATACCCTGGTTCTGAAAGTTAGTATACTCGAGGATTCTTCCCCTTACCCCTCTCGTATGCCTCGCGTAGAATATCTGTTATTTTCCTACTGAGTTCCCAATACTCTATGTAGTCCTTTTCTTCAAGTCGGACTGCACTGAGAACACTACGAAATAGCATGTACAGTTTAGGATCAAGTTCGCGAATTTCACAGAGGGCTTCCTTTGCCAGTTGAAGTCCTCTTAATCGAATCCTGTCTCGCTTTGTCATATCTTCAGCGACTTTCTTCATTTCCTGTTCATTCTTGAGTACAAAACCAAGCTCTTTCATTATACCAACGATATCTAGAGTTCGATCAAGATCAGTATCTGCATATTCTGGAAGCTCATCCATATCACCAGTTGCTATGAATACATTTTCAGCTGTTGCCCGCCAGATTTTCTGCATGATGTGACTGTCACCGTTTCCTGTGGGTTCGTAACCATCCTGCTCCACAAGACCGCATTTCTCAAGCTCCTTAATGTGGTATCTTACAGTTTGAGGTTTGATTACCTTCTCAGGATCTTGTGCAGAGAGAAATTCAATGAGTTCTGTTGTAGACATTCGGCGAGCTCGTAGAGCATGAAGAATCTGCCTCCGGCTCTCATCGCTCAGAACTTTATAGGCATCGATTGCTTCCTCGCCAGTCAGGACCTTTATCGTATCCATTGGTTTCGCCCCTTGCATTGGAATTCAACCTTACCTCAAACTATAAGCATTAAGAAATGAACAAAGTCATGTTTTACTCGACAACTAATAGCCCAGCGGGCTACTAGTGTCGGAATTCTTGTAGGCAATTTTATTGCCCTTCTGCATTGATTATGCAGGAACGTAGATCCATTGGCGCATGTCCTGCAAGCATGGAACACGCTTGATCAGTTTCTTCTTCAAGAGTTTTCTAAGAGCATATCTGACAGTTCTAGGTGCAAAGGATACCTTGTCCAAAAGCTGCTTTGGAGTGACGCCACCCTTACCGCTGCTCCTGAGAATGTCAAGAACTATCATCTGGCTCTTTGTGAGCTTCATGTTCTTGAGCTCTTCTTTGAGTTGTTGATCGCTCATCATTTTTGAATACCTTCCCATTGTAATTTGTCAATTAGTTGAGGTTTTCTTAGAGAAATTGCCTCAATCAACTAGTTATTTGACTTACAAAGTTGCTTATTAACTTATCGCCGTCTGGAGTAGCATGTCGCGGTCGTGGGCTGTGAAGGATTAACGTTGTTAATTTCTATTCGATGTCAATTTGACCTTTCTGACACTTCGGGCTGGAGAATGGATACCTCTGTAGAATTGCGGGAAAGTCTTTAACTCTGAGAGGCATGGGTTAGTTGATTCACGATGAAGAAGGCCGTCATACTTGCAGCAGGTGACTCGACGAGAATGCTACCACTCTCTGCCAACCAGCCGAAACATTTACTGCCCATCGCTGGGAAACCGTTGATTTTTCACACTATGGAAGCATTAGAAAAAGCTGGTATCAGAGAGACCTTGGTTGTCTATGGCTATCACGCAGAAAAGCTTCGCGAGGCTGTTGAAACGCAATCGTGGAAGATGAAAATCTCGTTCGTGAATCAAAAAGAACGGAAAGGAACTGCACATGCAGCTGGTCATGCGAAGAAATTCGTTGGAAAAAGCGATGCTATTCTGATGTATGGTGATGTGATGGTGGGCCCTAATACTTTCGAAGGTCTCATTGAACGGCACAAGAAGAGGGGGTTTGATCTGACGCTCTCTGTCAAACCAATTGAGAATCCTAGTGCCTATGGCGTTGTCAAGGTTCAGAGGGGAAAAGCTAAAGCTCTCATAGAAAAACCAGAACCAGAGCAGATGGTCAGTAATCAGGTGAATGCGGGAATATACGCGATTAGCGCTCCGCTCTGGGAGGCTATAGAGAAGACTGAACTTTCGCCAAGAGGCGAGTACGAAATCACGGACTCCATATCGATGTTGATAGAGCAAGGAAATGTCGGAGCATATTCATTGCCATCATGGTGGTTGGATATCGGTAAGCCATGGGATTTACTCGAAGCGAACAAGCTATACCTTGAACAACAGGAAGCGCAGATTATTGGCAGAGTGGAAAATGGCGCAGTTCTAAAAGGAAACGTCTTCATCGGAGAAGATACTACTGTTAGAAGTGGTGCCTATATTGAGGGACCTGTCTTTATAGATTGTGAGTCGGTGATAGGACCAAACTGCTATGTCCGCCCGTACAACTGCTTGGGAAAGAGAGTCAAGATTGGTAATGCAGTGGAAATCAAGAACTCCATCATTATGGATGATACAAATGTGGGACACCTCTCGTATGTCGGTGATTCAATAATTGGTCAGAGATCTAATTTAGGTGCAGGTACCATCACAGCCAATCTAAGACATGACGATAGGTCCATCTTTGTCACCGTGAGGAGCGAGCGTATCAACTCAGGAAGACGAAAGCTTGGAGCCATAATCGGCGATGATGTAAAGACTGGTATTGGAACCTCAATAAGTCCTGGAGTAGTACTTCATCAGGGGGCTCAGACCGGCGTTGGTGTCATTTTGGAACGGGATATCCCACCGAACAAACTCGTTATTGCCAGACAGCAACAGGTGGTTATGGATACAGACCATAAGTAGAGAGTGGAGATTTTGTCATCCAACACACTAAAGGAGTTCAACACGATAATAAAGGACTCAAGTAGTGTTGACGTGCTATTTGGATTCTGCTATCCATCCACCTACAGAGCAGGAATGACCGGACTGGCACTTCATATTTTCTATACGCTTCTAAATGCAAGAGAAGACACATCCTGTGAGAGATATTTTAGATTTGACACCTTGTCCCCCACACTCTCAGTAGAGAGTAAGAGACCCCTGAGGAACAATCACGTCATTGGATTCTCTTTGACCTATGAGGAAGATATCATCCATCTTATACAGATGCTCGATTCGGGAAATGTGCCGGTTCGCGCTGAGGACAGGAGCGGTGAGGACTCGATAGTGATTGTGGGCGGACCTGTGGTCACTGCAAACCCTGAACCCTTTGTTGATTTTGTTGATGCCTTTGTGGTGGGCGAGGGAGATTTAGTAATACATGAAATTGTGGATTGTGCAAAATCTGGAAACTCACGCAAGGAGGTCTTAACTGAACTCGCCGAACTCAGGGGAGTCTATGTTCCAGCCATACCAAAGTCAAAGGTCGAACGTAACATTATTCATAATCTTGACTCACTCGATTACCCTGTGGCTCAAATCATTCCCAATGTTGTAGAGGGTTCTCGACTCGAGCCTGTATTTGGCAAATCGTTCCTTCTTGAGGTGACAAGGGGTTGTGGGCACTCGTGCAGATTCTGTCTGATTGGTCATGTATGTCAGCCAAGAAGGACGAGGAGCCTGAATAAATTGAAGGATCTCGTCAGAATTGGCACAGAAAACACTCCTGTTGAAAAAGTATCCATGGTGGGTTCATCCTTGGGAGACCTCGACGCTCTGGAAGACCTTGTGTGTTGGACTGTCAGCCAGAATCTGGGAGTTTCTGTCCCCTCCCTCCGTGCAGACTCGGTGACCGAGTCTCTTTTGAAGTGTCTTGTGCAAGGCGGACAACGAACACTGACTATAGCCCCTGAAACAGGATCACCTGAACTTCGAAGATCAGTAGGAAAGGGATTGGAAGACTCTGACATTGAGTGTGCAGTGGAAACCGCTGCTCAGGCGGGGTATAACTCACTCAAGCTCTATTTTATAACTGGTCTTCCGGGAGAAACTGATGATGATATCAAGGCATCAGTTGACATGATTGTGAAGCTATCAAAGACATCAGGAATGAGGGTCACCGCCAGCGTCAATCCATTCATTCCAAAGGCTCAAACGAGATGGGAGAGAGAGGCGCAACCGCCCTTAGATGAACTTCGTCGGAAACTAAAGATAGTAGAGAAGGGAGTCAAGGGGAGATCGAAAGTCACGATTGAGTCACTGGATCCGAGAAATGCTAGGATACAGGCTGCACTCTCTGTTGGGGACCGTTCATTGGGTCCAGTGATTCAGACTGCTGCAAAGTATGGTGGTTATGGGGGATGGAGACGAGCTGAGAAGGAAACAGGGATTTCTTTCCTCTCAGTCGCAAATGATGCGGAAAGACTGCAGAATGAACTACCCTGGGAGTTTTTGCGCAAATGATGAGGATTACCCCCGCGCCGTCTTGACAAAGCTCTTAAGTCAATTTTCAGAAGTCTGTCATGAGATACACCATGACCGTGACAGGTCATGGATGTCTGGTGACAATGAATGTCTGAAGATGGTGAATTTCGGGAAGCCTTTCCCGCGCTTAGTAAAGAACTTGAAGAAGAAGCCACAAAGACATTCAAGATAGATGGTGTCCGGACAATGGCCGAGGAAACAGATTCTACGGGAGGCAGAGAAACATTCACACCTGACGTCGTCGACTATATTCGACGATGTGACACCGTGTCGCAGGCTCTTGAAATCGTTGAGTTTCTCATAAAGCAGAAGGAGATCAGTCCATCACAAGCCAAGGAAATTAGAGGCCAGTTGAAGACTGAAGGTCTCAGAAGCTTTGGGTCTAAGAAGGAGAAAGACCACTACCTCCACCACGGAATTGGCGATGAGTAGCTAAAAAGCTATTAGATGTGATATTTACATCCACGAGTTTTACATGCTTATTAGAACAACTAAGGCTACAAAGACACAGAGGGCGGGGGTCCACTCCACTACTGTTGTAGAGGTGGGGAGTAGATGATGATGAAGTCAAAGTTGAGTAGGAAACTATCAAAGATACTTCATGATGCTGTATCGGAGGACCTAGAGATTTATGACTTACATGAGTGGAAGAAGGCATGTAGGTCCTTTGCACCTATTTCCTATGCGGTTCACACGAGGAAACAATGGCTCAAGACGAATCGATATAGAATTGTGGCAGCGCGAGAAATCATTGAGTTTGTTGATAGCTGGGTGACTCACTTTCGAAACAGAGAGGACTTTGAGGAGTATACAATGGCGGCACTGCAGCATGAGGTGATTCAGGTCATTCGTAGAGCTCAGCAAAAGACTACATCGGAAAAAGGCATCCTGAACAGTGTGAAGTTGAGTGGTTTCAAGAGCTTGATTCGATGGGCGGATAATCCGAAAGAACTAGAGAAGGGACCATACAAAGGAAGTGATATCATCCCGGAGGAGGCGATTCACACAAAGAGAACACGGTCAGTCGCAAGGGATGAGCTGGTTTCTCCAAAAGTCAATCTTGTGAAGGATTTTGTATTAGTTGGGAAGAACGTAATCAACGTGGTCATATCCATCATAAATGCGAGCAGGTTTCCGTTTCAGAATGTTGAGATAGAGCTTCGACTGGATGATAACCTTTCAGTCAATTCTGTGGAGCCCTATGTTTGGTCTCCGCGTGATAGAAAAATTCGAATTGGGTTCATTGAGGCCTCACTTAATCATAGTTGCCATGAGGTGCAGATTAATGTCAGGATGACCTGCAGAAAACGTGAAGGGCCTTACACAGTTGGTGGTCTGCTTCTATTCGATAACTTGCTGCATGGAGTCAGGGCTGAAATAGATGTTGAAGAAAAGATGATTTCACTCTGAGAGTCCACCTAGCTGATGAATCAATATTTTCAGATAGGATTGCCGGACCCACTTCTTCACCTCTGCATGGGGATGGGGTTTTTCAAGAGCATGCTTGGCCAATAGTCTGAGTAGGTCTCCCTTGAAGCCGACCACTCCGTGGATCTTATGGCCTTGTTTTGAAAAAGCCTTCACTACATCTGCTGAGCAGGAGATTCGGGTGACTTGTTTAGTTCCCTCTCCTTGGAAGGTAACTGTGGGAATCTTTGATGGTTTCGAAACATCATCTCCTAGGGCATCCAGGTACCGTTTTCCCAGAGCTAGATAGATTAAATCGAATCCATTGGAAGTCAAAGAAGAGAAGGATGACTTCAAATTTAGAATCTGGGTACGTTCTCTGATTTGGGATAGTTTCATGTTTATGAAGCTACAATCATATGGTGGTACTAGGTCGTGCTCTTGGAGTATACCAAAGCCTGCAGAAACAACGACTAACTGAACCTCAACATTTGGGATTTTGCGGAGTAGGTCAACAGCTTTGACGAGTTCAGTGTTCTGAGGACCTGTGTAAATTTCACGGGCGGGTGCGCAGACTTCTGGGAGCTTCTTTCGCCAGTATTCTATGTCTGGGTGTTTGATTAGCTCAAGGCAAGATGGTTGTTTGGTGTGATAGTGGAGCTTTCTCTTGCCACAACTACCCACAACTAAGAGCCTCACAACGGCCTCCTCATATTAGGAGGAGGTATGACTCTTCTTAAACACCGAGATTGTTCATTCTACTTCTAGATTGAATCAGTTGGGTTTGTACACACCCTTATCACGAGCCCAGGAGATTGTTTCAGGGTCACAACGCTTGAGCTCACGCTCTGGGAAGTCACTCAGCAGGTTCCAGCCGATATCGAGGGTCTGTTCAAATGACCTGTCCTCAAATTCTCCCTGATTGATGAACTCAGCCTCGAATCTGTCTGCAAACTTGAGATACTTCTGATCCCTATCTGTCAGAGCTTCAGAGCCAACAACTGCAACAAGGTCTCGAAGATCTCGACCTTCGGAATAGGCATAGTAGAGCTGTGCCTGAATTTCCTTATGGTCGAACCTTGTCATCCCCTCACCAATGCCCTCTTTCATCAGCCTGCTGAGCGAGGGACCGGGGTCTATTGGTGGGTATATCCCTCGTCTATGCAGACCTCTTCCAACAATCATCTGACCCTCAGTGATGTATCCCGTGAGATCAGGAATGGGGTGAGTCATATCATCCTGAGGCATGGACAGGATAGGCATCTGAGTGATTGTGCCATTGCGTCCATGTATACGACCAGCTCGTTCGTAGATTAGACTGAGGTCTGTGTAGAGGTATCCAGGATACCCACGACGGCCTGGTACCTCGGACCTTGCTGCGCTGATTTCTCGGAGTGCCTCGGCATAATTCGTCATGTCTGTAAGTATGACAAGCACATGCATATCTGCAGTGTAAGCCAAGTATTCAGCTGCAGTGAGTGCAGCACGTGGAGTGATGATACGCTCAATGGCAGGATCGTTTGCGAGATTCAAAAACAGAGTCGTGTGTTCAAGGGCACCTGTTTCTTCGAAGGACTGCATGAAGTACTGCGCTTCGGTGGCCGTAATACCCATCGCACCGAACACTATGGCAAACTCACCCTCTTCACCCGGTATCTTTGCCTGTCGGACTATCTGTGCAGCAATTCTATTATGAGGAAGGCCAGAGCCTGAGAAGATAGGTAGTTTTTGACCGCGGACCAGTGTATTTAGTCCATCAATTGCGGATATACCTGTCTGGATTGGTTGGCGTGGATACTGTCGTGCGTATGGATTAATGGGCGAACCATAGATGTCCCAGTGATCTTCAGCGGTAAGGGGAGGACCCTTGTCCAATGGGTTTCCAGCTCCATCAAGGACTCTTCCTAGAATCTCAGATGAAACTGGAAGCTTCAATGTATCACCAGTGAAGCGTACAGCAGTGACATCTGTATCAAGCCCACTTGTACCCTCAAAGACTTGTATAACAGCACGCCCTTTTCCTGTTTCAAGAACCGTGCCTGTTAACAACTCCCCTGAAGGGGCTCTGATTTTCACAACCTCATTGTATGCAACATCATGTGTGTTTTCGACAACAAGAAGTGGACCACTTACATCATGAACTGTTCTGTAGACGATTGAGGATTCTTTGGACATCGTGTGGACCATCCTAGTCATTCAGTCTATGCTTCAGTGTCGTAAAAGCAGCCGAGTTTTAAGAGTTCCGAAGTGTTTCTACAGCCAAGCCGCTACATGAAAGAACGCTAGAATTGGTGCCAACAACAAAGCTCTGACCATCAGGGACTTACCCTTTCCAGTCATATCGTTCGCATTTGGCGTGAAATAAAGAATAGCCCCTATCAATAAGCAAATAGCTGCAACTCCATCACCCAACCAGACCAATAATGCGATTATCTCGCCATCTGTCATACCAACTAGCTGAAGCCAAGCAAGGGTCGCACTCTCAAGAGTAACTGGCTCAACTCCGCTGAACTGGCCAAACAGATTGACAATGAGAGGCCCACCAAAGTATAAGGCAACCCCCAGCACGACCAGAGACTTCGCTAGACCATCGCTGAGACTGGTTGCATAAATCATCATACCTAGGAGGACAAAGATCAGATAGCCACGAATGGCAAGTGCAAAGAGAACATTGAGTATCTCACCAATTGTATTGAACCAGTTTTCAGGCATCTGTAAATCAAATGGCGATTGGAGTAATAGAAGCACTTGACTGATCATTTGGCTCACAGAAGGGAGTCAGTACAATTGGTTATAATGACCACTCAAACGAGCTCATGTCGCAATGTCTGTAAGTCCTCTCTCATTGTTGACTTGATTTTCGGAAATCTTAGAGCCGCTGCAGGATGATAGGTCATGAAGTATTTCCTCCCACCATTTTCATAAAATCGCCCATGAGCGTCAGAAACTCTCCACGGACCAATGAGAGATGAGATTACCACTCCTCCTAAGAGCACCACGACCTGTGGGTTGATTATCTCAATCTGTTGCTCAAGATAACCCCTACAGGCATCAATCTCAGCCTGAGTGGGAGTCCGATTCCTTGGAGGTCTTGACTTAAGGATTGATGTGATGAAAACGGACTCTCGAGAGAGCCCAATCTCTTTAAGTAATTCAGTCAGGAACTCGCCCGATTTACCTACAAAGGGCTTCCCTGACTCATCCTCCTTCTTACCAGGTGCCTCACCAACAAACATCACTTGCGAAGTAACCGGACCTTCACCAGGGACTGCATAAGTACGAGTTCTATGTAGCGGGCAGAGTGTACAGTTCCTGATGACTTCATGCAACTCTTCCAGCTGTTTTTGCCGCTTCATGTCGACTAGCTATATCACACACTTCGCCATAAAGGCTACGAATTCTAGGACTATTTCGACAAGCACTATGCTGTTTCTTGGAACACCATGCCGGACTCCGACAACTCCTGAAATAGTGTTTGAAACTCTCCTTCCATCTTCCTCTCAATGGCATCCATTGTTTCGTCATATGAGTCCCATGGTGATATCTTCATTCGCGCAATATTGTCCAACACACTGAGCTCCAAGATTCTTTGGACATGAACACCCATCTGTACGGCTTCGGTCATCTTGTGTGCAAAGTTGATGATGATTCTCAACATACGATAGGTCTTGCCGATTGGTGAGTATGTATCAATCTCATGGAGTGCACTCTGAGTCAGGAAGTCCTCCTTGATCATTCTGGCGGCTTCCAGAATAGCTCTTTCAGACTCTGGCAGTGCGTCGGGACCTACAAGCTGGACAATCTCTCTGAGTTCCTGATCCTTCTGCAGGAGGGCTAGAGCCTCTTTGACCAGTTCGGGCCAATCTCCACCCATGTTTGCTCGCTGCCACTTTTCAAGCGTATTGAAGTATAGAGAATAACTTGTCAGTGTGTTAATGGCTGGAAAGAACCTTCTAGCTGCAAGGTCCTTGTCGAGCGCCCAGAACACCTTCACAATCCTTAGCGTAGCCTGTGTGACCGGCTCTGAGAAATCTCCGCCAGGAGGTGAAACCGCGCCACAGATTGTGATTGACCCAAGTTTCTCTTCTGAACCAAGTGTCTTTACTCTACCGCCTCGTTCATAGAACTGAGCCAATCGTGAGCCAAGGTATGCGGGATATCCCTCCTCGGATGGGAGCTGGCCCAAACGACTTGAAATCTCACGTAAAGCCTCAGCCCAACGAGATGTCGAGTCTGCCATCAGAGCAACATCATAGCCTTGGTCGCGGAAATATTCAGCCATTGTAACTGCGACATAGATAGATGCTTCACGCGCTGCAACTGGCATGTTCGAAGTGTTGGCAATCAGAACTGTTCGTTCCATCAGGGGACGACCAGTCTTTGGATCTTTTAGATGAGGCCACTCCTCAAGTGCCTCTGTCATCTCATTTCCTCTCTCACCACAGCCAACATAGACCACAACTTGAGCATCAGCCCATTTGGCAAATTGATGCAGGGTCACAGTCTTCCCAGTCCCAAATCCGCCAGGAATCGCCCCAGTGCCTCCCTTTGCCTGAGGCATGAAGGTATCGATAACTCGCTGTCCTGTCAAAAGGGGAGTGTCCATCCCAACGCGGTCTTTGAATGGTCTTCCCACTCTGACGGGAGTTCTCTGCAGCATGATGACGTCGTGTATGTCACCATGTTGGTCCTTCACCTTGCATATGGTTTCAGTTACTGTATACTCTCCCTTCTTGACCAGCTCCACAATCTCCCCCTCGACCCCATGAGGAATGAGTATCTTTGAGGTGATGATACCGGTTTCAGGCACCTCTCCAATAATGTCACCAGGTGCAACCTTGTCACCCACCTTGACTATAGGGGTGAACTCCCACTTCTTCTCCTTGTTGAGTCCATCAACACTCAAGCCCCTTGTGATGAAGTCGCCTGATAATTCTCGGAGGTTGGGCAGGGGTCTCTGTATACCATCATAGATTGATCCCAAGAGTCCTGGACCGAGTTCTACTGAGAGAGAGTCTCCAGTGGCTTCCACTGGTTCACCGGGAGCAATACCAGATGTTTCTTCATACACCTGAGCTGTAAACTCCTCATCTCCAACTTCAATCACCTCACCAATCAACTTCTGGTTTCCTACTCTCACAACCTCATACATACGAACAGCAGGAATCCCAGAGCACTGTACTACAGGTCCTGCAATATTCTCAATACGCCCAGTTACTTTGGTCAAAGTCCATGTCTCCGATTTCATTTTAGATTAGATGTTTATATCGATTCCAACAGCTCTGCGAATCAAATCTCTCAGTACTGCTTCATAGGCGCCAGTGGCTCCATCTCTGTCAGGTACCAGCAATATAACTGGTACGGGTGACTGTGATAGCTCAACGATTGCGTCTTCTACTTCTGTAGCTAGAGGCTCAGTGATTAATATGAGTCCCATGGTGGGGTCTCTGAAATACTGATAGAGAAGATCGCGGGTTTCTGCGGTGCTTTTCGGAACGGCACACTCACTAACGCCAACTAGCCGAAAACCCGTGACAGTATCTCTATCACCAATCACTGCTATTTTATCGCTTGACATGTGAACTACCACTGCAGTCGAACTTAGACTCATGCTTTGCTGTCTACTAAAAAGCATTTGGAATTGTATTGGTTTTCAGATTCTAGCTCGCAAATTGAGCGATGATATCAGCTTCTTCGACAATCGTCCAACAGTACAGGCACTTGAGCTGGACAGGAGTCCTCGAAACAACCTCATACTTACTATGAATTGGTTCACGCTCTTTGTTTGTCACGCATCGCTGATTGGGGCAATCAAAGATATCGGTGATTGTTTCAGGAAGCTCAACGCGAGTCTTTTTTATGACCTTGGAGTCCTTTATGAGGTTGATAGTTGCTTCTGGTGCGACCAGCGCAATCCTAGCAACTTCTGCTTCCTTGAGAAACCGGTTCTCTACCTTCACGATGTCTTTCTTTCCAATCTTGGAACTGCTTATGTTCATGGCGAGGGTCACGATGTTTCCATCTTTACCAGTGATGCCCAATATTTTAAGGACCTCCAGGGCTTTTCCAGCTCTAATATGATCAATCACGGTACCATCATGAATCTTGACTATTCTGATTTTTTCCTCACCAACCATCTCGGACATGTCATATCACCCACAGGTCCGTCCTACAACGCACCCAGTTTTAGACCTTCCCCTTGAATGTAGATATCATATGTGACTCAAAGGCGAAGGTTGATATGCGCTGCGGGAGGAGCAGTCCCGTAAGACGGTGAAATGGTCTTGGTTCTAGAAGGTCTTGGAAAGTCACTCAACTCGGCCTTGAAGAGGCTGTTCGGTGCGAGTGTTATTGATGAGGAACTAGTGAAGGAACTCGTGAAGGACATCCAACGTGCATTATTGGTGGCGGATGTTGATGTCAACCTTGTAATGGCAATAACCAAGAGAGTAGAGGAACAAGCCTTGGATGAGAAACTGCCAAGAGGTGTTTCTCGTCGTGAACACATTGTTCGTGTCGTGTGGGACACACTGACATACTTCCTAGGAGAGAAGACTGTCCCATTCACAATCAATCCGGGGAAGCCCAACCTCATAATGATGGTGGGAATTCAAGGATCTGGAAAAACAACCACTATTGGAAAGCTAGCACGATATTATCAGAAACGAGGTATCAAGACTGGAGTCATATGCGCGGACAACTTCAGACCTGGTGCCTATAGCCAGCTCAAACAGTTGGCAGAGAAGTCCAATGTGCCATTCTGGGGCGATGAAAACGAAAAGGACGCCATCAAGTTGGCCAAGCAGGGCGTCAAGGAGATGGAAAAGAAGGGAATAGAGCTCATCCTTCTAGACACTTCAGGTCGGCATAGAGAAGAAACCGGACTCATCAAAGAGATGCAGGATATATCAAAAAGTGTCAAGCCCCAAGAGATAGTCTTGGTCATAGATGGCACTCTGGGCCAGCAGGCAGGAGTTCAAGCAGCCGCGTTTAAGAAGGCCACAAACATTGGCTCTATAATAGTCACCAAGCTTGATGGTAGTGCCAAAGGTGGTGGAGCACTCTCAGCAGTAGCAGCCACTCAAGCGCCAATCAAATTCATCGGTATTGGAGAGGGCATGGACTCTATTGAACCATTCAATCCAACGAAGTTTGCAGGACGACTTCTTGGTATGTCTGACATTCGAGGGCTGATTGAGAAGGTAAGAGAAGCTCAGATCGAGGTAGAGGAAGATGCTGCTAAACGAATTATGAAGGGACAGTTCACATTGAAGGACATGATGGCTCAGATGAAGCAGCTCAAAAAGATGGGACCAATTGGAAAAGTGATGGAGATGCTTGGGCTCCAATACAAGCTCCCTGAGGGAATGGCTGAGATTCAGGAAGAGAACATGAAGCGATGGGAAGTCATCATGAATTCGATGACCAAGGAGGAGCTGGAAGAGCCCAAACTAATCAAATCATCAAGAATCAAACGCATTGCGAGAGGTTCTGGAACATCACAGGCGGATGTCAGAGAACTCCTGAAGCAACATGAACAGATGAAGAAGATGATGAAGCAGATGGGAAAACAACGTCGAGGACGAAAAGGCGGGATTCCTGGCATTCCAGGTCTACAGGGCATGTGACCAGCATAGGCTAGAATGTGATTTCTGTGCGCCGCTTCCTAGTAATGTTTGAGAACCTACCAATTGACAAAAGTTCTGTAAAGACTGGACAAAACAGCCATGAAGTGATTGCTGCATGTCGTTGCGTAAACGTGGGTTTGTTCATCTCAGGGGACCTTCGACGTGACGTGATTGTTTCGTTAGCGGTAGGGGTCGAGGAGGACCTCAGGATAATATCATTTCCGGGTGATTCTCTGAGAAGAGTTTCGCCAGATGAGAGATCAATCTCATTCTTCCTTTTGAAGGCATTTGAAAAGTCACAAGCGCTTGATGTTGGAGAAACCTTTGCAATGGACAACGGAATAGAAGTGACACGGTCACCACTTGAGCAACTACTGAAGCTGTGGGGCTCTGAGGCAATCAGAGTGCCTTCAGAGAATCCCGAACGATTCATTCTTGACGTTAATCTATCTGCTGATAGAAAGGAATTCAATCCCTGAAGAAAGCTTCATAATAACAGATTTACTGTGTTTCAGTGGATTCAGTTAGAGTGTGATTCTTTGCCAACCAACGTGACCCCAGAATTTGATAAACAGAGGATAGTTTATGAGGAAACAGAAGATCTCACTCAGCGGATAGTAGAACTGGAAAAGCTCCTCTCTCTTGCACCAAGGCACAAGGGTGCAGAGAGAATGGTGGGAGATTATAGGAAGAAACTAGCAACCCTCAAGGCTCAGCTTGAGAAGAAACGAGAGCAGGACCGAGCACGTCGTACTGGTGGGTCGGAAGAGGGGGTTGTGCGAAAAGAGGGAGCGGGTCAAATCTGTCTCGTTGGTGTCACAAACTGTGGAAAGTCCACTCTCATCAATGCAGTCACAAATGCAGACCTTGATGTTGGGAGCTATCCTTTCACTACACCAGTCCCAACACCTGCAATGTTAATTCTGGAAGACATCAATATCCAGCTTGTGGAGATTCCTGGTCTATTTGTTGGTAGCCATGAGGCTGGCATAGGTCGACAGGCATTAGCCGTGGCTCGAAACACTGATTGTATTGCGTTGGTAATCGATCTCTCACAGGATATTGACCAGCAGATGAATGTCATCCTTGGAGAGCTGGATGCTGCGAGAATTCGCCTAAACAAGGAGAAGTCGGTAATCAGAATCGAACGAGTTGGGTTGGGTGGGCACATGATTTATGGTGCTCATAATTTTGAGGGAGACATTGAGGTAGTGAAAGAATACCTCAAGGCTCGTAGAATCACGAACATAATTGTACGGTTTCAAAGGCCAGCAACATTCGAACAGCTGGTCGATGCCTTAGATGCAAGCGTTGCATATGTGAGAGCGTTGATTGTGGCTACGAAAGGTGACGCACAGGGGTCGGTAGCCAGATTCAAGGAGCTTGAGGAGAAGTATGGACATCGATTCGACATAGTACCAACCTCTGCTTTGAAGAAAGAGAATCTTGATGGGATGAGCTGGGCGTTCTATGAGCATCTGGACATTCTGAGAGTCTATACAAAGATACCAGGCAAGAAGAGAGAGGACAGGCCAATTGTCCTTCCTGAGGGCTCGGTTGTGGAGGATGCCGCACGAAAGGTGCATAAGGAGCTGTTTGTCGAGCGATTTCGTTCTGCGGTGATATTACGAGATAATGACAAAATCAAGAGGAGAACCGTGGGACTCAACTATCCACTTCAGGATGGAGACATCTTACAACTCGCAAGCAGGTAGGGATTCCAGTTGACAAATTTTCCGACCCTGACCGTCGTTCTCGTGGGTCCAGAGAACCCAGGTAACGTTGGTTTTGTGACAAGAGCCATGGCAAACTTTGGAGTACGCGAATTAAGACTAGTGGGAGAGGACCATAGACAAGACCAGTTTGCGCAGATGTTCTCAGTCCACGCTCAAGACATTCTAGACAACGCAGGAGTCTTTGAAGACCTTGGTTCTGCTCTAGATGACATTGACCTGGCATGGGCTGCGACTGCGAGGGGAGGAAGAAACCATAGCGTCACGAGAGCCTTGGTTCCGCTGTTTGAATTACCTGATCCAAATTCTCTTGATGGTCGAATCGCGCTGGTGTTTGGGAGGGAGAGCACGGGTTTGTTCAATGAAGAGCTAGCATTGTGTGACCTAGCATTCACGATTCCTGCCTCCAAGGACTACCCAAGTCTCAACCTGAGTCACGCAGTGTCCATAGTGCTCTATCATCTCTTCACTAGATACGCTAAGAATGAGCCTCGTCAACCCTATGAAGCCAGAGCCGCGACATTCAAGGAACGAGAGCAGGTGTACAAGTTCTTTGATGAGGTTGTGGACCAACTGAGTTTAAAGGAGCACAAAGTTCCCATTGCAAAACAGGTCTTCAGAAATCTGTTGGGGAGGGCGTACATGACTGGGAGAGAAGTGGCCACACTCACAGGAGTGGTGCGGAGAATCAATGAGCTTGTGAATGAACACAAGAAGTCAGATGACTAGACTCCAATACCCATCTGCCGTTTCAATTCAGGGTCAATCTTGTCGAAGACAATTTTGCACGGAGTAGGCATCTTCGGAGCAGCTTTCTTCAGGGCAGCCATTGCGGGCTTTATGTGTCTTGGATTCACCCTAATTGTGATAAGTGGCTGACCTGGTTTGACCCGTGCAGCGATTCCTATCACCTTGCCCCACGCCCTTCGCATCCCGTCCTGCACACGGTCAGCACCAGCACCAGAAATCATCTTGTTCTCTCGGAGGTAGTGGTAGGGCTTTACACGGACCCTGAGGTGGTAGTTCTGTCTTCCCACAGTCTTAGTCATGTCCCTGTTAGACGCGACACGTGCTGCCTCAAGGGCTTGGTGTCGGATCTGGCACCGCTCAAGACCAACTAGTGACAATTCAACCTCAAAGTCTCCGCTAGTGTTACCCATGTCAAAGCTGACTATTCGGCTTGCGGGCTGTCTGTGAATGTACCGCTTTCTCATGAAGGGCTGGCGGTCGCATTCTCTGTAACAATGACCTGGACGTTTTCCCATACTGTTTCACCTGATTGGTCTACGGTCTACAACATGACCAGATTAGCTCGAAACCGCAGGGATTTCAATAAAAGGATTATGGAGTGGGCTCAGGAAAGCTGAATACATACGAGGTTAAAACACGCTATTTTAGATAAATTCTGAGAGAGAACCACACAGGCAGGACTAGCAGGCTGAACCATATGCCTACACGGATGTGTGGCTTCTCGATGATTGGTATCTCATATATTCGGATTGTAGGCATTTCTAGAAAACGCTCAGTCTTAATACAAATTGCAGCAATATTGTAATTGGGTGGAGGTTTTGGTAACCTCTGAAAAGTCAAGCCTTCGTAAGAGAATGAAAGAACAGAGAGGGTTTTCTGCGGCCCTTCTTGTTGCGACGATACTTCTTACCTCACTGGGCGGAGTGACCTATGTGATTGTACAACGAGAACAATGGACCACTATCGTATACGAAACAAGTGGAGTCACACTTGAGCTAGGAGTCGATTGGCTCTATGGAGAATTTAGAGGAATGGAGCATCCTGATGACATCTTTCTTGTAATAGGCATCAGTGGAGAGATTGAAGGTGGCAATGGAGGATCTGTACGTTACAATTTCGACTATCGAAGAATGAACATCACCGAATATCTTCAGTTGAATGAAACTGAACATGATGCTTTATTTGCCAGTAGCGAGGCAGCAGAATACGGTGTTCTTGGTGACACCTTTGGTGGTAGTGGTTGGGGTGGACCTATCAACGACCACACCTATGTCTGGGCCCTCCGATTCCTAGAAGTGGGTGGAAAGACTACAGGAAGGATTCACATATCGTGCCAGGTCATAATTCGTGCTTCTCCGTTTTGATGTGTGTCATCTCGATAATCGGTATCTCAAACAACCGGAGCGCAGGCTTGTTCCTAACTTCAATGTTACATGTCCAACCTTCCAATATTTTATCAGTCTTTTAAACAAATGAAAGTTCAAAAAAGAGGGATTGACATGAAATGATCATTGTTACAGTGGCAGCATTGCTTGCATGGGGAATATTCAGACGATTTGGAAAACAGTATTCGGTTGTAATATTTCTCATTGTCACAGTCATCGCCTCATTTTTGGTCGTAAACGATGTTAGAACTGCTGGAGTGTTTCGTGAGAGTGTCACACCCAATTATGATGTTGTCTATTACAACAGCCACGCATTGTTTCCTCTTGTTGTCCAGAAGCAGCACAATTGGTCATCTCAAGAGTACTTCTATCAAGTTCATTTATTGAGTCAGGATGGGCGTTTAGTCTATAAAGAGGCTCCGAGTCCCGACCAGAGTGAGTTCATGCATTGGTCCCTATTTGTAATCTCCGCAACTCTTTGTGGATTGGGATTCTTTCTTGCAGTATTGCTAATCATTATTGTTGAGTTGGTTTGGTGGTATCGATTGCAGAGCATCCGATGATTGGTATCTCAAACAACCGGAGAGCGGGCCAAGGAGTATTGACTATTCATACCTTTTTCCGCTTTCGAAAATCAATTGCCGCAAGAATCAAGAAGATGATTCCACCAGCTAATAAACCATAGTCAAGATAGTCCAACCATGTTGGCACACCAGTATAGACACCGGCTAGAAGTATAAGAGTTATACCTATGTAAGCTAAAAGAACCCAATAGTTCTTCGACTTTTCCATCTTAACCAGCACCTAGAGGATGCATTGATAACGCTTAAAGTTTACATTCATCCCAGTGGATTTCGCAAGACAATGAAAAAGGAGTGTTGAATTGTGGGAAAAAAAGGAGTTGCAGCTGGTGTTCTGACATTCCTAGTAGGACTAGTCTTGGTCATTGATGATCTTCACGACTTTGTGCCGGGTACAGATTTTCTTCACTTCTTGCCCGATTTCGATCCCTACTGGATAGGTACTTTTCAACTGCACCATCTCTACATTGGTATATTGTTGATATTGCTTGGATTAGCCATAGCAATGAAATATGATGAGTGATTCCAAAAACTGGTCCTCAGTCAAACAGCTATATTGTCCACCGACTAATGCAATATGCCAAGAACCATGAGAGGAAAGATGATGGTCGCATCTCCAATCACCGTTTCAAAGTTGGCTGAAGTCTGAACCTTCTGCCAAGAAACTCCTTCAACAAGAGGTGCACCACTCAGACTACCACCCTCTGGGCGATCAAGGGTGATTTGTACAGCCATATCAAGACCACCTCTAAGGATGGTTGAACCCATGGTGAAGTGCTTCGCGAGACCTCCGCCAAGCATGATAGCGCCCATCTTCTTCTGTTCTGTAACGATTTTTCCTAAGATTCTAAGGTCCTTGACGAAGTCAAGAGCAAGGTTCTTTGTTGTACTATATGTGTAGAGATGAAACCCTAGCATGGAGTCCATGAGGCCTGGAGAGAATATTGGGACATTGTGATTAGCAGCCTGTCTGACAATCGAGTCAGTGTCCTCTATGGTCTTACCCAGTCGTGTGAGAAGTTCGCTTGGAGCAAGGGTTGTTAGCAATTCCTTGGGAAGACTGTCAAGAAACTTATAGATGCCCTTCTCAAAGAGCTCAAAGTCCTTCTCATGAACAAATATGTCAGCAATTCTTCCCATTCCAGCCTCTCGAAGCTCTTTATCATCCTTACTAGATGGAACTCTGTAATGACCTCCACCATATGCTTCGACAAGGTCATGAACGATGTTTGCACCACTGGTGACAACAGCCTGGACATGACCATTCTCTATGAGGTGACGTATAATGTTCCGCAGACCCCCTGGAACCATTGGCCCAGACATTGAGAGGAATGTGTAGCAGTTCTTGTCATCAAACATCCGTTTCACAATCTCAGTGGCTCTTCCCAGTCGTCCCGCACCAAGAACACCGGTATTCTTCATGGCTCTGAGATAGTCAGAAATGAGTGTGAGATTGGCGTCTACATGGCTGACCTTGTCCAAAATCGTCACCACCAGCGAACCATTTGCTGTATGAGATAAGTCATTCTATCAAGAAGAAACAAGAGAAACGAGCCCAGGTCGTTTTCCGGGAGAGCATGACCTGGACCCGTGGAACCAGAATGAATCCAACCACAACTATGAGTTGTACCATGTTTAGCATTCCCACACCATTATGTACTGCCTGATGCATGACTATAGAGTGGGGAGAGTTCCGAAACTATTCCGTTGACGCGTACTTCCATATGTTTAAACGCTAAGTTCCATGGCTTGACTCATGCAGTTCATTCCCTATAGCATCCTACCTCTTGTTATCATCATACATGCACTCTTACTACAGGGAGTCTGGCTTTTCTTAGGCCGACATGCCAGGGACATCTATCTTGGGGATATCATGCGATTCCGAGCACCTACATCATACATGTCGAGATACTACGATTGGCGTGTCACTAAGTTTGTGAATGCCTTAATGGAGGGTATTGTATTCCTAGTTATCTTACTTTGTTCTTTGATACTAATCTCGGTGGCACTCGCTGACTTAGCAACATTCTTGGACGCAATCTTCTATGTCGCATTTGTGATGTTCCTTTCATTTCTTAGTTCTATGCAGATGGCTTGGCGAGTCAGGGAGATTAACGAACGAGAGAGCAGAATATTATCCTCTATCAGTGCGTCAGTTGATAAGGTGGGTGTAGTAAGAAGTATGGTGGAGGATCTCATAATTCAAGGTGCAATGGGTGATGGGAGAGTGTGGTTTGCTCTCTATAGACTTGCTCAACGACAAAACCAAGTTGGATGGGCAATCAGAGATGTATTGCTTGAGAAGGGGAAAGAGCTGATGAAGATGCAGCAATACTCTGAGCGGACTGGAGAATTAGGAGCACCTGACAAGGGACCGGGGATACAATCCTGAATGAGCCACTGAGTATATTCAGTAACTCTTATATCCAATTCCTAAGGCGTTCACGAGAATCCCACTGGGAGGAACTCCAGATGTCAAAGAGTGATGTTCTGAAAGGACTCAAAGGCGTGGTCGCAAGTTACCGTAGAGGTAAGCACCTGCAACATCCAAATCAAGTGATTCTGCTATTCGAGGAGATAAAGACAAGATCTGAGGCTTCTGCACTTGTTGGAAGACAGGTGAAGTGGAGCCTATCTGAGGAGAAGGAGTTCTTGGGAAAAATACTTGGTCCACACGGGAACACTGGTGCAGTCCGTGCAAAATTCAGAACAAACCTACCCGGTCAGGCCATAGGTACACCAGTTGTACTACTTTAAGTGTTCACGAAGTTTTATCAAGGCACCCTCGGATGCCTAAGAGGCTCCGATGATGCAATTTGGCTATCTGAGGGCAGAAATGCCCAGCGACGAGTCATAGTTAGACTGAGGAGCCACATCTTGCACACATTCATCGATGTATGGATGGAGAATCGAAATGCTTGAGTGGGCGGCATATTTCTCAGCTTATCTTCTTGCGGGCTTTTCGCTCAAGCTTGGAGATGACTTCTTGGATGAATTAGATAGACCGCAGGCGGCCTGGATTCCATTGTCCGTCGCTGGACTTTTCTTTGGTCTACTCATGACTGTTTCAGAGTGGGACCTAGTTCTTTTGACCAGCATTGTAATTGGTGTCGTTGCATCAGGGAAGGTGAATCGCCCTCAGTTCACTGTGGGTTTTGCTCTAATACTCGGGGTGTTGTTGATCATTGGAGTTCCTGCGGTTTCTAATTGGTTGGACTGGTTCACTCTTCTTTTCATACTCTTCATGGCAGCAGTTCTTGATGAGAAGGGGAACGACTGGGCTGACCAAAAAACATCTCCAAGGGTCTTCAAAATGTTTGAGTATAGACTCATACTCAAGATTGTGGCACTTGGCCTGATCATACCCTGGCCATTATTCCTACCTGCAGCATTCGGGATTTGGGTCTTCGATTTTGGGTATGAATCTGCAGGATGGTTAGTAAGAAGAAGCTACGAGAGGAATTTATAGGCAAGACTACAGCAGATATCTAAGAAGACGGGTTCTAGTCCCCGCTCCTGAGCAAAATCAATCCCTTCCTGACTTATCAGAGCAACTCCATTCAGGCCGCTCATAACCGCAAATTTGTCGGTTTCAACCTTGTGTCTACCCATTGGTCGAGCACATCCTAAGAGGATGGGAACCTCTTTCATCCCTAGTCTGGCTATTGTCATAATTCGTCCAATGTCCTCAGGAGTGGGGGGAGCAACACTCTCCATGGAAGTCTTCCTGAGAGGGTTCAATGCGATGATCACAACAGCTGCAGGGTTGCCTTGTGAAATCAGGTTCAATGCCTCTATCTCACCAGATAGTCTTCCATAGTCAAGACCCACAAGCACATGCGGTACTGTTGGTACTCCGAGCGCCTCCAGAATATCGAGTGAGTCACGCATCTTCTTTGGTCCATCTTCAATGTGATAGACCTCTCTAGACACACGTTCATCTCCAATGACATCGAGCATTGCAGCATCAATCTGTGCCTCAGCCAGACCCTGAGCTGTTGTTTCACTGACCAGACCAGTGTGTACAACAACCTCAAGGTTCAACTCCATCTTTATTCTCTTAATCGGTTCTATGAATCGTTCTAGTGGGACATGTCCCTTTGAGTCAGACCCCCCACTGATGAGTACACCTTCACCACCCTGTGTTTTAATTTCCCTACATCTGTCAAACAGACTATCGGGCGTTGTGGCAGGTTCCATCCCTCTTAGAAGCCTACCATCACAGTGCTCGCAATTGAGTGAACAAGATGTCCCTGTTACGCTCAGAGAAACGAAGTTGTGAGAGCTGGATTGTGTGTGATTTCTGACACTGTATGGGTAGGCTGTTGGACTGTAACAGAGAAGGTTGTTGCCATAGATGATCAGTCGCTGGTCAAGCGCCTCTTGCATCAGTTCCTGAAGCTCGTCAGATGAAACCTCCAGGATGATATGACCATCATCGATTATGTCAAAGCTCACATGAGTTCCTCCTGAGTATTCAGGAACCTCCCGCTTTTAGGATTGTCATGAGTACCAGATGGTAACAGACAAGTACCACTTGGGTTTCTCCTAAAACTTGGCTCCAAACATGATAGTGGGTGATGAGTCATGACACCTGTGCAAACGGATTCAATCGATTTGTTCTTCAATGCTAGAAGCGTTGCGATCTACGGTGCTTCAGCAAGCCTGAACAGTGTTGGTCAATCAATAGTCCAGAACTTCATCAAGCCACAATACACAGGAAAGGTCTATGGAGTCAATCCGAAGTACACACAGGTCTTAGGGATACCCTGTTTTCCATCTCTTCAGGACATTGAAGGACCAGTGGACCTTGTTGTGGTGGCAGTACCAGCTAGAATCACTCCACGAGTGTTTGATGATATTGCAGCCAAGGGGACCAAGGCAGTCATTGTGATATCAGGAGGATTCTCTGAAACAGGTCCGAGAGGTGCAGAGATAGAGGATGAGATTGTTGCTATTGCCAAGAGAAATGGAATACGAATCATTGGTCCAAACTGTGTGGGTGTTGTAGACACTCATAGTCACATTGACACGTTCTTCTTGCCAGAGTACAGATGCGGCCGCCCCAGACCCAGCAATGTTGCGAATATCTCACTGGTTTCACAATCAGGTGCATTTGCAGCAGCAATCTCGGACTGGACTGCTGAACTTGGCCTGGGAATAAGCAAGCTCGTCAGTCTTGGAAACAAGAGCGATGTTGACGATGATGATCTGCTCTGCTATCTCGGAAATGACTCTACAACGCAGGTCATCTGCTACTATACAGAGGGATATGATGAGGACAAGGGACGTTCATTCTTTGACACAGCAAAGACTGTGACCCCCCACAAGCCTGTTCTTGTTGTCAAGTCTGGAAGAGGACAGAAGGCAAAGGCAGCATCAATGTCACACACCGGGTCACTGGCAGGCTCTGACAATATTGTGGATGCCGCATACAGACAGTCGGGAATAATCCGACCAGATAACTTTGAACAGATGTTTGATATGGCCAAGGCGCTTGCCATGCAACCACCAGCAAAGGGAGACAGGGTCCTTATGGTCACAAATGGGGGAGGTCTTGGAGTCATGACCACTGATGCTCTTGAAGCCTTAGGCCTGCACATTCCTGGTCCCTCGCCTGAGCTAGAAACCAAGTTCAAGGAACGGCTACCCGCATATTGCGCAGTGGGCAATCCAATCGATGTGGTGGGTGATGCAGACTCAAGCAGGTACAACGTTGTACTTGAAGAAGCAATGGCCAGCGGCGAGTATGACATTTTTGTGATAGGTATGTTGCTTCAGACACCCAGTCTAGATATGGATGTGACCAATGTGATCTCAAACCATCAACGAGCATCTGGACTCCCATTTGTGGTGGTTTCTATGGGCGGTGGGTTCACAACAAAGGCTGGTGAGATAATGGCATTGATGGGCGTACCAACCTATGCCACTGGTGAAAAAGCAGCCCTTGCAGCGAGAGCGCTGGCTCAATACGGAGAAATCAAGTACGGAAACAAGTTCAATAGAAGAACTTCCTCTGACAAATGATAAAAAGGATGGACAAATCAGCAACACGAGAGAGGTCTGAATCATAGATGAAAGAAGCTAAGAAAATCTTCAAGACTGCTCGGGAGGAGGGTAGGACCTTTGTCCTTGAGCATGAAGCAAAGGACATAATGAAAGCATACGGAATCCCGATACCTGCCTATGCAACAGCAAGTACAGCTGACGAGGCAGTTGAGAAGTCTAAGAACATAGGATTCCCAGTTGTACTCAAGATTCTTTCCAAGGACATTCTCCACAAGTCTGACGCAGGAGGCGTCAAGCTCAATCTTAAGGATGAGGACGCTGTTCGGAAAGCCTTCGATGAAATTATGCAGAACGCAAAGAAGTATGGAAAAGAAAAGGGGATAGAGGTCGATTTGAGTCGAGGGGTGTTCATCTCAGACTTTGCCGAGATGGGTACCGAAATCATTGTTGGTGTCACAAAAGACCCGCAGTTTGGTCATGCGATCATGGCTGGTCTAGGTGGTATCTTTGTTGAGGTTCTCAAAGATGTTTCCTTCAGACTCATTCCATTCTCTGAGGCTGATGCAAGAGAGATGTTGAGTGAACTCAAGGCATACAAGATTCTGGAAGGTGTAAGGGGTGAGGGCCCACGCGACGTGGATGCGTTGGTCAAAATCATGCTGGCTGTGTCCAAGATGATTGTGGATAATCCTGAGATAACTGAACTTGACTGCAATCCAGCATTCGTCTACGAGAAGGGAAAAGGAGCCCTTGTGGTTGATGCAAGGATTCTGATTGAAAGACCAGATGTGGCATCTAGCCACTAATAAGATTATGAAGTAGTAGTAGACCTCTCTTGAGATCAATGTCCTTCAAAGGAGCTTTCTGAGATGTCTTCGTTGTAGTAGCCAACAGTAACAAGAGGGCAATCAATCTGGGTACTAAACGGGCATACTGTAGCAAGAAGTCTTTGTTACCTGTTGAGTCCACAATGAGGCCCTCAAGACGTCGTATCAAGAGTTGTATCGTTTCGTCAACACCCTCACCCAACCTGAGTCCCTGGAATATGTCAGCAGCGGATGACTCGTTTTCAAGAAAATCGGAAGAAACCCCGACGCTTTCAAGCATCTGCAGGGCAGCAACAATCGTGGAGTCATAGTGTTCCTCCTCAAGTCGGTCTATGCCTCTTCCCACCGCCTGTAATTGACCTAAAAACCGTAGTGAGTTTGTCAAGATAGTCCGTGAAGCACCGGATGTTGCTGGTGCCATTCCTGCCAGATGGTCACCATGGACTCGTTCAAGGTTGGCTGCAACTGACGAGTTTAACTTTCGTTCAAATCCCGGAGAGAATCCAATGCTAGCTGCCCTTGGCAGGACTGAATGTGATCCTAGGTTACGAATCACTGTTAGAGCCCTGAAGTCCTCATTTGGAACATGGAAAAGGAGTATTCGAGTGATGTCATAGGCTGTTTCAAAGTCAGCCTCAATTATCACACTACGACCTTGGCCCTTACAAGCAAACGCGCTTAGAATCGCCCAGGAGGAGATGAAAGACTCATGAAGGTTCTCTCTGAGATCTCTGTCTGCAAGTTCATGTTCTTGTAGAAATCGCATCAGCTTCTCTCCAGAACCAGAGATTCTCTGTAGTGTGTTGGGGCCAATCTGAAGGCCCTCAATGGACTTGATGAAGCTCCTAGGCTCCCGGGAGGGCGGTCTCAGCATCAACCCGGGTGTTTTTCGTGTCATTGACCACCACTTCGATGTTGAGGTGAAGTAGTCGAGAACATCTATTGCTACAGTGACATCTGAAGGAGTTGTCTTGTCGCGCGATTCAAGATATGTCACAAGCTTCGTGATGAGTTTGAGAAATCTTGTTAAATGGACCGAGACCTTTTCCCCCACAAACTGCGTTTCCGAAAATCTAGTTGCCACTGTTTCAATTTGGTCGGTTATGGAGTCATCTAGTTGTGTCTTTAGCAAACCTTGGTAGACAGCAACTGGAGTCCTTGCCAAAGTCCTATTGTCTCCTATGATGCCAATCACTAAATTTGACATATAAAAGCTGACAAGACGCTACTTACCGTATCTCCTAGACCGGTCACCATATGATCGCAAAGCGCGCCATATGTCAATCCTTCGAACAGCAGGCCAATAGACCTGTGCAAAATAGAGTTCTGAATATGCAGACTGCCAGAGGAGGAACCCAGAGAGTCGTTCCTCGCCCGATGTTCGTATGATAAGGTCTGGGTCCGGGATACCATTGGTATACAGGTGACCTTCTATGATGTCCTCATTGATCTGGGTGGGTGACAGCTCGCCAGACTCAATCTTCTCGCTTATAGCTCTGACTGCATCAACCAACTCAGCCCTTCCTGAATAACCAATTGCGACATTGAGAATGTGGTCATCATAGTCTTGGGTTTCTTCTTCAGCCTGTCGGATTGCTTTCTGAACCTTCTCAGGCAGAAGGTCTACTCTTCCGATGGCCTGTATTCTGACACGATGGCGGTGTACATCGGGATTACCGACCACCTCGCTGAACTTTTCTTCTGCGAGGACCATTATCTCCTTTACTTCATCCTCATTTCTCTGGAAGTTCTCTATCGAGAAGGCATACAACGTGCAGACTTTTACATTAGCCTCCCACAGGATTCGCAGTACATCCATCACCTTAGCTGCACCTCGATAGTGACCGAACCATGGGACTTCAAGACCATGCTTTCGTGCGTATCTGCGGTTGCCATCCAGAATTATTCCAACATGTCGGGGAGCTTTGTCCTTGTCTAGCTGTCTGAAGAGAAAGTATTCATACAGCCGGTACATAGGACCTGTTAGGTTCACTTCCAACACACTCTGATTCAGCTACTTCTGGAGTAACTCTGCTTAATAGAGTTGATGTTGTACTTATTGTTGCACTAAATCATTGCAGCGACCTTCTCAGCCGCACGCTTCATATCCAGGAAAATAAGACCAAGTTTTGCGTTTGCTGTGGTGGAAACAGTGAGACAGGCATTCATCCCAGCCTGCACGACTAGGAGCCAGCCATCTACACCCTTGATGTTGACCTGTTCGAGACTCCCTTTACCTAGCTCTATGGCGGCCTTCTCGCCAAGAGTCAACATTGCAGCAGTCATAGCTGCGACCTTTGCCTCATCTACATCAGTAGGAAGTGCTGACACGATTGGTAGGCCTTCAACACTGACTATGGCACAGGCTTCAATCTCGGGAATACTCCCCTGTAGTTCGTTCAGAACACCTTCGAGTGTATTTTCACGGGATTCTCCCATTTGGTCTCACCTGTCATTTGTACATTCTTTTGAGTATGACTTCTCTTGCTATTGCTTGAAATGCCCTCTTAACTCCTACGCCTTGGACAGCTATGGTTTCATAAATGGGTACATTTCCACCAAGGCCAAGTAGATCGAGCATCTCATCACGGGACATCCTGTTTGGTAGGTCTCGCTTGTTTAGCATGACCACTATCGGAATCTCACGCCCAAGGGCATCACCAAGGAATAACTTTAGTTCTTCAAAGCTTTCAGTATTCTCGTCACGCTGGTCAGGTGATGAGTCAGCAACAAAGAGGATTCCATCAGTGCCCTGCAAGACCACCTTTCTCTGGTGCCTGTGTCTCTTCTGTCCAGCTACCGTGAAGACATCGAACAAGACACGACCCCCAGCTGACATTGGCACATAGTCAAAGAACAGCGTTCGATTGGTTTCATCCTCGATTGCAGTGAACTCGCCTTTCTGTAGTCCTTCTACTTTTCCGTATAACCAACGGAGAGCGGTCGTCTTACCACCTAGGGACGGGCCATAGAATACCAATTTGAGATGAATTCGTCCCTTGTCGTCTTTTCGAATTGTAAACACCTCATTGTGTCACTGCAGAGGTCCCTATACTGGGATGTTGGTTGAGTAAAAAGTTCTGTCTAATAAAAGCCTTTGTGGCACGGGAGGTCGCTCCATTCAGGCATTATTCATGGACTGAACTCATTTGCTCCAATATTCACTAAGTTGTAACACTACCGAGTATGGACACATCTGTGTGATATGCTTGGTTTCACACACGCTCGAGCTCAGCAAGAGCTGACTTAAGGTCCTCCTCGTCAAGCTCGCTCTCCTTTGGAGATAGTGGCTCCACAGCGAGGAACTTGTCAAGCTCATCAGCCAGTTGCACACCCTGTTTCTTCATCACAAGCCGGATAAGACCAATGTTAACCTCGGCCTCTGAAACCACACAGAGCACTCCTTTCCCACAGGCGGAGGCGAAGATTTTGCCCTCCGAAAACTCAGAAGTGACTATCTCAAGCTCCCCAATCTGCAGGTTCTTGCCCTGCTCCTCACTTGCACAGAAGACCGCACTGGCGATTGCTCCAATTGAGTCGACATCCACGGGGTAATATGACAGCTTCGACACATTAGCAATAGTAAGGCCGGTCTTGTCGACCAATATCACCTTTTTAATGCCTTTATCCTGACGGATGATTTCGGTCAGTATCCTGTCGAAGGCTTTTGGATCACTCATTAATAGTTCACCTCTATCTTAACTTCCTACTGAGTGTTCTTAAGGACTACTAGGATAAGTCCTTCGTTCACTTCCGGTGCGATGTTGATCTGGCCCTTGGTTGTGTCAAGGGTCAGGAATGACAGTGACCCCTCTCGAAGTTCTCGCACTGCATCCAGTGCCTTTCCCACGAGGGAGGTGATGATTGCAGCGACATTCTCTGTAGTTTCAGGGTCTAGATCACTGCTTAGTGGTAGACCGTCCATATTAGTCACGACAACGCCTCGTACTCCTTCCTGTTCCTTGATTTTGGAAAGGATCCCTTGCAGCTTTTCTTGACTAATCACTGTCTAGAGTCCTCGCTGATTCAACTGTGCCGTAACATCTACGCCGCAGTTGACTATTTTAGACTTGTGGAGATATGTTACAACTCTCCGCGTTCCGTTTGCGCATTTGGAGAATATTATGGGTTGTGTTACATGAAAAAATAGGTCTGGTCGTGCCAAAAAAACCAGCACGACCAATGAATGTAATACCTAGAGCTATACCTTTTCCTCATCATCGAAGAGCTTCTTCGAGCTCCTCTTCATCTGAGCAAGACTTCCAGTAAAGGCCTCATCCGCAGCCCTTGATGGACCTGCTGCTGGTGCCTCAGCGAGCATCTCCTCCTGGCGGGTGATTTCCTCTTCTTCAACATTCAGGACGTTGTCGGTCTTATCCAGCATGGCTTGAATGCTCGCAGGAGCAGCCTTTGCCTTGGTCTTGAGGGCTTTTCTGAAGGAAGCAATCCGTTCTCGACCCTTTTCTCTGTCACCACGGAAGGACTCCTCACCAGCCTTCTGTGTCACAAATGTGGCGCCAACTGTTGGATCAAGTGTCTTCATAATCTCCGCCTCCTTCTTTGTAACTCGGAGTTTGGTTGTGACTGCACGTACTCTTCTTGCACCAGCCTCATCAGTGTAGGTCACCTGGACTTGTATTGGGACCTCGGACTCCTTAATCTCCTTCTCAGGTTCAACCTCGAAGTAGATTTCATGGTCCTCTCCAACAACGCCTATTTTGCTCTCATTTGTCTTCTTCAACTGATCTACGACAGCACGAGAGACTCCTGAGGCATCCTTCAACTTGACTCCAGAGGGAGTGACAAGCCGAACCTCTACATCTCTACCAAGGAGTGATGCACCAGCTAATTCAGAGAGACTTCTGTCTAGCTCGTTTGGTGTGACATAGTACATCTGGCCACCTGTGGCCTCTGGCAATAGTCCTAAGGTCTGAAGCTCCATACCTGCGCCAGATGCAATACCAACTACATCCACAGCTGTACCTAGCTCCATGAACATCTTTCCTAGGTCCTCGTAGTATTTACTGGCCGGAGTGACCTGGTAACCTTCTAAGGCGCCAATCCCCTCATTCGCAAGTCCATCAGTGAGAAGGACTACTCTTCCCACATTGCGATGCTTGGCAATCACGTATGCCATTCCCACTGCAGGACCCAGAGCAGTTCCACCTTGATCACGCAAGGCTTGTACATGTTTCTTTAGTTTGTCAGAGTTCTTTCCCACACCTACAAGTTTGATTTGGTCAAGGAGTGTCTTTGTAGACTTCATGATATCATTTAGACTGGCAAAAGAGGTTCTTGGAAGTACAACCGGGCTTCCAGTTTCAAGATCTCGTGCCACAACAGAGCTCTCAAACTCTATCAGTCCAAACATAGTATCCGGTGCGTTTGCAGCGAGACTATCGATGGATGTGTTCAAACTTCGTTTGACCGCTGCAAGGTTTGCCCCAGCCATTGAACCTGAAACATCAATCAGTCCAAGAAATGAACGACCACCAGTAGATATTACATCTGTTTCAGTGCTTGTTTCTGGTGGAGGTTCAACCTCAAAGTCTGTGTCGTCACCTGCTACTACAACCTCGCCCTCTATTATATTGAGTGTGCCGCAGAACGGGCACACAAAGTGTCTGCCCACCTTCGGATCCTCTTCGATTTGGTCCACACTAAGGAGGAAGCCATTACACTTGTGACATGCGATTGGCTTTCCTACAATCTTTGTTGTTTCATGCGCGAGATGACCAAATTCTACACGCAAGACATATGGAATGTCGCTCAGAACCTTCTTCGAAGCCGGAAAAGCCTCTGAGCTAGTTCTCAACATAGGCATCTAATGTTAGCCTCCAAAATTATATTGGCAGACTTTTACGTGAGTGGTTTTAAGTGCTGTCCTGTCAAATGAAAGGAAAAAAAGGAACTCTAACACACCGACGCAAGATATTTACACACCTAATCCCAAAACTGGTGATAGTCATTTCAGACCTCAGGAGGAAAATTCACAGATGGATCAGGCAAAGATTGAACAAGTCGTATCAGAAACCATGGCGGCCAATGCAGATCTAGAAGGTATTGTCATATGCGATGCCAAGGGAAAGGTACTCTTCGGGCATACCATCAGTGCAGGGACAAAACATGCGGACATCGCAAACCTTGCCGTGAAAATCGCAGCTAATTCTTCTCAACTTGCAGCTGGTCTGGACAAGGGAGGTCTGAAGGAAGTGAGCATAGCCTCGGACAACGGGTTTGCCATCATTTTGGGTGATGTGAAACTGGTATTGACAGGAATTGCAGGCGAGGGTGCAAGAGAGTCATTGGGACTTCTTAGAATGGCCCTACGGAGGGCACTCTTGAAGATAGTTGGGTAGCGCGCGCCGCAAAAAGTCTGCAGAGTTACACTTTTCAACACATTAGAGGATGCCTTCCAGGCCTGAATACATAATCCAGATGTAACTGGAGTAATACTAGGGTCATACCAACGGTATTTAGGGCTCTGTAACATCGGAATAACACACTTGGTCACGCCAGGGTTGTTCTGACTGCAGCTTGCCGGAAGGGATTGGGACTTGGTCTATATTGAGAAGCTTGTATGCAAGGGTTTCAAGTCGTTTGGACGAGAAACAGTCAGTATCAAGCTCAATCCAGGTTTCACATGTATTGTGGGACCAAATGGATCAGGCAAGTCCAATGTGGTTGATGCAATCCTCTTTGTGCTAGGACAGCTCAGTGCCAAGACACTACGTGCGAACGTGTTCTCAGACCTGCTCTATTCTCCACCAAAACCAAACATGCCTCCGAAGGCAAAGTCTGCGATGGTGGAACTCCACTTCAATAACAAGGACCGGAAACTACAGATTGATGCGGACCGAGTCGTAATTGAGAGGGAATTGGATGATTCAGGGAAATCAGTGTGCCGTGTAAATGGAAAGGTGGTGACTCGTACTGCCGTTTTAGATGTGCTGGGCGCTATTGGAGTAGATCCGAATGGGTATAACCTCGTACTTCAAGGTGAAATAGCTCAGATGGTCAAGGTGAGTCCCACTGAACGACGAAAATTGATTGAGGAGATTGCAGGCATATCAGCCTACGATGAGCAGAAAGAGCGAGCATTGAAGAAGCTGACTGAGAGCGAGTCGAATCTAGGTAAGGTTGAGATGCAGCTACAGGAGAGACGTCGCCACCTTGAGAAATTAGAAGAGGAGATGTCTGATGCACGTAGGTACCAGAACCTCAACAAGCAGATACGCCGACACAGAGTTGACATTCTGGCATGGAGTGCTATCAAGGGTAGGTCTAGGATAGAAACCATCAATGAAACTCTGGCGCAACGAGCTGAGGAAGCGGAGAGTCTTGTGAAGGAACTAGTCGAGGTGGAAACTGGAATCAAGACTACCGACACAGAGATTGAGAAGATTGACTACGATATCGATCAAATCACTGGAGGAGACTCGACGCGGGTATCTGAGCAATATGGGATTGTATCTGCGGCTGTGACTCATGTGAAAGGGGATCTTGAGCGAGCGAAGGCTGAATACGACAGAGTCAGCACTGAGAGAGCTTCTCTTCAGGAGGACCTGGAAACCACTCAGGATGAGATTAGTCGTAATGAACAGGTCATGACTGACAAGAATAAAGAGCTGACCTCACTTGAGAAAGAGATAGCTGGTACAACCGCTGAAATCATTCGGCTTGAAGAGATGTCTGAAAGAGCACAGGTCGCCTACTATGAAACTACTCTACGGCTTCAGGATTTGAATAACCAGATGAGACAGCTGGATGAGGGCGTTTCTGAGGTTCGGTCAACCATAAAATCTGACAACCGAGAGTTAGGACTTGCGTATGAAGAAGTTAGAGATGCAACTGAGAGTCTGGAGAAGGCTAATGCTGAGATCGCGCAACTGAAGGAAACCATCCCTGGGAAGAGAGTTGAAGTTGAGCAGTCGGAGGGGCTTGAGCAAAAAAAACAGAAAGAGATTGATAGCCTTAATGAACGACTGACTACTCTGGATGCAGAGGTTGAAGAGAGCGCGAAGATTGTAGCTCAGACACGGGAGGAACTCATCAAGGTCCAAGCTCGCCAAGACGCCTTGAAGGAGGCTGAAGATGCCTTTCTGAAAAGACGGAGAGCAATCGCGACAATACTTGAGCTAAGAGATGCGGGTGCAATCAACGGGATACATGGTACAGTTGCAGAGCTTGGCACAATAGATCCTGATTATTCAATAGCATTGGAGATTGCCGGTGGCAATCGACTCTCCTACATTGTTGTCGAGAATGAACAGGTCGCCACAGAATGTGTCAATGTCTTGAAGAGCGAAAAGATTGGTAGAGCCTCATTCATTCCTCTTGACAAGATTAAGAGCGGTGCTCCAGGAAAACTTCCCAAGGATGATGGGGTCATTGATTTTGCCCTGAATCTTGTAAAGTTTGATCCAAAAATGCGTCCAGCTTTTGAATTCGTATTCTCTGATACAATTGTGACGGAAGATTTCGAAACAGCAAAACGATTAGGTTTCAGAGGGCAGAGAGCGGTGTCGCTTGAGGGAGACCTTATAGAACGCTCTGGTCTCATGACTGGTGGTTTCTTCCAACAAGCAGCATCTGGTCTGTCGTTGCAAGTGGAGGACACCAGTCCAGCGCTTATTGAACGGCTCAAGGGCTTAGAAGAGATATTGACAAACCTTCGAGGTAGACAAAGTTCACTTCGGAAGGAACGGACAGAACTTGAAAAGGAAGTTCAGGGGCTCTCGAAGACCAATTATCGGGTCCGTATTGAACTTGAAAGATTTGAGGAACGATTCGAGGAGTTGAAAGCGAAATCAGCAATTTTACAGGAGCGAATTGACAAGGCCAGCCTCACAATTAACGCGCTTGAAACACAGGTAAAAGAGTTGCAAGAACGTGACGAGGAGCTGACAGTTCAACGTGAGCGTGTAAGGGCTCAGCGTGACGAGGCCAATGAGGCTTTAGTCACATCGGATGCAAACAAGCTGAATCAAGAAATCAAGGACCTGAAAGAAGTCCAGGAGCAATATAACAGGCAGAGGGAGAAGCTGCAGGGTGAAATAACCTCCCTACGAGTAGCACTTGACGAACGTCTTGGACCAAGGGCAATAGAAGTAGAATCCAAGTTGCAGTCTCAGGACGCCATAATTCCGGGTCTCGAAGAGGAAGTGAACCGACTTGAGATGGGGCTATCGGAACGCGAAAGAGAGTTTGAGAAGCTCAGGGAGGAGAGGGAACGTATCGATGAAGCCGTCAAGGACAAACGAGTTCGCCAGCTCGAACTCAAAGAGGATCTGCGTAATCTGAGATTGCGGCATGAGGAGATTCGTGAGGCTCAAACGTCCAACGAAAAGGCAGTCTATCGACTCCAGACAGAACAAAACAGGCTGGAAACAGATATTGTTGGATTTGTGGCCGAACTGAACAGTATAGCAAATGCACAAGAGGCTGTTGAAGAGAGAGAGAAAGAGCGTGAACTCACATACAAGGAAATTGAGGATCTTGAAGAGAAGATCAAGGAGGTTGAGCGAGAGCTCGAGGCTATGGGGCCAGTCAATCTGAAATCACTCACAGATTATGACACAGAGAAGGAACGGTATGAAGAGATTGTTGACAAGAAGACTAGACTAGAGGAGGAACGGAAGGAGATTCTTGCCTTTATGGAGGAACTTGAGGCCGAGAAAACACAGAAGTTTCTTACTGTCTATAATGAAATTGCAGATAACTTCTCAACGGTATTTGCGAAACTCTCACCGGATGGAGAGGCCAATCTCATGCTTGAGAATCCTGAACATCCCTTGATGGGAGGAATCACTGTCAGGTCGAAGCCACGTGGAAAGGAACTAGTCACACTTGATGCAATGAGTGGTGGTGAGAAGACCCTCACAGGCCTAGCTCTCATATTTGCGATTCAGATGTACAGTCCAGCAAGCTTCTACATCTTTGATGAGATAGACGCGGCCCTTGACAATGTGAATGCTCACAACGTTGCTCTACTCATTTCGGAGATGTCAAAGAACTCACAATTCGTGGTGGTTTCACTGCGAGACACCACTGTTCGAAAAGCTGATTTGTTAGTTGGCATAGCAAACCAAGATGGAATCTCGAAGATTGTGTCAGTCGATTTGGAGGAGGTTGCAGCATCAGCATGATGGACGATGACTCTCCTTTCTGGGCAACCCCACCCTATATCCTTCTCACGGATGTGCTTCAGCTAGACAAGGTTGATCCGTGGAATGTGGATGTCGGAAAGCTTGTGGTGGGTTTCCTTGGTGAAATGAAACGACTGGGAGACATCGACTTTCGTATCTCAGGGAATGCATTATACTCAGCGTCCGTAATCTTCATGAGGAAGACTAGAGAACTCGTTGAACTTGGCCTATTGCCACCTGACGAGGACGAGGAGGAAGGTGAGTTGGTGATTCCACTAATCCGTCCACCTTTCAGACTGACGAACCGACGGGTTACTCTTGAAGAGCTACTCGTTGCCATGGACCAGGTCCTTAGCAAGGGTGCTAGACAGCGTTCTACACCAACAAAGCGAGGGTACAGCTCAAAGGCAGACCCTCTAACCTTTCAGGTCAATATTGACCAAGCCAACATTGAGGAAACAATCGCTGATGTGTATGAAGACCTATGCAGAATAATGAAAGTTGGAGACACTGCAAGGTTTCTTGATGTACTCATGAATAACACAAGACAGGAGATTGTACGCGTCTTTTTCTCGCTACTTTACCTCTTTGCCAGGGCGTACATCGACATTTGGATGGACGAGGACGATGTGATTTGGGTGAAACTTGAAGAACCTCCTGAAATCACTGATGAGGATGATTCTTTGGAGGAGATTCAACCAGAAATCGAAACCTAGGGTGAGATCAATGGATGAGGACATGGTTACACTTGAAGCGGCCCTCTATGTGTCAGGTAGAGCACTCACCTTAGAGGAATTGGCAGACATAATTGGTAAGTCTCAATCAACTGCTCAGAAGATACTCGATAACCTGAGCTTTGAGTATAATAAGAGAGAAGGTGCGTTAGAGGTGGTGGCATTGCCCAAGGACCGCTATGTGATGCAGCTCAAACCCGAGCTGACCCCTCGGGTTGGAAAGCTGATTCCGGGGGGGCTCCTGTCCTTCGCAACCCTACAGACACTTGTCTTCATTGCTCTCAAACAACCCATCCTCCAGTCAGACCTTGTTGCTCAACGTGGAACACATAGCTACGACCACATAAGGGATCTAGTTGACAAGAAGTTCATTGATGCAATACCAGAGGGGCGTTCCAAGTTGTTGACAACAACGCAACTCTTTGCAGACTATTTTGGTCTTGACTATGACCGCGTCAAGCTCAAGGCACAACTCAAGTTTAAGATGAAGAGGATACTTGAGGATCAAGGTGAAATCGAGGGGCTAGAGAGCCAGACACCTGGTTAACACACCCGGGGGATGGGTTCACCATAGGGCACTTGGACTATCTTCCGACCACCAATTGTTGTCTTCATGATCACTCTAGCCTTGCCAGCCTTTACTTTGCCAACAACTTTTGCCTCAGATGTGGTCTTGTGTTTGGAGAGAGCATTCAAAATGTCATCAGTCCTTGTTGCGTCTACACTCATGACCACTGTGCCCTCACAGCTCATGTGAAGTGGATCAAGGCCAAGTACATTGCATAGAGACCGGACCGATGAACGAACTGGAATTTGATCCTCTTGGAGCTCAAATTCAACCTTTGACTTTGATGCAATCTCATTCAGAGCCACAGCAGTTCCACCTCTGGTGGGATCCTTCATCGCGTGCACGCCACCCACGTCCAGGCAATCATGGATAGGTTCCCAGAGGGGAGCAACGTCGCTTACTAAATCAGTTTCGAACTTCAAGCCTTCCCGATGAGCAAGTAGTGTCGTGCCATGGTCGCCAATGGGTCCGCTGATGATAATATCATCGTCAGCTCTTGCTCCACTGTCAGTGATTGGTTGATTTAGGTAGGGAGTTCCTATTCCTGTTGTAGACATCACCACTCCATCAAGGGTTCCCGGAGGCATCACCTTGGTGTCTCCGGCTATCATGGCTACCCCCAGTGGTTCAATGATACTATTGAGAGATGTGAGCATTGTTTTCAGTGTTTCAATCTCGACTCCTTCCTCGACTATCACCGTGTTTGTCATTGCCACAGGCTGAGCCCCCATCACAGCTAGGTCATTGATGGTGCCGCAGGCTGTCAAGACACCCAAATTGCCACCAGGGAACACGATTGGATGAACAGTATGGGCATCTGTACACACAATCAGGTTAACACCAGCAACCTGAAGTGTAGCACCGTCATCCATCTCATCCAGACCAATAGTCCCAATCTTCCTTCTGCTGAATGAGGGGATTACAACATCCTCTAAAAGACGATGCATTATCTTGCCTCCAGCCCCATGTGCAGATTCAATCTTTGGCATTGTCCATCCTCTGACTATATGATGCTTTGAGGAAGACCGTGTGAGTATTTGAAGAGGTCGCTCTGGATTCGAAAACGAAGTTGGACACTAAGCAAGATTTAAAACGAATCTACAGAGAGCCTCATTGACCTTACTAAGAGGTGGTCAGAAATGGGTGTCTGGCATAGAAGATCGACACGAACAGCAACTGGAGCTCGATTGAAACGATTCAGGAGCAAGAGGAAGTACGAGATGGGTCGTACTCCAACCGAAACCCTAATGGGTGAGGAAAAGAGAATTTCAATCGACGGTAGACGAAAGGCAAAGAAGACACCAGCCCTCCGTCTGTCTCTCGTCAATGTCACTGATCCTGCGAAGAATGTCACATACCGTGCAGAGATACAGGATGTTGAGAGAAATCCAGCTAATATGGACTATCAGCGGAGAAAGGTCATCACACGAGGTACTATCATCAAGACTTCTAAAGGTCGTGCAAGGGTAACCAGTAGACCTGGTCAGGAAGGCATTGTGAATGCCATTCTAATCTAGAGTTGATTCAGCCACCACAGCTTCGATGCTCGTTATGATGAAGTCTTTACCACCGATTATTTTTGTAGAGCTGCTACCACACCTCGGACATTTCATAGGGGCAAAAACAGCAATCTGGTTTGGTAGATTGGGATCTACCTTGGATTCCCCCTCAAACGCACATTCATCGCATCGAAGCCGGCCCTTGATGGTGTTAATATGGAGTTCCGCTCCCTCCAGAATGGAGTTTCTACTGGCTATTTCAAAGTTGAATTTCAGCTGCTCTGGAATGAGAAACGTGAACTCTCCTACTTCCACATTCACAACAGAAACCTTTGTTGCCATATTGCTCTCAGCGGCCTTGAGTGCGGTTTCAACAATGGAGCAGGCTGCTGAGAATTCGTGCAAGTTTTAACACCGTTTCGAGCATGCATAAAGTCTTGTTAAGGCATTTCCGCTATAGTCCAAGGGTCAGACTGTTTATATGATTCAGTGTCCATTGATGGATGGTCCTGTTGGTGATGTAAGAGGGAGTCACTTTGTCCAAATCCAAGACATCCAAAACCTCAAAGAAGGCAACCGCAACCACTGAGAAAAACACTACAAGAGGGAAGAAGGCCACCATAAAACCAACTACTAAGAAGTCTACCAAGTCAGCGTCAAAGACTAAAGAGAAGAAGGAAAAAACGAAGAAAGCACCTTCTAAGAAAGCTAGCCCAAAAAAGCCACTACCAAAGAAGAAACCCTTGGAAAAGCGCCTGAGTAAGATGGACAGCGAGATGCTTACTGAACTCGAAGCTGAGGTCAGGAGTGATGATGTACAAGTATGTCTTGGAGCAGTCGAACGTCTGGGTGTCTTGAGACATCCTGATGCCACACAAGTCCTAATAATTGCATTAACAGACCCAAGATATATGGTCAGGATTCACGCAGCAGCTCAATTGGGTGAGAGGAGGGACAAGAAGTCTGTAGATGCACTTGTGGAATCACTTAACGATGACTCTGTCTTTGTCAGACAGACTGTTGCTGGGGCTCTGGAGAATATTGGCGGAGCTAAGGCGAAGAAGGCGATTACTAAGGCGGAAAAGGATGGTCTGCTTCTGGATGAGTTACCAGAGGGAAAAAGACTGGGTGAGTAGAATTGAAAGACCCACAAATGGGCTCTGGAGTGTCAGTATATTCGACTGCATTCTGCTTATATTGAAAGATGTCAGGAAGTTGATAGAAGACTAGATGGAGTATCAGTATCTTGAACGCATTCCGTAACGACGAGATTTCAAAGATAGAGTCACAAATCAAGGATCTCGATTTAGACTATATGCGTGGATTGGTTTCAGAGGACGAATACAATCGAAAGATGACTGGACTGAAACAGCAGCTTGAACAGGCAGGTGGGTCGACTCGGGATGTGTCATCAGTTCAAAGGATTCAACCAGCTGAACTACAATCTACCAAACTGCAACCACCACAAGTTGAGAAGAAAGCTACTGTAGATCCAGTGACAGCTGTAAAGAGAACAGTGGAAGGAATGAGAAGACTTGCCTTGGAAAGAATTGCACAAGAGGCAGGTGTGTCCATAATGAATGTTACAAAGATTCTCACAGACCTTCTTGATGGCAGAGAGCTTTCTGGAAGAATCGATCACGATAGAGGCGACTTCATACTGGGCACGGGAACAGGTCCTCCGCCCAAGACCATTGCTGTATGCCCATTTTGTAGGAATGACCTGAAGCGAATAGCGGTCAAGGGAGAAACTGTGACTTGTAACATGTGCAGAGAGTCGTTCATTATATCATGATAACATTCTGGGTGAGTGTGGATGGACTTCTTTCAGGCATGTCTGAAAGCAGACACTAGGGAGGCTGTAAACGCAATCAGAAAGATGCTCCCTTCTGCACGTCCATCAGCCATCTGGGCAGTCCTTATGCATGGAGCAGCGTGGCACGAACAACGGACCTATGACACTCCCCATTCAACCATCCTGATCTACTCAATACACAGATTGATTGAGGATTTTGGAAGTCATCCAGGACTCACACCAGACGCAGAATCACCTAAAATCACTCTTGATGAGGATAGAAAAACGTCTCTTCAGGAGTTATTCATTGAGCGTCTTGCCCTTCATTTAGCAGACATTGATCACTGGAATCTTGAGAAAGGGCCCAACTACAATGTCGAGAGAGGAATAGATTCACCTGATAATGCAGTCCGCAAGATGGAGAGCACGATTAGGCAAAAAAGCCTCGTTGGATCATGGGAGGCTTCTGTCATCCTAGCATCCAGAGATGAACCAGTCAGACTGCAGCGGGTTGTTGCTTCACTTGCTGCAGAAGACCCTGATAGGTTAGGTCATGCGTTCATCATGCCTGTATCACTCATTACTGAACTTCCTAAACCAGAATATACCCGGCCGCAGGTTGCATCATTGTGGCATCTGATGGAGTATCTTGTGAGGAAGGTTCCTTCAAAATCGCCTGACGGATTCTCTCATGATGACAATCTATCAAAACTAGTGAAACCCATCAATCTGGACGACTATCATGATGTCTTCATGAACTCTGTTGGGAACTATGGTATCCTTGGACACAACACTATCTTTGCCCAGAGAATCGCAGATGCAAATCAAAGAGGACTTGTGACAAAAGAGATGACCCGCTGGTTAGTGGGGAAGCTCAAACAGAACATCGGAGGAAAAATGACATCTGTGGATGAGTTGACATTTGATGAGATATTGAAGAGAGAAGCCAGTGCAGACTGGAGTCAGATTCCAGAGCCAATCCGACTGCCACATACAAATGAAATTCAGGATTGGATGACCAGCGATGTTTCCGATATTTGGAGTGCAATGACTCATAAGAGTTCTAGCGAGTTCGAGAACAGGATTCTTGAGTTTCATGACCAATTGCCACTTGTTCGATGTTGTCAGTATGTCATGGCAACATTGCTCAGCGAACCGCGGGCAGCTCACGCCATAATCTTCACCCATGCAGCTTGGAGCTTAGTGGATTATGCCCTGATTCCTAGCGATCTGGCTACACTTCAGGTTCACAGAATGCTCCGAGGGCACTCGAGCGAGTGGTGATTCGCTCGTATCAACTATCGGTTCTCCTGAGGCGGCAAAACTGAGAGGGGGAGACCCTCTCAGGATTCATTACTCCTCACCCTTTCTGTAGGACTCTGCAAGGAGATCTGGGATATACCGAACCTGCATTGCTGTGTCTTTCATCATATCATTGATTTGAATGGTACAGAAGGGACATTCTGTAGTCACCATGTCAGCACCAGTGGCTTCGATGTACTCCTTCTTAGTAAGAGCGATCTTCTGAGAGAGCTCGCGTTTGCCAGCGCGGACTCCGCCTCCAGCGCCACAGCAGCGATTCTTGTATGGGTCATCTATATATTCGACACCAGGAATCATCTTGAGTAACTCAATTGGCTGGTCGACCACACCCTGACCTCTACCAAGATGACATGGCTCGTGGTATGTGACCTTCAGCTTAATCTCTCCCTTTGGTGGAATTATGTTCTCTTTGCCAATCACATCTAACATGTACTCTGCCAAATCATAGACCTTAAACTTTGGTGGAGTTCCACGCTCTTCCTCAATTAAGGGATAGTGGTCCTCTCTCAGAGTCTTTCCACACCCTGCGCAGGCGACCACAACAGAGTCGAAGTTATACTTCTCCATCGCTGTTTCAAAGATCTCAGTGACCCTTCTTGCAGCAGCATGTGCAGTGTTTAGGTCACCGGTCCTGAAGGCAGGGCTGGCACAGCACCACTGTTCCTTAGGGACTATCACATCAATCCCATTACGGTTTAAAACATCAATCAGTGCCTTTCCTGTGCTCTGCAACCTATAGTCAATTAGGCAACCTGTGAAGAATCCTACTCGCCCACGTGGATTATCCACCAGGAACTCTGCGGTTTCAATAGTGGACAATAGCGGAGCGTCTTTTTCAGGAACTGCACGCCCTGTCTTATTGACCGAGTCAATGAATGCCTGCTGACCTTCGGCTAGGGGATAGCCAGCCTCCACCGCCTTTGCTCTGAGAAGTTCAACAGCAAGAGAGGGAATCTTGATTTTCTTGGGACAGATATCCTCACACATCTTACATGTAGTACAGCTATAGAGAGACTCATTCATCGCCATTGCCACACGGTCCTCGACATCTCGTGGATCAAGCTGCAGTCTGGCAAGCTGTCGGATAATCATTGGACCTGGATAATCCCATGTTTCATGGACAATGGGGCAGTTCGAAATACATGCGCTGCATTCTATGCACTTTCTAATCTCACGGAGCTTCTCAATCTCCTCGGCATGGATTATCTCAGGGTGTACTGGAGGCTTTTCACGTGCTACATACGGACGGATACGTCTGATGCGGTAGGTCGTCTGAGAAATGTCGGTGACAAGGTCCTTGATGACTGGCATCTTTTCGAGGGGTTCGAGAACAAGTTCCTCATCCGGATTCACTTTGGTGCGGCAGGCAATACGAGCAATTGTGTTAACCCTCACAGCGCAAGAGCCACATTGGCCTCCTCTGCATTCCCAACGGAACGCCAAACTTGAGTCAAACTTGTCTTGAATGTATAACAACGCATCCAATACGGTCATACCTGGTTCATATTCTACATTAAAATCTTGGAAATATGGTGCATCATCAGTGTCAGGATTATATCGTTGCACACTTGTTTTGATTGTCTTTGCCATCTTGTAACCCTCTTATGGTGGAGTGATTTTAGTGATTACCAGTTCTTCCTTTCGCATCTCCATCTTGCTGTCTTTGCCCTTTCGGATGACGATATTGTAATAGCCATTATCATTTGGGTCAGCATCAATTCGGTAATGGGCCCCCCTGCTTCCCTTTCTCATTACCGCAGCCTCAGCTACCATTCTAGCTGTTGTGACCATGTGTGCAAACTCTATTGCTTGATGCCAGCCGGGATTGAAACGCTTCACAGGAACATCGACTTTGATTTTTGGCACTATTTCATTTTCAATTCGTTTGAGTTCTTTGACCGCATATTGTAGTTCATCTTCCTTTCTGAAGATTTGGACCTTGCTCCACATGAGTTCAGTGAGCTCTTCACGAGCGTCTGCAGGGGAGATACCTTCCTTCCGGAAAAGCATCGCTTCAAGTCTCTCAAACTCGGTCTTTATTTGCTCACGGTCTATGCCCAAGTGAGTGTTTTCTTTTGCATATTCTGCAGCTTTTTCACCAGAGAGCGCCCCATATACCTGAGTGTCTGCGAGTGCATTTCCACCAAGTCTATTTCCACCATGGACTCCTCCGGTGCACTCACCTGCTGCATAGAGGCCTAAGATATTAGTGGATGAATTCTCGTCAATCTTGATACCACCCATGAAATGATGTGCTGTGGGTGAAACCTGCATGGGTTCCTCGCGAATATCAACTCCTCCATCTTCGAATTGTTCTATCATACTCTCCAGTCTAAATTCAATAATTGAACGAGGAAGGTGTGCTATGCTCAGATAGACGCCGCCATCTGGAGACCCTCTTCCTTCTTTGACTTCAGTCATGATGGATCGTGCAACTTGATCGCGACCTGCAAGTTCCATGACCTCTGGATAGTATCGGTTCATGAAGCGTTCTCCTTGATTGTTCAGGAGAATACCTCCCTCACCACGAACTGCCTCTGTAACTAGGCGACCTTTGGCTGATTCGGGTTTGACCATTCCAGTGGGATGGAACTGAATCATCTCCATGTCTATCATCTCACAACCAGCTTCATAGGCCATTCCATATCCATCGCCAACATCCAACTGCGCATTACTTGTGACGCTAAAGATTCTACCAGCGCCTCCTGTGGCCATGACAACGGCTTTTGCCCGGAACACAAGGTAATCACCATATTTGAGATCTACAGCGCAGACGCCAGAGATTTTACCATCAGTGACCAGAAGTTTGGTGGCAAACACCTCATCAAACACACGTACTGAAGTCTTACGAATTGCCTCAGTAAGAGTGACCATTATCTCTGAACCGGTCCTATCAGAGGCATAAGCAGTTCGGCGCCAACTCTGCTTACCGAATGGTCTCTGGGCAATTTTTCCCTCAGGAGTCCTATCAAAGACTGCACCCATATCTTCTAGGTCGAAGACTCTCTGTGGAGCATCTCTCACAAGAATCTCTGCAAGTTTCTGGTTATTGAGATAGTTCCCACCAGTAATTGTGTCTTTAAAGTGGGTTTCAGGATTGTCGTCCGGGTCTACATTACCCAGGGATACATTGTAACCGCCCTCAGCCATGGCTGTGTGTGCCTTACCGAGAAGCTCTTTGCTTAACATGATAACGTCCAAGTTGTGTTGTGAAGCCTCAATAGCAGCTCGGCATCCAGCTCCGCCAGCTCCAACAACAAGAACGTCGCACATGATTGTCTTGTAGTCCAACTACAGTCCTCCAGTGGAGAACACTCTCCATGGTTGAACCGTCGGGGTTTCTAGCTCTCTTTAAGAGTTACTGTTGAGCTACAAAGAAATGAGTGCTTATGCCAGAATTTCCTTGAACTCAATATTTCAACAAATGTTTATCTCATTACAAAGCAAGAAAAGCATGGAGGGTCAGAATTGGCGTTTACAGTGATGACAGTCACAATGTTTCTGGTCATGATTGCAATGCTGACAGCAATTATTGCAGCACATTTCAGTGGGCGCGATTCAAATACAGGAATTACAAATGCAATTATTGGTTCTCTCTTCGTCATTCCATTTGGGATAATAATTCTGTCTTTTCCGTTGTATGATTTTGTCACGCTCTATGATTGGCCTAGCGGGAATCCATATGTACTTCCTCCTCAGATTGCTATTTGGGCTGCAGCAGCATTGGGGGGACTCCTTGGTTTCAAATCCGGGGTTGTTTGGAATCGGGATGGGGCAAGTTGTGTCTATTTTCTAGTCACAATTGCAATCGCACTCACATTGCTATCGCTTGTAGTTGTCTTCATACCTTAGATGCCTATTCTTTGATTCCTATCTTTGCATAGACATCTGCCTTTCGACTAGCAACGAGCTTATCCATATCAGCATGCATGCTGTTTCCATGTGAGTCCATGGTGACCAACAGCGGACCAAATTCCTCAGCTGTGATGACCCAGAGTGCTTCTGGCATACCAAGATCTTGCCATTCATATGCACGAACCTCTTTCAACCCCTTTGCTGCAAGCGCGCCACATCCTCCAGTATAGCTGCAATAGACGGCTCCGACTTCCTTCAATGCTGTAAGGGTCTTCTTTCCCATTCCACCCTTTCCGACAATGATACGTGCTTTATACTTTCGAAGGAATTCGTCTTCAAACATCTCCATACGGCCACTTGTTGTGGGGCCCGCAGAAACGATTACCCACTTACCGTCCTTTTGCCAGGCAACAGGACCAACATGATAGACAACGCTTCCCTCAAAATCTACCGGGGATTTCTCGCCCTTCTCGAACATATGAAGCGCTCGCTCATGAGCCTCATCACGGGCGGTATAGACATGCTCACCTGTGACATAGACGACATCACCAACCTTCAGTTTTCTGGCATCCTCCTCTGAGATTGGAGTTGTCAAGTGATACTCTGTCATCTTAGTTTCCCTCCAATGGGTGTGTCAAATAGGTCACCTTCAAGTCTTTCGTGATGATTGCAGTACTGCGTCGGGCCGCCCAACACTGGACTGCCACACCGACTGGTAGGCTAGCTGGATGACGCATTGCGTAGTCGACCTTTACACCAAGGACTGTTGTCTTTCCTCCCAGACCCATGGGTCCAATCCCAGTTGAGTTGATGGCATCCATGAGCTCCTCCTCTATCTTGGCCACTTCAGATTCGGGATGTTTGTCATCAAGGGGTCGAAGCAGTTGCTGTTTTGCAATCTTGATGGCGATATCTGCACCACCACCTATACCCACGCCAATGATGTTGGGAGAACAGGCTGCGCCCATGTACGAGAGCGCATTGTCAACTACTAGTTTCTTAACTCCTGTGAGACCAACACCGGGCTTGAGCATCCCCACAATACTAGCATTCTCACTACCTCCACCCTTTGGAAACACAGTGATCTCAACAGAGTCGCCATCTACTATCTCCCAGTTTATCCACGGAATCTTCGCTCCGGTGTTGTCGCCAGAGTTTCCTCCAACGATGGGGTTGACAGCATTCGGTCTTATTGGAATCTCTTTGGTCGCCTTTCTGCTAGCTTGTGCGAGTGCTTCCTTAATCTCTCCTATGAACGGAAATTTAGCACCAACTTTGACGTAGAAGATCATGATTCCTGTGTCTTGACACATAGGAATACCAGTTTCTGCAATCTCCAAATTGGTCAAAATTGCTGATAATTGGGTCTTTGCTGTTTCGTCTGTTTCATTCTTTCTGGCTGCCTCCAGAGCTGCCTTGATGTCCTTTGGTAGCTCTGTGACCGCCTTCTCCAACAGACGAAATGTAGTATCATGGATTACCTGGTATGGGTCTTTCATTTGATCAGCTTCTGAACTGTGAATCTGCGGGGTACGCTACATCGTCCCCGCACACAGGTCGCTGAAACTGAGGGGTGCTTAATCTGTGTTCCTATCCAGACTGAATACTATGACTATATACGTGATTGTTCCGATTGAGAAGATAGGAGTCTGACAAGTGATGGTGCTTGACCTGTCTTTCGCATCTATTGTGTCGCTACTCATCATCACGTCACTCCTTGTACTATATTCAATTCTTGACTGTCGTAATAGGCGAGTCATGAATGAGGTGATTCTTGCTGGTGGTGCCGTAGGTTTTTTGTCTGTGGTTTTCACTGGCCACATTATATCCAATATCATCCTGCATATGACCGCGCTGCTACTGGTCATCCCACTCATCTATATTTTGTATAGGATTGGTTCGATTGGGGGTGCTGACGCCAAGGTCTTGTTCATTATTGCGCTAGTCAGTCCGGGCATCGAGCTGGGATATTGGGACCAACCAGTTTTGGAGGCGGTCGTTGGACTTTGGGGAGAACTTTTGATTATGCTCTTGGGAGGTTATCTCTATTTGAGGTTGAAAGGAAGGGATGAGAACACTATCCCTCCACTTCTGCCTTTTCTCCTCTTTGGATATATTACCATTCAAATAATTGCCTTAATCTAGGCACCCTTTGAACCAGCGTTACCTTTTTTTGCCATCTCAATACCAGATTTTCCAATTCTAAAGAGGTGCTTCTTTAGGCTGTGAAACGTCTGCTTCATCTTCCAGACAAGAAGATCTCTCTTCAGCGTACCATTCATCTCCGAGAGATTGAGTGTGATTAGTCCTTGGGTCACGAACTGCTCGACGCCAGCACGACTCTGAGAAGCTGGTTCTTTCAACTGCTTTGGTCAAAAATGGATGATGGTATCGGGTTGTTCGAGCTCCTCTGCTTTTTTTTGTGAAGTGGGTCTTTGCATCCTTCTGGAGTATACGAAGTAGGTCTTTGTCTAGTTGGTCCATTGTCTAGATATCACCAGTCACATAGGAGGGGTTCTTGCGCATTCATCAATTCGGGCAAGTGTGTTACTAGGTGTTGTTTGTACAATTCGCAAGTTTATAGGGTTTGATTGAGAATGATGCCTTAATTAGGATGGAGGTCTTCTCGATATCTTGGTATTTTTG